>Ga0272441_10006214_pt1 | contig 20161 bp, 13 predicted proteins | sample SSMProp6N_FD_193582 | JGI IMG/M metagenome (GOLD analysis project Ga0272441, IMG submission 193582) | Marine sediment archaeal communities from Little Sippewissett salt marsh, Falmouth, MA, United States - SSM-Prop-6N | ecosystem: Environmental > Aquatic > Marine > Wetlands > Sediment ...
GTATGGCATACCTACGTCCTTCCGGATGCACAACCCCATGATCAATATGGGTGGTATAAAGGACCTTGTGTTCGAGAACATAATAATAAATACTGACCCTGATATACCGGGCAAATATAATATCAGGCTGATGCTGATAGAGAGTGTGTCGACAGACCAACAGCCGTCAGAGCGTCTCATACCCAGATTCGAGGCTAATTTTAATGATTTGAATGCATCATACAAGAGAGTGATAGAGGTGGTAAGGGCGAATCCTGACCATCCTTTGGCCGTGGACTTCTTAGACACTTTTATGCCAGTTGTCGATATAGAGCGCGCATATAAGTTCCCTCTTGCCCTAATATTTGCTCACACAAAGTATGATGACCCCGGCAAAGATGGAGAGGACAGCAAGGGGGAGAACAAGAAATTGATAGAGGACTTTCTTTACCTATTACCATTCCATTACGAAGATGAAGGCATTGGGACCAAGGATAGGAAGCTATATATTGACATAGAAAACACACTTAAGAGGATGGACACTCTTTATAAGTTATATCCCCGTGATTTGGGCAATATGAACAAGGATTATGAAGCCTTTGCTTTGCGCAAGGGGAATAAAAAGATAAGGGCAATAGGTCCATGGGGTCCCGGTCCCGGTGCCAAGTATGGTTCTACCGACGCCCTTGCAGACAGGCACGCTGCTTATGTTAAGGGTACAGAAGGAAGAGGAGACAGAAGCGATCTGGCATTTCACCAGATCAAATACAATGACATCATAGGGTCTCAATCCATCAAATTAAATAAGCTTTTAGATGACGCAGATCTCAGTGATGATGATTACTATGCGATTGTAGATTACCTTATTACAGAAGCACTACTTAGTAGGCACTTCCGCAACTTCTTTGGCGGATGGCTAACCAGGCAGGTTGGATTATATGATGACATTATTGACGAAGCTATCCTTCCACCAATGAGCGAGCCAACAACATATCGTGATTTGATGCTGCCGATATACAGAGACATATTTGGTGCACAGAACATCCCACAGATCAATAAGCGCAAAGATCTAATCGGGCGCCTGCAGTCATTTATCATTCTTCTTCCCCAAATAATAGGCAACAATGCAATTGTAAAGATCAGTGAGAACATAAGAGGCAAGGCACCTGAGACGTTCAGAGATGATATGCTGGCTGCGATAGATGTTATACGCACGAGAGCTGACGAAGATCAGAACGACAGGATAAGAAACCTGGAGAATGGCATAAAATTATTATTCGACCAGGAATCAGGTCGTAAAGGGCTACAGGTCCCCGAGGAGATACTTCCTTCTTACGCAGATCTCGGTCTACGTGTCGGTGGTAGCATATCAGGATCAGACAAAGCACGAACAGCTACAGACATTGTTGAACCTGGATGGATGTATGGCCATGGGTATATAAACTCATGGGGCAATCTATCCAAAACAATGAATGCCAAAGATATAGTTAATGATTTGCGTGGTGATTCTCATGACATAACTGAGTATGGCACAGAAGAAGGCGACAATGTTCTGCATGAGCTAAGTACTGAGACCAAGCTTAAAAAGGCTGCCGTCAAAGGTGGCAAGCCAGATGATGCTAAGGGGCTATCTGAAGTGGTTGATAAGCGGATAGAAGAAAGGCGGAAGGCGAAGAAGAGTAAGTCGCCACGACCCACCAATAAGATATTGGGCAAACCGGGCCCCAAAAAGCTTAGTGACAATCTTATCAAGCTGCCGGATTCCAAAAGGCTTGCAGACAAAAAGGTTCAGTGCAAGGCTGTTGGTAGGCCTGCCAGTGTTGATCAAAAACTGGATAGCGCAGAGCATGCTAATGCCATATTCAGGCATGATCGTGACGGTAAAGAACTTTCGTCTATGCGTCACGCTTACCCGTCTTATGCTATATATTTCCTTGAAGAAGATGCCGAAGATTGGGGATATCTGGACGATTACTACCGCTACGATGCCATACTATCATGGGATGTAGTACAAGCCAAGGATATGCCGGATACCGCTACGATACAATTCGCAAACTATAAGGGTATTCTGAGTAACACCAAAACGGACGTAGACATATCCAGCAATGAGGTCAAGTCCCCGGAGAGCACCGTAGATGAATCAAAACCAGAGACGGCAGATCCGAGTACTGGTAATCGCAAATCAGGACAGTTCGGCCGCGAAGACGAATACATGGTTACTTCATTTAGGCTGCGTCCAGGCACTCGGATAGTCCTCAAGGCAGGGTACACAACCAAGGCGGAAGAGATGGATACGCTGTTCACCGGCCAGGTTGCCGAAGTTGTTCCCGGAGACATCACCACTGTTGTTTGTCAGAGCTATGTGACACAGTTTTTAGGTCATCTCAACAAAGAGTTTTGGCAGGGCATATCAGGATTCCCCGAGATACTTAACTTGATGATGAACGATACCACTTATTTTGGTCGTTGGGAACTCTACGTTGATAGGCTCCAAGAGCAGAAGCGATATTATGAGGGCAGCCTAGGCATGCGGTTTGTTAATGAGATTGTCCGCCCCTTTGCAGGCAGAAACGTCGGAGAGATATTCCCAGATACGTCTGATGATAATATATATATCAGGAATGAGCCGGAGAATGCATTCAAATGGTTTTGGAATTGGATAACTGGTCAAGAATGGATAGTCAATGGGGAGATGTGGAAGAATGTCTTAACCATGCCCAGATATGTTCCAAACAGCGTGCTTGCTGTCAGGCCCTATGATGGTCGTGCGACTTTGTTCTTTGGGTCACCCGATCAGTTCTATATCCATACCAATAGATTTCCTGGCAAGCCACGATTCTGGAAGTCTAAGCTGACTCATGATGCTTTAAACGGGCTCTCTGACGACTATCTTGGCAATCATACCATGGCAAATAGCAAGAATGATATATCCTATGAAGAGCTCATAGGTCGTGCTGTGGGCAGGCCAGCCGGGGGAGATTCTGGCGACTATTTCTCTGATGTAGATGTCAGACGCTACCGTAGTTTGTTCTATGCAAACGGGCTATCGTCTGTCATGGAGTCTAAGCTTAAAGAAATGGGGGATGCTACACTTCTTGCCCTATTTGGCATATGGGCAAAGAAATATATCAATATGGGGTATTCTTCTGCTGAAGCAATATTGCCTACAGGAGGTTTCTATATTATTGCCAAAAATGCTAAAGTCAAAGTTGACAGGCTTTACCCTAAAGGTAGGATGGTTGTTATAGCAACGCCTGCAACAGGAATTTTTACAGAAGACATAGTCGGAGATGTTAATCATAGCACGGGCGTTGTGCATCACGTTCTGCTGGAGTCGCATACGAATACAATTGTCCCACGTGGGTCTCGTGATAGTGCGTTCTTCCGTGATGACGGTGGCGCCGCCGAGGCGATAAGGAAATTCCTTATTGATGATAAGTTAAAACAAATTATTGGCCATGCACGCGATCACGGCGGAATAGACGAAGCAGTAAGGACCCGCATATCTGAAGTGTTCGGCACTGGGACACTCAAGAACTGGCGGAATCCTACAGCTTATCTGGATGCTGGAGATAGATGGCAAGAGCGGTATCTCCGTATTGGGTTTGCTGTTGTCATGGCCAGTACCAAGCCAGTTTATATGTATGAATTACAGATTGAGATATCTGATAACGTTGTGGTTGATCTCCTCCTTAATTTCTTACCGATGCTGTATGGTATAGGTGATTGGTCTATCAATAATCCTAGGACTCTTATGGCTGATATATATAATCTTGGTGAGAATATAGCTAAGCCTCTTCATCCGCCGAACGAAAGGCCATTCAGAGAATCCCATGTTGCTATAAGCGGGTATAACATAATCAAAAACAACATCCAGGCGACTATGGCCCATTCTGCAACAAGCGTCACTATGATAGCGGATGACCCTAAATCCGCGACCACAACCATGGAGCTCGCTCCAAGTCTGTTGAACAAGTACCATAAGCTTATTAAGGATGATAACGCCAAAAAGCTGTTTGAACAGACACAGGCTGTTATGAGCGCCCTTGGGGAAGAGATGCGTAAGATGTACCGTGGTCAGCTTAGTCTACTGGGGAACGCCAAGATTAAACCCTATGATTACATCAGGGTGGACGACCATCATAATCTGATGTACGGCATTGTCGAAGCAGACCGGGTTGTTCACTCGTTCCATGGTGAATCTGGGTATACTACAACTGTTGTCCCACACATGGTAGTCAAAGTCCAGGAGGACAGAGGCATGGATGCAGCAATGTGGGAGAATTTTAAGTGCGGAGCTAAGTCGCTTGGTGTTACGATCGGCGTCACACTCGGAGGTCAGCTTGCTGTTGGGGCACTGCTGGCCCCTACGGCTCCATTTCTTATAGGAGGTCTTTTGGCCTTCTTTGGTGTTGGCGTTCTCACAGAAGCACTGCTCGGCATGGGTACAGAACGCGCCATATCAGATGCAAAGCCATTTATGTTCTTGGGCATCCCGTTTCCTAGTTTCTCAACACAGGGTAGGTTTGATAGCACGCGTCTGAATCCTGTACAAATACAGCCGCTGGTATATCGTGGTGAACCATACGTGGTTGGACTCGAAGGATGGGATAGGTCTACATGGACGCTGGCTGAGACTAAGAAATATAAGCGTATCCAAATGCAAAGAGGTCGTGAAGTGATATGGCGCGACATTCACGAAGTCTGGCGTGCTATTAATGAATCAACGGGTGCTGCATATGACCAGGCTATTGCCACAGGCGAAGCCACATGGCAAGCCAAATAGGAGAGAACAATGCCAGAAGGAAGAAGTGGTACACCTTTAACAACCGCGGACATGGAAGACCTTCCCGGTAGCGGTTCTGTGAAGCAGGAGATATATGAGATCGTTCCTGGGAGCGTAACGATCATTGAGCCTCCTACGAAGCGCGATAAGCGGGGCTGTCTCATGGCAGAACCTCCTGCCAAGGAGATGAAGCTGGATATACGTCTGCCAGGTAATCAGACGCGAACAATTAGTGTGCAGTGGCCGACACAAGGCGTTTCGCATGTCCGTACCCACCCAGCCAGCTACCATATTGTGCATACACACAATGCTGGTGATGAGAATTCATATAATATCGAGCCCAAGCCAGGCGCCACCCCAGCCCAGGCAATAGCATCAAGGCAGCATCTCAATCCGTTTAGGCGTCGTGGTGTAACAGCCAAAGGTGAGCTTGGCATTGATGTGTTCGGTGAGCTCAGCTCCAGACTGCAGAGGCTGCAGCGTAAGGTGGCCGCTGCCCGTGTAAATGCTCCGCTCAATAAAGATATAGACGATACTAAGCTGACCAAGGTGGGTGACTCCGGATCTACGATTCTTATCAAGAATCATGATCTCCATGGTGAGGACGAGGGGGATCCAGTAGCAGTGGACAACCCACTCGATCGTGGTGTTGCGCGCATGGAGATAGCCATAGGCGATGCATTCAGCATAGTAGGAGATCACACTGGGTTCAAGAATGTCAGTAAGATCATAAAGAACGCTATCGACCCCCATAGCATGCAATGGTCTGACTGGCTTGTCAATCCACTCACAAAATTCCTGCCATCTACTGCCGTAGTGCCACTCAAGACATGGATGCGCGCCATTGTGCCGTCGGCTATGATGCTGGGCATGATAACGCTGATGAAGCATGCTCTTAAAGATATTCAGGCCCAGCTTCCTCCACAGCCGACGAGCAGAGTTGGCATACTCAGGAACGGCGGATCCCGTACTACACTGTATGGCAATCCGCCTGTTCAGCAGCAGGCAAGCGTAGGTGGTGTTCTTGGGGCTATAGAGAATGTTGAGAATACTATACGAGGGTGATTATGTTATATTCAATGCACGATATAAAGCTCGACGATGACCACGATGTGAAGGTGTCAGCAGGTGGCGACATCGAGAGAGCTAATACCTTAAGCGGCTTACGACAAATCGCACAGTTCAGGATAAGGACAGCTATGTCTGAATGGGTGTATGATCCGATAAGTGTAGCCGATATAGTTAAGCTAATCGGAGAAGGTAACAACGAGGAGACAGGATCAAGAATAGAAGCAGCGGTTATACGTGCTCTTGGGGGTGATTATCTGTTCCCTGCAAACCAGGTTACAACCCGTGTTGTACCCACTTCTCCCACAGAAGTGGCCCTATTTGTAGACATCCGTGACCTGATTATCGACGATGCGGATACTACGTCGTTACAGTTACAATTCCAAATAGACTTTGCAACTGGCCATATTGTGGGTATAATATAATTAGGAGCACAATGCTATGGCACGAATCAAAGACAGAACAGGCATCCGGAACCGGATGATAGCCAAGCTCAACGAGAAGGGGTTCAATGCCAACAATACCGGCTCGTTGGTTCGTTCCTTGGCTGATATCTGGTCAGACGATGCATTCCAAGTCGTTGAGGACGTTGAGTTTATAGCGTCCCAGACATCCCTCACAGGGGCCTCAGGTGGATTCCTGGACCTCCTCGGCCAGCTTGTTGGCATCCGGAGGCTGACGGCCACGAGTGCCAATGTCTCCGCCGCCGATAAAGTCATAAGATTCTATACCACATCAGGTTATCTGTATGATCTGCTTCCGGCATCAGCTCAATCAGGGTTTGCCGAGATCCCTGGTGGCACCCGGGTATCAGACCCATCTGGTGTCGTGGTATACGAAATACCAGCCACACCTGTTCCACAGGGTGTAACACAGATATATGTGTCCGCCGTAGCGCTTGAAGAAGGCACCGACAGCGCCGTTCCTGCCAATACACTGACGTCACATACCCTTGGGGACTCAAACATCCGTGTGACGAACACAGCGGCCATCTCAGGCGGTTCTGATACTGAATCTGACGACAATCTGCGCTATCGTATAGCCAATGCGCATACTACCCTCCAGGCGGCTAACGAAACCGCCATTAGGGTAGCGGCGCTACTCACCTCAGGTATATCAGAAGTCAATCTAATGCCTCTTGTGTACGGCCCCGGGACATATAAGCTCATGCTTATACCGGAGGGCAATGTTGTCACACAGGAGCAGCTGGCTGTGGCACGAACCAACGTAGCCCAAGCAAGTGGCTTTGGTATAACAGCTTACATTGTCGAGCCTGATTATCTGTCCCTCAACATGGTCATACAGCTCAACCTCAGGCCCGGGTGGACGGACGTCATACGCGACGACGCGATACAATCTGCTCGTTCCCAGGCACTTGATTATATAGCCAACGTGCCCATTGGTGGTGTTCTGTCTCCAGCAGCTATGGAGAAGCAGATAATAGAGGCCAACGAGCAGACGCTGTCCGCAGAGACGCTGTTGTTCTGCATAGGCGGCAACCCGTATCCTATATCTGACTATAGGCTTGCCGAGACAGAGCTGTTTGTTCTCGACCCAAACTTTACTGAGCCCGTCGAGGTATTTGTTTAATGTCTAGTCTTAAGCATCTGCCACACGCGTATGTCCCTGAGACAACCAGGCTTGCCAATAGGTTGCCACACTGGCATCCCATCCGGACGAAGCGAATGAGCAGTGTAGGACACCAGATTCTTAATGCCACTGCCGGCGAAGCCATGTCTGCCATATCATATCGTGGCCGAGAAGTCATTGACAACATGTTTCTGGCAACAGCTCGCACGGATGACCTGAGCACGCTGTACGCCATCTCTGCACCTAACAGGGCCAGGACGACCGATACCTCACACAACCTCCTCAAGAACTCAGCCTTTGAATGGAGCCCACGCATGGATGGCTTGGCGTGGCATTGGTATACCAGTGCTGAATATATAGCTGGTGGTGCCGCGACTGATGTAGTGGTACCGACAACTGACAGATCATTCTATGGTGGCCGCGCCCTCCAGGCCATTGTGCCCCAGGGACAGCTTGCATATATCATGCAGGATATCGATCGTGATTTTGCAGCCAATCAAAAGATGGGACTCAGCCTGTGGTACTATGGCGACAATACCCTGTCTGCTGGTGATGGACTGAGACTGTACGCCATAGGTACCAAAGTTTCTGATGGCACTGTCATAACTACTACGGCCACATGGGCTGAAGCAAGCACAGATAGCAGGTTCATGCGCCTGACAGCCAGTACCTCTTTCGCACACGATGTCACCGACGTCAAGTTCGTAATCAACTTCTATAATGCAAGTTCAGCAACGATGACATATGTGGTGGACGCCGCGCAGCTAGAGGTAGGATATGATGTCACTCCATGGCGGATAGCATTTGATGATGCCCCATGGTTTATAGACACAGAGGACATGGGTCCCTACGATGTGTTCTTCGCAGACACACGTAAGCGGCGGTGCATATACTGCAGTACAATAGATGACTTTGCTGTCAAGTCAGTTCCTACCCGGGCAATACTCGGGGCTTTGTCATCCAATATAGACCTCAGGACGCCAATCCGGACGCACAGCAACAAGATTGAGTACGACAAGCGGCTGTGGACAACCGAATTCACAGTTAGTGGGAATCAGATTGTCCGCGTTAATTCCAGCGTCCCAGACGAGGTGTACTCGACATACGACTTCTATGAGTTGGAAGATTCTGACGAGATGTCTGTCAACTCAGGTGTCACCGTCCACGATATAGGTGTCTTTGGAGAGCTGCTGTATGTTCTGGCTGAAGAGAACGGACAGTATGTCCTGAAGATATGCAACCCGGAGATGGCTGAACCCGAGATCTCATACCTGTACGTTATACGCACAATACCGATAGACGATCCATATGGGTTCCTTTCTGAGACCGTTACAGACGTCACCATGGAACAAGCTATAGGCAGGGACAATATATTTGCTATTACTGTTGAGTATGACAGTGCTGAGTCTGCGAGATTCGGTGTCACACTCAAGTTCGATTATTATATCCACGATGAAGTAGCGCACCAGATCATTACGCGTGAGAATTACAACCTTGACGGCGGGATAATTGTCGTATGACAGACCACACTTTCATAGATATGGCTTCGTTGTTTACTGTAAATCAGCCTGTCGCCCCGGCACAGGACCAGACGCATGTCCTCAATGGTACGGTGCATGACGATGTGCAGCTTATGGAGATCAATGGTGAACGATTCGGTTCACCATCTCAATTCCAGGCACGTCCTGTCGATTCTGACTACAACAAATGGAGCCGCGAGGTCAGTCTCGAGACCACAAACGAATTCTCTGTCAGGGTGGCTGTGGTAGATGATGAAGATGTTAACTATCTCAGCCCAAGTTCTGTCTATCACTATACCGACACCAATGTCCAACTCGGCATTGTTGAAGCACTGCCGGGTACTGGAGAAACAGATCTGGCAGATTCTGCTCTGATTGGCGGGCAGATTACAGCCGCACAGCATGCATGCATAATCAACAGCCTATCCATCACAGACGTAAGCGGAGAGTATTCTTCATGGGGTGACTGGTTCACAGAAGACTATGGCAATACCGCACAACTGGCTATCAAGGGGTGGAAGACAGGCGTTGGCCCATTCGGCTACATAAATGCTGAATCAGTTCCATCTCCGCACCCAAGCGCAAACACATTCTTGAACCATGGTCTCGTTGTCTCTGCCGGAGCTTCTGGTGACTACATACAAGAGGTATATAACCAGGGGTACGTTACTGGCGATAGGCTGTGGACATACTTATTCCGTAATACCTTCACACTCGGCGAGGACTTCATACAGGCCAACGATTTGGCGTTATCTATCTCTTATGAGGGCGCCGTGGAGGTATTTTTAAACGGCACGTCCGTATACCGTGATGGTATGAAGTGCGACGATGACACCTTCCCATGGGGATATGCAGAGTACGCGACATATCACCTGACAAAATCAGTCACTGTAGACCTCTCAGCCCACACCAGTCTCTTACAGCAGGGCGTTAACACCATTGGTATCGCGCTGAAGGCATCAAAGAAAGATGAGACGAACCTGTTCTTGTCTACCCGGTTGTATGGTGAGATGAGGCGCTATATGTGGTCCCCAGAGAAGCAGGTGTCCGTGGATATAGCGACAGGGACACAGGTGGAAGTCAAGAACTTCAACAACCTGGATGAATTCGGTCTCCTATTTGACTTGCCCAGGCTTCCTGCAGAAGACAACGTCGACTACAAGAATAGGCTCCTCGCACATGTAGACCCTGACTTCCCAACAAACTCGACACACATTGGACTGCTCAATGGTATCTCCCACCAGTTTGGCCTTCCAATAGATGCTGACGCTATCAGTATCGAGTCCAAGATGAGCACAGAGCAACCTAATGTGCCACTCCTTACTGGTATGGAGATATACTGTGTTGACGGCTATCTGTACTTCACTGCCAATGAGTTCATAATCTCTGGGGAGCAGCTGACAATTGACACCAACTACCCGGAAGGCACTACCACAAAGCGTATAGCTCGGCTAATAGCTGTAAGCGAAGAAGACGAGAATATTATACCAGATCATATGTACGACGTGCCGGAGAATGGGGAGAAGATTGAGATAGACCCGTCTCTCACAGATAGAGACCTGTATGTCACGTATCAATATGCAGAGCGAATAATCCTGTCGGGCAATTCCATCAAAGACGTTGTGGTCTTCCTAGAAGGCATAACATCTGGTACGCAGACTGCTCTCAGTGTCAATGTTACCGATGAGTATCATCCCGAAGTGTACCGTAGCACTGGGTCTGTCAGTAATGAGCTGTATATCACAGATGGAATGATTACAGAGAACTTTAATTTGCCAGAACCGCTGTTTCTCACTCTCGTGGATTCCGGGTATGAGAGGAAGGTCACCAGCATATCAGGCAACAGAATAAATCTTGAAGCACCAACGCTGGGCGTGCATACTGACGTTGGGTTCAAGCTCAACGTCAGTCCCAGCTCCTACTTCATACCAGCTGTTAGGTTCATCGAAGAAGACGGCGTGCTGGAGATACCCCTGTATCATGTCAGACTTGAGCGTGTGGATAAGAACCTGTTAGAGAAGTATGCAAATGTCTACGAGGACAGTGTCAATGACGCATCTGAACTTGTCCGCATGGTACGCGATCTGATGCATATCACCTGGGATGAGCAGGTTGTTGATCACGACCTCTGGAGCGCAGTTGAGAACAGGCTGATGTCTAACTCAGAGATACCTGCGCTGCATGATATGCCAAAGCAGGCATTTCAAGTGGACGGCTCTAACGAATATTTCTTCACCCCGGAGCAGGCACGGCATCTAGGTCATGAGTCGAACGACTACGTGCTTGAGGAACGATTCTTTAGCTCAAACGACTTCCAATCTGGTGTCGGCTCGGTCGATGAGGGCGGGCTAATCGCCAGCTCAGAGGATCTCAAGCTGGACTCACTTGTGGAGGACAACGGGGCATGGCGTCCGCGCGTTCATACCGGGTTCTTCTACGTAGGAGACCGTACCTATTACCTGTACGACACTAAGATCACCAGATGGCTGAATGACATCACGTGGGTTAAGGTTCCACTGCCACAGGTTCTTGTGAATGACGGTCGTACGCTTACTGTCCCTGCTCTTGACGCTGCGATTACATACCTTCCTAACGGGTATGTGCTTACAAGCGACTATTACAAGATCAAGAACGACGAAGTATGGATCAACCTCAGCTTCCTGAATCCGGAGACGTCCCCAGGGTACAGCGGAGATCCGTTCTCCGCCACCATCAGACTGTCGTTCCAGTATGAGGACGTTGTTGGCCAGGATATCACGCTGCAGTGGACACCAAACACTGTTATAGCAATATCCAGTCTCGAACGTGTGTATCTCCTTGACCCCGAGCCTACGGCCGGCGCACCAGTTGTATTGACAGACGTGCTGGCTGACCCGCTTTTGCCCAGTGCAAGTAGACATCCGCAGTTTGCTGTCGAAGATGGTGAGCTTACGTTCCTTGATTCCAAGATAGACCATCAGGCTGTCCTGGTGGAGTGGGAATCAGGATCAGGCGACTATCATATATCAACTGACGTTGATTACAACCCGGCTAACAACCCTGAGGCTTCGGGATTCCTTAGTATTGAGAATCTGCAAAAAGCGCCTATAGGAGAAAAGTTCTATGGGTCTGGAGGGATTTTATGATACGCGAGTCAGAACCAATAGAGGTGGGCCCAGAGGAAGAGACCTCTATCATTACATGGTGTGAGAACTGTGGTGATCGTATAGTATACCGGCCAACAGCAATCCCAAAATGTCATAGCTGCGGGTTCGTAGCCGATATAAATGCCAAATCGTCTGGTTCGGAGATGATATGCAACGATTAAGAATAGATCTGGAATCTACCACAGTAGCACCTACCGCATATCTGATACCGAGGGTGATGCTGTATGACGATGCCGATCCCAGTGCCCTGACAGACGTTACCGACTCTGTTACGATGACTGCCACGACAGGCAATGTGGTCATACACGATTCTGCTCAGCTGGGCATTCCAGTCATATATGGGTATTCAGATGGTGTTGATACTGTTACGGCCGTCACTGGCATGCTATCTGATTCGGTACAGATTACAGTGGATTCTGACTGGGATTACGGCCTGAAGCCTATAATTCCTATCGAAGCTGCCTCCCGAGAATTCTTTGACACCCCGTGGGCGAAGGTCAATGGCTACGATAAAGGGCGCAAGAGGGTTGTGGCGGATCCGGAGCAAGATGAACAGACGGATGTCATAACCTCTCTGGAGGGCGATGTTAATGAGCCAGCCAGTATCTCCTTGTCCCCTGCTACGCTTATAGTACCACAAACATTTGACATCAGGGTATTTAAGACATCAAGATCATCTGGTTACGGCAAATGGTACGGCTATGCATATGGCGTCGTGGAGGAAGTAAACGAGGTTTGGGATTGATAACCAGAGAAAATGTGATATAATTATAGTTTTGGAGAGTGAATAATGCCTTCTAGCTATACACCAACACTTAAGCTTGCGTTATTCGGCGCCTCAGAAGACGGCTGGGCTGCGGCTATGAATGCCAATATTAGACGCCTTGATTCCGAGCTCACTGCTGTTGTTAATCAGACGAATGGCAAGATCGATGTCATTGAACAGCAGATAGCGGCGAGGTACCAGGATCTTCAAACGTCCCTCGAAACTCAGACCGAAGAGTATCTGTCGCGCATAAGCCGTGCCCGTGAAGAAACATACACGCAGCTCAGTCAGTACTTCACCACTGTGGTGCAGCCAACGCTCCAGCAGTTTCTGACTGATGTGAATGCCATACTCACGAGCATCAACAACCAGATTACGAGTTCAGAACAGACGCGTGTGGCAACAGAAACCTCTGTCGATGATATGTTTGCGCTCATTGCGTCACGCTTTAACTCTATTAGTACCAGGATAACAACTGAATCTAACTATGTCGATGCCAATAAGGAGGCATTGGAGTCGCTACTGAATGCTGCGTCTGCTGCAATAGACGCGCATGCGAATCGTGCTGACAACCCACACGAAGTGGGCGGTTCTCAACTTGGCGATCTGGGCTCTGTCATTACGTATCAGTCGCATCCTAATGACGCAGCCTTCTTATAAGACGATATGGCCTTATTATTCACAACTTCCAATCTTGGTCTCAAGGGATTCGTTCCCGGTACCGCGTGGTTAGACTTTAATGATAACCTGACGGTATTGGATACTTATTATGCTGGATATCTGTACACGACAGCCCTGGACACTACGCCTGGGCGGACCAGTATCCCGCTTGCTCCGGTCGCCAGAACAGACTTCATGTTTGATCTCATCAAGAAGGCTCAGGATGAGATCGTTGCCGACTCCATATATGTCAACGTATTAGGAGATTGGCTGGACAACATCCTTGATTATGAGTCGGTTCCGGTGCCATACACGGCACAGCCATCTGAGAATGATGACTTTAGTACATCAGATCAGATGATAGGCAATGGCACCACCTGGGGCGATCTGGCACGCAAAGATGGCAGTAAATTCAAAGTCAAGGCGCCAACGGTCACCAGCGCAACAGGCAAAACAGAGGGCGTTGATGGTCACTATGAACTTGGTCCAGTTGCATACAGCGAAGCTGACTTTATACTGGCGCTGACTGATGCTCCTGATTATGTGTTGGCATACGAAGAGATGTGGGGCAACTTCACTGATCTTGACCAGGCAGCTGCTTCACAGGACTATAATGCGTATGATCAAGGAGAATCAAAACCGGAGGATGCTGAAGGAATCCCTGGCCAACGTTGGGATGGACTGGTAGGCTCAGGTGGCACTCTTGGCTTCAGTGTCGATGCATATGCATATGACTTTGCTGCCAACGCATCCGGATTGAAGAAGTTTCTTGGGTCATCATGGTCGACTGGAGACCAACCGGACTTCTTTGGCGAACTGGGTACCATAAGGCCACCAGGATATGCCTCGTACCGGACTCTTGGCCAAGATCTTTACAATGCCGTCCTGCTATATCGTGAGGCGTATCAGAAGCATCTTGAGACTACATTGCCTGACAGGCTTCAGGCGATGGCAGACTCAGCCAGCAATGATATGGTCACAAAGTCTGATGAACTGGAGGCTCTACAGACACGCATTGATACGGATGTCAGCAATGAGCTTGACAGGGTAGCCACAATATTGGAGGGTCGCATATTCCCAGAGCTTCATCTAAGCAATGACTACGTTATCCAGTCTGGTATATTCAGCGAGTATACGATGGACGACGCGATCGATATGGTCAATAATAAGACCGACTTACATGAAGATAACTATGCATTTGCAGAAATTAACCTGGTAGATGGCGCTTTTGCCACCTCCGGACTTGTCGATGTGGTAGATGTTGCCGGCACAATGACCGCATATCGTGGATCAACTGAGCTCGGCACCCTCACGATAGATAGCGAAGGGAACTCTGTTGTTGCCGGGTCGTACACCGCGTTCCCGGTAGGCAGCGAAAGAATGTTCATCAAGGTTCCGTTCCCGAATCCGCACGACGTCCACGTTGCTGCACGCTATGATGGTGATCAGGGCGTTGTAACAAGTCTGCCAATAACATATGTGGCCTCTGAATACGGAGATTAACGATGAGTGACAAACTAATCCATGGTTCTCAGCTTGAGGACAATACCATCAATGCGGGACAGAAGCTTGAGGACGGGTCTGTCACCTCAGATAAGATGGGTACCGGCTCTGTAACGGCCGACAAGATAGTCAACAATGCAGTTACCGACAGCAAGATATCAGGCGTAAGCGGGTCCAAGCTGACTGATAGCACAGTCACTGAAGCCAAGCTTGCTGCAGCCCTGGCGTCCAAGATAAACAATCCGACGATCAGTGGCATTGGTGTGGGTGATGCCTTCGAGCTGTTTGCTGTCACTGATGGGATCAAATACAGTCAGTCTACATCTGATCTGTATAAGCAGACCACTCCTGCGTCCAACTTCTGGCACCCATCGTATTCTCTGGCGAGCTTTTCTAATGGCGTGCAGACAATAGGCTACAACGATGCTGGTAACTCGACCATCCTGACGGCACCGACCAACAAACAGTTCTACTTTGGCACCGATCTCGCTCTTGGGTCTGGCAGTAAAGCAGCTAACAATGCGTACGGGATGTACTTCTCGTTTGAAGCAGCATTCAAGGGCATTATCTGGGTTGGTGGCAATGAGGTATTCAATAACCTTGAGGCGTCAGACAATGCTTCCAGCTATACAACCAAGCAGGGGCATCAGATCGTAACAGTAGCTGGCGCACAGGCCTATCTCAATATTGGTGGCTCCACCCGCATAGCTATTCTTTACAAGCAGACGTCCGGGCAATCCAGTCTGGTGTTTGGTGTCAGGTTCGGCACGGTCGTAGGTGGCACTGAGCTGGTAGGTCCAGAATCATTTGCCTTCTCACTCGATATGGACACAGTAGGACAAGGCACTGACTTCATCAAGCTGTCTGCTGCTGAGTATGCGACGATTGCCAATATCCCCAGTGCTGCTGAGACTGCGTTCTTAACCGCACTCAAGGCAAATGATGCGTCCCAGGGAGGGGTTGTCTTCGGTGATGATCTATCCAGCTATCCCACATCTGCCGCCTTGGCTGCATCAAGCGGTGCGGCACTCATTGGATTCGACGACTCTGGGTTGGGTTTCTCTGCTTCTGACGTGCAGGAGGCCCTTGAACAGGTTCTAATCAGTGTGGCAACCACACTTACGTTCGATAATACAGTTCCCAATCTGCCAGGCCTGGGCAGCAACCCCAGTATTCAGAATGGTATCAACAAGCTGGCGTACGCAGCCAACTTGCACATAGACAGCACCTACTGGTCATCTATCCTTACTCCATCCACGTACTATGTGCAGAACGCGCTGGATGCCCTGAGGAACTGCGATAATATCAACTTTAGTAACATCTCCGCAGGGATTGGCACAAACCCAGCTACCGTGCAGGATCTCGGTGATGCCCTGGCGAACCCTAACAACGTTCCGTTCTCACACACTAGTGTTACAGCGACCAATGTTGGTGATGCCATAGATGAATTGAGCGACCGGTTTAACAGCGCCACAAACGTGGGATACAGCGGAGTGGCTGTTGGGTTGACCGCCACCAATGTCAAGGACGCCATCGATGAGATCGCTCTTGCAACGTCTGTGTCTAACGATCTATATACCTATGGCGGCGGTGTTGCATTCACTACAGTGCGCACCCAGTTCGGCAATCTGAGCGTCACTCTTCCAACAGATCTCAACACTGTTGGGATTAGTATGCAAAATGGCATGGACTATGCGTATGATGCCATAACAAACTTCAAGATTGCAGAGGACTCCAAGAACGCATCCCAGGATTTGGCTATTGCAGCTCACTCTGCTACTGGTGATTATTTTACTGCCGGCTCTGTATCTAACGACTATGCAATACCAAGCCAGTCCGACTGGGGAGAGGTTGATATTCTCCTCAAGGACGGCGCTTCGTGGTCGAAGATGGAGGCCGCTTACGATGACTCTACAGGTAAGATGATAGTATCTTATCGCACTGCTTCTAGCTGTGATGTGTCTAATGACCTGACGGTTGCAGCAATATCTCTTGGTGGCGGCGGTGTCAGTCTGAGTGTCATCAGCGACAATCTTAGAGTTACTGGCACCCTGGCCGCAGGACAGAAAGCGACTACTCGTGTAAGGTTTGACTAATGTCTATAACAATGGTATTAACAGCGCATGATGTGGATGGGTCGCCTTCTTCAGGTTACCCATATCGAGTTTCGCTGTCTAAGAACCAGGACACCCTGGATCCAACCGGCGAACTTAGAGACCCTGTCACGGGATATTCAGGGCCTATGCTGACTGTCATAACCGATGACTCAGGCAGAGCAGCCATAGAATTGGATGCACTACCTGCCTCTCAGTTCTCAGCAAGCGCTGATTTTGCTACTGCGTTTGCTGCTGGACAAGTGGCAGACATAGGCTACGAGTTGCCGAAGAATGTCGAGGTAGCTATGACAGACTCTACCAACCGGGTCATCATACCGGCAACGATACCTGGCCAAGAGACTCTAACCGTGAATCGTATTATAGAAGGCTTTGCCGTGTTCCCGCTTCCCAACGGTGAGTATCCGTACCCTGATACCATTAAATGCTATGATTCGCTTGGGGTGTCGTATCGGATGTTCAGTCTGCATCCCAGCTTCAGCCCAGGTATCAACTTCACTGCCGATATGATGCCTAGTCAGGCCTTTCTGTATAGCATAGACGAGAATGCCATTTATGTGCCTGATGTCTCTGTTTTCTCTATAAACGTGATGTACAGTGTACGCCCCTTCTATGTAGATGAGGCGAATCCTACTGTGCTTAAGATATATAACCGTAAGAACCAGGTAAACATCGCCCCAAACAAATCTCTCGCCCAGCGATTAAGTGCTGCCATATTAAATGCCGGGCTCATAGTCCCTGGACGTGATTTCTGTGCAGTCGAAACCAGCTCAGAAGTTGTGATGGGAGCTGTCTTCAGGGACACAAGCGGGGGTGGAATCACAGGCAACATAAACTTCTTCCCTGATGTCATATTATACCTATGGGCTGAGTACCCGAATCCAAATGGTCCCAATCCATTAAGGCGCGTACGCGAACTCCATATGACGAATCCTCTGCATCAGGTGAAGCAGGCTATCTATTTTGTAAGGGGCTAACAGATGCCATCAGACACCTACACTATTGAATTCGGAGCGACTCCAAGCAAGTTGCTCAAGCCATACTCCCGGAAGATAAACTGGGAGGGTGTGAACGCCAATTACGATACAATAGCGGCTGAACTACAGAGCTACTATTTGAGTATCAGCGGGCTCAGCACCCGGGTGGCCGCCGTCGAGACACCAGTGTTTGCCGCAACAGCGTTCCCTTTCCTGACTGGCACCACATTCCCCATAACTGGCGCGTCCTCAGGAACTCCCTTCGGTATATCGGTCGACTTTGTGTCTCGCCTGTTCATCTACAACACGGACTACGACAAGATTTACTTCGTATCCAAGGTCGAGGAGATTCTCAATCCGGTCAAGGCGCTGAAGCTCACGATATCCAGTCGCAGTGGATCCGCTGACACAGAGGTGGCTTCTGTGACCGTCACTAAGACACAGACGGATGCAGGTACGCGTGATTTCTCCATTACCGATGTGAATGACAGCAAGGTGTACGGTGGTCTCGTTGTCGGCAACGATTTTGTAACTGCCATAGGTGCTGTGACCATAGCCAATACCACAACGTATACCTACGGCCAGACACAGCTTAACCCATCATTCGTCCAAGTTCATCGCAATGAGGTCGAGGAAGCTGCTATCGGCTCCCACGTCCACCGTGAGATGGTGTTGCCAGTGGGATCACAGAATGGAGTCAACAGGGCGTTCACCTCACCTGATGGTGAGACCTGGGAAGAAGAGACTCTTGTTGTATACCTCAATGGCGTGCCGTATAACCCGACAGAGATTGACAACCTGACGTCTACAGGCTTCTCATTGGCTACTACGGTAGGCAGCGATAGGCTGCCTAATGCGTCTGTCGACCGTGAGATCAGGATTAGCTATCTGGTCCAGGTTGGTACGCCCATAACGCCTGCACCATCGACACAGATCAAGCAGGCCTACACTCACATCGAGGAATTGGCTGCTGGTGCGTCGTTTGATATCACACACAGAGCAGATGCCCCTGTCTACCGGCATGCTGAATCATGGGTTCTGCGCTCTGGCGGCAACGCCACGGGTAGCGCCAGGTTTGATTACGATACGAATACTTCTAACGAATATACCATAGAACATCCGCTTGGTACAGCTGTTGATGATGGCGTTATCGACAGCTATGGCTTCCATCTTTATGATGAGTCTAACGACTACCAGAATCCGGCTGCTGCAGTTCCTGTTGGATCTCTGAGCGTCGGTACGTGGACAGACATTCTTGGTGTCACTGTTGGTTCTACAGAGCCAGCCAACACAGACGTCAGATGGGCTGCACGATTTGCTCTATCGGGTGACTTTTATACGCACACCGGTTCGCAATGGGACACAATAGATGCTGCCGATGTAGTTTCAAATGGCATGACGACAGCAGAATTGGAAGCACTTACTACCGCTGAGTGGAAGGACATCAACGGTTTTGTACCAGGCACCACTGACCACCTGCAATTGGTTCCATGTCTTAGTAGTGACGATAGTACGACAATACCTTATGTGCAATTTGTGGAGGTGAGCAATGAGTTTGATGGTATCTGGCAGAAAGACCTCTTGGTGGGGTCTTCGGGTATCAACATCTCCGTAATAAGCCCAACCGTTACTCGCTTTACCAATAACAGTGGTTCTAGCGAGCAGGTAATGGGCAATGTTCATGTTTTGTAGGAGGTAATTACAATGGGTAAGGCTCTGGAATTAGTGAAGTGGGTTAAAGGCCGGGCAGGCAACCTTCTTGAGGGTGTAGGCTCCAAGAGAGTGGCCATCATCGTAGCGATTTTCTATGCCCTGCTTAAGCTGGAGAACCTCAGTGCCAATGTCGTGGCCGTGTGTGTGACCATTCTGGGCGTGTTCTACATCGCATCAGAAGTGGTCATCAAGCTCAAAGCCCCGATCGTGCCAGTGGCTCTTGAAGTCGTTGATGACAAGCCGAAGATGGCTGCTCCATCTAAACAACCGGCACCTGCAGCGGCACCAGCGGCACCTGCACAACCAGCAGCACCAGTTCAGTAAGGAATTTGCGATGTC
>Ga0272441_10006217_pt1 | contig 20151 bp, 25 predicted proteins | sample SSMProp6N_FD_193582 | JGI IMG/M metagenome (GOLD analysis project Ga0272441, IMG submission 193582) | Marine sediment archaeal communities from Little Sippewissett salt marsh, Falmouth, MA, United States - SSM-Prop-6N | ecosystem: Environmental > Aquatic > Marine > Wetlands > Sediment ...
ACCAATTCATCATGGATAGGTAGCAGCAGCTGTACAGCATCCCCACAGGCCTCCTGTAGGTATCTGGCTACCCTTACCTGGGCACGTTTTAGCACTCCAGCTGCTGTACCCTGAATCAGGTAATTAGTGGATATATATGCCTTGTCCCTGTACACCTGGAGTTTCCTGCCAAATGGGGTTTTAATGTATCCCTTTTCCTTTACTTCCCTGATCAGATTTTTGGATAGCCCCATGATACCAGGGAATTTTTGACCATACAGCTTTTTAACTTTCCTGGCTTCATCCCTGGGCAGCAAAATGGTTTCTGCTAATCGTTTATCAGAGGCCCCATAGATAATTGCAAATTGTCCATTTTTTGCAGCACTTCTTAGGATCTTCTTTTTCTTTGTGTCCTGCTCATCCATAAATTTTGAACCATAGAAAATTGTAGCTGCCTCTGCATGGGGATCTCCACCACTTTCTACCAGGTCCACCATAGCCTGATCCTTGGAAACATTAATAGCCAGCCTCATTTCAATCCCAGCATAATCTACATGGAAATTCACATACCCAGGCCTTGCTCTAAAACACTTTCTGGCAGGAATAGGGTAGGGATTTGCCAGGGCCTGCTCTTTACTCACATTTTGCATATTTGGCTTAGATGCAGATTGCCTACCAGTTTTCGCGCGATTTGTATTAATGGTACAATGCACCACAGAATTTTTATCCATGTGATCCAAATAACTTGCCACAATAGGGATTCCATGGGAATAAGATCTATGCTTAGATAGGGCATGCAGTACTGGGTGCTGGTAATCTTTCAATAGGGCAAAGATAGCATCTTTGGATGTACTGGGCTGTCCTGTAGCTGTTAGCTTTGGGGGCATCATTTCCAGCTTTTGATATAGTAACCCAGCTACCTGGGGGCTGCTATTCAGATTCAAATGTTCCCCATTAATGCTGTATACCTCATCATAGGCATCCTGTACCTTTTCCTCCAGATCTGCCAGCAGGGCCTCTGTATTTCGCTTATGGATCATAATACCCCTGGCCTCCATCCGCTGGGTGATGGGTATCAATACCATTTCATTCCAGTAATCTGCCAGCAGGGCAGCATCCTCCTGGATCTCTGGCCACCACAGCTGGAATAATAGCATAGTGCGTACCACATCATCTTTCTGGTATGCATCCATAATTTTTTTGGGTACTGTATGGTACCCTTTTCCACCCCTGGTGTATTTCTTCACTAATTCATCATTGGTAGTGGGATAATTACAAAGGGTGCTACAAAGTTTTTCCAGGGCATGGGTGGGGGCCAGGTTCTGTAGCATCTGGCTCATTATGATGGTATCATGGAATACTGTATTTTTGGGCACCTGGATACCCGCACCCAATATAGCAGCCAAATCAAATTTTAGATTATGACATACCTTTGCAGTACTGGTATCATCAAACAGGGCCTGTAGGGCATCCATACTCTTTTTCCTCACACCCTTTTTCAGGCTATCTACTCTATGCACTCCCACATTCCCATCCTCATCTGCCCATGACCAGGAAAACATCTTGTGGCCTCTGTATAATTCGAATCCAGTAGTTTCTGTATCAAATGCTACAGCTTTCATTTGCCCATCCCATTGTATTTGGTTTTGTGGGTATACTCTTTCATCCGCACCAGATTCACCCTCCTATTATCCAGCCTATTCCCATTCCTATGATGCACCACATACCTGCCATGAGGATCTGCTATTAGTTTATGCATGTATACCCGCTTGCCATTTACTCTTGCCCTGGCATACCCCCTGCATATCCACCAGGAGTATTTATTTACAATGGCATAATCTTCCACACTATACCTTACTGTGAATCCATGCCCCAGATTTAGGATGTAGTACCATCCAGCTTTACTTTCATAGGCTTTTTGAATTAGTAATTCTGCCACCATGGTATACCCTCTGGCTGCTTTAGCTTTCTTTCTATCCTTTTACGAATCTTTCCCCTGGTACTGGTTCCCACTGCACTCATCAGGGCACCATAATCTACCTGGTACCGCCTGGCCACGTTCTGGATGCAGTACCTAAAGCTCCAATCTGGATTTTCCCGCAGTACCCGCTTTACCTCTTTCACTGCTTCCATCATCATCTTTATACCCTCCAAAGTACCCCCGCTGGGGGCCTGGTCCAGATCCATCCACCTGGCCCAGGTTATCCCCAGCTGATCAGGGCCTATTTCTTTTTCCGCGCAACTTTCTTTTTAGCTACCGTTTTTTTGGCAGCTGCTTTTTTGGTTTGGATGCACCCAGCCAGTTCCAGCTTTCCAAGCAGGGTGGTTTCCTCCTCAGTCAATTCATCTGCCTTGTAGGGGCCATTTTCCTGGATCTTTTCAATGAGGGATTCCATGCTTTCACCTTCCTCCTCATCCAGTTCTACATCCCTGGCCTGGAGAAAAGCTACTGCCTCATCAAAATTATCATCATCAGGATCTTCTGCTGGTGCAGGTGCTGGTGCAGGGGCAGGGGCCTCTGCTTTAGGTTTTGTAGCCCTGGTGGAAGCACTCTTTGGAGCAGCAGCTGGTGCAGGTGCTGGTGCATCTGCTCCACTTTCCTCCACTGCCAAAATCCGCACGTTAGTAAAATCACCAGATACCACTACCCGAATTTTGCATATTGCTGCATCTTTCACAATTGCTTCCAGGATCTCTTCCAGCTCTGTGGGTTCATCTGGGGCTTCATATCCCATCTGATCTATCCACCGCGCGATAAATTCAGGCCCCCTATCCGTTTCCAGGTGCAGGTAATCATATACCTTTTTCCCCTCAAATTCACCTTCCAGGATGCTATGCATCCGCTTGATCATCATTTTCCCACTGCTGCTGGATTCCATGAGTTCTGCCAATTCCAGCTGGGCACGGTAATTTCCTGGGGGCACTGTGGTAAAAGGTTCTGCACTGGCCTCTTTACCCTTTTGCCAGTTAGATTTCATTGCCTGCAATCTGTTTTTGTAGCTCATTGCTACCTCCTTTTAATTGGTTTCTTTTGCACTCCACTACCTGTTTTCTCTGCTCTTTCCTCTGTACCCCCTTTCACGCTTTGCTGCTCATTGTTATATGCAGCCAGTAAATTTGTGTATGCTTCTTTTGCACTTCTGCCCATTGGGATCTCCAGGATCTGCTTGCCATCAGGTGTATTAAAATGATTCTGTAACCTGGTCCCACCACCTACAAATTCATTTCCCCTGATGGTTAGCAGCCTGGTGCCTCCAGAGTATCCATAGTAAGCCCAGATATCAATCAGGCCCACCAGCACCTCCTCTGCCTGGCCTGATAATGTAGGCATCATCCTGGCTATCTTCCCCTCCAGGGTATCAACCTCTTTTAGGGTAGCATGGGATAGGGCTATAAAGCCCCCTAATCTCATTAGCCTATTAATCTGCCTGGCAAATTCCTGCTTGATTTTTTTCCAGGATTTTCCATAATCGTTTGCATCGTGCGGGTGGTCAATCACCAGCTTAATACACATGTAATCAAAGCACATATCATAGGCTGCATCTACTGTATCCATTATCACAGTTTTAAACTTGGCACCAGTTTTTTCCAGTAGATCAATAGTATGCACCAGATCACCCCAGTTTTTCACATCTACTTTGTATACAGATAGATCCTTTGCCCCAGGTTCACACATCAGAAAAAGAGCATCTGGAAATTCAGCTGCTATGGTGGTCTTGCCTATTTTCTTTTCCCCATAAATGAGTATGGAGTATTCCCCCATATTGGCTTTGGGTACAGATTTCTCTGTAGGCAAGCCCCATTCCCTGGTTACACCTCTGGGTGTAGCCCTGGCCACAGGCCCTGTAGTTTTCCTGGCCACTTTCTTTTTAACTGCCATTTGGGCCTCCTATGCCTTGTTTAGCTGTTGTATATATTCCATGAATGCTGGGGGTGGATTATTCCCTACCTTCACCAGGCTAATAGCATCTGTGAATTTTACGGTAGTAATACTATCCTGGGGTACTGTTGAAAAATTATGTGCCACCTTACACCTTGGGCACCAGTGAATCTGCTGTAGCTTCATAAACACCTCCTACCTCCTAAAGTTCTTCAAACAGTTTTGGTTTCTGCTTGTATGTTTTCAGTGACCCAGTACCACAGGCCTGGATGTATTCACAGGTCCAGGGGGTTTCACAGTTAAAGCTATTTCTGATAGTAGCCATTCTGCCAGATAGCCAGGCTTTGTACTCTTTCAGGATTTCACCCAGTTCCTGCTCAAATTGCCTTTTTTCCTTTTCCGTATAGCTTACCTCATACCTCATGAAAAAATGCTCTGGATCTTTCCTCACTTCTGCTTCAATACGCTTTGCCAGGTCCCGCAGGCTTTCATTTTTTCCCTGCCTATGCCCTGGGTTCCTGATTACATTGTACAGGCATCCGCTTATCTTTTTACGCTTTTCCTTTTCAGCTGCCAAGATGTAAAACAGGTTTTGAAAATTGTAGGATAAGGATAGCAGCAGCTTTTCCTCATCTATCCTGGATCTGGTTTTATGTTCCATCAGCCAAAGGGTTTTCTTTTGCTTCCCCATTTCATACAATCCATCCCGCTTTCCCCGCAGCCTGTACCCTTTATACTTCACATCAAAGGTTTTTTCCACCTCCAGCCATTTCCACTTTAGCAGGGTACCCTCATAAAATTCCACGTACACTGGAAGCACTGCACTAACTACCCAGATATTTTTATTCAGGGCCTCCAGGGATTTCTGATCTTTAATCTCTTTTACCTGCTCTGCACGATATTTTGAAAGCCAGGTTTTCAGCAGTTTTTCTGGTGGTATATCCCCTCCCTGCTGAATACGTGTATGGATCTTATCCAGCATTTCATGGAAAGCACTACCAAACTGGGTACTGCTTCTGCCAGGTGCATACCACCTATTCAGGGAGTATAGGCACCTTTGCCTGCATGCCATAAAATTGGATAGGATGGATTGGGTAATACCATCCTGGATGCTGTACCCCTTCACTACTGGTTTCCTCATGTATCCCTCCTCTATAAAATTTTCATTACTGATAGGCCCATACCTACAGCATCAGCCTCATGGTTTTTGTAGGTTTTTCCTATTGCCTGCTCAATTCTTTCCATTACAATATTTTTTGGCAGCTGTCCCTTCCATTTGCTTGGGGTTAATAATTCTACCCTGGCACCCTTCAATGTAGCCAGGCCACCCAGGTACCCTGTAAGGTAGCACAATTTGAATACATCCCCTTTGGCTGCACTGGCCATGGATTTGGGGCTTTCCATCCAGAGTTCTGGGAATTCCAGGTATACAGTATCCAGAGATCTGAAAAGGTTTAAAACTGCTTGGAATTTTGTAGCTATCAAATGGGAATTCTCCAACCAGTACCTGGATTTCTCTGATGGTTTTAGCCTCACTACCCCAGTATACTCTGGCTCATCCCTACCATCCCACATAGCCCAGCCAGTACCATCCAGGCCTGGATCTACAGTAATAGTTTTAAACAGTTTCATATACCCTACCTTTCATCTTTTTAAGCACTCGCAGCATACCCCTGCTATCTGCTTCTTTATTCAAAAGGGAATCTTTTATATCCTCCTCTATACTGTTTTCTACAATGAGATCCAGCACCAGCAGGGGGCCTTTTTTTCTTGGGTGCGCTATTCTGTCCTCTGCTTGCAGCCTACTATCCAGGGATGTGGGATTGGAATAGAATATTTCTGTATCAGCTGTGGATAGATCCACCCCATACTTTGCACACGCTGGGTGGCAGATCACTATCTGATAGGCCCCCTGCCTGAAACCCTCAAAAATATTGTACCTCTCAGATACTTGGATAGCACCATGCACCACTGGGCAATATCCCAGGTTTTTGGATAGTTCCAGGATCTCATGTATATATTCACACCAGATTACTACCTGCTGCCCAGATAGTTCCCCAGTAATCAGGCTTACTACCTCCATAATCTTCCCATACCATACTGCCTGCTTATCTATAAAGCCCCCGCACAATTGGCGCAACCACTGAAACTGTACCATGGTGTACATTGTTTTCTTCACAGTATCACCATATTCCAGTAAAAATTTCTGCTCTGCTTTCTGGTATGCTTTCCTCAAATCTTTAGGCAGTTCCAGGGTTCTTTCCTGGTATACCTTTTTATTATCCATGCCTACATCCTTCCTTCCCATTATAAAGGCATACTTATTTATCTGATCCCTGAAAGGGTCCACCATATCTGGTTTTAGATCCCAGGTTTTAATATCCACAAGTTCACAGTATTTAGCCCTGAATGCATAGTAGCTTTTACAGCCCCACCATGCAGCCCTGCCCCAGAGAAATAAAAACTGGGTGATGTAATCCAGCTTACCCTCTGGAGCAGGCAGGCCTGAAAGTATCCATCTGTGGGGTACATCTGCAAACCTGTTTACATACCACTTTGTTACACTCGCTTTTGGATTCTTGATAAAAATGGATTCATCTAATACTACAGCATCCCAATCCATGTAAGCAGTTTCTGGCAGTACCTCCCACCCCTCTTTATTCATCAGGTTCCATTTCCTGTTTTCCTCCAGGAGTTTTAACCTGGCCTGCCTGGTGCCTTTATTCAGCAGGGCCAGGCTTTCCTCCCCCTCCATTCCCAATTCACGTACCCAGGCCCCCAGGGCAGCATTGGGTGCTACTACCAGGATGTGCAGCTGCTGCCCCAGGGGTTTATAGAGTTTGATAACCCTGATAGCTACCAGGGTTTTGCCCAATCTCATTTCCAGGAATCCCGCCACATGCTTGTGCCTCCGCGCGAATTTGAAAAACTCCAGCTGGTGACGGTATAGGGATCTTTTTTTAGGCAAGGGCTGTACCCTTACGCAACCGCTGAAACCAGTTATCATTCCTGGCATTTACTTCTTTTTGGATATCTCCAAAGCCCCAGGGGCTACTACCAAAGGCACCATTTTTCTGCCTGCCATCAGCATACTTTTTTGTGGGGCTAAATTTGTCATGGGGTGCCCTGCATGATTTATGCCATGTTCTTTTTTTCTTTCCCAATGTAAGCATTACTGCCTCCTCTTTATCTTTTTCCTGGGTACCAGCTTTTTGATAGGCCTTTTCTTTTTGAATTGCCTAACTACTTTTTGCTGCTGGTATGTTTCTCTCTTTCCATCCTCCAGGGATATGGAGAATGCAATGCAGGTATCTTTGTATTCCTGGTGTATCACCTCCCTCTGATTTGTGCGTAATAATTCACTTGCCTCATGGTTTCTGCAAAATGATTTCCTGAAAAATTCCCATTTAGTATGCAGGCCATGCTTTTGTATCCCACGGTTCTGGATCTCATACCCCACCACCATCTGTAATTCTGATCTGGATAAATATGATGGTGCAGGCATTTCAAAAAGTTCCTGGTATTTTTCTTTTAGAAACTGAAGCAGGCTATACCTGGGTGCAGGCTTACTAAAGATCCTCATGTATGCTGCCCTGGCATCAGCTGTATCTAAATTTTTCAGCCAGTAGCATTCATTGTGAAATTCAATAGAATCTTGTAGTGCCCTGGTGCGTACCAAACAGGTATCACCCACTGGGGTAGAAACCACTGCTGGTTTGGTGGGTACTTTCCTGGGGATCTTTCTTTTAATGCTATGCTGTTTCATAGCACTCTAATCTTTCATCTATATAATTCCGCACATGCTCCAGGGGCTTGGCATCATTCCACAATCTGGATTCCCGCAAATCCCCATTTACAAAAAGCACAAAGCCATTACAATTATAGATGAAAGTTTTAGCCATGCTATGCCTTAAAGCACCCCTGCCATATAGCACACCACCAGCTGCTGCCAGTGCATTGCATTTTGCATTAATCAAATGATCAGTCACCCCTGCCTCCATCTGTTAAAGTGAATTATGAGATAAAAGGTATAATGTTTATTTGGGAAAATCCAATAATTTCCAAAAAAAATTTTTCTTGCATTTTAACCCTTTTAAATTCAAAGGGTTACAGATTTGGATTTTTAAAGAAATTTGTGGTGCCTCCTACACCAGGGCAAATAAAAAAGTACCTGGCCACAGGCACCAGGTACTCTGGAGGAAAGAAACAGAGGAAAGCAGTAGCTATTTAAAAGGGTAGTTTGATTCCAAATTTGTGTTTCAGCAGATCCTTTGCAATGGTATATCCTGATACTACCAGGCCTGTAATCACTACACCCGAATCCAGCCCAGCATCCTCAATAACACCAGCCACCTGGGGCAGGAATTTTTTAATCAGGGTAGCAATAATTAAACTGGCAGCTGTTACAGTTCCAGTTTTCTTAGCAGTGATAGCAGGTTTGTATGCTGTGGTCAAAGTCTTATTCAATGGTACCTCCTGAGTTTTATATGATGTAACCCTTACAGGTATTAACTCTGTAGGATTGTTTAGAAAAAAATCATCAAAAAATTTTAGCAGATCCTCTGCATTGGAATTTTGGGTGCCTATGCATCCAGCTGTACCAGATTTATTTCCATCTGGATGGATAAGGTACCTGCTAATAGGATCATGGCCACTATAAGTAGGGTAGGGCCACAGCCTAATTTTCCAAGGCCTGCCTGGTGCATCCTCTATATACATTTTATGTCTTTCCTGGGGTGCAGGTACCTCTGGGCCAGAATTGATAAACCAGGTTTTTTGTTCAATTGCATTTACTAAAGTACCCCTCCAATTACAGCTACCACTCCTACAGTACCACTGGGCCTTTATTCTATGCTTTTCAAACAATACCAGATAACCATACCCACGCTTATCATATCCAAAAGTAAATCTGAAAATATCCTGCATAGCTACCTCCTGATCATACCCAAATCACTGGGATCTCCACCCAGTTTAGTTACCAAAAATATTAGGGCCTCCCTGATCTCTCTGTAGCTATCTGCATGCTGGTCAGATTCCCGCCCAATTCGTTCTCTGAATCTTCTGCAATCATCCTTACCACGTTTTTCATCTTCCAGGGCATCTATCCTGGATACCATATGCTCTGTGGATTTATCCCGCAGTTTCCAGAGAAAAATTATCACAGTGGGTACAGCCACTACCAGGCTACTGATTATCCCCACCATTAGAGGGTGCTGCATCATTTTCAGGTTCCTTTTCTTTTTTCAGAACATCATTTTCTTTTTTCAGCTTTCCGTTTTCAACTATCAATCTGCGGATTTCATCACTCATAAAAGTGAGATTTTCAGTAAGGGTAGAGAGATTCCTATGCACCTTATTCTCAATTACCTCAACTGATACACTCCGTTTGATTCCTTCCATTCCTTCCTCCTATATTAAAATTTATGCATATTCAAAAAAGAATGTACCACTGGCACCCTTGCTACCTGTATTTGTCCATCCAGCAGAATCCCAATCTGTTTCTAAAGTAACCAGGTTTGTATTGTACCCTACATATCCCCTACCAGCAAAACTCAAATTGGTAGTATCATCCCTGGCTTTAATTGGAAACATCCAATCTACTGGAGAATTCCTGGCTGTTTTTGGTAGGGTAAATGTAAATGTAGTAGCATTACTGGTTCCAATGATATCAAAGGATACAAATACAGTAGCGCCAATAATTTTGTAGTAGATATACCCAGAGGAGGAACTAAAACCCACTACAGTAGATGTGCTATAATAATCGGTCCAGGCCTCTGTATACAGATCCAGGCCAGTAGCAGTACCCTCTAAAGTAAGAGTACGCCCACTTAAAGAGCTACCCCCTATAGCACCCCATACTATCTTTCCACATTCTGATCCAGAGGTAGCATTAGTGATAGTTACTTTTCCGGTCACATACTCTACATCCCCAGCTATACTGTTTCTTCCTTCATAGATAATTCCAGCAATTACATCACTGGCTGCTGGGCTTGCAGAATCTCTGGTAAGCCTTACAATAGGTCCCTGGGCAGCACCAGCATCATTATAGATATACTCCCATTCTCCAATACTTTCCGCTATTTTAAAACCAGCTGAAAACGTCACACCCTTACTGAATGTAAAAGGATAGTTTGAGTATTCCGAATCATCCCACCACAATTTTCCATTACCAGCACTGGAGGTAGCTGTTAGTAAATCCAGATCCTCTGCTGATGCAGTATAAACATCATACCCGCCTGTCCCAGTTCTGATATACCCGCCTACTATCAAACCAGCAGAGCTAATTTCAGTACCATCTTTGAATGTAGCTGTAGTGACACTGATATCCAAAATATCCGTATTGAAAATCCACCGTTTATAGCTCACATAGGAATCTGTGGTATTGAAGTAGATTTTTTCATATCCTGTTTCATCCCCATTTTCCCTACCTGCTTTTAAATATAGATCACCACCTGCTGTTTCTACACCAGTACCATCTGCTGCACGTATATACAAATCTGATCCAGTAGTAGTTCCAGCAGCTACCTGTATGGTATGATCTACATCCTTCACAAATTCTACATCCAGATCCAGTACCAGATCTGCATCCTCAATATGCAGGTTATCAGTACCCTCATCATTAAAAGTGATACGCCCAGCAGATCCACCCAGGCCTATCCAGGATTCATCTGCATACTGAAAATCCCCCAGGGCATATAGGGTGCTATTGGTACTATCCATAGTAAGGATATTACGTTCAGTAGTACCATCCTGCTTTACATAGGCCAGGGTATCATTAGTGGTATCATAGGCCAGCATGGAAGCACGTTTGCTGGATGTGATATTTGCCCTGGTATCCTCAATATGGGTAATCTTAACATTGGTAGCCATTTTCTAAAACACCTCCTGTATAAATTCACCAGTAGCAAAAGTATCTACCTTTTCATCACCTGTAGCATAGGTATCTATCCAATCCTCATCACTGGGGATAGGTGGGGATGCAGGCCCCATTTGGAGCAGCTTTAGCTGCACACCTGGCTGTTTTCCATGGATAGGCAGGGTGATTCTATGACCAGTTACCAGCCAGGTGCAGCCACTTAAAAAAGAGAAATTGGTGATGATATCCCCAGTAATCCCTACTTTATCAAACAGTTCAATATCCAAAACTGAATAGGTGCAATCCATCACAATTTCCACCAGGGGTGCCACCCTCCATTTGATGAGCAGCATGGCCAGTTTTTCAGCTGTATCCCCATCCCTAATACCATTAGCATATAGGGTATACCCTCTTTCCTCATCTATGTAATCGTATGAATCAGCCAAAAGACCACTATAATAGCTGCCACCATGGCCATCATCGTCAATAGTTGTAAAGTTATGATCTTCACCAGTACCTCCTGTATATTGGCAGAATTTTTTAGCCCATCCACCATCTAAAGCCAGGTTTGGTTTGTAATAAAGATCTATGCGAGTGATTAGCCTGGAAGTATTTGTAAATGAGTAATCCCAGGAGGCCAGGCCACCATCTATTATAATTTCATCATTGGTAATATTCCTGGTAATACTTGCAGGTTCATCCAGAGATACAGGTGCTATTGACCCATCAAATCTTTCAAAAGAGGCCCCGCCTGATTGCCAAAGCAGCCATCTCAGTATATCCCTAAATTTTAATACCTCACTCATTATGATATATCCATATCTGAATTAATACTGCATGCCAATTTCCAAGCAGATCTATCTGTATCAAAAGCAGATAAATATGTACTATCCAGATCACTGGAGGATAAGCTGGGCACCTCAGTATTTATAAAATCTTCTATTACATCTGCTGGTGCCTCAATTAATGTTGCACCATCTTTCCTGGCTTCCCCACGCACATAGAAATCATACTCTATGGGTGAAGTTTTAAAATCCATCCTAATCCCAAAGGCATACAGAGAATTATACACATTGCCAGCAGCAATATTATACCCACTAATATGCATAATCACACTGTATTTCACACTGGATAACTCAGATACATCTGTAAGGCCATTATATGTTCCAAATGGTCTATCATCTTCACCTGCTACTCCAGTTATATTATTCCATAATTCCGCAGTATCCCCACCAGCTGCTCTGTATACCTTATCTATTTCCAGGGCACCATCTACCTGGGTCCAGGCACTATGGTAAAAGATATTATCCCCAGTACCATAGTATTTAGTCATATTATCACTTTGGCTTTGATCCTCCCCACCATATAGCTTTTTCATGGTAACAGGGCCTGTACGATTTGGGGCACTGCCTGTAATGGTTCCTACCTCAGTTACCTCATACATATTTTCTGTGGTTCTGTATTTGGTTCCTACAATAGGATCTACACTACCATTGGTCATAGTAAACCGATGGTATATTTCATGATCACCATCTTTAGCTATTCGCATAGATCCCACCAGCATATTATAGGCCTCTGCTGGAGGCCCCAGGGCTGTAGTAAATTGAGTTCTAATCCTGGTAGCAGCCATAGCATATTGATTTACCACAGTACCCGATATTCCAGGGCTTTCAAAAAGCATATCTGCCTGCACATATGCTTCATACTCTGTATCCTGGGGTGTATTGAATGCATTATGCTTGTATTCTACCCGCTTGCCCAGGTCCACTGCACCCTCTATATTTTCCTCTACATTCTGCCATTCTCCTGCATTTTTATCCTGGGTAGTGGGATCTATATCTGCCACATGTAGCATACCAGAATATCCCTGTGGCCAGAAAGTATGGGATAGCTGAATACGCAATGAGCCATAGGTATCTGTTACCTGGTAGATAGATGCACCAGCTAAATGTACTGCTGGGGTAGTATTCCCATATCCTCTTTCCACTGGTACCTTATTCCCACTATACTCTGCTGGGTCCCTGGTTACCAACATCATTTCAGTATCTATGATAAGCAGGCACTGTGGGGCAGCAGATCCACCACTGGAATCCGTAAAGGATATTTTGGTATAATCATCTACCTCTAACTCATTTGCACTTTCAGATATACCATTGGTTAAATCTGTTTCTGTATCATTGTAGAAATTCAGCTGGTTATTATCAGATCCAATAGTAAACTGGTCAGTATCAGAGGTTTCAAAAGCAGTTTCTGTTTGGGGATCATACAGCTGGATAGAATCAAAAGATTTCCAGGGCTGTAGGTCAAAAACGATTTCTGGAGCATTCCCATATTCAGAGGTTACCACCACTGGGAGGAAAGCATTATCATCAGTCCAATCCCCATAAGCAATTGGGTAGATCTTCCCACGGTATTTTTCATTTACTGTATCTGGCAGGGGGGTGCCTATTTCCTTATCCCTCAATTCCCCTTTACCCCTGCATACAAATACAATATCCTGTTTATTGGGTATTGCCTCCTGCACCTTACCTGTAAAGAATACATCATAGGTAGCTGTACTCATGGTGGCACCATAGCCTATACCAATTTCCACTACCCTGCCCAGATAATCAGCACCATCTATTGTACCAGCTGTATTATCAAAGGTTATCCGCACATCAGAGGTTTTAGCTGTAGGATCATCCAGTGGGGTAGCTGCATTATCAATTTCTGAAACATCTACCAGGCTATCTGCCCATACAGTGGTATCTGCTCCAAAACTCTCTGCTCTGATAGTACCAGCTGCTATGTAATCAATACCACTGCCCCAATCATCAGAAGCATTTTTGGTAAATCGTATTACAGCATATACTGCACCCCCATCCAGTACAGCTGTTAATCCTGCTTTTAGGGTCCTGGCCATTTAGCTTACATCCTCCCTATAAGGCAGCACGATATCATAAAAAGTACCTGGCCGAATAAATGTAAACACACCATCCAGGGTAGGGCCTCCATTGTAAAATACAGTGATATTGGTATTATCCCCTTTGCCCAGATCCGTATTGGTGGGGGGTGTGATCACAAAAGAATTCTGCTGGAATATCACCGTATCCCTTAAAAATTTTCTAAGTCCTGTAGTAGCATTATCTACCTCATCCTTTGGTACATTATTGATTACCAGGATACCCTTTATGATATTTGGGCCATTATCATATGTAGCTGTACCACCATCAGCAGTTTCCCTGAAATACTGATTGTACCTATCAGTCCACCATTTCCTGGGGTAGGTAGGATTTTTTGTAATGGTGCATACCACTGCATCTTTGGTGAATACTGTACTCATTATCTACGCACCTCCATAGCCAGGGCAGGCAGTAGCCTATCTCTTAAAAATGCCTCTTCACCTATCATATTCCCCTGGATCACTACGCTAATATTTCCACCCCTGGCAGATCCCTGTACAGAATCATCTACCCTGCTATCTACCCTATCATTGGGTAGTACTTTAGCCCCCTGGGGCAGTACCACTGTTTCTGGTCCCTTTTCACCCACAGTATACACACCACCCCTGGCACCCTCTGTACCCGCTTGCAGGCCCCCAGAGATCCCAGAGAATACCCCGCCAAACAAGGCACCAAAAGGCCCCCCTATGGCTGTAGGCAGCACCATCCCTGCAATCTGCAATCCTAATTTCATAAAGGACCGCCCAAAATCATCAAAATCAAAATTCTGAAAACCATTCACAATACCGCTGCCTATGGATTGCCCGATAGTTTGGGCTATGGTTTCTGCTTTGTTTTTAAATTCTAACAGTACCTTTTCCAAAAAGGTTAAAGATTTTTCTATGGGCTGATCAATATTTGGGGCCACTTCTTTTTTTATAGCCTTGCCAGTTTTGGTAGCTGATTCACGCAAGGCTTCAAAACGCACCCGCGCGTTATCCAATTTCTCATTATTAGATTCCCAGGCCCCCACCAGTTTATCATTTATTGTAGCTGCTAATTGAGCAGCACCCTTTTGTGCAGCTACTACAGGCCCAAGCATTTTTTCTGCTGCTTCCCCAATAGCACCACCCATACCCTGTAGCTTAAATAATAAGCCTGCTAAATCTGTAAGCATATTACTAAAACCAGAGGTAATTCTATTTAAACCCTCCAAAATTCCTACTACAAAAATTCTATGAAAGAATTGAATATTAGCAGCCCATAAAAATCTAAGTCCCTGAATACCTACCCAAAAATTATCTACCCAGTTCCAAATGGTTTCTGTGAGATCCTGGAATATCTTTTTATTTGCAGATACCTTTTTTGTAAGTTCCTCAATTTTAGGGGTTAGCTTTTCCATGATGGGCAAAATGGATTCCCGCTTTAACCCCTCCCAGGTCCTGGTTAATCTGGTCATAGCATCAGTATACTGAGCAGCTTTAGTAGCCCCCTCTGTGGTCCAGGCTATCCCAAGTTCTTTAGCCTGTTGCATCTGGGCCTGGATTGCACCAGTTCCCTGATCCAGGATTGCTACCATTTCAGCCCCAGATCTACCAAAGATCTCCTGAGCCAGGGCCAGTTTCCTGGTTTGATCCTCCATATTTGAAATTTTACTGGTGGCCTCCAGCACTACACTTTGTACGCTTTTCATCCTTCCACCTGATGCACGTACCTCAATACCCAGCTCATCAAAAGCATCCTTTGCAGTTCTTAATCCATCATCTGCTGCTTTCATGTTCCTGGTAAGCCTCCTGAAAGCAGGTTCAAGGCTACTGATATTAGTACCCGCTAATTCTGCCACATACCCAAACTGTGATAGAAATTCTACAGAAGCACCCACCCGCTGGGATAGCTTATCAAAATCATCCCCTAATTTTGCTACTGCCTGGAAAGATGCTACAAAGGATTTTACAGCCTGGGTAGCTTTGCCCAGGGCTTTGATAAGCAGCTGGGCACCAAATACTGCCTTAAACTGATCCCCGAAACGCTTAGTTTGGTTTCCCAGCTTCCCAATCCGCTTGCCCAGCTGATTAATTGCCACAGATCCCTTATCATCTACCTGGATCTCAAATTTTAAAGGCATGGCTATCTCCTGTATCTACCTTTGTTTTGCTGCTGCTTCATTTTTGCTGCTTGCTGCTCTGCTGCTATTTTCCTATCCCTATGCACTTTTCTCCTGATGTATCCCATGGTTTGGGCTACACAGTTCCAGTACTCATCTTCCCCCATTGGTAAAATCTTTTCTTTGGAGATCTCTGGGAGTAATGCTACACTTGGGCACTGGTCCCCATCCAGTGGGGAAATGTTTATGGCTAATACCATGAGGTTCCAGAATTCCATTAGCCCACTGTACTGCATCAGATATAGTGGGTTCACATCCCAATCTTTTATATACTTGCATCGGCCCGATATACACGGCACACCCCCCTGGATAAATTCATGCTTTTCCTGGTAGCACCTGGTACAGCAGCTGGGTGCCCATTGGTAATCTATTGTGCATTCGAGCCATTGGCTAAATTTTCAAAGGGTCCTTTTAAAAGGATAGCCAGTTTATCCTGCATGTTTTCATCTGTAATCAGGGCACTGGCAATTTCTCTTTTAGTACCCTCATCCACTGGTAAAGGATTCCCACTATCTCCATCCTCAATACCTTCCCATCCTTTAATGGATTCCTGTAGGTATTTATATCCAATCTCCAGCCCACTGGCCTCCTCTTGGGATTTCCCAGGAAAATTTTTTAAGATGAATTCTGCCAGTGGTATGGGTTCTAAAATTAGTACTGCTCCATCTTTCCATTCTACCTTTTGTTCTTTCCTCCGTTCAAACTTCACTATTCCCTCCTCATTTCATTAGTTGAATTTGTATTATCTGCCAGTATCATCATCTGGCCACCCTGGATAAGATTAATACTGCTCAATTCTGTACTGAAAACTGGGGAGGATACATCTGGTTCCTTTCCACAGTTAAAGGTAATAGGATGGGTAGGTACATCCTCCTCTGTTAAAGAAGCATCTGAAAGCACCACACTTGGAAAATACAGGCCCCAGGAATAGCTACCAGTAGTGTATACTGCTTTTATTACACACTCCTGCCAGGAATCCCTATAACCCATATAGGTATCTACAGAATGCCTGGAGATCACAAAGGACCCAGAAACACTTACCTGGCCAGCCAGGGTGGGTTCTATGATGTATAGACCACTTTCACAATCCCGCTTAATGCTTAATGGTATCTCCACCTCCACATTAAAATTTGATACCCCAAGCTCCACATAAGCCCCACCAGAGGGCTTTACAGAAAATGTTAGGTGCCTATGCAGCACACTATTTGAACTACCTTGCAGGGCTGTGGCATAGGTCCAGGAACTACTGGAGTAATCTGCCCTACCCTCTTTAGGCCCCATTGCTTTGGCAGTACATTTTACCATACCATCATCTGCTGTACTGGCAATAGAAAAGCCACTGCATAGCTGGTGATGATACCTATAATCATTTGGCCCCAGGGCAAATGCAAACGTACCAAACCTATTTTTCCTATCATCTGCATTATAATCCCCAGCTGTTTGCTCTGCTGTCCTGTAGGCTGTAAAATGTCTTTCATGGCTATCCAATTCATAGCATTTACGATAGTAGCCCCCACCCAAATCCTCTGGGCTGCTTCCACCATCCTCATACCCCATAAGCCAGTACCAAAGTTTATCCATACCATCATACCGCACATTCCACTCCAGGGAATCCATGGGGGCCTCCAGGCCTACCTGTACTGGCAGATCCTCAAAAGCTAAACCCTCTATAGATTCATCTGGCTGTTGCTGTGGATTCACCTTAATATTTTTGGTAAGGTATGGGAATGCATCATTTGCGCCCAAGCTCATAATGGTATTACCATTAAAGCCCCAGCCTGTACTGCCCATGAGTTTCCCAGCTTCCAAACTCATGGCCATTTTGGATTCTATTTTTGTGGTTACTCCCATCTGTTACTCCCTATTATGTATTGGTAAGGCTTGCCCGAATAGCTGAATTAAAAGCCATATTTGAATTACTGTAATTTGCATCTATTCCATTCCTGGCACATCTGCATGTAACAGTAAGGGTATTTACATCATCCTCTGTTTTTTCCAGGGTTTCAATTACAAAATTTGGAATTTCAAATTGTAAGATAGCATCAGCAGCCCCATAGTAGTTAATATCTGCCTGGAGGGCTGTATGGTTATCCCTGAATCCATGCCAGGTATCTGCATCATGCCTGGATATGGTAAATTCAAAGGTAGCTTCTGGCCTACCTGCACTGGAGGATAGTAGCACCAGAGGGCTTTGACCATTACAGTATTGCTCCCCATAGTTCCAATTTACTCCAATATCAATTGATTCTATGCACTGATTATCACCACTATCCAGGGCATCATCCTGGTTACCTATTCTGATATACCCATTAGTGCCCCCTGCATGGTGATGTACCAGCCTGGTACCTGGGGTAGTAGTCATAGCAGGAAATGCTGAATCATCCCGCACCTCTGCTACATATCCTATAACCCCAGCAGTCATATGCAGATCACCCTCTGCTTCACTTACAAAATGCACATCATTAAAAATGCATCCTGCATACTTGTAGGTTTTCACCTCATCCAGGCCCACAAAGCTCATGGTTTTATCATTCTTATCTGTGGGCAGGGTGAATACCTTTGCAGCTACAGATCCAAATACACCTTCCAGGGCCTCCTCAATGGTATCCACATCCAGCTGGGTACTCAAATCCCCTGTCATATGTCGCACACCCTGCAAAGGCAGATCTGGAAAAGCAATACCCACTATAGATTCATCATCTATCATATCAAAACTTTGGTGCAGGGTAAAACTGGTAAAGGGCATCTGAATACTTGGGGCATCATACTGCCCTGTGGTACCTTCCTCTTTCCATCCCGCTTTCCTCAATACTTGTACACTTGTACCCATAACACACTCCTCTTTTTATGCTGTTGTATCTGTTGTATCCACCATAATATTGAAAGAAACCACTGAGGTATTCAGCTTTTGACTATGTTCCTTATAATACAACTCTATGTTGAATTCTCCAAAAGTCATTCTGAAACCAGGGCATGGGGCACTGGCATCATCAATAAAACTGTATACCTGGGTTTTTATCTGTACCGCCACATCTTCCAAATCTTTCATATCCTGGCCAGTGGTCCTATCTGGGCTTTCTGCATAATGATGCACATGCACATCAAAACTGTAGCTGGTTCTGATATTCCGCTGATCAATGTACTCTACTCCATCTACACCCCTATACAGAATACCCGCCACTGGGAAATATGATGCAGCTTGTAAATCCAGGCCCCCATAGTTATGGGTACCCACAATCACCTCTTTTAAATCGCTGATAGCCTCCAGCTTTGCTTTCAGGTTATCCAGGAGGTAATCAAAGGTAGTGCTACCTGGATCTGTTACAGTACCATAGCCCTGCCTCAATTCCCCAAATGTAGCACGTTCTACCCAGGTGGTAGGATAATGAAATGCAGGCATTAGCTTACCGTCCTGGTTTTAGCTGAATCATCATATGTATGGGTGATGGTTTCACTGTTATCATCTGTAAAGGTCAAAACCTCATTATCAGATCCAGATACTGCCATATTCCCATTAATCACAGCACTCATATCTGCCAGCAGATCCCTCTCAGTAAAAATAATCTGGGATTCTACTACGGTAGCTGATGTACTGGATATCCCACCAAATACAATACAATTCCCATCCATTTCACTGGCTGTAAGAGTGATAGCATACACACCTGGTAGATTTGTGCTATCCGGTTCTGTAATGCTTCCAGCATTGGTAGGGGCACCAGCAGCACCACCATCTTTAGCTACCCGCAAGGTAAAATTTGCAGAGTCTCCAGATCTGCCTGATGCATCGTTAGAATTCCAGGCCCTAAAGTACACCACATATTCCCTACCTTTAATTACTGTCATAGGATTACCACCTTGTATTTGTAGGACTAAATAAGCATCTGTTTTATCAGTATCTACTGATGGGAGGCCCAGCACTACCAGGGCATTCACATCATTCCAGTATCCAATAGCACCAGGGCACCCATCCTGATTAGGCCAGTTTACTACACCATATCTTTCCTGCTCCAGATCAAAAGACATATCACACCTTAAAAGTACTTCTTAGGGATTTCCCAAGATTCCTGGTGAAGGTTTTTTTGTTCTGCTCCAGGGCAGGTTCTAAAAATTTTCGTATCCTTCCACGGATTCCACGAGTCTCATGTTTAATTCTATACCTCACATCTGCACTGCCTTTTTCCACAATACTTAACCTGGCCACATAAAATTTCTTATTCCCTTCACTCTGGGGTGAAACCCAGAAAAGCAAATGTGGATCTGCCTTTAATCTACGCCTGGTTTTTGATTTGGTCCAGCTGCCTGGGCTTTTCAATATCCTTTTTAATAGTCCAGTTCGTTCTGTAAGTTTACC
>Ga0272441_10006218_pt1 | contig 20151 bp, 10 predicted proteins | sample SSMProp6N_FD_193582 | JGI IMG/M metagenome (GOLD analysis project Ga0272441, IMG submission 193582) | Marine sediment archaeal communities from Little Sippewissett salt marsh, Falmouth, MA, United States - SSM-Prop-6N | ecosystem: Environmental > Aquatic > Marine > Wetlands > Sediment ...
ATTTTGTGGCACTACATTTCACCAGCCAAAAACGCAAAATCCTCATTCCTGACTCAAAATCCCAGATTTCGGCGGTGGATAACTGTCCTTACTGTCGAAGATGGGCCAAGGGTCTTGGCCTTGGCTCGAATCTCGGGCATCGTCATACGTTTCGGTGCCACGCTTGTAGCAGCCATCCTTGTGCTCCTTCTCTTGCGGAGGCTCCGGCTCTTCGTCCGGCGCCCCTCCTTCACTCCCTGCAAATTACTACGTTCCACTCCGGCGGCAACGATGCACGCATCTGCTGCGATCTTCCACACCGTACCGGTCCGGCTCATTATTATATTCGGCCAATCGCTCCACAGTTCAGCAGTTGCCTTCGAGAAACCGCACATTTTGCGCCCTTCGTGCCAAAGATCAAGGTTATTTCCATCGATTCGCCCATTATTTTCGGGCGTTGACGCCGATCGATACGAACGCCCGCCGGAACGCCGGCAAATAACGTTTTCTGCGTGCGAGCCCCGGCGCTGCGCGACGTTTTTCGGTTGAAGGCAATCCTGCAATCTGGTAATAGCATGACCAAGGATGTTATCGGAGATTGATCCATGACACGCGACACCATAGTCCGAATCGTTATCGGTCTGTTCCTGGTTTTGCCGCCTTGCCTGACCACTGCTGCAGCCCGATCCGCCGCCGAAAAAACCGCCCCGGGACCTATCACCGACACAAGCGACAGCCCCTACGCCCGGCTCCGCTGCCTCGACTGCGACGACGTGACGTGGACGCAAGGATTCTGGCCCGAGCGTTTCGAGCTATGCCGGCGAGCCACGCTGCCGCATCTCTATGCGCTGGCGGCCGACCCGAACTACGGGCATGTCCTAACCAACTTCCGGATCGCGGCGGGACTGGAAGAAGGCGAATTCGCCGGCGTGCACTGGCACGACGCGTGGGCCTACAAATGGCTCGAGGCGGCCGCCGCCGTCTATGCAACCACGAAGGACGTTCGTCTCGACCGGCAAATGGACGAGATCATCGACGTCGTCCGCAAGGCCCAGGAACCGGACGGCTATATCGCCACCCAGATCACCGCCCGCCGGTGGGAGCGTTTCCAGGACCCGCACCATCACGAATGTTACACCATGGGACACCTGCTCACCGCCGCCTGCATTCATTACCGCGCCACAGGCAAGGACAACCTCCTGCAGGTGGCCCGCAAGACCGCCGATTATCTCCACCGGCAGTTCCGGGGCCGCAATCCGGACATGGCCCATTTCCCCCGCAATCCTTCGGTCATCATGGGTGCGGTGGAACTGTACCGAACGACCGGAGAGCCCAGATACCTGGAGCTGGCCAATACGGTCATCAACATGCGGGGCGCCTTCCGGAACGGCAGCGACTTGAACCAGGACCGGATCGCCCTGCGGCACGAGCGTGAGGTCGTCGGCCACGCGGTCTTCTATACCTATCTGTACGCCGGCGCCGCTGACGCCTACATGGAGACGGGCGACAAAAGCCTGCTGGCGGCGTTGCAGCGTCTCTGGACCGACCTGGCCCAGCACAAGATGTACATCACCGGCGGCTGCTGTCCTCTGCACCGGGGATTCGCGGTTCGTAACGGCAACGTCTGGGGAGCCCATGACGTACACGAGGCGGCCGGACCGCCCTACGACCTGCCCAACGCCACCGCCTACAACGAAACATGCGCCCAAGTCGGCAACTTCATGTGGAACTGGCGCATGCTCTGCATCACGGGCCACGCGAAGCACGCCGACATGATGGAACGGGAGATGTTCAACGGCTTCCTCCCGGGCATTTCCCTCGACGGCAAGCGCTTCTTCTATTCGAATCCGCTGCGCTGGTACGGCCAAGAGCATGTTCTCCTGAGCAACGACTCGCTGCTGCGCCACGAAATCGGCCGGGCCAAGCGCATCTGCTGCCCCACGAACGTGATGCGCACCCTGGCGGAGATGCACAGCTATTTCTACACCGCCGACGACGACGGCCTGTGGATCCACCACTACGGCGGAAGCACGCTCGACAACGAGACTTTCAGGCTCACGCAGGAGACAGACTATCCCTGGAGCGGGATCATCAAGATCAGCGTCGAGAAGGCCCCGCGTAACAGCACCATCCGCCTGCGAATTCCGGGATGGGCGGAAGGGGCGACGATCCGCATCAACGGAAAACGCCCGGGCGAGATTGCCCGTCCGGGGACCTACGCCTCCCTGAAGGGGCCCTGGCGAGCGGGTGACGAGATCGTCCTGACCCTGCCGATGGATGTGCGACTGATGATCGCCCACCCGAAGGTGGAGGCCGCCCGGGGCCAGGTCGCGGTGATGCGCGGCCCCATCGTCTACTGCCTGGAATCCGCCGACCTGCCGGCCGGCACCGCCCTCGCCGACGTCGTCATCCCCAGGGACATTGAATTGAAACCGCGAGTCGAGGCGGATCTACTCGGCGGAATCACCGTGCTCCAGGGGCAGGCCAGGATCTATCGCCAAAGCGACTGGTCGCAAACATTGTACCAGAGACTGCCCGCGCGAGATCCCGATACGATCGACATCCGATTGATCCCCTACTATGCGTGGGCGAACCGGGACGTATCGGAAATGTCCGTCTGGCTGCCTTTGCAGTAAGCTCGGCACGAGGTCATTAAGAAGAGTTTTGCAAAAGTCCAGTTCATTAGCTCGGAAAGGGACACTCGCATGAAGAAACGTCTTGTTTTGAGTTCGCCGGCATTTCCGCTATGGGCGTGCGTCTTGATTTTTCTGCTCCCAGGCCCATTACAGGCCCAGCAAATACTGGCGTTTCCGAGCGCCGAGGGTTTCGGTGCCTTCGCGCGCGGCGGACGTGGCGGCAAGGTCTACGAGGTCACGCATCTCGGCGACTCGGGACCGGGCAGTCTGCGCGCCGCCGTCGAGGCCGAGGGCCCCAGAATCGTCGTCTTTCGCGTCTCGGGAACCATCAAGCTCAAATCGGGCTTGACGATTCGCAACCCTTACATCACCATCGCAGGGCAGAGTGCCCCGGGAGACGGCATCTGCCTGCGTGACGCAGGTCTGGGCATCGCCGCCGACCACGTGGTGATTCGCTTTCTGCGGTGCCGCCTCGGCGACCAGGGACGCGGCGGCGACGCCATCAGCATCGGGGCCGGACGTCATATCATCGTGGACCACTGCTCGGCCAGTTGGAGCCTCGACGAAGTGCTTTCCTCCTCGACGGGCGAGCCCGGTCTGAGCGAGGTCACCGTGCAGTGGTGCTTCATCACCGAGGCGCTCAATCCCAAGAACCACGGCTTCGGCTCCCTGATACGCGGCTGCCACGGGGCCCGCTACAGCTACCACCACAATTTGTACGCGCACAATCGCGGCCGCAACCCCCGCCCGGGCAACTACGACGATCGCAACCCCCACACAGAGGACCCCGACGGCCTGCTGCTGGATTTTCGCAACAACGTCATTTACAACTGGGCCGGCTCCCACGCCGGCTACAACGCTGACCGCAAGAGCGTCACAAAACTCAACTACGTGGCCAATTACCTGGTCCCCGGGCCCAATTCCTCCACGCCGGGCAAAGCCTACCAGGAAGGATCGCCCTACAACCGGGGCTACTTCGCCGGCAATTATTACGACCACACCCTGCCGTCCGACCCCTGGACCCTGGTGAGATTCCGCGACTGGACTGCCGGGCAGATCGCCGCCTACAAGTCCGAGCCGTTCGAGACGGGACCGATCGTCACCCAGGACGCAAGCGATGCATTGGGTTCGGTGCTGCTTCATGGCGGGGCGAGCCTGCCCCGGCGCGACGCGGTGGACCAGCGGATCGTCGAGGATGTCGCGCATCGCACGGGCGGAATTATTAACAGTCAGGAAGAGGTCGGCGGCTGGCCGGAATTGAAGTCCGTACCTGCCCGGGCGGATCGCGACCACGACGGCATGCCCGATTTCTGGGAAGCCCGACATGCACTGGATCCCGACGACGGGTCCGATGGGGCCGCCGACCGGGATGCAGACGGATACACCAACGTCGAGGAGTATCTCAATTGGCTGGCCCGCAGACGAGCGGAGCCGCAGCCGGACCCCGGGCGGCGCCCGAGATAGTACCGCATAAGGTAAGGATGTCGACTTTGAGGAGACGATCATGAAGTTCAGATACAACCGGGCAGGCGCCGCCGCGCCCTCGCCCCGGAGGACGAACGCAGTGCTGCGATTGCTCGCGGTACTCGCGGGCCTCAATTGCCTGGTGGGCAACGCCACACAAGGACAAGATTTCGTGCCTTTTGTCATCCCCTCGCGGATCGACCCGCAGAAGACGATCTGGATCGCCGATTGGGAGCCGATCACAACGGAATCGCAGCGTTTGAGCGCAGATAAACGCTTCCTCCACGACGGCAAGCCGGTCCGGATCTGGGGCGTGAACCTCTGCTTCGGCGCCAACTTCCCCACCCACCAGGACGCTCCGCACGTCGCGGCCCGCCTGGCGGCCGCCGGGATCAATTCCGTGCGATGTCACCACATGGACACCGCCCGCTGGCCCCGGGGCATCTGGAACGCCAAAGACGGCAAGACCATCGAGCCCGAGGCCCTGGACCGGCTGGATTATTTCATCAACGAGCTGGCCAAACGCGGCATCTGGGTCAATATCAATCTGCACGTCGGCCGCACCCACAGCCAGTACCTCGACCTGCCCGAGACGAACAGCAGCTACGACAAGGTCACCGGCATCTTCACACCGGCTCTGATCGACGCGCAGAAGCAATACGCCCGCGAACTGCTGACGCGCGTCAACCCCTACCGCAAGGTCCGCTACGCCGACGACCCCGCCGTCGCTTTCGTCGAGATCACCAACGAGGACAGCTTCTTCATGTGGGACGGCGAGAAAAGACTGCGCGAGCTGCCCCCCCACTACGCCAAAATCCTCCAGGGCCGGTTCAACGACTGGCTCAAACAACGGTACCACTCGCAGCAAACCCTGCGCCGCGCCTGGGCCAGGGGCACGCAGCCGCTTGGGCCGGACGTGCTCCGCAACGGCAACTTCGCCCGCTGGGATGACAGCAGGCCCGAGCACTGGAATCTGGAGCGGCACGCTGACTGCCGCGCTTCGCTTTCGCAGCCGCGCGGTCGGCGTCGTGACACCGTGCAGGTGGAAATCGCCAGAGCCGACGAGACGGAATGGCACCTGCAACTGACGCAGGGAGGCTTCGCCGTGAGGCAGGGGCAGTACTACACGGTCTCGTTCGAGGCCTCCAGCGAGCGTCCGCGCAGGATCAGTTGCGGCGTCAGCCAGGCCCACGATCCGTGGGGCAATCTCGGCTTGTCCCGGCGCATCGAGCTGGGCCCCGAATCGAAGAAACTCACCTTCGGCTTCGTGGCCACCGCCGACGACGCCAACGCGCGCATCAGCTTCGCCTTCGGCGGCGACGCCACGGGATTCCAGCTCGCCCACGTTTCGCTGCGGCCCGGCGGGCAGGTCGCCCTGACCCGGGACGAATCGCTCGATGCCGGCACGGTGAAACTCTTCCAGGACAACACCGCAGAGCCGCGCGTTCGCGACCGCATGGTGTTTCTGGCCGAGACGGAGAAGGCCTACTTCGACGCGATGCGCTCGTATATCAAGAACGACCTGGGCTGCGGGGCCCTCGTGACCGGAACGATCGTCTTCGGGCCGCTCGGCCTCTACGCCCAGAGCGACATGGACTTCATCGACGCCCACGCCTACTGGCAGCATCCGCGCTTTCCGGGGCGTCCGTGGGACCAGGGCAACTGGACCATCGAGCAAAAACCGATGACCGACTATCCCGAGCAGGCCACGCTCTTTCGCCTGGGGGCCGAGAGGCTCGCCGGCAAGCCGTTTACGGTGAGCGAGTACAACCACCCGGCCCCGCTGGATTCACAGGCCGAGTGCGTCCCGATGCTCGCCTCCTTCGCCGCCGCACAGGACTGGGACGGCCTCTGGCTCTTCACCTACTCCCACGCCACCGACGACTGGGACCGCGAGCAGATGAGCAACTTCTTCGACATGGACACCAACCCCGCCAAGTGGGGCTTCATCCGCGCCGGCACCGCCATCTTCCGCCAGAAACAGATCGGCCCGCTTTCGCGCCCCGCGTTCATACGCGTCACGGAGCCGGGCGACCCCATCGCGCAACTGGCCGACCTCCACCTTCAGCACGACCGGGACATGCTCGGCGTTCTGAGCCATGCAGGGCACGACTTCACGCGCGAATCCATGCTGGAACGCCTGTGCCTGCCGCTGTACGCACACCGCTCCGTCGCCATGGGATCCGCTGGGCACGGCCGGACAAAACTCCGCTGGTCCGTCGACCAGAACGCGCAAGGTCTATATCAGGCAATCGCTCCTCAGGCACAGGTCTATACCGGCCATGCCGGGCGGTTCGCCGGCGCGACCGATGGGCGCGTCCGTATCCAGTCCCCCGAGTTCGTGGCGCTGACGGTGACGCCGCTGGACTTCGGCAGTACGATCCTCGTCACCGCCTGCGGACGTGTCGAGAATACGGGGATGCAGTTCTCCGCCGACCGGCGGACGGTGGGACGCAACTGGGGCGAGGCGCCCGTGCGGATCGAAACCGTTCGGGGCAAGGTGACCTTCCCCGACGGGCGGTGGACGTGCCAGGCACTGGCGCCCGACGGCTCACCGAAACAAAGCGTACCGCTTACGCGGGAGAACGGCCGTACCGTCCTGTCGCTCTCGGGCGAATACGAAACGATGTGGTATCTGCTCCAACGCAGCACGCGTTAACCGACACGGAGAGAAAAAGCTCATGAAAAGACAAATCGTCGCGATGGGACTTCTCGCCCTGTGGGCCGCGAGTCCGACGCCCGCCTTCGACGGGCACTCGGTCAAAGAAGGTCCGCTGTCGCTGGTCATCGAAGAAGTGGACAAAGTCACGCAATTCGACGCACCCTCCACGGTTTCGGTCGTGCTCGAAAACACCGCTCCGCGCCCGCTGGAAGTCGAGCTTCGCCTCGACGACCTCGTCGATGAGTGGCATGCCGTCAGCAAAAGTACGAGACAGGTCCGGATCGGCGCGAGGCAGAAGGCAAAAATCACGTTCCAAATCGCCGCGGGTCGAGGCGCGTTGTCTGCCCTGTATCCCGTCCACGTCTACGCGAGCTTTCGCCACGACGGAAGAGAGCGGACGGCCCACGCGGTGCGGATTTTCGAGTCGAGTTTCGAGAAGGCGGTCCTGTCCGATTCGCGGCCGCGCGAGTTGCCCGTCAATACGGTCCCGCGCGCCGGCACGTTGCCGCTGATGTCGCTGCGGACGCATCGGGTCACCTGGCAGTACTACGACAAGCCGTTGGTAACCATGCCGGCCGGCTGGAGAGGGTCCTCCGCGCAATCCTACGCCAGTTTCGCGGTCGCGCCCGTCACGCGCGGCGCGACGAAGCGGGCGTTGGTGATGCACCCGCCCTGGAGACCGAGCGGCGGCACCATCTTCGCCGAATACGCCGTCAAGCTGCCCCGGACCCGGCCCATCACGCTACGATTCGCTAACGCGATCCGTAACCACACCGCCGAAGAGCCGCCCAGCGATGGCGTCACCTTCCGCGTCTGGATCGGCGAGAAGGTCCTCTTCGAGCGGCACACCGACAGCAAGCGATGGCTCGACGGCGCTGCCGACCTGTCCGACTACGCGGGCAAGCAAATCCTGCTGCGTCTGGAGAGCCACCCGGGCCCTAAACGCGACACCACGTGCGATGCCTCCTACTGGGGCGAGCCCGTCATCATCGCGGGACGCCCGCCGAAGCCGATGCCAGAGACCGCCAGGAACAAGCTGCGCGACAGCGCCGCAAAGATGGCGACATCAGGCAGCGGTAGCATCCTCCGGCTCGATGGCGGCTACCGCGCCGCCGTCCTTCCTGCGAACGGCGGCCTGAGCGATGCGGTGCTGGCCATTGGCAACCGCGACGCCTGCGTCGTGTTCGACGGCTTCAGGGTCTCGGTCCTCGGAAACGAGATCGGCTCGGGCGCCTCCGCCGTCGCCACGCGCGGTGACGCCACCTGGGACACCGCCGGGCAAACCGTGGTCATGAGGCAGCCCCTCCAGCTTGGCGACGACGAATTCGAGCTGACCGCCCGCATCCGGGCGGAGAAGAGCGGCCTGCGCATCAAGCTCGATTGCCCCAAGCGCATCACGGACTTCGCCCTGGGTCGGTTCGACCAGAAGGCCCCGCGCGTCTACTACGGACACGGCTACTGCATCGTCGAGCCCGAGGCTTTTCGCGCCGGCTTCGGCGGACACAACCTCTCGACCAGCCACGTCGGCTTCGACTTCGAGAAGGGTCTGTCGCTGCTGGTGGCCTGCGATCATCCGCCCGACTACCTCGAAGTGAATCCGGCCGACAACACCTACGCGCTGCACACGCACATGGACGCCACGATGACGCTGGTGCCCAGCGCCGAGGGCGTCTTCGACTGCGCGCGGAAGTACCGCCCGCTGTACGACAAGCGCCCCGCGCCGGGCCTGGCGCGCAAGGCCGGGCGCTTTGTGTTCGACATCTGGGGCGGGCGCTACGCCGAGATCGCCGAGACCATGCAGAAGATGATCGACTATGGTCTGACCGACTCGCTCCTGACCGTCCACGTCTGGCAGCGCTGGGGCTACGACTACCGCCTGCCCGACATCTATCCGCCCCTGCCCTCGCTCGGCACGCCCGAAGACATGCGGAAGATCGCCGCGCTCTGCACCGCCCACGAGATCCCCTGGGGCCTGCACGACAACTACATCGACATCTACCCCGACTGCGACAACTACAGCTACGATCACGTCTGCTTCACCGAGCAGGGCCAACCCGTCCGCGCGTGGCTCAACGAAGGCCGCGACGCCCAGAGCTACCGCTGGCGCCCCGACCGCATCATGCCCTTCGTCCAGCGCAACCTCAAGCTCATCAAACCCAACCTCAAGCCTACGCACTACTTCATCGACGTCTTCACCTCCATCGGCTGTTTCGATTACTACGACAAGCAGGGCGCGTTCCATTCCATGCTCCAGACGCGCAAGTGCTGGGGCGAAACCTTCGCCTGGATTCGCGATACCTTAGGCGACAACGCCCCGATGACGTCGGAGGCCGGACACGACCAACTCATCGGCTACATCGAAGGAGCCGACTGCCAGCATTTGCAGCTTACGCCCGAGAGCAAGCGTTTCTGCATCAAGCTGGCGTGCGCGGACTGGGAGCGTGTCCCATGGTATGACGCGGTCCTGCACGACAAGTTCAGCCTGCACGGCGTCGGCTACTCGGGCCGCTACCAGGGCGGACGCAGCCGTCAGGAGCACGGCATCGAAAGCGACGATTACATCAGCGCCGAGATGCTCGAAGGCCACGCCCTGATGATCGACCGGGGCGGGTTCGGCCGGGGCGCCGTCCGCAAGTACTGGCTGGCACAGGACTTCGTCCGCAGCATCGCGCTGGACCGGATCGCGGACGTCCGCTTCGCCGCCGACGACATTCACAAGCAGACAATCGACTGGCACTCGGGCGGCCGGGTCTGCGTCAATCGGGGCCCGAACGACTGGCGCGTGGCGGGCAAGGTTCTCCCACAATACGGCTACTACGCCCGCAACGGCGCGATCGAATCGAGCATCGAGAGAATCGACGGGAGAGTCGTCGAGCAGTCTCGCGGACCCGGGCAGTGGTACTTCAACGCCCGCGGCTTCGGCCCGGAGGGCCAGCTTGCCATTCGACCCGAAGCGACGCGGATCGAGGATCTCGGCGACGGCCGCTTCAAGCTCATCATGAACTGGCAGGCCCACGAGCCGGCGCCGAAGGATTTGCAGGTGTTCGTTCATTTTGCCAGTGACAAGGTCGAGCGGCGCGACAAGATCGCGTTTCAAAGCGGCGGAACGCCTGCGCAAGGCTCGAGCCGGTGGCAAGGCTCCGTGCGCCTGGGCGACGAGTGGACCGTGCAAATCCCGGCGCAATACGGACCCGGCGCGTACGAGATTCTGGTGGGTCTGTGGGACCCGGCCACGGGCAGGCGCTACGGCCTGCTGGGCGAAGATGACGGGACCACACGCTGCCGGCTCGGCCAAGTGGTGGCCGAAGGGACCGAGGGCAAAATCGAAACCGTGCGACTCGTCAAGAAGGCCGCGCCGCGCGACCGAACGGGCCGGTGGAACATCGAGCGGGTCCCGGTCGACTTCGGCCTGGCTGTCACCGAGGGAGCGTTCCGCTGCGAGCGAGACGGGACCGCGCTCGTGGTTACCCCCCTGCCCAACCTGGGGCCCTTCGCGATTGCCTTGCGACCCGACAAGCTGGGTTTCCCGGCGGTACGGTCGATACGATCCGCCCACGCCGTAGATGCCGGCGGAAACGAGATCCGGCAGCTTGAATACGAGCACAGCGACGGCCTCCTGCGGTTCTGGACGCGCCGCGGCGAATTCGCATACCGAATCGAATTGGCACCGTAAGAAAGAGAAACACTTTTCTAAGGAAGAATCGATGACAACGCATCAGATGAGATGGCTCGGCGTCATAGCCTTGCTGAGCCTTGCGGCTACACATATCGCGGCAGCGAACGAACCGCGCGTCCTCTTCAATTTCGAGGCGGGCTTTAGTCTCAAGTCCGCCACGACCAGCGACGCCAAGGCAACCGTTACCGATGCCGGCGCGCTGCGAATCGAGACGGGCCACAGCGCCCCCTGGCCCGGCGTGACGCTCAAGGCCCCCGACGGCAAGTGGGACCTGTCACCCTACCAGACGATCTCGCTGGCGGTGGCCAATCGCGGCAGCGAGAGCCTGACGGTGAGCTGCCGCGTGGATAATCCCGGCGCCGACGGCACGAAGCATTGCGTCACGGGGCACGTCACCGTCGCGGCCGGTGAGTCGGCGACGATGACGGTCCGCCTCTTCCCGGTCCCGTGGAAGCTCGATGCGCCGCTGGAGCTGGTCGGCATGAGAGCGGCCCCCACCCACGCCGGCAAGCTCGACACATCCAACGTCACGCAGCTCGTCATCTTCCTGAACCACCCCGCGCAGGACCACGTTTTTGAGATCGACGACATCGGCGCCGGCGGCAGCGTCGAGGTGCTCGAGGCCTCCACGTTCCTGCCCTTCATCGACGAGTTCGGCCAGTACATCCATCGCGAATGGCCGGGCAAGACGCACTCCGAAGAGGAGCTGCGCGCCAACGGCCGCATCGAGGCCTACGACTTGCGCAACCACCCGAGCCCGGACGACTGGAACAAGTACGGCGGCTGGAAGGCCGGACCGAAGCTCGAAGCCACCGGCTTCTTCCGCACCGCGAAACACAAGGGCAAATGGTGGCTCGTCGATCCCTCCGGCAGGCTCTTCTGGTCGCACGGCATCGACTGCGTCCACAGCGGCACCAGCACCCCCATCAGCGACCGCGAGCATTACTTCCGCAACCTCCCCAAGGAAGACTCGCTCTTCGTGCGATTCTACGGGCGCGGAAGCTGGGCCCCGCACGGGTATTACAAGGACGGCTCCCCGTACAAGACCTACGACCTGGCCCGCGCCAATCTGCTCCGCAAGTACGGGCCCGAGTTCGAGGACGTCTTCGCCAAGGCCACGCATCGCCGCCTGCGAAGCTGGGGCCTCAACACCATCGCCAACTGGTCCAGTCGCGACATCTACCTGATGCGCCGCACGCCCTACGTCGGCACCATCCACTTCGAAGCCAAACGGATCGAGGGCTCGCAGGGCTACTGGGGCAAATTCTACGACGTCTTCGACCCGAGCTTTCGTCAGAAGCTGCGGCAGCGCCTGCAACAAGAGAAGGGCCGCACCGCCGACGATCCCTGGTGCCTCGGCTACTTCGTCCACAACGAACTGTCCTGGGGCGACGAGACCTCGCTGGCGACCGCCGCCCTGATCTCACCGCCCGACCAACCGGCCAAGAAAATCTTCCTCAACGATCTAAAGACCGCCTACGGCACCATCGCAAAGCTCAACGACGCCTGGGGCACCGATCACGCCTCGTGGGACGCCCTGCTGCAATGTCGCGAGGCCCCCGACCGCACGAAGGCCAAAGCCGACCTCCAGGCGTTCTACAGCAAGACCGCCGAGACGTATTTCCGCACGATCCGCGAGGAGTTGAAGAAGGTCGCGCCGAACCAACTCTACTTGGGCTGCCGCTTCGCCTGGGTCAATGTGCTGGCGGCGCGGGCGGCGACGAAATTCTGCGACGTCGTCAGCTACAACCGCTACAGCTATAGCGTCGAGGACCTCGACCTGCCCGACGGAATCGACCTGCCCGCGATCATCGGGGAGTTTCACTTCGGCGCGCTGGATCGCGGCATGTTCCATACGGGCCTGCGCTCCACCGCCAGCCAGCAGGACCGGGCCGAGAAGTACGAAAGCTACGTCCGCGGCGCCCTGCGCAACCCGCACATCGTCGGCACCCACTGGTTCCAGTACAAGGACCAGGCCACTACCGGACGCGGCGACGGCGAGAACTACCAGATCGGCTTCATCGACGTCTGCGACAACCCCTACCCCGAGATCGTCGCCGCCAGCCGCGACGTCGGCTCCAACCTCTACGAATACCGCCTCACCCACGAGTGACCCCAAAACCCGTAGGGTGGGTTCTCAACCCACGCGCAAAACATCCCGAACACCAAACGCGTGGGTCAAGGACCCACCCTACGATTGCGATTGAACGGCAAAAGGGCTGCGACCGAAGTCGCAGCCCTTTTTCCTCGCGTCACACGACTGCCGCAACGACAGTCACCTACAAACCGATCAGCAAATCGATAATCGCCTGCGCGGCTGCATGAAGGTCGTCTGCCTGCGTGTCCGTGATCTTGTTGCCGCGTTGGGCTTCCACCTCATTGATGAAGGCCTGGAGCTTATTGACCGCCGAGCCGTCGTTGTTCTCGTTCGCATCCTCCAACGCCCCCAACGCCGCGTCCAGCTTGGCGTCCAGACTCCTCTCAATCCCCTGCTGAAGATCGATCTCCTCCACCAAAACCACCAAATCCCCGATCTTCTCGACAGGCCCCTTTACTGTGACCGTCACCAAGGCAGTCGCGGTCCCGCCGTTGCCATCGCTGATGGTATACTCGAAACTGTCCGTTCCAACGAACTCAGCGTTTGGCGTATAGGTAATCGTTCCGTCCCCGTTGTCCACCACCGTCCCGTTCGCCGGTGACGTCACAGACTCGACGACAATCGCGTCGCCGTCCGGATCGGAATCGCCGTCCAACACATCGATATCAACCGAAGTCTCGACGGTCGTCTCGGCCACCTCATCATCTGCCACTGGGGGCTCATTCGTCACGATCTCGAACTGGAAGTTCGGGCTCGACAGGTAGGAGCTTACCGTTGTTGGAACCTCCAAACCGCTGCTGGGATACGTGTAGACGCCTGTCTGGGTAACGGTGATAAGAGAATCGGAACTCAAACCTGACGTGTACGTACTTATCCACGCGTCGGCGGCCGAGGCAAAATACGCGGCGATCACGTACGTCTTACCCGCCTCAAGAGTAACGTCCGGGGTGTCTACGAACACGTACCCGGCGACGGCGCCGCCTCCAGCGGGAATCGTGCCTGAAATAACCTCGGCGGCACCTTCCCAGATGGCGATCGGATGGGCCTCGACGAATCCGGACCCGCCGTTCCAGTTCGCAGGCAGGTACAGACCCAACTCCGTGACAACGATGTCCTCGGCGGGCACGAATTCCCACCCGCAACTTATCGGTCCAAACTTCTGGTAGCTACTCTCTAGCACCGTCCCCGCATCAAGCGCGGTGTTACCAGCCCCTAAGCTTGCGAAAACCGCAATCGTACCCAACACAACCAGTAGTGTTCTCCACTTCATTGTTCTCATCGCCAGATCTCCTTGATCGTAGGATCTTGCCTCTGTTCGTATCCGGGCCGGGAGACGCCGACCCTGTAACGGTCTTGCAACGTGTTTCTGCGTGGAAAGCGCGTTCAGGGGGCTCTGGGTTGTGTGGTGCGGGGCGAATCGTGGGCCATATGCCTCCTCCTGGACGGGGCCCCTCCGATGGCGGACCCTCATAGTCACGAGTAGCTTCATCAATGCACGTCCGATATCGCGTAGCTTCAGGCGTTATCGGCCATTCCGGTCGGATTTCTTTACGAAACCCGTATTCGATGAGCGTTCGGTCGGCTTTTTCCGGACATGGCCGATGTGCCTAATCCCAAGTGCCTATAATAAGGCGTTTCTCGCACTGAAAATGTAGACACTCTTTTCCTCGGAAAAGGAATTTTTTTGCGAAATTTTCTCTCGCCCTCGTGACAAGAGGAACAAGCACCGCCGCGTCCCGGAGCCGCGGGACATCCCGCGAAACCATCATAGCGGCCTCAGAAGAGGCTCTTGCGAACATTTTTTTGGCTTCTCGAAGCAGGTTTCGTAGACTTTGCATAGGAATAGATCTTGCGGGCGCTGCCTGTCCGCAAGCGACGGAACCGCGGCATGGAGGCCGGTAAACGCCTAATTCGGGGTCGGGACCATGCGAAGGCACGGTTTTACCTTAGTTGAGATCATGATCGTCGTGACCATCCTGGGCATCCTGGGCGCCCTGGCGATGCCGATCTACTCCGATCATACGGTCAAGGCCAAAGAGGCGGCCGTCAAGAGCAATCTGAGCCTCATCCGGGCCCAGATCGAGCTCTACAAACTGCACCACAGGGGCAACGGCCCCGGCTATACCGGCGGTGCGCAGACCCCGGTGGCTGATCTGCCCTGGCAGTTCATCGGCACCACCAGCGACACGGGAGACGTCTCGAAAACCAAGACGCTAAGCGGACTCTTCGTCCACGGGCCGTACCTGAAGAAGATCCCGACCAATCCCTTCAACGACCTCAACACCATCGCCTATGTCGCGGCCGCCGCAGACTTTGCGGACGCCGCCGACGGAACCAGCAGCGGCTGGCTCTACAAGAAAGAGACCGGCGAATTCCGGCTCAACCACAACGGTGCCGACAGCAAGGGCGAGTTCTACTACACCTACTGAGCCGGCTGCCACCGACCGGCCCCGCACGGCCTTCCCGAACTGCCGTACAGGCATCCCCGCAGAGGCAGGCCCCCGCGCCAACCCACCTCGTGAAAGCGGTTGGGTCCTGAACGCCCCCACCCAAGCGGCCACAGGGGTTGCTCCCGCCGGCGTACACGCCCCGATCCCGTCCCAACAGGCTATGCCCCAAAAACCGGCACGGTCATTACCCCTACAGCCGAAGATTCCAAATTGACGATAGCGCCGGGGCCACTTATAATCATCCGATTGTTGAAGAAGGAGTCGCAGATGGACTTTGAGCACAACGACAACAGCGCACAATCTTCTCCAGGGCCCTACGGACAAGCAAACCCGGGGCCACCGCCTCGGGAGCCCGTGGCCGGCGTTCCGGCATACGCGCCCCCGCCTCCGCGAACCAAGAGATTCAGCATCTGGCGCATCTTCTGGGGCGTGCTGTTCGGCCTGTCCCTGCTGGCCAACATCGGGCTCTTCCTCATGCTGGTGGGCATGGTCGCCGTCGTCGCGACCGGCCAGGCGCGGCTCTACGAGGAAGCGGTCGTCCGCGAGGGTCCGCGCGACAACAAGATCGTCATGGTCAACATCACCGGCATGATTCACACCGAGCAGGCCGAGAACGTCTACCGCCAGCTCAAGACCGCCCGCGAGGACCGCAGCGTCAAGGGCGTCATCGTCCGCGTCAACTCGCCCGGCGGCACCGTCTCCGGCAGCGACCGGATCTACATGGAGATCCAGCGCTATCGCCGGGAGGTGGGCAAGCCGGTCGTCGCCTTCATGCAGGGCGTCGCCGCCTCCGGGGGCTATTACGCCTCGGTCGCCTGCCAGAAAATCGTCGCCGAGCCGACCACGATCACCGGCTCCATCGGTGTGATCATGAGTCACTTCGTCTTCGAGGATCTGCTGGAAAACAAACTGGGCATCAAGCCGGTCTTCCTGACCGCCGGAGACAAGAAGGACTGGCCCAGCTCGTTTCGGGCCCCGGAGCAGGAGGAACTGGACTACATTCGCGAACGGCTTCTGACGCCGGCCTACAGCCGCTTCGTCGACGTCGTCAAGGAGGGACGCAGCGAAACGCTTTCCGCGGCCCAGGTGGACGCGTTGGCCGATGGCAGCATTTTTGCCGCCCCCAAAGCGCTCGAGGAGAAGCTCATCGACGAGATCGGCTATCTCGACGACGCCATCGCAGCGGTGGCGTCTTTGGCCGGGATCGACAAGGCCCACGTGGTCGAATACCGCCGGCCGTTTTCCTGGATGAGCATCCTGAACGCCAGGAGTGCGAGCGTCTTCAAAATCGATCGTATGAAATTGTACGAACTCGCCACGCCGGAAATTCTCTACCTCTGGAATGCGGGCATGCATTAGCCGCTCGCCGAAGCGCGCCGACGCCATGACCCGCGGCACGTTGGCAACAGCGGTTGCGCGAGAACGTTTGAAACGGAAGTCAAAACTCGTGGAGGTTAACATATGAAGCGCAGAGATCGCTGCCCTTCGAGAACGCTCATGCTGGTTCTTCTGACGGCCGGGACCGCAATCGTACTGGCCGGTCTCAGCGGCTGTGCGACGCTGACGGGCGCAAACGCCCGGGCAAAGAAGCTGGGGCGCGTGACAATAACCCCCGACGGGACCGGATTCATCGAGAAAGTCCCCGGCCTCTTCGGCACCGAATCCCGGCCGTTCGTACCCTTCGGCACCAACTACTACGACCCCGACACCAACTGGCCGCCCAAACTCTGGCAACAGTTCGATCCCAACCGCGTCAAAGAGCACTTCCGCGTCATGAGCGAGCTCGGCGTCAACTGCGCCCGCGTCTTCCTCACCGCCGGTTCCTTCCAGCCCAACGTCAATACCGTCGATGAGCGAGCCCTGGAGAAGCTCGACACCTTCCTCAAAATCGCCCGTGAGGCCCGCATCCACCTCATCCTCACCGGCCCCGACCATTGGGAAGGCACCCCGTCCTACTGGAAGCCCGATCGTTTCGCCGGCGCCGAGTCGCTGCAGGCCCTCGAACATTTCTGGTCCGTCGTGGCCAAACGCTATGCAGGCGAGCCGGCGATCTTCGCCTGGGACTTGCTCAACGAGCCGAGCATCCCCTGGTTTGTAGAATCTTGGCGTCCGCAATGGAACTCGTTCCTCCAGAGTAAGTACGGCAGTTGGTCCGCTCTCAAGACCGCCTATGCCCACGAGCTGGCCGAGGGCGAATCCTGGGGCAATGTCACCGTGCCCAAGGACCAAGCGGATGCCGGCAACCCGCGTTTGCTCGACTGGCAGTTGTTCCGCGAGTCGCTGGCCGACGAGTGGGTCCGCCGCCAGGCCGACGCCATCCGCCAGGCCGACCCCGCCGCGCTCGTGACCGTCGGTTACATCCAGTGGTCCTACCCCGTCGTCCGCATCGGCAACCCGAGCCTGTATTCCGCCTTCAATCCCCACCGGCAGGAGAAGTGGCTCGACTTCATTTCGATCCATTTCTATCCCGCCATGGGACAACCCTTCGCCTCGCGCGAGAACTGGGAGATGAATCTGGCGTACCTCCAGAGCGTTCTGGCGTATTGTCACACGGGCAAGCCCGTGGTCCTCGGCGAGTACGGCTGGTACGGCGGCGGCGCCGCCCAGGGCCGGCCCCGCCTCGACGAACATCAGCAGGGCCGCTGGATCGTGGCCGAGATCGAAGCGTCGCGGCGTCTGGCGTGCGGCTGGCTGTCGTGGCCTTTCGCCGACACGCCCGATTCAACGGACATGAGCCGCTACGGCGGCATGGTCAAAGAGAACATGATCCGCAAAATGTGGGCCTGGCGCTTCAAGTCCTATGCCGCCGGTCTGGCCGACCTGTGCCAACCGGCCCCGGAACTGCCCGACATCGACGTCACCGCCTCCCTGACGGCCCCCGTCCGCGATCTGGTGCCGATGCAGGAGAAGCACGCCCAAAGGATCAGCGAAGCCATCCGCGCCGCCGGGACGATGCCCGAAGTCAAAGACCGCGCGCGAGAGATGATCCGGTCGCCAAGAACTCCCGAGTGACTCCATCCGCTCACAGCCACCCCGGGGCGCGACAGGCGGGTTGAAAACGCCTGCCATTGGATAAATGTCACCTTCGCCCCATGTCGCGATGCCGGTCTCATCGGCACAGTTCGCCAAAAAGGGTCAGCGGTGCCGTGCGCGTAATCTCCACCTCGGCAAAATCGCCAGCCCGCGCCGGCGGACCGTTGAAGACCACGATGTAATCGGTCGACGTGCGTCCCACCAATTGCGGCTGATCCTTTTCATCCCGGCAATTGACGTGGGCCTTCTTGCTCAATCCTTCGACGAGGACGCGAACGGTCCGCCCCAGATACGCCCGGCTCAATTCCGCACTGGCCGCCTCCTGCACCGCCAGCAGCGCGACGTTCCGCCTCTGCTTGACCTCGGCGCCGACGGCGTCCGCCAGGCGTCTGTCGGCCGTGGTGCCCGGACGCGGAGAGTACTTAAAGATAAAACAGTTCTTATACCTCGCCTTTCGAACCAGCTCCGCCGTCGCCTCGAAATCCTCGTCGCTCTCGCCCGGAAAACCGACGATGAAGTCCCCCGCCGCCGCGACCCCGGGCACGATCTCCCGGGCACGCTCCAGCAGTTCGAGATACTCACCGGCAGTGTAGTGACGGTTCATCGCCCGCAGGATACGGTCCGAACCGCTCTGCGCCGGCATGTGCAGGTACTTGCACACCTTCTCCGACGAGGCCATGGCATGCAGAATCTCATCGTAGAATTCTTCTGACGGATAGCTCGTGACGAATCTGATCCATTCGATCCCCTCGACCCCGGCCGCCATATCGAGCAGGTCGGCCAGACAATACGTCCGCTGCCCGCTCTCGTACCGGTAGGAGTTGACCGTCTGGCCCAGCAGCGTCACCTGCCGGGTGCCCTCATCGGCCAGTCTGCGGATCTGCTCGAGGATGGCCTGCGGCGGCCGGCACACCTCGGGCCCGCGCACGTAGGGAACGATGCAGTAGGTGCAGAAATTGTCGCACCCGCGCATCACCCTCACGAATGCCTGTCCGGGCAAGGCCCCCTCTGCGATCCCGTCGACGCTGTAGACCGACTCGAACCGCTCCAGGGCCGCACTGGCCGCTTCGTCCCGCTGCCGAACGGTCGCCGCCACCGCGATCCGCTTTTCGTGCCGCTGGAGGGCCTCGCCGACAAGCTCGGCAATTTGCGGAATCTGCGTCGGGCCGCACACCACGTCAACGGCCTCGTGTTCGAGCAGTTTTTCGCCCAGGCGCTGCGCCATGCACCCGATCACACCCACGACCAGGTCCGGCCGATGCTCTCGGGCGTGCTTGAGATGGCCTAAATGCGAAAACACCCGCTCCTCGGCATGCTCCCGCACCGAGCAGGTATTGATCAGGACGACGTCCGCATCCGCCACGTCGTCGGTCAAGCCGTAACCGGCGTCCTTCAGCGCTGCGGCGACCAATGCCGTGTCCAGCTTGTTCATCTGGCAGCCGAAGCTGCGAATATGCACTCTTCGTTCGTTCATAGCCTGCTAACGATACGACATCAGGGCGTCAAAATCAATCGCTCGGCAAATTGGGCCTTGCCGACCCAATCGCCGCCGCGCCTACCCAACCGCTCCGGCCGGACCCACGACCCGCCCCGACCCACAATTGGGTTCGTTTCGCACAATCGCGCCCGGCGCCGAGCCGACAGCCCCAGAAAAACCGCTTTCTCCCACCCGACAGCCCCGCACAACCGTCGCCAACACACTTGCAGCCGGGGCTTCGCCGCCGCACCGCTCCACGACGATTGGCTTCGTTTCACGCGACGCCTCACCACCGCCGGCGCAACCAACCGCCGCCCGCGCGTGATCCGCCCCACATGTCGGGTCGCCCTCGGCACACATGGGCTTCGTTCCGCACGCCGTCTCCTCCGTCGCACGCGTAGAAAATATGGAACGACCGGGTCTTGGGGTTATGGTCGATAGAGACCATGGGCTCAGCGGCGTGTGGCCGCTGGTTATCGCGGGTTACTCTCGGCGATAGCAGAGCCGCCTATGAATCGTTCTTACATAAGGAGAACCGGTCGTGCAGAACAGTATAACCCATGTATCGATGGACACGCACAAGAAAGATCACAAAGTAGCGCTGGCGTACCCTGACACCGGCGAGCTGGAGGAGTTCATCGTCCGAAATACGGTCAAAGACGTTCGCAAGATGGTC
>Ga0272441_10006220_pt1 | contig 20148 bp, 22 predicted proteins | sample SSMProp6N_FD_193582 | JGI IMG/M metagenome (GOLD analysis project Ga0272441, IMG submission 193582) | Marine sediment archaeal communities from Little Sippewissett salt marsh, Falmouth, MA, United States - SSM-Prop-6N | ecosystem: Environmental > Aquatic > Marine > Wetlands > Sediment ...
AAATGCATTTATATCCATGTCTTTAGCCCATCCACATATACCTCTCTCACCTTTACCCCAGGCTGTATTGCCATTACTATTAATAACAACAATAGCACCACAGGCAAAAGCTTCCAAAGCAACAGAAGAGAAAGTCTCGTATTTAGATGGGATTACTAATACTCCATGGTTTCTGTATTCCTCTGCTAGTTCTTCAGCATTAACCCATGACCTCTTGACTATGCCATCTGGTTGTTTTTTTATTTGTTTATCGATCTCTATATCGTATGAAGATGGTGTACCACCACCGATTATGGTTAAATGTATATTTTTATATTTTTGTTTTAACTGCTGAAATACATATATCATTTGACCAGTCCTTTTTTGCTGGCTATACCTACCAACATAAAGCATCTCTCTCGTATCAATAGCTTTCCTTCCTTGCGAGTTAAAAATATGATGATTGTATGATTTTGGTATTGTCACAACCTTTGATTTGTTACTATCAGAGAATGACTTCTTAATATCACTATCAAATATAATAATCCTGTCTGCATAGTTAGCGGCATCGGGACATTTTTGAAGCATGTGGTATCCTTGTATCCTAATAACTTTCATTGGAATATCAAGCTCACCAAGTGGTATCATCATAGATGAACAGTCAGGGTACACTATCAAGACATCTGGATTAACATTCCTGATTGCATTAAGTGTGGTATCATCAAACTCCATTGTTTTACCTGGAATACCATCAAACAAATTATTATACTTCGTACAGTGAGTGCTAAACCCACCATTCTTAACACTCTTTAATCCAACCAAGTTTGGATATGAACCACTAGCGTTCTTTGCCATGACATAGTTTTCAGCATGTTCTTTTGTCATTGATGCAAAGTCTTGAATAGCAGTCTCAACACCGCCACGAGATGGATAATGAAACCCTATCGTATAGTGTAGTATCTTTTTCATTACATCACCTCTTTGATAGCATCAGACAATTTCTTAGCAGCATGTTTCCATGTCCATTTCTCTTCCATGTCCTTACGAGCCTGAATACCTTTCTTTTTACAAACCTCTGGGTTGTCACGCACAAATCTCATAACCTGTCCAAGCTCCTCATGACTGCATGATGCCCACTTGTGACCAACATAATGAGGCTGCTCTCTCATTAAATCGTCTGACACATCTACTAGGTCATAGTTTAACAGAAAGCTATTGTCCTGGTTCATGAATTCTGTATTACCGCTCCATCCAACACCAATAGTTGGAAGACCAGATGACATTGCCTCTGAAAAACACAGACCCCAACCTTCTCCCCTGCTTGGGGAAACATAACAGTCTATTGATGTATAAAATGATGGCATCATATTTGGAGGTATAATATTATCAAGAATCATAATAGGTGCAGTCTTTTTTGGCTCTGTGCTCAAACCCAAGTCCTGTTTCATCTTGTTAATCTTAGACTTCATTGTGCTCATGCTTTGACTGATAGGATACTGATAGTATGATTTAAGTATCATTACAACATCATCATCTGGACCAAACTCTGTTAAGTATGCCCTTAACAGTGTTGTTGGGTTCTTTCTCTCTGTCCAATCAAAGTTAGAACCAAACACAAACTTACCAGCTGTTGCTTCTCTTACGTGTTGCATAGGAGCAGCCTCTGGATTAAACCTATCAATATCCACACCATGAGGAATTACTCTGATTGGTCTGTTAACACCAGCATTTTGGAATGTCTCTTTGTTGAATTGTGTGTATGTCCATATCTCATCCATTGCTCTCATGTATACTAGCCAGAAACCTGGTACCCTGTCTGTCTCAAAGGTTGTCATTCCTATGTGTGTTTTAGAATGTTTTGAGCAGATAAAGTTCTCTGGTGTCAGGTTAAATATGTATACACACTCACCATCTTGAGAGACTGCACGATTAGACAGTTCTTGAAAGTAACTAGAGTACTCTCTCACATCTAATTTGTCTCCATGCCAGAACTGTCTGTTCACTAATTTTAGTTTCAGCTCAGGATAATTTTTCAACCCTAGCAGATAATTTCGTGATGCCTCACCGTACCCAGAAGGATCTAGTGGTGCACCAAACCATACAACTGTTTTATCCATTAGACTTCCTCTACTCTTATCTGTGTTGTCTCTTCTTTGAACTCGGTGTTGTTTGGATCATACTCGATAGTTTTGTTAAACAAATCTATCCACTGAGGAATGACAACCTTATCCCAATCATATTCCAATGCCCTTTCTCTGCTTGCTTTGGACATCTTCTCACGAAGCTCTTTACCAGTAGGTACTTCTTGAAGTGCTTCTTCTGTAACGCCATACTCTACTTGCATGTACTTGCCCCACTTCTTAAGAAAGGTTGCTCTGTCATCGTAGTACAACCTATCAAGACGCATGCAATAATCTTTGAGGTCAACGAGACCTCTCTCGATATTTGTAAGAGGTTCGGTGATGTATTCTGAAACCCTAATAAGATCAGCAGCACCCTGACAAAACTCAGTATGAGCTGAGTAATCAGTAACAACAGTAGGTATACCGCAAGACATAGCCTCTAGAATAGGCAGTCCAAAACCCTCGCCACTAGTAGGCAGAGAGAAAACATCAAATGATGCTGTTATCTCTGCTAATTTTTGTATTGGTACACCAAGACCAACCTTAAGTCCCTTGGGGTATGCTACCATACCCTTGAGGTTAAATCTACTCACCAATTCCTGTATGTCCCATCCACAATCCTGTAGTGCCATGTGTAGATACATTCTTGCATCTTTCTTCTCTGGTCCCTGAAATAGATCCTCAGAACCACAAGAGCATTTCTTAACGCTTTCGAGATAAAGCATATCACACTGTTTGCATATGGTGTATGGATTGATGAAGTATCTGAATGCTTTGAATAGTCTTGGAAGATACTTACGTGGTTGGTTTCTTGCTACACAACCAATAAGAAAAGCATTTGGATCAGCAAAAGCAGCCTTAAGTTGATCCTTAAATTCACTCTCAACTGGTTTGAATATATCAGAGTCCACACCATGAGGAATGGATTGTATCTTTAAGTTCTTATCTCGTTTTAGCATGACCGACTTGCCCCATTCTCCGTATGCTACCATTGCATCGGGAAGCCTGAATATATCTACCCATTTTGTAGGTATAGGTTCACCATCAATGGGAACATACAGAACAAGTTTTACATCGTCACCATTCTTTTTCATCATGTCTGTGTGCTTAGCAATATTATCAACCATCCACGAATCACCAATAGCAAAGACAAGGTCTGGTTTGAACTCATCGTAGACACGTGGGAATGTATCATTGGCATACTTATCTATCTCTATTCTCTCTCTGTCTTGTTGATTGGTAGCAATTATTTCAAAAGGAACAACCTCATCTGTTGGTCTATGAAACCATCCGATTGTTTTAAGATTGTAATTATTTGAATTGTACAGTGCCATACCAATATGACGACCTACACATGCAAATCCAGTATGAATTGCTGAACTGTCCGTAACTAATAGAATACGTGGTTTCCTATCCCATTTCTTCATCCTGTTCCTCCTTTTTCGCTACCAAATATGGTCCTTTAACTATTATTTCTCTGGGAAAATCAAAAATCGCTGTCTCCCCAGTCTCTTCGTTTCTTAGCCTCACATGTAAATGTGTATTGTCAACGTCCATTAGTGTTCCAGCATATATTCTGCCATCTGCAAGCATAAACCCACAAGTTCTTCCAAGCAGTTTTTTCTTTGCATCCTCTCTGCTAACCATTCTTTTTCTTAGCTGCTCCTGACTTCTTCTTCTGCATTATGTATGGCTTACCATAAGCAACATCAGCTTTGGACTCAAGCTCATTCTGTGCTGTTGGTATATCTTTGAATGCTTTTTTCACACCACCGTTATCAACCTTGAACACATCTTTCAGTGAAACCCTGTTCTCCTGTGCAAGATTGTATACATCTTGGAAGTCATGCTTGGTGCTCTTCTTAGCCATGGTCTTGAGTGTAATGCCACCCAGGTCATGCTCGTAACCCTCTAGTTCCTGCATGTATGTCAATAGCAATTTGGAAAGATGATCCTTTACGTTCTCAAATATTGTTTTGAAACTATCTGCCTGTTGCCAGAACCCAGCAAGCTGATCCATATCATACTCTGCGGCATCTATGGTTGGCTTGTCCTCATCGTTCAATGCCATTACACCAAGAAACTCTCTGAAATTCTTAACCGCTGTACACTCGGACATTCTTGGACAACTCCAGCAAAACTTATTCATCCTCTCTCGTGGCTCTTTGTCATTAATGATGACTTTATATATGTACAACAAGTACTGCTTGTAAAGTTCTAGATGTCGTCTATCATATTCAACAGTGACAAAGATCTGTTCACGTGTGTAGAAATATGACACCTTGATCTTATTAACACCCTCGAATCTCTCCTCGAAGTCAACGATCATAGCATACATGTTTGGTTGGTTGCAGTCATACATCTCATCACGTGACATGATAAATTTACCAGTCTTGAAATCTATGATGTGTATTGTTTCTCCATTGTCTTCTTCAGCAACAATATCAATACGACCAGTAACAGGAACTCCACTATCAAGAAAGTGTTTGAAACTATACTCTGGCTCTATTATATCAATCTTGTCACGATCAATACTCTTAACTGTGTCAAGAAACTGCTTCTTGGCATGAGCATAATCTGGAAAATTAGTAACACATACCTCACAATCCTTACAGGCAACTTCAAATGCACCCTCTGGTACAGTAGTCTTTGTTCTAACATCTTTCTCATCAGGAACACCACCATACCAATACTCCAAAGCAAGATGAACTAGACTACCTACGTTCATAGCGTCTGAAACTTCTTTTGGTCCACGTGTTGGCTGATCATACTTTGCTGCATACCTTGCTGTACATTCTTCGTACACGTCTAGTCTTGATGAACTTATGTATTCACACTTCATAATATCTATCTTTCTATATATTTAATAAACTCTTCAGGATCTAGTTTCATAGCCTTGTTTATTGTAAGCTTATCTTTCTTAAGAAGTTTATTGCTGAGCAGTGCTTCTTTTTCTTTGTCTGTAATGCCAGTGATGTCATTAGTTTTTAATATATGATGTACATGTTCAGCCATGTAAGCAATCATGAATGCATCTGCATCATCATCTGTATCAAATCTAATGTCAAACTGATCATAAACCTTAAGCAAATAAGCTGAGTCTTTTTTTATGTTGCCATTACCCAAACAAAATTTCTTCACTGTCTTAGGTGAAAAAACATAGAACGGTACATCAGGTAGCACCCTCTTGATAAGCATATTAATACACCCACCAAGCTCACCTATCTGATACACCGCTCCTTTAGAAGAATAGGAATAGCCCTCCTTTGCGATACATGTTATCTCTTTTGTGTCGTTTATATATTGACTGAGCGAGTTGACAATATGTACAACACGATCAAAGCCTTCGCATTGTTTTGAGGGAGGGGTGATATGCAAAGACCTCTTTATTACTCCTGAATCCCAAGAGCAGATAGCCGTACCAGTCAAAGAAGGATCTATTCCTATTACTGTCATGTTTTACTCCTTAAAAAGGAATGCTTCCAGATGGAACATTGCTACTAACAACACTAGACTCCTGTTGCTGTGGCTCAGGTGCAGCGGTCTGTGTCTCAGGCTCAGGCTTTTCATTATCGCTAGAACCCTGTTGATTATCTTCTTTCATTTCGACATGACCAACCTTATCAATTCTTTCAACGATGATTTCTGGCTTGCTCTTATAACTCTCAAGATGACCACTGATTGTAATGATGTCATTAACAACCAGAGAGTTGTTGTTATCCTCAGCAGCACGACCAAAAGCCGTTACAAAAAAGAAATCCTTACGCTGGAACTCACCATTTTTTTCAAGGTGTTCCATGCAAATCTTAAGCATTGGTCGGTTATTTTCTTTTCCAACCATCTTGAACTCGGTGCCTTGTTGCATATACTTTGAAGGGAAAATTCTTCCAGTCAAAATTACCTTGTTCTCATTGTTATATCTCTGTTCACTCATTTCATACCTCCTATACAAACTTTCTTATTCTATGATAACAATCATCAAACTCTTGCTTTTGTAGATCTCCAACGTCTTTATTTTTTGGTGTTGGAAAACTATATACAGTGAAGAAGTCCTTTAGCTTATCGAATAGAGCCTTAGAACCATTAACTCCTGGTTCATCCCCATCCAAAGCAATAACAACGGATAGGGCTGTTCTTTTTAGGACATCAAACTGTACTCTTGTTATGTCCTTTCCCATTAGTCCAACTACATTCTTTATTCCATACTGCCAGAACCTCCATACATCACTAAATCCTTCTGTTAAAAACAAAATCTTCCTATGCCCTAACTTTTCCTTTATCAGATTAAGACCATACAAAGCAACACCTTTCTTGCTGCCAGAAAGTATTTTGTATTTCATATCCTCTATATTATCTATTCTTCTTCCTGATATTCCAACAAGAGTGCCATCTTCTTTGTATATTGGTATTGTTATCCTGTGTTCTCCCCACTGATGAACGGTTCCCTTGTAACAAAAGCCAACCTTGAATGTATCTAGAATGTCTTGAGGATACCCACGCTTCAAGAAGTAACCGTATCCATTCTTATGACATGATTGTACAAACTCTTCGTTAATAAATGGTGAAGGTTCAGACAATGCATCTCTTTGTTTTTGAAGACGCTGCATTGCAAAGTGTTTCTTAAACTCATTGGAGTCTTTGTTATGTATGAGATCTTCGTCAGAGTTTTCATTATGAAACCTTCTCTTACTTAGTCCTACATACTGTGCCAGATAATAGATTGAATCGTTGAATGATAAACCCTTCATTCTCCCTACCAGGTCAAAGATATCTCCATGTGCATTACACGCTGTCCTACATGTCCACCAAGGATTTCTGTCACCAAATATCACAGAGAATGCTGTGCTGTTATCACTATCCTCATGTAAGGGACACTTACCTCTATAGTGACCACTCGTTGTATTCTCTAGCTCTATACCTAAATGATCTAATAGGGCTGGCACGTCCAGCATATCCTGTATTCTCTGTCTGAATTCAGAATCGTCTTGCATTAGAAAGGCACCTCTGGTTTCCTATTTTGTGAATTACCACCAACAGTGGCACTACCACTGAATGTTTCCCTACCTTCTCTCTTCTTCTTCTTCTCCATAAGCAGACTGATAGGATCATTGTTCAACTCATTGAAGAATATCTGCTCACCAATGTAGTTATATGCAATACCCCTTAGGTTTACACCACCCTGACGCTGAAAACATATCTGTAATATATGGGTATATTGTTCTTCAATAGGTAGCTGGTTGATAAAACCCTGTTCTGCAAGATTTGGTTTTCTAAGATGCAACAGGGCTGTGCAGAACCTAAGTATCCTGTCAGAGTCACCGACCATTGTGTCTGGATTTTGAGCTTCTTCTTCTCCAACGCCAGAACCCAATCTGTTAGCCTGTGCACCAGCAATAATAGGTACATCTAGTTCATTCCCAATATCCTTGATTGCTGTGGTTATAAAACCAAGCTCTTGATATTCTTTACTGTTTCTGATATCATTCTTATCACTTACTTTAATCCAGTCATAGATAATAAGACAATCTTTGGTACGCATCTTACCATTGATTTCTTCCTCTCCAACATACAATGATTTGAAACGTCTGCAAGTACTAACGATTTGTTTCACGTCCATACCACGAGCAGATATGTAATAGAATGGTGCTCCTCTAAGTACACCAGCCATTTTCATGACCTGTTGTTTTACACCATCATCATTATCAAATGAACCATCTATGATATCATCTTCTCTGACAGCAGAAGAACTTGCCAATATACGAGACAGTTGTTCTTCCATTGACATCTCTGTGTCAATATATAGCACTGGTATATTCTGTTTGATCGCAACATCAATACCAACATTAACTAGAAAAGCAGACTTACCAACCTTTGCACGACTAAATAGAACAATCAACTGCTTACGTCTTAGTGTTTGTAATATATGATTAAGCTTTGGCATACATGTTATCGGTACACCAGGTGTCTTTCCTGCTTTCTTTATTGCTATCTTCTCTTGCAGATACCCCTCTACATCTTCGCCTATCTTTTTTATCTCTGAGTCATGAGAGCTACCAGTAAAGCTAAGAGTAGCATTCTCTACGCTTGACATAAACTCTGATACACGAGTCACTCCTGGGTTCAGTGCCATCTTTTGTAGGTCACGACCCTTCCTATGTGTTTCAACACGGGCTTTGATTTGTTTTGCCCTGTCTATATATTGTGACAGTGACTTGGCATCGGCAGGACACTCACGTATAGAGTCAAGATGATCATACCCACCTGACTTTCTAAGAAAAGATTCTTTCTTACCATGACTCTCTGCTATCGACATGATAGACATAGGATCAAAATTAGCAACAACACCACTCTTGATTGCATTGCTATACATGTGAAGCATAACCTCATAGATGTACCTGTTGTGTGCATTAAAGAAAGCATCTGTCTTGATGTGCGGCTCAACATTTATTATCTGTGTTGAGTCTTTCATTAACACACCAAGTATAGCTCTCTCATTTCCTGTGTCATATATAACCGACTCTTCTTCCTGAAAAATTGCAGCATCAATAGTTTCTTGGCTCATGCATGACTCCTTGTTTGTGTGTATTCAATCTTACGAATATCCAATGTCTTCTTAAGACTATTGTCTGCTTGCATGAGTGTATCTGATATCTTGTGTGTAATCTGAGTGTACGCACGGTACAAATCAAGATTATGTTTGAGTGTCTTTATTTCTTCTGACGTGTTTTCGACAACAGCCTTGCGTTCCTTAGCAGTTGGAAACTGTTTAGAATCCATCTTTGAACAATGATAATTAACCTTTATGTTATACTCACGTTCAACCATATCAACCATGGTTGCCCAGTAGTTCTCCTTGCTTCTAACAAATGATATATGTGCAGCCAATGCCATCTCAAGTTGATGTAACTCTTCAATATGCATATCAAACAGATGCTTTGGATCAAACCTCATGTAATGTAAAACTTTCTCAATGAGATCATTTTGATCCCAATCATTTGGGTCTGCAATTACATGAAGTTTCATTTGTCTCTCAGCCTGATTCATAGCTTTAAAGACAGCCTTCTCTTCTTCTGTTAAGACAACTTCTTTATCTTCACTCATCTTCATTCTCCATAGCATCAGCGATTGCTTTATCTATGTATTGATACAGCAAATCTTTGTTATAATCTTCATGGTATGGTAGCTCGACCATTATGTAACCATTACTTTTACACCAGTCTCTCTTGAGTTGGTCATTCTGTTTCTGTCTTTCAAAACCACCATCCTGATGGTAGAAACCTACCTTCTCAAAATGTTGTCTACCTTGACATTCAATATACATATCAAGTTCACGTACAACGAAGTCAAAATACAAAGTACGTTGACGCATGCCTTCTGGTTTTACCTTTACTGGCATCTCCTGTTGGATGATATTGTAAGGATAAATTTCCCTCAACAACTTGTTGATTGTTTTGTGCAGTTTTGAGGCATTACCTCTTGTGCTAACATTGATATTAGCTTTCGACACTAGAACTCACCGTCTGCTTTCTTTTCTATTTCAGCTTCCTCTGCCTCTGCCCTGTCGTTGAATGTAGCCTTCAATACCTTTGCAACTATGTCTTCCATTATTTCTTTATTCTCCTCTAAGAAAACACAAGTGTTCGCTCTACCTTGTCCGATTTGAGTATCCCCGTAGCTGTACCAAGCACCAGACTTTGACACTATACCAGACTCTACGCCTATGTCAAGTATTTCTCCAGCTTTATTGTAACCTTTTCCCCATACCATTTCGATCTCTGTTTCTTTGTATGGTGGGAACACCTTGTTTTTGACTGTTTTAATCTTACATTTTTGACCAATCTTAACATCACTCATGGTAACGTCACCAGTCCTTGAGATTCTTAATCTGATCGAAGAGTAGTATTTCAGTGCCCTACCACCTGGTGTAGTCTCAGGTGAGCCAAACATTACACCAATCTTCTCACGAATCTGATTGGTAAACACAACAATAGTATCTGTCTGACTAACAATGCCAGCAAGTTTACGCATTGCCTGTGACATAAGACGTGCCATGAGACCAACATGGTTCTGTCCCATTTCACCCTCTAATTCTGCTTTGGGAACTAATGATGCTACCGAGTCTACAACGATAACCTTAAGGTCACCAGTACGAATAAGCACCTCAAGTTCATTCAATGCTTCCTCTGCGTGTCCAGGCTGAGATATGATAAGGTTATCTACGTCCACACCAAGGTCAGTTGCATATTCTCTGTGCCATGCATGCTCCATGTCAATAAACGCTGCCCAATGACCAGCCTTCTGTGCTTCTGCAACCAAAAGATTACAAAGTGTTGTCTTGCCTGATGATTCTGGTCCCATAACCTCCACTATACGTCCATGAGGGAAACCAGAGTCCCAACCATCAACCTTATCTCCTTTGGTGTTAAATCGTGGCGTTACAGGTCCAAGAATCATATCCAAAGCAAGAGAACCTGAAGATACCTGTCCGTTTATATCATACGAGTTTGGATCTCTGCCAAGCTGAACGATTGAACCCTTACCGTACTGCTTGTCTAATTGCTTCATTGTCATATCAAGATTCTTTGGTAGATCCCTGATGTTTTTATTTTTCTTAGTCATATTTCCTCCTAAATTTTGAATCCTCTTTTGTTCTCTACTTCTTTTAAATCATTTTCTCTATTAGCACCGACATTTTCTTCTTGTTGTTTTTGTACACGTATCGTATTAAGCATGGTAAGGGTCCAGTCTGTTGTGAATGCACCAAGTGTCATTTGAATATCCTTACCACGGTTCATCTCAATTATTCTCTGTTTTTCTGCACAGAAGATCATCATTAGCTCCTTTAATACCTCAGGCTTGTGATTTCTCAGGATGTTTTTGATAGTTTTCCCTTCTCTTGCCCAATTTGATGGTAATTGAAGGATACCGTCACGACTAGCTCTGAGTATGCAAAAATACTTCAAAAAGTCGTCTGCTTTCCAGTTTTCTACTGGTTTTTTAGATAACTCCTTGAAACCAAGGTACTTATGAAAGTTTTCTATGTTATCGCAAGCATCTTGGCTGGAAATGATCTCACTTTTCCCACTTTTTTCCTTCTCTTTTTTCTCAATCTCTATCTTCCCCTCTATAGAGATATGTTTGTATGTAACATTACGTACATGTTTGTTATGTTTGTTATATGTTTGTTTATAAGAGAGAGCCTTTTCATCTTCTTCCATGCTCTGGTGACGACCTTGGTCGTCATTATAAGTCTCTTTGTTACTACAACTTGCGTCCACTGCACCGCAGTGCGAATTTGATACTACGGTGTCACCGCAGTTATCTTCACCGCAGTCGGTTTTTGATACTGCGGTTGATTCACTATTTTCACATTTGAAATTATCTGTTATATACATAACAGTACCAGTAAATTTACCACCATCACGCTCTGTCTCAGTGGTATATATGATACCAAGATCTTCCATCTGCTTAAGGGCTGGTAATAACCAAACTCTTGACAGACCAGAATATTTTGATATGGTTTTAGTGTAGTTCTTTATTGGAGCGTTGCCAAACTCGGCATGCAGTTCTGATATTGTAAGGTATAGGTTGCGGTACTTTGTAAGTTCAGCACCTTTGAATTGTTCTCTTAGATTGCTTAGGGTTTCTCTACTTTGCCAGCAGAATGGTGTGTTTCTTTTTACATTTATAGAGTCCACAAAACCTCGCTCACATACATAAAAGATCTCGCTCAAATTCCGAGTGCAGACGAAATTGTACAGACGAAACGGGATTAAGTCAACAACTTTTTCAAATAAATGTTTGCATCCAAACCAAAAAGGGTATAATTTAGATGGAACCGAAATAACGGGGACGAATTAGGATCGACTGGATCATTGAAAAACAAGGTTGCATTCCGTGGTTGTCGGATGGCCACGTAAAACCCCGACAAAACAATAACTGCAAACGCAGAACTAAAAATGGCTGCTTAAAATAGCAACCCCCGAAAGTGGTAGAGGTCACGGTAACCATGAGTAAGGACAACAACAGTGACTGACACTGTGGAAAGACACGGTGACTGCGACAAAGTCGTTGACTGCTTTGGAAAGACAAGCAAAGGTTGTTGGATGAACCTATCGCCAACTATGAATGTATAAGCCTGTTTGGACTGATTGCAGGACGAGGAGTGCAATTCTCCTCCGTCTCCACCATATAAAGGAGGTAAGCATGTTGTAAGTATTTTAAAAGGAGACTTATAACATGAGTAGATCTAGAAGGAAAACACCTATCGGTAGTTGGTGTGGTTCTGCAAGCGAGAAAGATGACAAGCGTATTTGCAATCGCAAACTACGTCACACAAACAAAATCAAACTCAATCACTATGAGGATGATACCATCTTTATGATACAGGATGAATCCCTATCAGCATGGGATATGAATAAGGATGGTAAGATGTATTTCGGTGATATGAAGAATGACCCTACCGTGCTTTGGGATGGAACAACATGGCACGATGAATACATCAAGCTGATGAGAAAGTAGTTGACACATTAGTATAGTTCTGTATAATCAAGATGCTACACAAAGTAGGGGCGAGTTCCCGAAACGGTAGCTATGGATGCACGACAGCTTGCTGAGTGCCGCTGTCCTATCCGAGATATAGATTAGAAGTACTATAATATGGTTTAGTATGAAACAGGGTGTCGTGTACTAAGAGTGCACGACATCCACCTTATTGAGAGGAAAATATGGGCGTAGAATTAAAAGAGATAAGCGATAAAGACAGGGATGGGTACAAAATAAAATACATGCATCAGACAGATAACATCTGTCCTGGGTGTAATACAAATAAATTAGAACACGGTGTTCTAGTTCATGATGATAAAATAATGGATAAGGTTTACACGTGTGTTTGTGGAAAGTACTACAGGCGTTATGATAGCTAACGCTAGTATAATCGACATATATTTCTATTCTGTATACGTAATAACACTACTCGTTTGCTTCTATTTATTATACAGAAACTACAAATATAGAAAAGACATGGGTTTCTTTGTACATACCATCAAGCGATTAACAAAGAGCCAGATCATAGCAGAATTTGAACACTACAAACAGAGAGTTATGATCCATTCCGTATTAAGACACATTGGTGTGGATCAGAACGGCTGTATATCTCTTGAAAGAAAGATAGCAACCAAAGCAGCAGACAAAATCAACGAGAAGTATGGCAAGACCCTTATAGAGGTTGACTATGGCATCAACACAGATGGTGAAGTAGACCAGTTCATAAAAATTCACATTTAACTTGACGAACTGGTATAGATCTATATAATTTTTTTGTTATAACTATTGTTTTAAGAGGATATAATATAGAAAGATTGCGGGTGGCGAGGCTGGGCCTCGATTGGTCTCATAAGCCATTGATTGCAGGTTCGATTCCTGTGCCCGCTACCATATTTGAAAATGAGTAATTACGCTTATCGCAAGGAAGAAGGCAGGACCGACCAGGAATTCAAGGAAGCATTGGAAAGGTGGGAGTCTGTGGAAATTCCTTGGGCAAAAGTTTTAGCACATCAATTCATCGGTCAGGACATCAAAATAGAAAAAATAATAGACAAGAACCATAAGCAAAGAGGGAAAGTATTACAAGGCAATGTTCAAGCAGAGCCAGATTTGGTTTTTATAATAGACGGGGAGCAATACCCTGTAGAACTAAAGACAGCATATTCATACAACTTCTTTAGTATAAAAGTACACTCGCTAGAGTCAGCAATAAAAAGAGAAGCAAGAATCATTCTTGTTAACGAAAGCAGATGGGTACAAATACTTAGCGATGGTATGAAATTCCTTCTTGATAATTTCCCACATGAGATATACGAAAAATTCTCACCCAAACCAGCAATAAGGGTGCACATGAACCAAGAAAGAACATTAGCAAAAGACAAGATTATACATATAAAGAAATGGAATAAGAATGCCAAAGCAAAGATAGAGGAGTTCAGGCATTACCTGTTTAAGAAATGATATTCATAGGTGACGTTCATGGCAAGTGGGGTAAGTACCACGAAATAATAAACTCAACCAAAGAAGAAACCCTACAGGTTGGAGATATGGGTATCTTCTCTTACTGGGATGTTCAGTACAAATTCAAACCAGGGGACAATGATTATTTTATAAGGGGTAATCATGATAACCCAGACTTTTGTTTAGCACACCCACAGCATTTAGGAGACTTTGGCTATTTAAATGACAACAGCCTATTCTTCGTTGCTGGGGCTTGGAGCATAGATTGGGAACACAGAACACCAGAGGTAGACTGGTGGAAGCATGAAGAACTATACGCTGACGAACTAGCCCTTGCCTACTTGCTCTACAAAGAAAAGAAGCCAAAGATCATGGTTACACATGATGTACCAGCTACACTGTACCATGAATTCTTTTCATACCTACCAGAGCAACAGACAAGGACCACTCATTATCTCGACAAGATGTGGAGAGAACACATGCCAGAACTGTGGGTGTTTGGTCACCATCACAAGAGCATACGACAACAAGTAGAAGACTGTCTTTTTGTTGGTTTGGGTGAGCTTGAAATATTTAGGTATGACTTATAGGATATGTATGATAGATATATTTAATCAAATCACAATGTCAGATCAAGATCTGTCTACATGTAGAATATTTGCTGAAAATATAGACATAGAAAACTATCAAAAAAGAAACCAATACAACGAAGAAAACGTAAGGTATCAACACTTCGTGGGGAAAGTAGGAGAGTTTCTGGTAAGACGTAAGCTAGATAGATATATAACACTTAGCGATCCAGACTGCGAGATATACGACAAAGACAGAAAGACATGGGACTCAGATCTTAGGGGTGGAAACATATGTATACAAGTCAAGACAATAGATTGGGACAGATACTCAGAAAACAAATGGGAACCATCATGGGTTATCCAAAAACAAGAAATAGGTTCTCATTATGGTATGGATAAAGAAATATATGACAACACAACCGATGAAAGAAAAATGATCGCATTTGTTTGGATTCGTAAATACAATGGCATACAAGGAAAGATAAAGAGTCTTATACCAATACCATTTCTACATAAATACAATCTACTAAAAGATCCTTTCATCAAAAGAATGATTGGAATAAAAGAGGCTGTATACTACAAAGATCTTCTTAGCAATGGATTAATAGAGAACATAGGTGACTATGCAAAAGAAATTCAAAAGAGTTAGAAGTCCTTTCCGTTATCCTGGGGCAAAGACTAGAATCTTAGATAAGATCATAGGTAGCATGGAACACCATCTACAGTCTACAGAATCATTTGTTGATGTGTTTGTTGGTGGCGGTTCTGTTTCGCTACAGGTAGCATCAATGTTTCCAAGCATAAAAGAAATGTATCTAAACGATCTTGATATTGGAATACATTGTTTTTGGGAGTGTCTTTCAAAACCAAAGCTCATGAAGCAGCTTTGTTCTATAATAGAAAAGACAGATGCTAGTCTTGATGCTTTTTTATCTGTAAAGAACTCAGATAATAAAAAATCATCGTGTGTTACAAATGCATTCAATGCTATATTCCTTAATAGAACAACCTTCTCTGGCATTATGGATGCTGGTCCAATAGGAGGCATGAAACAACAGAGCAAGTGGGACGTTGGTTGTAGATATAATCAGAAAGCATTAGTTGGTTTGATTGAAAAAATAAATTCAGAAGTTGGACCATCTATCAATAGTATGAACATGCACTTCTCCGATCTTATTGACACCCTAGACGATGGCGAAAGAGTATTCTATTTTGATCCACCATACTATCACAAAGGCAATGATCTTTACAGAGTAAAAATGTCAATCGATGATCATGTTCTTTTGTCAAGCATGGTTAGAGATATGAAGTCTCCATGGGTTATGAGTTACGACTACTGTGATGAGATTATAGAAATGTATGAATGGGCTAGTATTAATACAATAGATATGAGAACATCTATCAATGGCAAGAAAGACAACTGGACAGAGAAGAAAGAATTAATCATAACAAAAAAAGAAAAAAAAATAAAAAGTGTTGACTTTGAACAAAAGTCGGCTATCATACAACAGAAGGAAAAATTATGAGACGATTTAGAACATTATCTGCTGATACCATGAAACCCAGTTATATACTGGGCCAGCAACCACTCCATCGTTGTAATCCAGCGTCATGGGTGATTGAAGGTACAAGCGGGTAGTGGTCTAAAGTACCGAACTTTAAAGGGCCACTCCCAAAAAGAGTGGCTCTTTTTTTTTGGACTAAACTTGATGGATAAATTGGTGAGGTTTTTTGATGAACTATGCAGTAAACGGGACCATAAGCTTGCTAGGAAGGCTAAGCTATTTGCCAAAGCCTACCGAGATAAGAAGTCTCGTGACCGCCAAGAGGAAATCAAGAGAGAAAGGATGCAGTTCTGGTGCATCACAAGTGAAGAAGAATACCAGAAGCGGTTTGGAAACCGATAACATATAGTTTCGTAACGATTTGATCTTTGACAATCTGTGTCTTTTTTTGGGTAGGCTTCCGAGTTGGAGAACGGAACCAGTCTGTAAAACTGGTGGCTATGCCTGAGTGAGTTCGATTCTCACCCTGCCCACCATATACTTGTGGCGTTAGGCGAATGGTTAAGCCGCTGCCCTTTCAAGGCAGAAATTGCAGGTTCAAATCCTGTACGCCATACCATCGAGTAGTTGGGGAGTCTGGTCACCCCGCCTGATTTGGGATCAGGAGAACTCGCAGGTTCAAATCCTGCCTACTCGACCATTTATGCGGGTATCGTATAGTGATAATACCCTAGCCTTCCAAGCTAGTGACGAGAGTTTGATTCTCTCTACCCGCTCCATACACGTCCCACTCTCTGAGTATTCGGGGGTTCATAGTGGGGCACCACGGTCCCATAGTGTAGTCTGGCCTAGCACACTAGATTGTCGATCTAGTAGCGGGGATTCAAATTCCCCTGGGACCGCCATTTACATGGACAGGTAATGCTAACTGGCAAAGCTCAAACTTTCAAAAAGTTTGGTTTGGGAGTTCGACTCTCCCCCTGTCTACCATATAATCCAATGATAACAAGGTAGGTTATCTGAAAACATATTGACAATATATCATATATCATTATCATGTATATTATGAAACAAATAAAGATTCTTAATAGGTATGACAACAATAGTGATGGTTATGATGGATATATACGTGTTTGGCTATCAGACGGAAGGGTCATTGGCGAACATCGTTTCATTATGGAACAAAAAATAGGAAGAAAGTTACAACCAAACGAAATAGTACATCACAAAGATGGAAACAAAAAAAATAATCATATAGACAACCTAAGCATAGAAACAAGATCTTTCCATTCTGCATCTCATCAAGAACCAGGAGAGATGATTTCATTGCTTTGTGATTATTGCAATAAGCCATTTACACGAGAAATGTATCGCATTAGAACAAAAAGAAAACATGGACAGAAGTTTTTTTATTGTAGTAGATCGTGTGGTACAAAACATCAATTCAAAATAAGGAACGATAGCTTAAAAGGTAAAGTGCTAGACTGAAGATCTGGTGTCCTCCGTTCAATTCGGGGTCGTTCCACCATGCCGCCATACTTCAATGGTAGAAGAATAGTTTTGTAAACTATCAATCTCAGTTCGATTCTGAGTGGTGGCTCCATTTATTTGGTAGGGTAGGCAAATTGGTGAAGCCGCTTGTCTTATAAACAAGTGATGTGCGAGTTCAATCCTCGCCCCTACTACCATGCCCTCGTAGTGTAGTAGATAGCACGATTGACTACGGATCAATTAGCAAGGGTGCAAATCCTTTCGAGGGTACCACATATAAGTATATATGTCCACATTAATAAACGACATATATATCTCGTTTGACATATATAGTCCCATCGCTTAGCTGGCAAAAGCATCTGGTTTACACCCAGAAGATCCTCCGTTCGAGTCGGAGTGGGACTACCATGCACCCTTCACACAATGGTAGTGTACCAGATTTTTAATCTGGCGAGAGCAATCTCATTGGAGGTTCAATTCCTCCAGGGTGTACCATTTATTTGCTGCTATGGTGTAACAGTCAGCACGTGACCCTGATAAGGTTAAAGTCTTGGTGCAATTCCAGGTAGCAGTACCATGGGGACGTAGTTCAGTGGTAGAACACCTGAATCATAATCAGGAAGTCGTAGGATCGTAACCTACCGTCCCTACCATACCAATATCGAAGGGTGTCAGAGAGGCTTATCGAGCACGGTTGCTAACCGTGTGGACCTTAATAGGGTTCCATGGGTTCAAATCCCATCCCTTCGGCCATATATAGTCTCGTAGTTCAATTGGCTAGAGCATCAGGTTTTGATCCTGAAAGTTTGAGGTTCGACTCCTCACGAGACTGCCATAACCCTGTGGTGAAGAGGTATCACGTCTGGTTCTGGTCCAGAAGTCCTGGGTTCAATTCCTGGCAGGGTTGCCACCGCTTTTTAAAAACGTCTTGCACCTTTATAAAATATCATTATAATCTCTTTGTATAATATAGGAGGTTATATGCAAAACAAATTACAGAAGGTGATTATATATGCAAAAAACAAAGGAATGAGAGTAGAACCTGATGGAACAATAATCGGAATGAAAAACAAACCAATTAAAGGAACGATAGATCATAGGGGATACATTAAGGTATGCGTTAAGTTTCACAAAAAAGATATCCCTGTTTATATTCATAGATTACAAGCATATCAGAAATTCGGAGATAAGATTTTTGAAGATGGTATGCAGGTAAGACATCTTAATGGTGACAGCCAAGACAACAGTTGGAGTAATATAGCAATAGGAACAATGCAACAAAATCACATGGACAAAAAACCAATGACAAGATTAAATGCAGCGAGAAAGGCTGCTTTAGCACAGAGAAAATACACAAACAATCAGGTGGAAGAGATTAGATCAAGAAAAAAGAGCGGTGAATCTTTGAATTCTTTGGCAAGATCTTTTAACACAACAAAAGGTCATATATCACAAATAGTTAACAAAGTTATATACAACTATTAATACAGAGGAGTTGACCCCAGTAGGTGCGGGAACTGGTTTTGAAAACCAGGGGATTGTGAAAGCAGTCTTGGGGGTTCGAGTCCCCCCTCCTCTGCCACAAAAACCATACCATTTTTGGGTCCATAACTCAATTGGCAGAGTACCTGGTTCTTACCCAGGAAGTTGGGGGATCGTTGCCCTCTGGACCCACCAAATAACTGGCAATATGTTACCACTTAACCCCAAAAAAGGTTACTAACTCGCAACATATTACCTCTTATAATGTGCATTTCTAGGCAACTTACAACCCTTAATGCATGATAATGTGTACATTAAGGCAACTTACAGTTCGTAAGGAATGAATAGTCATACATATGGTGCGGTGGGCTAATTGGCAAAGCCATGTGATTTAAGCTCACATGAATGGGGATTCGACTTCCTCCCGCACTACCAAAAATTCTTGACCATAAGATTATTTATGGTATCATAAAATATATTATGCTTTCTATCAGAATCAAAAAGACATGTGAAAGATGTGGTAAAAAATATAATGATGTTGAATCACACATAAACAGAAGAAAGTATTGCGGTGTAAAGTGTAGCCGACTTGCCTCAAGAAAATGTAAACACCCAACCAAAAGGGAGTTACTTGCACTGCTCAAGAACAATAGCTTTTGTGCCATTGGTAGACTGTTCAATGTCTCAGACAATGCAGTCAGGAAGTGGGCAAAGCAATACAATATCATACCCCAATAACTTAACGCAAAAAGTACTGCTCTCCTAAAGCAGGAATGGAGGTTGGATTCCTCCTTGGGGTACCAAATATGCTCGTATAGCACAATGGATAGTGCCCTGGATTTCTAATCCAGTCATCTAGGTTCAATTCCTAGTACGAGTACCACATATTCCAGTATGGTGTAATGGTAACATAAACGGCTGTTAACCGTTAGATCTTGGTCCGATTCCAAGTACTGGAGCCAAATACTAGCCGCCTTAGTCTAATGGTAG
>Ga0272441_10006221_pt1 | contig 20146 bp, 1 predicted proteins | sample SSMProp6N_FD_193582 | JGI IMG/M metagenome (GOLD analysis project Ga0272441, IMG submission 193582) | Marine sediment archaeal communities from Little Sippewissett salt marsh, Falmouth, MA, United States - SSM-Prop-6N | ecosystem: Environmental > Aquatic > Marine > Wetlands > Sediment ...
TGCTCTGGTATCCGTCATCCGATCCGGAGAGCGGGATCGACCACTACGTAATCTACCGCGACGGCGCCGTCATCGGGACCTCCGAGACCACCACGTTCACCGAAGACGGCCTGGACGAAACGCGGCTCTATGCCTACCGCATCTCGGCTGTCAGCAGTCACGGCTTCGAGAGTGTGCGGTCCAACGAAGTTGCTGCCACGCCGCGGCCGAGCTTGCAGGACGTCTCCGCCGTCGACGCACTGCACGTGCAGGTGACGTTCGGCAAACCCGTCGAGGAGACCTCGGCCCAGGACTTGAACCACTACGGGCTGACCGACGACACGGGTCAGCCGGCCGCGATTGCTGCAGCCATGCGGGACTCACAGGACCCGACGGTGGTGATGCTGACGTTGGTGGCGCCGTTGACTGACGGCGACGAGTACACGCTGGGCGTTACTGGCGTGACGGACGAGTCGGGCAATCTGGTTGCGTACCCCTCCAGCCGCTTGTTTGTCTATCGTGACATCGATCCCAACCTGGTCGCATGGTGGGCGTTCGACGAGGATCAAGGAGACACGGCCGAGGACTTGACCGGTAACGGTCACGACATCGACACCGCCGACGTCACGTGGGCCCCGGACGGACGCGTCGGCGGCGCCCTGCGTTTCGACGGCAACAGCACGGCCGTCGACCCTGATGGGGGAGATTACATCAACGGCCTGACGTCCTTCACGATCGCCCTGTGGGTCAAGGCGGACGTGACGAACACCGACAACGGTTTCTTCACCGTGGGCGCGCCGGGCAGTTCGGACTGCCTGTCGATTCGCCATGACGCCTTTGGGTGGAGTGGCTTTGCGCAGAGCACGTTCACATGCTACCTATCGACGACCGACCGGAATACGAACATGGAGGGCATGGCGCTCACGCAGACGACGGATTGGCAGCACGTGGCGCTGACGTGGAGCAGCGGGCATTCACTGTTGCTCTTCCTGGACGGCGTATCCCAGGGGCCCAGCCACGATGGCGGCCCCGCCGGGGGCAGTGTCGACAGCGCAACGCAGGTGCTCCTGGGCATGGGCGAGCGAGGCAGCGGTTGCGGCTGGCATGGCTTGATCGACGAGGTTCGGATTTACAGCCGCTCCCTGGACGCGCAGGAAATTGCGGCACTGGCTACCTTGCAGGCGCCCGCGGTGGTGACTGTCGATACGAAGATCACCTCGGACACCACCCCGGGCTTGACCGGCACGGTAGACGACGCGGAGGCGACGGTGATCGTGACAGTCGCTGGTAAGGAGTACGCGGCGACTAATCAGGGCGACGGCACATGGGTGCTGCCGGACAACGTGATCAACCCGGACCTGGCCGACGGGACGTATGACGTGGCTGTCACAGCCACGAACGCGGGTGGCAGTGCCGGCAGCGATTCAACGACCGATGAGTTGACGATCGACACGCAGGCGCCGGTCCTGACGGTTGATCTGCTCCTCACGAATGACGAGACGCCCACATTGACCGGGACCATTGACGATGCCACGGCGGCCGTCACGGTCACTGTTGACGGGACGGACTACGCCGCTGTCAACCACGGTGCAACGTGGTCCGTGATCGTTGGTCCGCTGTCCGACTGCACCTACGACGTGGCCGTCCAAGCTCAGGATGTCGCAGGCAACGTCGGCGCGGACACGACGACTGTTGAGTTGACCGTCGATACGACGCCGCCCCGGGCGACCAAGCACACGCCTGCGGGCGACGTCAAGGGAACGGTCGACCACATGGACGTCTGGTTCAGCCAGGCCATCGACGCCTCCACGTTTACCGTTGGGGATGTCTCCATCCTCGACCCGAACGGCCAGCCCGTACCGTGCACGGGCGTCGAAGAACTGACACCCGATCACTTCCGCATCACGTTCGCCCCCCAGACCGCCGTGGGGACCTACGACGTCACGGTGGGCCCCAAGATCACTGACCCGGCCGGCAACGCCATGGATCAGGATGCCGACGCCAAGCCGGGGGAGGCCGGAGAGGATGTCTTCCTCGTGCCGTTCGAGGCGGTTGACGCGGACTTCCTTATCACGACGGACACGGTGATCGCGCTCGACGACACAACGTATGACGGCAGCGACATCTGTGTCCAGGGGGCAACCTTGACCGTATCGGGCAGGCACGAGTTCAACTCTGTCTACCTGGTTGACGGTACGGTTCTCACGCACGGCACGGAGATGCTGAGCGGCGCCTTCCGGCTGTTCGCCGAAGAGGGTCTCACCACGCCAGGCCTGGTCGGCAGCTACGTGGACCAGAGCCTGCGGGACTACGCGCCGCATGACGACTGGCGTGAGACGATGACGATTGTCGGCACGCGGACCGATGCGGAGCTCGCCTTCACTGCCGACGGCTGGGGGCAGAGGTCCTCCGTCGGTCTGACGAAGGGTACGGACGACGACTGGGAGGACTTCTCGGTCCAGTGGGATGGCTGGATCGACATCCCGGAGGCCCGTACGACGCTGTGGACGCGCAGCGACGACAGCAGCCGGATGTGGATCGATGTGAACGGGGACGGGGTGTTCGGCGCCTCAGGTGAGGAGTTCGCAGACAACAACTGGGGCACGGGTCAGGCGACAACGGACGGGCAGCGCACCGTGCCGCTCGCCAGCGGCACCTATCGCATCCGCATCCAGTACGAGGGAAGCACGGGCGGTAACAGGCTTGAGCTTCTTTCGGAATCCCCGCCCGCGATCAACCTCGTCATCGGGGGGGATCTCGTCGTCGGGGCAGCCAGCTCCATCACGGCCGACGGTCTGGGGTACGGTGCGGGAGATGGCCCGGGCGCCGGTGGCAGCAGCGGGGGGGAAGACGGCGCGGGCGGAGGGCACGGCGGGACGGGGGGCGGCAGTGCGAGCGGGGAGCTGGGGGGCGGAGCGTACGGGTCGGTGACGGCCCCCACGGAATTCGGGAGTGGCGGCGGGGTGAGTTCCGCCGGCCTGGGCTTCGGGGGTGCGGGCGGCGGCGCGGTGCGCCTCATCGTCGGGGGGCTGCTGCGGGTCGATGGGACGCTGACGGCGGATGGTGCGAGCGCGCCCGCCGACGACGGGCAGGACCAGCAGTACTCCCCCGGCCTGCTCGGCGGACACATGGTCGGGAACCCGAGCACGGCCGCCAACGACGGTTCCCTCGGCGTCGTGAGGGGCCCGCTGGGCGGCCGCAGCAGCGGGGAGCACTGGAACGACGTCATCGGCCCCGACAACAGCACGCTGGTCTATACCGGCGAGATATACCTCCCCGGGCCGACGACTTTCGTCGAGAGCATCGACGACGGGGCTATCCTCAGCATAGACGGCGCCGTTGTCCTGGACAATCTCGCGTGGAACATCGCCAGCCACGTCACATACACGCCAGTGGCGCCTGGTTGGTACGACTTCGAGGTCCGCTTCGCCAATGGCGGCGGCGGCTACGGGCCTGTCACTTCCGGCGGCTGGACGGCCAGCTTCGGCTTCGGTTACGACGATCAGGGGCGCGACACGCAGGAGGTGGCCAACTTCGCCTTCCCTCTGGACCCGGGCGACGGCACCCTTTTCCGCCACTATGATCCTGCCGCCGCGTCCCAGGGCCAGGATGGCGCCTACGCCAACGCAGGGGCCGCCGGCAGCAGCGGCAAGGCGGGCCAGCCCGTGACGCCGTCGGGCGGCCTCTCTGTGCCCGGCCCAACGGCCGGCCTGCTGAGCTACTATGGCTTCAATGCCGGCGATGGTGCGGACTCAAGCGGCAACGGGCATGATACTGTCGCATCCGGGTCGGGCGTGACCTTCGTCGACGCCACCGCCCACGGAACGGGCACGGCCGCCCGGTTCGACGGCACGGACTACCTGGTCGACGACGACGCCGAGGACTATCTCAACGGCCTCGACGAGATCACGATCGCGATGTGGATCAAGTCCGATGCGATCAACCAGGACCGCGGGTTCTTCAGCGGCGGGCCCAGCGCCTATGGCAGCGACGAGAGCTGGTCAATCCGCTACGACACTGCCGGCGTCGACAGCGGACGGGACGACGTTGTTAAGATCGGCAAAGAGCTTTCTACCGGGATTGTGGGGATCGAGACCTCCGCCGGGGTCCAGAGCACCGAGTGGCAACACGTGGTCGTGACGTACGCCGGCACTGCGGTCGGCGGCGATGGCCTGCTGCACTTCTACCTCGACGGTGTCGAGGATACCGATCTGCATGGGGACATCGCCTCGTCCGGGGTGGTCTCCGGCTTCGAGCATCTCCTGATCGGCTCGGGAGCGAAGGCTCCCTGGCAGGGCCTGGTGGACGAGGTCTACGTCTACGACCGCGTCCTGACCGAGCCCGAATGGCTGTCGCTGATGGACGCGTTCGAAGTGCCCGACTCCGACTACGGCGGTGGCGGCGCCGGAGGGAGCATCTGGGTGACGGCGGGGTCGATCTCGGGCTCGGGCGTGATCTCCGCGGATGGGCGGGATGGATCCGACGAGGACTCCGGCGGCGGGGGCGGGGGCCGAATCGCGCTGTACTACGAGAGCAGCAGCTTCAGCGGGCCGGTTTCCGTGGCCGGGGGTTCGGGATGGGAGAACGGCGAGGTTGGCATGGTCTGGGCGGAGCCGGTTCTCCTGGAAGCCGGGCCGTTCGAGGACTTTGAGGCGGACTGGGAAGGGTGGTATGCGGATAGCGGCCTCTGGGAGATCGGCGTGCCCATGTCCGGTCCCGGCGGTGCGGTCAGCGGAGGGAACGTGGCGGGCACGGACCTGGATGCGGAGGCCCCCGCTTATGCGGTAAGCCGGCTCGTCGGGCCGGTGACGGAGATCGCCGGCGCGGGCGCCGACGAGTCTGTGCACCTGCGGTTCTGGCAGTGGCATCAGTTCGGCGACGGCGCGGGAACGGTACAGGTCTCCTCTCTTGCGCCGGGAGACGAGTGGACGGACTGGGTGGCGCTTGACGGGCTTTCCTACGGAGGGGATTCCGGCGGCTGGCAGCTCGTGGAGGCCGATTTCTCCGGATACGCCGGCAAGAGCGTCCGGCTGGCGTTCCTCCACACCGGCGGATCCGAGCCGGCGCACGGCTGGTACGTCGACGACGTGGAGGTTCGCCATTCCACCGCCGTTCCGCTAGTGGTCTCGACCGTGACGGATGAGGACGACGGGGACATCGGTGAGGGGGACTACAGCCTGCGAGAGGCCGTCTTGCGAGCGGAGCTGCTGCATGGCCCGAACGTGATCGCGTTCTCGCCCGACCTGCTCGGGCAGGCGCTAACGCTGACGCTGGGTACGATGACGATCGACAGTGACGTCGCGATCGCGGGCCCTGGCCGGGAGTACCTGACAATCGACGCCGGGGGAGCGGATCGCGCGTTCGTCGTCAACAGCGGGATGGACGCGGCCATCGAGGGGATCACGATCCGCGGCGGCAGCGCGACCGGGCCGGAGGACCGGGGCGGGGCCGTCCTCAACCTGGGGACGCTGACGCTCGGGGGCGTGGCGATCGTCGACAGCGAGGCAACGCAAGCCGGGGCGGTGGCGAACGTGGATGGGACGCTGACCGTGGAGGACTCGGTCTTCCACGACAGCCGGGCGGACAGCTTCGGTGCGATTGGCGTGTGGGGCGGGGAGGTGGAGATCCGGCGGTCCGCGCTGTACGGCAACGCGGCAGGGCTGGGCGCCGGCGGGCTGGGCAGCAGCCTCGGGGCAAACGGGTCGGGCGACAAGGGGGACAAGGAGGGCTCCCAAGCCGCCGGGGAAGACAGCGAGGGGCGCGGCGGCGCGCTCGGCGTCCTAAACGGTGCGGTGGAGCTGCTGAATTCGACAATCTCGGGCAACGCCGCCGCCGAAGGCGGAGGCATCTATCACGGCGGGGGCTCGCTGACGATCGTCAACACGACGATCGCCAACAACCGCGCGGACCTCGCCGGCACGGAGGACGGCCGGGGCGGCGGCATCGTCAGCGAGGCCGGCGCGCTGCTGCACAACACCATCGTGGCGGGCAACGTCTCGCCCGACTGGGTGGAGTCGCCGGCCGGCGGCCTCGAGGTGCGGGGAGAGGATGCGCTCGGGCAGTTCGACACGGCCGGGGACCACAACGTGATTGGGGTTCTCCGCGACCGAACCGGCCTGGAGGAGGGTCACAGCACGGTCTGGGGCACCCCCACCCGCCCGCTGGACGCGATCCTGGGCCCGCTGACCGACAACGGGGGGGGAACGCCGACGCATGCCCTGCTGGCGGGCAGCCCGGCCGTGGACGCGGGGACGAACTCGGTGACCGGGGCGTTCGGCGCGACGACCGACCAGCGCGGCGGCTTCCGCTTCTCGGGTCCGGAGGGCAGCGGCCTGCCAGTTGACGCGGGGGCGTACGAGGTTTACGCCGCCGGGCCGATCCTCGTATCGACGCTGGCGGACGAGCACGACGGGGACTACGCCGCCGGTGGGCTGAGCTTGCGCGAGGCTCTGGCCCTGGCGGGGGTCCTGCCGGGGAAGGACGTAGTCCGTTTCGAGAGCGGACTGACCGGGACGATCGAACTCGACGAGGGGCTCGGCGAGCTGCAGGTTCCGGCCGACGTGGTGATCGAGGGCCCCGGGGCCGGCCACATGGCCCTCAGCGGTGGGGACAAGACGCGCGTGCTGCACGTCGCCGACGGTTCGGTCGCGATCTCCGGCCTGACGGTCACCGGGGGCCTGGCAGCGGGGTCGGCCTGCGGCGGGGGGATTCTCAACGCCGGGGTCCTGCTGCTCTCGGACGTGTTGGTGGCGGACAGCACGGCCCGGCTGGGCGGCGGTATCTGCAACACCGGCACGATCGAGATCACCGGCGGGGAGATCACGGGCAACGCGGCCGAGGAAGGCGGCGCGGGCCTCTACAGCACGGGCGCGGCCATCCTCACCAGCGTCGCGATCACCGGCAACCTCGGCGGGGCCGACACCACGGGCGGCGGCATCGCCAATACGGGGACGCTGACGGTTTTGCGCTGCGAGATAGCCGACAACGCGGCCACGCGAGGCGGCGGCTTGGCCAACGGGAGCCACGCCGCGTTGCGGGAGACCACGCTGGCGGGCAACACCGCGGAGACCGGGGCGGGTATATGGAACGGGCCGGAGGCTTCCACGCTGGAGGTGGCCAACGCGACGCTCTCCGGCAACGCCGCGACGGACCTCGGCGGGGGAATCTACAGCGACGGGTCGGACGAGGCCCCGGCCGGCGCGACGCTGACCAACGTGACCGTGACGGCGAACTCGGCCGACGGGGCCGACGGAAACGGCCGGGCCGGCGGGGGGATCTACGTGGCCTTTGGACGAATGACGCTGCGGAACACCCTCGTGGCGGGCAACGTCAGGGTGCAGAGCCCGGACGACGTGACGGGCCCGTTCGTTCCGGACGGGTCGCACAACGTGATCGGCACACTCGACGGATCGACCGGTCTGGATCGTGCCGACAGCCCCCACGGAACCGATTCCGAACCGCTGGACGCGGCCCTCGATCCACTGGCCGACTACGGTGGGCCCACGCGAACCCACACGCCGAGGGCCGGCAGCCCCGCCCTGGACGCCGGCTGGGACGCGTGGAGCCAACAGGCCGGGCTGTCGAGAGACCAGCGCGGCGAGCCCCGCTTCGTGAGGATCTGGGGCGAGGGGGACCTGGTGGACGTGGGCGCGTTCGAGCAGTCGCTCGGTGCCGAGCACGTGGTCTCGATCCTCGTAGATGAGGAGGACGCCGACCACGCCGCCGACGACCTGAGTCTCCGCGAGGCGCTGGCCCTGGCCGCCGGGACGGAGGGACAGGACGTGATCCGGTTCGACGAGTCCCTGGCCGGGAAGACGATGGTGCTGAACCCCGATCTCGGCCCCCTGGTGATCGGCAGCGAGGAGGCCGCCAATGACGTGATCATCGCGGGGCCCGTCGGGGGCATCACCCTCCACGCCGTGAATGCGTGCCGGATCCTGTACGTTCGCCACGGAACGGTGACGGTCGCGTGGCTGGACCTCGTGGCCGGGAACGCGAACGGGGAGCCCGCGGCCGGGGAAGACCTGGGGGGCGGGGTGCGGAACGACGCGAACCTGCGCCTCGACCACGTGCGGGTCACCGGCAGCCGGGCGGCGGAGGCGGGCGGCGCCATCTACAACGGCCCCCAGGCCGAGTTGACGCTGGTCGAGTGTGTGATCAGCTCGAGCCGCGCGCAGACGGGCGGCGGGATCCGCAACGACGGGTGGCTGGAGGTCCAGTCCACGCGCATCGAAGGCAACTACGCGATCCATGGCGGGGGGGGCATCCACAACGCGGGCCGAGCCGTGCTGCGAGAGGCGGTCCTGTCCGGCAACGACGCGGAGCTCGGCGCGGGGGCGCTCAGCTCGGGCGAGCTGGAGGCGACCGACACGACGATTGCGGACAACCGGGCGCGTCAGGCGGGCGGCGGGATCCTGGCGACGGAGGGTTCGACGACCTCCCTGGAGCGCGTGACGCTGTCGGGCAACGTCGCCGCCAACGGCGGGGCGCTGGCGGTGGATTCGGCGGACGCGGACCTGCTCAACGTGACCGTCTCGGGCAACGCGGCCCGGGAGAACGGCGGGGGGCTGTACGTCGGTCCGCCGACAGGCGACCCCGCCGTGCTGCTCGTGACGAATGCGACGATCGCTCGGAACCGGGCCGACGAGGACGGCGACGAGACGGGCCTCGGTGGGGGCGTGTTCGTCGCCGACGGCAACGACGTGACGCTGGCGGACACGATCGTGGCCGAGAACACCCGCGCCGGCTTCCCCCCGCCGCCGGATGACGTCCGGGGCGCGTTCAACTCGGCCGGCCACCACAACATGGTGGGCGCCGTCGACGGCTCATCGCGTCTGGCTGGTGGGCAGGGCGCGCTGACCGGCACGGCCGCGAACCCGTTAGACGCCATGCTGGACAGCCTCCGCGACAACGGCGGGTCCACGATGACGCACCGGATCTTCTCGGCCAGCCCGGCCGCCGAAGCGGGCAGCATGGGCAAGGCCGCGGCCTCGGCCGCGGGCCTCCAGACCGATCAGCGGGGCCTGCCCCGCGTCGTGGATGCGGATGCGGACGCCGACCCGAAGATCGACATCGGTGCCTACGAGCGCGAGTTGAACCAGTCGCCCTCTCTCTCGGAGATCGGTGCGCTGGGCGGGGCCGTGGCCGGGCGGCCGTTCCGCATAAGCTACGAGTACCTGGCCCACGAGGCGGACGCCGCCGACCCGGACGGCGACGAAGTCTACTTCCGCGTCGCGGGAACGGGGGTCGGCACGATCACGAAGGACGGCCAGCCGGTCGTGCCGAGCGAGACGATCGTCCGTCACGGCGAGAGCCTCGTCTGGCAGGTCCCTAGCGACGCGGCGGGCATAGTGGATACCGGCCTGACCTTGGAAGGCTGGGACGGCCTGGGCGCTTCGGGTACGTCGGTGTCGCTCTGCGTGAACGTCGTTGCGGGAGACGAGATCGTTAACTACGCCGTGCTCTTCAGCGGCGGCGGCGACCGCGACAACAACCAGCCTCGGTACTACGACAACCTGCTCGAGCTGTACGAGACACTGGTCGGACACTACGGGCTCGATCCGTACAACGTCCGAGTTCTCTACGCCGACGGCATCGATCCCGCCCCGGACCAGCCGGACGGGGGGAACTCGGACATGTCCTTCGCCCCCCGGGTCCAGAGCGCCTCGGCGGAGAACCTCCAGCGCGTGCTGGACGACTTGGACGCGCTGGTGGACGACAACGACCATTTCCTGTTCTGGTCCTTTGACCACGGGGCCGGGAACAAGGCCGACAGCGTGGCGGACGAGGAGATTCTCAAGGGGTGGCTCGACGACATCGCCGACGATCAGCTTGCCGCGTGGCTCGCCGCCATCGACCGGGGCAAGCGGTCCTACGTCTTCACCCAGTGTTACGCCGGCGGCATGCTCGACGACCTGCTCACGAACGGCGAGCTGGGCCCGGACCAGTTCGGCTGCGCGGCCACGGCCCACTTCGAGGAGAGCTACGGCGACTCGTTCGCGGCGGCGTTCACGCAGGCTCTCCAGGAAGGCTACCGCTACGGGATCGATGCGTACCGCTATGCCTACACGCACGACATCTGGGCAACGGACGGCGAGGGGTGGCCCGTCCTGCCCGGACGGAAGAGCGGCGTGGAGCACCCCTGGGCCACCGGGGACGTGTTCGCCGTCTTCCACGATCCCGGCCCGTCCGGCCCGCCCGTGATGACGGCGATCGACCCGCTCCCGTGTCCGGGAGGCGCGGCGGAGCTGACCATCACCTACGACAGGATGGTGGCTGCTTCCGATGCCGTCGATCCCGACGGAGACGCGCTGGCCTTCGACATCGTGTCGGTGGACACGGGGAGCATGACGAAGAACGGCCAGCCGGTCACGGTTGGGACGCAACTGCGGTACGGCGAAGAGCTCGTCTGGCACCGCGGGGGGACGCCGGCGGGCCTGGTGAACGCCTTCACGGTTGCCGCGACGGACGGGGTCTCCGGGCTCAGCGCGGCCGTGGCCGCCCCGATCCAGATCGGGGAGTATCCGACCGCTCCCAAGGCTGACGACGACGCCCTGAGTGTCCCCGTCGACGGCAAGAACGTGGTCCTCGACGTGCTGGGCAACGACCGCGACGCACAAGGGCGCGTCCAGTCCCCCACGCTGGAGGTCAAGGACGTCGGCGTGCCCCTGCACGGGCAGGCCCGGCTGGTCAATGGCGAGATACTCTACACGCCGACCGAGGGTTTCGTGGGCACGGACTGGTTCACGTACCTGCTGGCGGACCAGACCGGGCGGAGCGATGCGGGGACGGTCACCGTCGTCGTGGAGGGCCGGTTGCACGATCCGCCCGCGGCGAACGGCGGCTACACCGTCACCGAGCTGCCCCCGCCGCCGGGATGGGCGGGACTGCCCGAGGAGTGGGACTGGTCCGTTCGTCGGAGCATGCCCGACTGGGAGAACACCTTCGCGGTGGGCATTTCCGACGACGGTACGGTTGCCGTCAAAGTCACGCGGGGGTTGGCGCTGCACGCGGGCGACCCCTACGAGCTGGGCAAGTACGAAGGCGGCAGAACGGCCACATACCTGTGGCACCGGCAGGCCGGCCTGCCGCAGTGGCGGGAGGGAGAGCCCACGGGCTCCGTCGGCCAGACGGATATGGTGGTCTCCACGAACACGCACATGGTGCTCTACGAAGCGACGAGCAGTCCGAATCCGTTCGACGGGGATCGGAACGTGCTCCACGGCGTGGACCTGCACAAGTTCCGCGATAGACTGATGGCGCCGGCGATCGGCCACTTGCCGCCCAATGTCTTCGAGACCTATGACATCGTGTACGGCAGGGCGCTCATGAACGTGGGCACGCCCGGCGAATCGTGGCACGAGTTGCCGATCGAGGCAGGCCCGCTGGATGCGAAGAGCTCCGACGGCCAGGGCGTATCGATTGCGGGGGGGCCACAGACCGCCACGGGGACCCCCCAGCGGTGCCAGTATGCGTGGGAGTACGGCATGCACCGGCTTCTCGTGGAAGTGAACGATCCCGTCCCGCTGGCTGCGAACGGACAGGGGCTGTTCGCGGGGATCACGTTGGGGGACTTCTCCGAGTCGATCGGCGCCATCTGGCAGGCCGACGGCGAGACGATGGAGCTGATCGAGACGGTCGAGGGCTGGGGAGGATACGGCGTGGCCTCGCTTCAGGACGTGAACGGCGAAGGCAATGCGGCCGGCTGCGGCGAAGCCGAGTGGGGGGTGTTCCATGCGATGTTCTACGACCGGGCCGGGGAGGAAGGACCCCGTGCGGTGGACCTCGGCGTTCTGCCCGACACGACCCAGAGCTTCGCCTTGGCGCTCAACGAGAACGATTACGTCGTGGGGACGTCCGGGGACCGCCGGCTGGACACGGGGTTCGAATGGTACAGCGGCCAGGCCTTTGTATGGCTGCCCAGCTCCCACGGCAAACAGGCCGAAATGCGCTCCCTGATCACGCCCAAGGACAGGGACGACAGCGTCTGGAGCATCGCGTACGACGTCAGCGACAGCGGCGTCATCGTCGGTACGGCGGACGGCGAGGCCTTCGTCTATGCCGGCGGCCGTATGCACGACCTTCGGGAGTACGTGCCGGCCAACGTGGTCCTCACGGCCGCGATGGGAGTCAACGACTCCGGGCAGATCGTGGCCACCGGATACCTCACTGGGCCGGAGAACTCCGAGCCGGGGGCACAGACCACTGGGGACCGTGGCGGCTGGCGCGCGTTCTACCTGGACCCGATCGACAAGACCGGCCCTAGGATCACCAACGGGACATACGAGTACGACGCGGCCACGGGCGAGCTGGGCACCGTGCGGTTCGAGTTCTCAGAGGACGTATCGAACAGCAACGTCGAGGCCGCCCTGGTGCTGGAGGGGCCGGGGGAGGGCGAGGCCGTGGACCTGACCGGCATGACCTTTGACTGGGAGGACGACACTGGACGCAAGGCCGTCTGGACGTTGTCCGACCTGGACCTGGGGTTCGGGGAGTACAAGGCGTGGCTTCGCGCATTTGAGATCTGCGACGCGGCCCTCAATCCGCTGGACGGCGACGGCGACGGGCTCAAGGGGGACGACTACTGCCTGCCCATGGAGCTGCGTTCGTCCACCGCGGAGGTGGAGGTCATCGGGCCGGAGGGCCTTGGGGCGATGCACTGGATCAAGCCGGATGACGTACTCGACTACGAGGTGCGGTTCACGAATGTGCCCGGCAACGCGAGTGCGGATGCCGGCACGATCCACGTCTCTCTCCAGCTGGATCACGACTTGGACATGGGCTCGCTGCAGCTCGGACCCGTCCGGTTGGGCCCGCTGACGTTTGAGCTGGACGGCGAACTCCCCGCCCCCGCCGGGGACACGAGCGTACTGCAGTTCCAGCCCATCGCCGCGGAGTCCCCGGAAACGTCTATCGCCGTGACCATCACGCTGGACTGGGTCAACGGCCTTCTCACCTGGGACCTCCTGCCCCTTGCCGGCGGCGAGGGACTTCTGGGTCCCAACGCGACAGGTTCGGCCCTGTGTACGGTGGCATTGGCGCCAACGGCGAAGTCCGGGAACACCGTGCAGTGCAGCGCCACGGCGAAGTTCGACATCAGCGCGACCTCCCAGGCGCAGTCCGGGGCCTGCCGGGCCGACGTGGCCGCGCCCGAGAGCACGGTTACGGTGGACTTGCCCGATCCGGAAGAGCCCCGGCTTCTCGTTGCATGGTCCGCGCTGGACGGGATCAGAGGCTGCGGTGTTGCCTCGTACACTCTCTGGGCGGCCGAGGGCGATGCGGACCCCGCGGTGTGGCTCAGCGGAACGACGGACACGACCGGGCAATTCAGCGTCGTGCACGACCGCACCTACTCGTTCTGGTGCCGGGCGACAGACCATGTCGGGAACGTGGAGGCACTTGCCGACAGCCCCGACTGCGTGATCCACGTCCCGATCCCCGATCCGCCGGCCGTCACGGAGATTGTGTACAACGAAGGGACGGACGTGTTCGACCGCCTGGATTCCCTCACGGTGTATTTCTCGAGGGGCGTCGACGTCGCTGCCGGCACGCTTCGCCTGATCAACCGCGCAAGCGGAGAAACGCATCTGGTGCCCCAGGACCTGTACGAGCCGCTGGAACGCGGATTCTCGTGCCAGCTGAAGAGCCTGGGCCTGCCCCCGGCCGACTACATCGTGCGCATCGCCAGCACCGGCGTCTCCGATCAATGGGGGCTGTCCCCGCAAGCCAACTACGAAGGCTCCTTCCTGCTGACGTTTTCTGGAGACGCGGACCGGGACGGGAAGGTATCCAACGGGGACCTGCGCGTGGTGAAGGCGAACTTCGGGACTTCCCATCAGGTGGGATGGACGGACGGGGACTTCGCCGGTGCCGTCTCGGGCGGCCCCGACGGTGCGGTCGACTTCTGGGACTACCTTGCAGTGAAGGCGTGGATGGGACAGGCGGTCGACCTGGCCCCACCACCCGCCGCGAGTATCCCCACGGAGGGCGACCGATTGCTTCCGGAGGATGGCGGCCCCACGGCGTCCATTCCCAGCGTCAACACGTCCGTTGAGACAAATGGGGTCGATCTCCGTATGCTCCAGCCGGATTCCGAAAGCCCCACTCCACCGCCATCCAGGCCTGCACTGGCGGGGGTTGGCGAGTCACCGGTCCCTCTTGCCGACACGCCGGTCGCGAAAGCGTTGCCTGCCCCGGCAATCAATGGTCCCACGCCCCGACACCCCATGAGATCGGCTGAGGACGCGCTCTTGCTAGCAGTCAATGCCTGGCAGGCGGCGCCGTCCGTCGGCAGTTATACCGGATCTCCTCGTCGCCGGCTGGGACCAGTATCGTGGATCGAGCTGCCCAGGGCGTTGGCTTCACGTAGGAACAGAGCCTATGAGTTGTCTGGGCGAGCCGCACGAGAGATGGCGAGCCGGACTACGCCGTATGGTCCCAAAACTCAGCCGTACCTAAGTCGTTTGTCCGCAAGCTGTTTAGCGGAGGTTACGAGCGCCCTGTTCGAGCTGTCTTGGAGGCTGACGAGACGGTAGAATGGCATGCATGGTCATCCAAGCATGGCAATTCATCGTCGTTGGGCTCGCCGGCTGGCTGAACCGGCAGCAGCAGGAAGTCATTGAGTACTTGCGGACGGAGAACCGCGTGCTCCGCGAACAACTCAAGGGCAAGCGGATCCGGTTCACGGACGACCAGCGTCGACGCTTGGCGCGAAAGGCCAAGGCCTTGGGCCGCAAGGTGCTCGGGGAGGTCTGCACGCTGGTGACGCCCGAGAAGGCCCGCGAGGGGGAGAAGGTTGCGGCTGCGCCGCTCAAAGCGGCCCAGCAGGCCTTCGGTGCGATCAAAAGGGGCCATGGCCTGGTGGCGCACGCGAAGGGCAAGTGGATCGGCGGCGCCGACAGAGGCATTGCCGCGGCGAAGGCGAAGCTGGCCAAGGCGACCACGGACGCCGAACGCGAGGCCGCCCAGAAAGAGCTTGCCAAGTGGCAGAAGAACCGGGAAGACGGCGTCGCGGCGCTGAAAGAGCGTCAGGCCGCCCTGGACAAGGCGCTGCGCGAGAAGCCCAAGCTCGAGAAGAACCTGAAGGACGCCGAGAACGGTCTTGCCCAGGCGAAAGCTCAGACGCTGAAGACGATCAAGGACATGGGGCTCACGGCGTTGCTGTCGAGCAACTCTCTGGACGCCAAGCTGGCCAAGTGCGTCGTGCTGCTGGAAGGCACGCCGCGTGGTCTGGCGGAGTTTGCCCAGCAGGGCAAAGAGCAGGAGCAACTGGTCGAGCGACTGCTGGCGGACGAGGATCTGATGCTGCAGATGGTCGCGGCCGACGGCGCCCAGGCCGGCAGGGACGGCGTTGGCAAGTACGGCCAAGCGATGAAGATCTACACTGACATCCAGCAGGCAAGCAGAAAGGCCGACGACGGCGTCTTTCAGCGGCTGGCGCTGGCGACCAGTCTGGAACATGCCATACCGATTCCGCAGAAGAACCGTGAGGCCCGGCCCGATGCGCCCGCGGTCGTCAACCCGGTCAGCCGCTATTTCCACTACGAGAGGGCTTTCTTGGCCGGCGAACTGGATCCGGGCTTCAAGGATCTGAGCGTCTGGGACCTCCGCATGGTCGTCAACGGCGAGGAGCCGGATGAGATTCTCGCCTGGGGTCGCCAGATGCTCCGCAACTACCGCCCCGACCAAGTCGTCAAGCCCGACTTCCAGGCGTGGATCGACTTCAACGGCAACGGCGCCTTCGACCACCCATCCGAGGAGGTCTACAACGGCCCGCTAACTGACGGCCAGCATAGCCTGCCATTTGTTGTGCCCGCCGACGCCGTTCCGGGCTATTCGTTCGCCCGCTTCCGGATCAGCACGGCCGGGGAGCTCACGCCCGAGGGCTTCGCGGCGGACGGCGAGGTGGAAGACAGACATGCCTACATCAGCCGCAGCGACTGGGGTGACGCGCCCGACACGTATCCGACCCTTGCAGCCGACAACGGTGCGTCGCACGACCACACGCACATCTTCCTGGGCAACGCGGCGGACACCGAGCCGGACGGGCTGCCGCACCCGCGGGCTCTCGGCGACGACTGGGACGGCACGGATGACGAGGACGGGGTCACGTTCCTCACGCCGGTCGTTCCCGGCAGCCCGGTCCAGGTGAGTGTTACCGCCACCGTGCCGCTCACGCCCAATTCCGGCTACCTGAACGCATGGGTCGACTTCGACCGCAGCGGCACGTGGGAGGCGGACGAGCAGGTCTTCGACGGCAAGCCGATCCCGGACGGCACCAGTGTGTTGTCCTTCGACGTTCCGCCCGAGGCCGAGACCGGCCAGACCTTCGCCCGATTCCGTCTGTCTTTTGCGAGGCTGAACCTGGGGCCGTCCGGACGCTGCCCCGTGGGCGAGGTGGAGGACTACGAGGTAGAGATCACGCCGCCCCCGATGGACTACGGCGACGCGCCGGACTCCTACGGAACGCTCGCCAGGAGCGACGGCGCTCGCCACGTGATCGGCGGCCCCTATCTCGGACAACGAGGAGAGGTGCCGGATGCCGACCCTGACGGCCAACCGACGCCCGAGGCCCTCGGAGACGACTTGGACGCGGACGGCAACGACGAAAGCGGTGTGAGTTGGGGCTACCTGTACCCCGGAGTCCAGAAGGAGGTGGTCGTCGACGTAGGAGGCGGCGGCGGCGTGTTCCAGGCGTGGGTCGATTTCAACAACAACGGGAGATTTGATCTGCCCGAGGAAGAGGTCTTCAACGAATGGCTCTCCGAAGGCCGCCACCAGCTTGGCCTGACCACGCCAACCAGCGCCGAGGAACACCTGGCCATCGCTCGCTGCCGGATCAGCATGTCGGGCGGACTCGCTCCGGGCGGCCTTGCGCTGGACGGCGAGGTGGAGGATTACCACGCCATGGTCCGGTACCTCGACTGGGGCGACGCGCCTGAGACCTATCCGACCCTCGCGGCCGACGGCGGCGCTTCGCACGATGCGGACCACGACTTCTGCTTGGGCGACAGGCTGGATGAGGAACCAGACGGGTCTCCCCAAGCGCGAGCCCTGGGCGACGATACGGACAATACGGATGACGAGGATGGGGTGACATTCCTCTCGCAGGTGGTGGCCGGCGATTCCGCCCAGGTCATGGTCGAGGTCCGCATCAAGGACAGTCCCGGGCCGGGTGTCCTGGATGGATGGATTGACTTCAATCGCAATGGCGTCTGGGAAGCCGACGAGCAGATCCTGGACAGCGTATACGTCTACGATGGCCTTGCGGTGTTCCCCTTTGCTGTTCCGCCCGAATCCGAGCCGGGCCAGAGCTTCTCGCGGTTCCGTCTCTCCACCATCGTCGGCCTGGGGCCGGGAGGATTTGGCGACACCGGCGAAGTCGAGGATCACGAAGTGATCATCCTGCCCCCGCCGCTGGATTTCGGCGATGCCCCCGACAGCGCCACCACGCCGGGCTACCCGACGCTGGAGGCGCACAACGGCGCCCGCCACATACCCGGCGGGCCGTGGCTGGGCGCGTCGAGGGACTACCCGGACGAGGAGCCCGACGGACAGCCCGATCTGGCCGCGATGGGCGACAACCTGGACACCGATCCGGCCAACGGCGGGCTCAACGCCAACGACGAAAACGGCATCTCGGGCGGTCCGCTGATCCAGGCCGTGCCCGTCACACTCCAGGTTACCGTCAACGGCGGCGGGGGGATCGTCCAGGCTTGGGTGGATTTCAACGGCGACTCGATATGGCAGGATCCGGCCGAGCTGATCTTCCAGGGCTACCTGCCGGACGGAACCCGCCCGATCAGCGTCACCGCGCCCGCCAATGCGGCCGTCGGGCCTACCTTCGCACGGTTCCGCATCAGCAGCGCGGGCGGGCTGACGCCGGAGGGCCTCGCCGCCGACGGGGAGGTCGAGGACCATCAGATCACCATCGAGCCGCAGCCGGCAATGGATTGGGGCGACGCGCGGGACAGCCTGGCCGGGGGGGGCTACCCGACGCTTTGGGTCAACAATGGCGCGAGACACACGATCGGCGGGCCCTTCTTCGGCGAGCCGGGCGACGCGCCGGACGACGAACTCGACGGCCAGCCTGACGCGGCGGCGCTGGGTGACAACGCCGACACGGACCCGGCCAATCCCGGCCCCAACCGGGACGACGAGAACGGCGTGACCATCCCCACGCTGGCGCAGGGCGCGTCGGACTTCATTGAGGTTACGGTCGGCGGTGGGGGCGGACGTGTCGTGGCGTGGATCGACTTCGACGGCGACCGGACGTGGCAGGCGAGCGAGAGGATCTACAGCGGCCTGCTGTCGGACGGGATCCACACGATCCCCGTCAACGTGCCTGCCGGCGCGATCGAGGGGCGAACGTTTGCGCGGTTCCGCATCAGCCGCCAAGACACACTGGGACCAACCGGCTGGGCGCCGGAGGGCGAGGTCGAGGACCATGAGGTGTGGATTGCCGGCGATGCCCCGCAGGTGGTCGGTGTCTTCGTGAGAGGCACGGCTTGGCCGACAGCGTTCCTCAACCACCTTCAGGCAACGGGCCAGGGCAACGACGCGCTCGGGTATTTCATTCCCGTTGGCTCCGCGGCGCAGCTCGACCCGCTGCCGTGGTCCAACCTCGACCAGGTTAGCATCGTCTTCAGCGAGCCGGTCAACGTCACCATGGCCGACCTGCACATCTACGGAGTCAACGTGCCGAGCTACTCGTTTGCCGCACATGGCTATATCCTCCCCAATACGGCCGTGTGGCGGTTCCGGACGCCGATTGGTGCCGACAAGCTCCTGATCGACCTGTCCGACTCGGTGACCGATGCCGCGGGCAGCGCGCTGGACGGCGAGTGGACCGACACAGTCAGCAGCTACCCCTCCGGCGACGGGTCGGCTGGCGGCAACTTCCGGTTCCTGCTCAACGTTCTGCCTGGCGATGCGGACAACAGTGGCTCAGTCGATCACTTCGACTACCTCACCTGCAAGTCAGGCTGTGGCTCGGGCGTGGGAGATGGCGGTTTGGTTGAGGCAGACTTCGATGCCGATGGCGATGTGGATCGCGACGATCTACAGGCGATAGAGGGCAACTTCGAGAAGACGGTCCGCCAGCAGGTGCCGGTTGTGCCAGACGCAGTATCCCAGAGGATGATCGCGGGCGAGCCGAATCCAACCGGCGAGGGCTTGGTGGAGCAAGTCCCGACCAGCACCGAGGCGCAAGCCGGCGCCCCTGTGGAAGGTGTCACGAGTGTCGTGGGGCCGATTGTTGACGACCCTACTGACAGCGATGCCCAAGAGAGCGTCCCTGACTCGTTCGCCCTCTTGCAGTGGGCTGAAACGCAGACGCAGGCTGTTGGCACGGACGATGGTGGTAAGACGAGAGAGGACGCCGGCCCCCAAGCCTGTGCGCTGACGGCCACGCCAACCGTCACTTTCCCAGCACCTGCCCCGCGTACCGGACTTGGGGCCTCTGGTCCTGTTCCGACCGCACCATCCGCGTCGTTGGAGCCTGATGCTGATGCTCTCGCCAGCGTCATCGGATCAGCAGCTCCGGAGAATGTCGAGGCTGTAATCGCGGACCCGATGGTGACAGGTCTGGGTGAAGATCAACTCACCGCGCTGAGCCTGCCTGCCCTGGAACTCCTCGATCTTCCTCTCTGACAACGTTGGGCGCCGGCGACAGAGAGGCAAATTCCGAAGGCATGCACTTCCCGACGAGGATGTCCCCGGGGTAGTTGAAGGTCAGGTGGCGGCTCCCTTCCGCTGAATCCGGTAGGATTCGGTTGGTTCATAGGTCATTAAGACGGAAAGGAGCCACCAATGACCGAAGTGTACGACGTCGTATGGTCCCATAACTCAGCCGTACCGAAGTCGTTTTTCCGCAAGCTGTTTAGCGGAGGTTAGGATCGCCCTGTTCGAGCTGTCTTGGAGGCGGATGGGACGGTAGAATGCCGGTCATGATCCTTCACACATGGCAGTTTCTCGTTATCGCTTTGGCCGGGTGGCTGAACCGACAGCAGCAGGACATCGTGGAGTACCTTCGAGAAGAGAATCGGGTCCTGCGGGAGCAGCTCAAGGGCAAGCGGATTCGCTTCACGGACGACCAGCGCCGGCGCTTGGCGCGAAAGGCCAAGGCCTTGGGCCGCAAGGTGCTCGGGGAGGTCTGCACGCTGGTGGC
>Ga0272441_10006223_pt1 | contig 20144 bp, 12 predicted proteins | sample SSMProp6N_FD_193582 | JGI IMG/M metagenome (GOLD analysis project Ga0272441, IMG submission 193582) | Marine sediment archaeal communities from Little Sippewissett salt marsh, Falmouth, MA, United States - SSM-Prop-6N | ecosystem: Environmental > Aquatic > Marine > Wetlands > Sediment ...
ACGGCTCTTCCGGCGGTGCCGGCTTGGCGTCCGGTTTTAAGTCATGTATCGCCGCCGTCATTTCGGCGCCGGATACCCCGTCAATGGCCGCATGGTGGACCTTAGAAACGATCGCGAACGAGCCTTTGGGAATGCCCTCGACATTATCGAGGCCCTCAATCACGTAGAACTCCCACAGCGGCCGGTGCAAATCGAGCGCACGGCTGTGCAAGCGCGCGACCTGAATGCACAATTGCCGCCAATCGCCCGGGTGCGGCAAGGCGATGTGGCGGACGTGGAATTCGATGTCGAAATCCGGGTCTTCAAACCAATAGGGGTGGTCGAGATTGGCCGGGACGAAAGCCAAGCGCTGGCGGAAGGCGCGCGCCATATGCAGCCGGCTTTCGTAGTTTTTGAGAATTTCCTTGAACGCGAGAACGCCGCCGGGCACCGTCGATTGGTCGTAAATGGCGACCGAGCCAATATGCATTGGCGCGTTTTTGGTCTCAAAATACAGAAACGACGCGTCCAGTCCGCTGAGCTGTTCCACCGCTTAAGTCTCCCCTTGCCGGAATGCGCGCCCGTGCCAGACAGCGCATAATGATTTCATCACACTTACGCGCCGGGCGCAAAGCGTGCAGATCGCGGCAGCACAAAAAACCGGTCGACGCAGGCTGCGCCGCCGGTTTTTATCGTTTTAAGGGCAGTGCAACAGGGCTGGCACGCCTCACGAGATCGATTGTTCGATCCATTCGCTGATTTTGCTCTTCGGCAAGGCGCCCACTTTGGTGGCGGCCACCTGGCCGTCCTTGAAGATCATCAGCGTCGGGATGCCGCGCACGCCGTATTTGGTCGGCACGTTGGGGTTTTCGTCGATATTGAGCTTGGCGATGGTCAGCTTGCCGTCCATTTCGCCGGCGATTTCCTCCAGCGCCGGGCCGATCTGCTTGCACGGCCCGCACCATTCCGCCCAAAAATCCACAAGAACCGGGCCTGAGGCGTCAATTACGTCGCCTTCGAAACTGTCGTCCGTCACTTTGGTGGTCGCCATGCGACATCTCCTTCACTGCGTCAATACATTGCGCCAACACATTGCACCACCACCTGCAGCCGCCCGCCCCCGCAGGTGTTGCCGTCGTGGCATGATCGCCGGTGGTCGTCGCGCCAAATGTAGGAACGCCCCGGTAGTGGGTCAAGCAACGCTAGCGGCGTGCGCGCCGGCGCTATTTCACAAGTTGGGCGCGTTCATTGCGGGCGTATGCGTTCATTCAAAGCGACGTCCGGCAGCACCATCAGCCGCGGTCCGTCGGTCCACACCAGCGCACAGGTTACCGTGTGGCCCGGATAGGCCGCTTGCGCCAGCGCCCGGTAGGCGGCCATTTGGTCGAGATAGACCGGCGCCACACCCGCCACGGTATCCGGCGGCGGGCGGTTGGTTTTGTAGTCGGCGATCAGCACCTGCGTTTCCAAAACCACCATCCGGTCCACTTGGCCGGCCACCGGCACCCGCTGGCCACGCCATACGATATGGCCGGCCAGCGCCACCTCCGCCCGGCTGCCCGGCGCAAACAGCGGTGCCATGCGCGCATCGTCAAGCAAGGTTAGCACTTCGCGGGCTATGGCCGCTTGCCCGTCGGCGTCGATGTCGGCGCCGGCGGCGTGGGCCAGATACGCGCGCGCCGCTTGCGCGCGCTGGTCTGGTGCGTGCTCGGGCAAATGCTGCAACAGCGTGTGGATCAGCCGCCCGCGGGTGAAGCGGTGTTGCGGGCCAAGGCGGCCTGCGGCGGCAAGCGGCGATAACGCTGGCGGGTCGGTCTCCGGTGCCGCCATCGCTGACGGGGTAAGCGGTGCAACGGGCTGCGGTTCGCCCGGCGCCGGGCGAAAAATCCAGTCCGGCAAGGGCGCGTGGGCGGGGGCGTCTTGGGTGTCATCGTCGACCACCGCTTCCACCAATTGGTCGCTTGCAAGCCGCAGCACGGTGCCCGGCCCGTCGGCAAACATTACCTCTTCTTCCACCGCGCCGGGGCAAGTGCTCAGCGCTGCGCGCACGCGGGCATACCAGCTTGTATCCTTTATGCCTTTGCGCCCGTGCGCGGCGGCGATATAGAGCCGGTCCTTGGCGCGGGTCATCGCCACGTAGAGCAGCCGGCGATATTCCGCATCCTCGCGCGCGGTGCGGGCATCGCGGGCGGCGCGCGAGGATGCGTCCGTGTCGTCGCCGCGCGGCGCATAGGTTATGAGCCCGTCGTCATGGGCCACAAGGCTTTGGCGCCCTGGCGTGCCGCCGGCCTGCACCGTGTCCGGCAAGATCACCACATTGGCCTCCAGCCCTTTGGCGCCGTGCACCGTCATGATGCGCACCTCGTTGCCGCCTTGGTCGAGGTCGCGCTTGATTTCGGTGGTGCCGGCCGCCATCCACGCGATGAAGCCTTGCAGCGAGGGCGTATTGGTGGCCTCGTAGGCCAGCGCCTGGTTGAGGAATTCGTCGATCGGGTCGTGCGCGTCCATGCCCAGCCGGCCGATAAGCGCCGCGCGCCCGCCCAAGGGCCCGAGCACGCGGGCGAAAAAATCATGCGGCTGCAAAATATCCACCCGCGCCCGGATGTCAGTGAGATAGGCCAGCGCCTGCGCGCCGCCGTCGACGTCGCCCGCGCGCTGCTGCAAGCTGCGCCACAAGCTGCCGTCGCGGGCGTGGGCGATCTCAAACAGCGCCGTTTCCGACACCGTGCATAACGGGCCGCGCAGCACCGTGGCCAGAGTTAAGTCGTCCTCCGGCAAGACCGCAAACCGTGCCAATGCCATTAAGTCCATCACCGCCATATGCTCTGCCAAGATCAGCCGGTCGACCCCGGCGACGGGAATGTGGGCGGTCTTGAGCTGGCGCATCAATTCGTCGACGAACGCCCCGCGGCGGCGCACCAAAATGAGCACGTCGCCCGGGCGCATGCGGCGCCCGCGTTGTGGCAGAAATTCTGTGCCGATCCAGTCTTTGAGCTTGCCGGTGATGCGCGCGGCAAGCTTGGCCTCTTTGCTTTGCGCCGTCACCGCGTCCAGCGGCGCATCCCACAGCTCTTGCGTGCCGGTATCGTCGTCGGTGACCGGCGGCCACACTTCAACCAGCCCGGCGCGGCCGGTCCACACGCTTTCATGGTGCACGCGCTCCGCCCCCGCCGCCACGCCGTCGCGGATGGCGTCGGATGCAAATACCGTATCGACGCCGGCGAGGATTTCATCGGCGGTGCGCCAGGAGACCGTAAGCGCAACGTCGCGCCACTCGTGCTTGGCGGCTTCGGCTATCTGCCGGAACGCCTGCCGCTTGGCCGCAAACGTGCCCGGCTCCGCCCCTTGGAAGGAAAAGATCGATTGCTTTTCGTCGCCCACGGCAAAGAGCGTGCGCTGGGTGCCGGCGGCGCGGGCGCCGTCGCCCGGGGCAAAGCTGCGGCCGCTGTCGCCGGCAAAAAACTCCGCCACCAGCGCTTCGATGACGCGCCATTGCTGCGGGCTGGTGTCTTGCGCTTCGTCCACCAAAATGTGGTCGAGGCCAAGATCGAGCTTATAGAGCACCCATTGGGTGGCCTCGCGCGATGCCAATAGGTTGGCGGTGCGGGTGATCAGGTCGTCATAGTCGAGCAGCGCCCGGTGCGCTTTTTCCGCCGCATAGGCCTCAAGCACCGCCGCCCCAAGCCGCAGTATGGCGCCGCTCATGACCGCGGTCCGGGCAGCGCGGCAATGGTCTTCAACGGCGGCGGCTCGGTCGCGTTCATCTTTCAGCCAAGCGGCAATATCCGGGTATGCCTTGGCGACCGCGTTCGTTGCAACCCGGTCGCGGGGTGCGCCTTTATCGGTCAAAAACGCCCGCCGGTAGGTGGCCGCCCATGTTTCGGGCGTAGGGTCGGCCAAAAATGTTTTCAACAGGTCGGCGCGCTCTTTGTCGGTCTTCGACCCACCGGCAAGGGCGGCGATGGCGCCGCGCAGCGCCCCAAGGTCGATTTGCGATAGGGCATCCGCCACCACGTCGTCCGGGCCCGTGCCGGGCGCAACGCCTAAGGTCCGCGCCATGGCGGCGATGGCGCCTTCGACGCCGTGGGCGCGCGCCACCAGCGCGTGTAGAGCGTGCCGGGCGCCCGATATCTCCTGCAGCAGCGCTTCAACCGCCGCCTCGTCGGCGACGCCGGCAAGCTGCATAGCGGCTTTTGCCAGCGGCCCGTCTGGGGCGTCGATGGTGTGTTGCAGCACCTTATCGCGCGCTTGCGCGAGAAGCTCCGCCGACTGACGGTCATCGGCGAGGGTAAAATGCGGGCTGATGCCCGCTTCCAGCGGAAACCGGCCAAGCAGGCTTTCGCAAAATGCATGGATGGTTTGGATTTTGAGTCCGCCGGGGGTTTCAAGCGCGCGCGCAAACAACCGCCGCGCTTGCGCAATTTCGTCGGCGGCCAGAGGCCGGCCTTCTAAGTGCAACAGCGCTTCTGCGAGCTCTTGTTCCGCCATGGTCGACCACGCCCCTAGCCGCGCGAACAGCTTGGTTTGCATTTGCGCGGCGGCGGCGCGGGTGAAGGTAAGGCACAAAATGTGTTCGGGCTTGGTGCCGCTTAGCAGCAGCCGCGCCACCCGGCTGGTGAGCGTATGGGTCTTGCCGGTGCCGGCATTGGCGGAAACCCAGACGCTGGCCTTAGGGTCGGCGGCGTTCAGCTGCGCCCGCGTCGAGGCATCGCGCAGATCGGCGTTGGCGCCGTCGCCGTCCAGCGCAACGGTGCGGCCTAAGATGTCTACTCGCTGTCGGTCGCCGTCTGCCATTCCTTGACCCGTGCTAGATGGTCGTATTCCCCCGCATGCGCTAGAAATTGCGGTCGCGGCCGCGATGGGTAAGGGGTGTCCGCCGCATCGAAAAGGGTGAGCAATCTATGCGTATGGTCAAGCACCGCGCGCGCGTCGCGCATCACATCTTGCGCCGGGTCGATTGCCGGTTTTTGCGCACCCGGCGTGCGCCCGCCTTTGAGTTCCACATAGGCAAGCTCGGATGTTGCAGCCGCCGGTAGCGGGTTCGGCCCGGTTGCAAAGGCGCCGCGTTCGGCCATCGCCGCTTCTAACGGCAATTGGACCGAGAAGCGCGCCGCCGTCTGCTTGATGCTCGGCGCGGTGCCGGTCTTGTAATCGAGGATCGCCAGCGTGCCGTCGGTGAGCAGGTCGATGCGGTCGGCGGTGCCGCTCAAGGTGAAGGGGCGCGTGGGCAGCGCTAGGGTGAGTTCGCCTGTGCATTCGGCAAAGGTTTGGGCGATGCGGGCACAGCGCTCGGTCTCCCAGGCGATGATCCAATCCGCCGCCTGGCAAAAACGCGGATACCAGATCGCCCGCACCGCCGGCCGCGTGCCGACGTCGGCAAAGGCGTCCTCGGCGATCCGCATAAGCCGCGCATGGGCGTCGGCGGGCATGGTGCCTGCCTGCATGGCTTCCTGCGCGGCTTCTTGGGTTTCCTGCGTGAAGCGTTCCAAAATGCGGTGGATGAGATTACCGCGTTCGCGCGCGCCGACGTCTGCGTCCAAATCGTCCAACGCCTGCAGGTTAAGCACGTGGCCTGCATAGATCGCGTAAGGATCACGAAACAAGGTGTCGATGCGGGTGACCGATAACCGCGCCGGCCGCGCGGCCACTGGCGGGGTGGGCGCCGGCCGCGCGATCTGCACCGCTTCGCGCACCGGCCGGTCATACCGCCGGGCCATGGCCAGCCACGGCCCCTGTGGCACGTGCCGGCCAAGCCCGCCGAGCAGGTTTTCCAGCCGCAGCCACCAGCGCGACGGCACCGTCGGCTGGCCGTCGGCGCGTTGCGACCGGGTGAGGATCACGTCGCGCGTGCCCAGCCCTTGCGCCACGTCGTGGGCGGCCAGGCCGATCAGCCGTTCGGGCGCTTCAAGGCCAAGCTGCGCGCGCATTGGTCGGTTGATCCAGGCGCCTGTCTCAACCCGCTGCGGCCACACCCCTTCGTTGAGGCCGCCGAGCACCAGCCGGTCCACGTGCTGTAAGCGCGCTTCCAACGGCCCGAGAATTTGCAGCCGCGGGTGCGCCCGGCGGACCGGCCGTACCACATGATGGGCCATCAGCGCGCCGAGAATGGCCGGGTATTCAGCGCCTGCAACCGGGCCAAGAAGCGCTGCGTGGTGCAGCAGGTCGGTCATGAAGGCGGCCGCCGCGTCCCCCGACGTATCCGCCCATAGGCGGTCGGCGCCGGGTATCGTATCGGTTGCCGCCAGCGCCTCCGCTGCGCTGATATGGGCTGTGACGAGCGCCGTCAAATCAAGCTTGGGGTGCGCCATCGCCTGTTCTGCCGCGGCTAAGAGCTGCGTTAGGCGTGCAATAAACGCTTGGGCGGTGCCCTGCTCTTGCGCGCTAAGCGCCCCGTGGGCGCGCGCTTCAGCCGCTGCCACCGCCGCGGCCAGCCCGGCCAGGCCGGGCTTGGGCCGCGGGCCGCGGATCACCCGTTTGTCGATCACACCGGCGGCGTGGTGAAACCGGCCTGCCGCCATGCCGCCGGCCGCCAGCGGGTGTTTGAGGGCCGCAAGCAGGGGCACGGGCGCAAACTGCTCTGCCAGCATCTGTGCCACCAGCAGCAAAAAGCTGCCGGTGCCGGTATGCGCCAGCGGCTGGCCGCCGCTATCGTCGATGGCGATGCCCCAGCGGCCCAAGTCGCTGGCCACCCGGCGCGCCAGATTGCGGTCGGGCGTTACCAGCGCTGCGGTCTTGCCAGGGGTCTCTAAGGCCGCGCGCAAGGCCAGCGCGATCGACAGGGATTCAAGCTGCGGCGTATCGGCGGCCACCAGCGCTAAGCCGTCGAGCGCGTCCTCAAGGTCCGGTGCAAGCGCGGCGCCGGCGTCGCGCCAGCGGTCGGTGGTATCGGCCGGGCGCAGCGCCTCGCTAACAAGACGCGTGCGTGGCACGGTGCTGCGCGTGCCGGCGTGTGGCCACAACCGCACGGTCTGTCTGCGGCACCCCATGCGCGCCAGCAAGTGCCGCAAGCCAAATTGCGGATGCGCCGGCTCGAGGGCGTCCCAAGCGGCGTCGTCCATGGTGGTATCGAGGCCGGGCAGCACCACCTGCCCGGCGTCCATGTCGGCGATGGTGGCCAGCATATCGGCGGTGGCCTTGAGCGAGCCGGTGGAGCCGGCGGCGACAATCGGGCCGGGTGGATGCGCCCGCCAGCGCGCGCACGTGGCTTTGATCAGGTCGGCCCGCCGCCGCGCTGGGTCGGTCAGCCCTAGGCGGCCGAGCATCGCCGGCCAGGCATCGGTGATGACCTCAAGAAACGCTAACGTTTCCTGCCAATGGGAGGCGAAGCTGTCGTCCACCACGCCGGCAAGGCCTGCAAGGTCCACGTCTTGCGCGGCGAAACTGTCCAACAGGGCGGCAAGCTCATCTGCCAGCGCGATTGCCTGCGCTGGTACGTGCGGGCCGAGCCCGGTCTTGTGGGCGTGCTGCGCAATCAGGTGGGCCAGCGCCAGCCGCCGGTGCATGGGTGCAATCGCCGGCGGCAGGGTGAGGGCGGCGGCGCCGGCTTGCGCTTCCGCTGCCGCCGGGAGGGCATCAAAGGCGTCGTCGACGTCGCCCAACGGCCGGATCGTGGGCAAGAGCAGCGCGTCGGTGGTGCTGTGCGCCAGCAGCGCCTCCACCAGGGCGCGCTCGGCGCGCCGCGTCGGCAGCAAAACCGTCACGCTGGCAAGTTCGCGCCCGCGCGCAAGAAGCCCTTGCGCCAGCGCCGGCAGAAACGGCACATGCGCGGGAATGGTGAACACCTGGCCCATGGCCGCCAGTCTAGCGCGAGTCGCGGACGGGATGTCGGAAGCTAAGTATCGGGGCCCCTAGCGGGCGCGCAAAAAGGCTTCCGCCTGCGCTAAGGCTGTGGGCGTGCCCACATGCATCCACACCCCGTCATGGCGTAAGCCGAAGGCGCGGCCTTGGTCGATGAGCGGGGTCCAAATGCTTGTGGTTGAAAACGCCGCATCGGCTATGGGTGCAAACAGCGCGGGCTTGATGATCTGCACGCCCGTATACATGAACGGCGCCACTGAGCGCGGTTCGCGCCAGGCGATGCGGCCGGCGGCATCCATAGTGAAATCGCCGCGCGCCACATCGCCAATAATGGAGGCGGTCACCGCCACCACCAGCATGGCGTCCATCGTCTGCGGGTCGAACGCCGCCAACAGCCGCGGCACGGTGCGGCCCATGCCTTCAACCCACACAGAATCGCAATTGTGCACAAGTATCGGCTTGTCGCCCAACAGCGGCAGCGCGTTTTTGATGCCGCCGCCGGTATCCAAGATCCTATCGCTTTCATCGGAGATGAAGATGCTCGGATCGTTGCGCGCGCTAAGATGCGCGCGCATCTGCTCGGCAAAGGCGTGGATATTGACGACGATGCGTGTGATCCCGGCCTGTTTCAGCCGGTCGATGGCGTGATCCACCAGCGGCTTGCCGGCCACGTTGATCAGCGCTTTGGGCGTTGTCTCGGTTAGCGGCTGCATGCGGGTGCCAAGCCCTGCGGCCATCACCATGGCGGTGTCGATGGCGCCGGTCATCGCGCCACGCTCGCCGGGTCCATCTTGGTACGCAGGGTTTCGAGCGGCAGGTGCGCTGCAAACCACGCCGCCACCGGCGCCAGCGCCGGGTGTTGCAGGTCACGGGCCAGATAATCCGCCAGTTGGGGAATGTGTTTCAGATAGCCCGGTTTACGGTCGCGCAACACCAGCCGCGCAAAAAGGCCGATGATCTTGGTGGTGCGCTGTGCGCCCATAATCGCATACGCAGTGCGGAAGGGGGTGGCATCGAAGGTGGGCGCGTGGGCGGCCCGGGCGGCTTCGTAGCGCGCCAGCAGCCGCGTTTCGATCGCCGCGGGCACGGTGCGCCGGGCGTCTTGCAGGAGCGATGCCACGTCATAGGCGGCAGGGCCGATCAGCGCGTCCTGAAAATCAATGACGCCGATGCGCTTGAGGCCGCGGCGGCCGGCAAGCTGCAACAGGTTGGGCGAATGGTAATCGCGCAAAATCAACACCTCTGCGTCGCCGCGCGCATGCGGCAACACCGCGCGCCACGCCGCCGCAAACCCCGCTTGCGCCGTATCGTCCAGGTCGTGGCCGAAGGCAAGCCGCGCATACCAAGACGGCAGCAAGCGCGCTTCGGTCAACAGCGCTTCGTCATCGAACGCGGGCACGATGTGGTCCGGCCCGCCATCGCCGCACGGCAAGGGGCCGGGCGGCGGCAAAGCGTGCAGCGCCGCCAACACGTCGATGGCGCCGGCGTATAGTTCCTCCTCGTCGGCGCCGGCGGCGATGCGGGCGGCGAACACCCCATCGCCTAAGTCTTCGAGCAGCAAAAACCCATTGGTCAGATCTTGCGCGTAGATGTGCGGCGCGCTGATGCCGTGGGCGGTAAGATAGCGGGCAAGCGCTGCGAACGGCCGCATGTTTTCGGCCAGATGCACGATGGTGCTGTAGCTCTTGCCGTCGATCACCGGCGGCCCGTCCGGGCCCGGCGGGGCATCCATCAAGATCGCGCTGTCTTGGCCGCGGGTGAGGCGCGTATAGCTGCGCGTCGATGCATCGCCGGCCACCGGCACCGCCGTGGCTTCCGCCCATCCGGTTTGTGCCAAGAAGGCATCGCGCGCCTGATGCCGGGGGGCGGAAGCCATCAGCCGGTCATCCGTGCAAGCTTGGCCGCCCAAGCGCCGTGCCCGGTGGCCACCAGCGTGCGTGTTTCAGCCGCAGGTTCTAGCGCTGCGTCCGTGAGGGTGAGGTCAAGGTCTAGCCGCCCTTTGACGCGGTGCGGCGCGAAGGCCGGGCCAAGCCGGCTTGGCCATTCGACCACCAGCGCGCCATAGTCGAGCGCATCTTCTAGGCCCAGCTCGTCGATCTCGCTATCGTCGTCGATGCGGTAGAGGTCCACATGGGCGATCATCAGGTAAGGCGTATCGTATTGCTGCAGCAAGGTGAATGTCGGGCTCGGGATTTCGCCTGACACGCCCAGTTCGCGGATCAGCGCCCGCGCCAAGGTCGATTTGCCCGCGCCGAGATCGCCGCTTAAGGCAATGATCTCGCCCGGCTCCAAATACGCCGCCAGGCGCGCGCCGAAAGCCCGGGTTGCCGCTTCATCTGTTAGGTCGAGATGCGCCGTCGGCGGGTCGGCGTGCTGGGTACAGGGGGCGGGCATCGGGTGGTTCGGAGCATCCGTGTCGGGCGGCGCAAAGGCAAGCGGGCGTCTAAGGGCTTTTAGCCGCCGCGCCCAAGCGCCTCAAGTCCTTGCACCCCGCCCACTTACCCTGCCACTTACCCCGTCTGGCGGCTTGGCCGGTTTTGAGCTTTCGTGCTAGGCGCTTTTCGGTAACGCAAAAGCGCATCAGGCTGAGGACCAAAGACAATGAGCGACACGGTAGTGATCATCGGCGCCGGTCATGCGGCGGGCCAGGCGGTGGCTAGCCTGCGCCAAGAAGGGTTTGCCGGCACGATCGCGGTTATCGGCGAGGAAAGCGTCATCCCGTATCAGCGCCCGCCTTTGTCGAAAAAATTTCTCGCCGGTGAGATCGGCCTCGACCGGGTGCTGTTCAAGCCGATGGAATTTTACGCCAAGGCGGAGGCGGAAATGATCCTCGACACCCGCGTTGCGCGTGTGGATACCGCCGCCAAACAAATCATCTGCGAGGGCAGCCGTCGGCTGGACTACGATAAGCTGCTGTTCACCACCGGCGGCCGCGTGCGCAAACTAACGTGCCCTGGCGCCGACCTGTTGGGCGTCAACTATTTGCGCACGATCGCCGACGTGGAAGCGATCCGCGCCAATTTCACACCGGGCGCGAAGCTGGCGATTATCGGCGGCGGCTATATCGGCCTCGAAGTGGCGGCGGTGGCGGTCAAACACGGCATCGATGTGACGGTGGTGGAAATGGCGCCGACGGTGTTGGGCCGCGTCACCTGCAAGGAGGTAGCGGCGTTTTTCCAACGGGTGCACCGGGAGGAAGGGGTCAAGATCCACACCGATACGCCGCTTGCCGCCATCGAAGGCGAGGGGCGTGTCAGCGGCATTCGCACCGGAGCGGGGGATGTCATGCCGGCGGATTTCGTGATCGCCGGCATCGGCATTGTGCCGAATATCGAAGTGGCGCAACAGGCGGGCATTGCCTGCGGCAACGGCATTATCGTGGATGAGCTATGCCGCACCAACGTGCCCGACGTTTACGCGGCCGGCGATTGCACCTTTCACCCCAACCCGATTTACGGCACCGAGTTGCGGCTTGAATCCGTGCACAACGCCCTAGAACAGGCCAAAACGGCCGCCGCGCATATATGCGGCAAGGATAAGCCCTATGGCCAAGTGCCGTGGTTCTGGTCCGACCAATACGACCTCAAGCTACAGATCGCCGGTCTTAGCCAAGGTCACGATCAGGTGGTGATCCGCGGCGATATCAACGGGCGGTCTTTTGCCGCCTTTTATCTACAACACGGCAAGATGATCGCCGTTGACGCCATCAACCGGGCGCCGGAATTTATGATGTCGAAAATGCTGCTGCAGAAAGGCACCAGCGTGCCGGCGGAGCGGCTGGCGGACGAGACCATCGCCATGAAGGACATGGTGGCCTAGAGGCGCAAAGGCAGGCCGGGCACTAGCGCCTGCTTGACGCGGGCCGGATCAGCGCCTATTTCCCCTCCTGTAAAAATGACACACGCGTCAACTTCATATGGGGCACGCTGCGCCGGCCAAGGGCTTGCGTCCCACCGCGGCAAGCCCGTATGAACACGCGCGGCGACCTGCATCATCCAACCAGGCCGCATCCAACCAGGCCGCATCTAACCAGGTCACATCCAAACAGGCCGCGGGGCTAGGGCTTTTTCTAAGAGACGCGCAGGCCCAACACACGCATGAGAGGGAACATGGCGAAGATCACCTATGTCGAGCACGACGGAACCGAGCACGTTGTGGATGTGGCCGATGGCCTGTCGGTCATGGAAGGGGCGGTCAACAACATGATCCCCGGCATCGACGCGGATTGCGGCGGCGCCTGCGCTTGCGCCACCTGCCATGTCTATGTGGATGACGCGTTTTTGGGCAAGCTCGAACCGAAGGAAGACATGGAACAAACCATGCTCGACTTCGCCCCGGACGTGCAGGAGAATTCGCGCCTATCGTGCCAGATCAAAGTCTCCGGCGACCTCGAGGGCCTTATCGTCCGCATGCCGGAAAGCCAGCATTAGCCATAGGCGGCGTGTTGGACGTGTGTACAGCCTGACGCCCTAAAAACCCGCCCGTTAAGGGGCGTGCGGGATGTGCGCCGGCGGGCCGGCGGGCGCATCAGCGGGTAGGCCGGCGCGCAGGTCGGCAGGTGTGGTGCGCTGGACCACCGCCTCCACCGGCAAGTGGCAGGTAACGCAGGTGCCCTCGCCGGGCACACTTTCAAGCGATATCCAGCCGCCGTGCAGTTCGATGAAGCTGCGCACCAGCGTCAGGCCTAGCCCGGCGCCGCGGCGGTTGTCGGCCGTGCCGCGTGCTTCGAAGCGGTCAAACACCGTGGCCTGGTACTCCGGCTTGATGCCCTTGCCGGTATCGCGCACCCATAAGCGTATTTCAGCGCCGTCGCGCTCACCGCCTAAGGTGATGGTATCGCCAGGCTCGGTGAAGGAAATGGCGTTGGACAGCAGGTTGAACAAAATCTGCTTGAGCCGCCGCGCATCGGCTTTGATATGGCCAAGCGCGCTATGGGTGGCGAGCTTAAGCACCCGATCGCCCTGTTGTGCGCGCGGGTTGGCCATGTCGAAGACCTGCCCCATCACTTGGTCGAGTTCCACCGCGTCCACGTTGAGCTCCAGCGCGCCGGCCTCGATGCTGGCAAGGTCGATGATGTCGTTGACCAAATCCAGCAATTCGCTGGCCGACTTCAAAACCCCTGAAGCGTATTCGGCTTGCTTGGTGTTGAGCGCGCCGAAAAGCTCCGTACTCAGAATTTCACCAAACCCGATGATATTGGTCAGCGGCGTGCGTAGCTGATACGACACGTGGCTGATGAATTCGGATTTAAGCCGATCCGCGGTTTCAAGCGCATCGTTGCGGTCGCGCAGGGCGCGTTCGATGCGCAACGTGTCGGTCACGTCTACGTAGGTTAGCAGGGTGTTGCCGTCGGGCAGCGGCACGCTGGCATAATCAACGACGCTGCCGTCGGGGCGTTCAAGCCGCCCCGTCTGGTTGGCCCGCGCGTCGGCGACGGAGGTAATGCGGCTCTTGATGTCGTCCCAATCATCGGTGCCGGGGCCGCGGCCTTCAAACCGCGCCCGGCACCAGGCAATGACCTGGTCGATATGGGGTTCGCCCGCCAATTGCTCCGGCTCTAAGTGCCAAATCCGCTGGAAGGCTGGATTGTGCAGCTTCAGCCGCCCGTCAGACCCAAACACCGCCACCCCTTCATACAATTTGTCGAGGGTTTCCGATTGCACGTGTTGCGCCGTCGTTAGGCTCGATTCGAGCTGCAGTCGGTCGGTGACGTTTTCATAGAGGTAGAGCAAGCCGCCAAATGGGTGCGGCTGGCTGATGACGCGTAAGGTCTGGCCGTCGGGCAAATGCCACAATTCATCCGTTGCTTCATTGCGGGTGTACAATTCAAGGTGTGATTGCTTCCAGGCTTTGAAGTCTGCCTGTTCGGGCAGCCGCCGACTGTCGCGCAGCATTTCCAGCAATTCGCCTTCCGCCGGTTCGGTGGCTAGAAAACTGTCGTCGATCGCCCACAGGGTTTGGAACGCGTGGTTGTAATAGCGCAGCCGCCGGTCGGGGCCGAAAATGGCAACGGCGCTGGCCAATTGGTTGAGCGTGTCGTCGTGGGCGTCGAGGTGGCGTTTGAGGTTGGCTTCCGATTCCGCCAGCGGTGTGATGTCGATGGCAAAGCCGGTGCTGCCGCCATCGCCGAGCGGCTGTTCGATCACGTCCAGCACCCGGCGCTCACCGCCGACAACGGCGGTAGCCCGGCCGCGATAGGTGGTTTGGGCGGCAATGGCGTTGGCCGCCGCGGTGCGGGTGGCGGCATCGAGCAATTGCTGGCCTTGGCGCAAAACCGTGGCCGACGTATCGGCGTCGACGGCGTGCACGTAGCAGGCGTTGACCCAAACAAGGGCGCCCTCGGCCGACCGCCGCCACGCGGGGAAGGGGGCTGAATCGGCGACTTGATTGAGCAAATTTAATTTCCGTTCCGCCGTGCGGGCGGTCTCTAGAAGCCGCGCTGCGTCTTCGTGCCCGCCGGTCACATCGCGCACCCACACCACCGCTTGCGCGCCCGCCGGGCGGCCTTGGGCTTCATAGGTGCGCCCGCCGCGCATATGCACGGTAAGAGAAAAGGGTTCGCCGCCGCCGCGCAGCCGCGCCACGCCGGTGCGCAGCCGCCTGGCATCTTCCGACTCAAGCTGCACTAAGACGTGCTCAAAATCGGCAACGTCGGTATCCGCCGCCGCCAGCCCGACCCCTGATCCTAAGACCTTAGGCCCCAAGACCTTAGGCCCGTCGCTTAGCCCCGAGCCGCCGCCGGTCTCCACGGGCGGGTCTGGTGGCCAGACAAACACCGTGCCCGGCTCCGCCGCCAATAGGCTTTCAGCGCTGTCGAGGGCGCTTTCAAGATGCTCTATGCGCGCCGTTTGCGCGGCCATGTCGCGCAGGGTGCTCCGGCGGGCCCGCCGCGCCGCCCATAGCGTCATAAGCGCTAAGCCGAGCGCCGCCAGCGCTATGCTGCCTAGCAGCGTCACCAGTGCTGTCCCGTCAGGTGTGGCCCCGTCGAGCGCGGTAGCCGCTGCTGCCGCCGCTGCCGGTTGCGCCGCGGCATGCCCCGGCAGCAGCCCTAAGATGGCGCTGGTGCCAACTGCGGCGCCACCGCCAGCAAGGGCGTGCCGTGCCGCCGCGCGGCGGTGGGGCGATGGTGCAGCTATCATCGGCATCGGCTTCTAATCGGCATCCCGCGTGATGTGGTGGGTCTGCGGCTAGAAAACCCCCATCGCGCGCCGGATGCAACTCTGCCTGCCGCTAAGCCGCACCCGCCGGCATGCAGGTGGTGGCCGTCGCGCGCTAGTAGCGGTAGTGCTCTGGCTTGAACGGCCCTTGCTTGGGCACGCCGATATAGGCGGCTTGATTGTCGGACATTTCGGTGAGCTGCACGCCCAGCTTGGCGAGATGCAGCCGCGCGACCTTTTCGTCCAAATGTTTGGGCAGCACGTAGACCTGGTTATCGTAGGTGTCGCCTTTGGTGAACAGCTCGATTTGCGCCAACACCTGGTTGGTGAAAGAGGCCGACATCACAAAAGACGGATGGCCGGTGGCGTTGCCCAAATTCAGCAGCCGGCCTTCAGATAGCAGGATCATCCGCTTGCCGTCGGGAAACTCGATCATGTCGACTTGCGGCTTGATGTTGGTCCATGTGTGGTTTTTCAGGCCAGCCACCTGAATTTCATTATCGAAATGGCCGATATTGCCGACGATCGCCATGTCCTTGAGCGAGCGCATATGGTCGATGGTGACCACGTCTTTGTTGCCGGTGGTGGTAATGACGATATCCGCTGTCGGGGCGGCTTCTTCCAGGGTGACCACTTCAAAGCCGTCCATGGCCGCTTGTAAGGCGCAGATCGGATCGATTTCGGTAACCTTGACCCGCGCGCCGGCGCCGCGCAGCGATGCCGCCGAACCCTTGCCGACATCGCCATAGCCGCACACGATGGCGGTCTTGCCGGCCATCATCACGTCGGTGCCGCGGCGGATGCCGTCGACGAGGGATTCTTTGCAGCCGTATTTGTTGTCGAATTTCGACTTGGTGACGGAATCGTTGACGTTGATGGCCGGGAACGGCAAGTGGCCCTTTTCCATCAATTGATACAGCCGGTTGACGCCGGTGGTGGTTTCTTCCGATACCCCTTTGATGGCGTGGCGCTGCTTGACGAAAAAGCCCGGCGTCACGGCCATGCGTTTTTTGATCTGCGCAAACAGATATTCTTCTTCCTCCGATGTGGGGGCGGACAGAATATCCTCGCCTTCCTCCGCGCGCGCGCCGAGCAGGATGTACATGGTCGCATCGCCGCCGTCGTCGAGGATCATGTTGCTGGGCGCCCCGTCCGGCCATTGGAAGATCGCATCCGTGTAGCGCCAATAGTCTTCCAGGCTTTCGCCCTTGATGGCGAACACCGGGGTTCCGGCGGCGGCAATGGCAGCGGCAGCGTGGTCTTGGGTCGAAAAAATATTGCACGACGCCCAACGCACCTTGGCGCCCAGCTGCTCCAGCGTGCGGATCAATACCGCGGTTTGGATGGTCATGTGCAGCGAGCCGGTAATACGCGCGCCGGCAAGCGGCTTGCTGGCGCCGAATTCCTCCACGCAGGCCATCAGCCCCGGCATTTCGGTTTCGGCAATTTCGATTTCTTTGTTGCCGTAATCGGCCAAGCTAATGTCGGCGATGGCGTAGTCTTGCGCGCTCATGGTGTGTCTCTCCGGACAAGGCGGTGCGCACGCAACCGTGCGGCGCCGAAAGAGGGGGAAGGCCAAAAAGCATCCAGCCTGCGGCGGTTGTATCAGTCTGCACGGGTGGCATCAAGAAAGATATAAAGACATGTTTATATCCATGTTGGAACGCTCCTCGCATCCTCTTATGCGTTAACTCCCGGTTTATGTGTGCTTCTTTAGAGTGTCTTTGAGCAAAATATGGTGATGAGTGAGGGCCTGCGTGGACGCCAACACGTCAGTGCGAATGCTCGTGGCGCGGTATGCCATGGGTGCATCGGTGGTTCTCGCGCTGATGTGCGCGGGGCTGGCCTATGCGGCCTATACGCTGTCGGTGACTGAACGCCGCTGGGCCGACGCTGTGGAGCTGCGCGACCCGCGCCCGCTGGCCGTTAGCCGGTTGCGCCATCAGCTTGGATATGGCGGCCTGGTACACGATTACCTCAATGCCATTTTGCGGCCTGGCACCCACGGCACGGTGCGCACGGAACTTGATCTCGGCGCGGTGCGCGCGGCGATGTTCGACGTCCAGACCTTGGACATGAGCCCGATAGAGCGCGCCGCGCTGCGCATCATTGAACAAGAGCTCGATAAGGTGCGCTTAGCGCTCGTGGATATGGAGACGGGCACGTTTGCTGGCCTGCCGGCGGAAGAGATTTACGCCCAGGCAGGCGTTGACCCCGGGCGCATCGCGGCTGCAGTCGACACCATCTCGTCGGTGACCTTTGGCGACGTTTCGCAAGACACACCCAATCACCATCTGTTGTTGGAACTTGAATCCGCGCTTGGGCTCAATGGCATCGTTCATCATCTCAAGGTCTATGTGCTGACGCGTAACCCGCCCAGCCTTGAGCAGGCGTTCGAGGCTGTGGACCGGGCACGCCGGCTGCATGCCTGGTTGGCGGCGGCAGATACGTCAAACGCCGAGCGTGAGGCGTTGCGGGTCATTGCGACGACCATCAGCAGCTACGAAAACAGCCTGTTTATTGCGCGGGATATGGGAGGCACGGGCGCTTCGGCAGCGCAGATCGATACGGCGGTGCGCGTCGATGATAGCGCTGCCATAAGCGGGTATGCGACCTTGATGAGCGTTGAATTGGCCCGCCTGGAGCGTAGCACCGACGCCGTTAGTTTTGGTCTATTTGCCGCGCGCACCATGATTATTGCCTTGATCGTGCTGTTGCTGGTGCCGTGCGCCGTCCTGTTTCTGCGCGCCTTTTTCAAGCTGCGCGCCGCCTTGCCGCGCTGGTCGGAAACGGTGGCGGATATCGCCACCTCGCTGGCGGATGAGGATTTTGAGAAAAGCGCTGATTACAGCAGCCTGCCGGCCGAACTCGCCATATTGCAAGAGCCGCTGACGGCGATCCGCCGCCGATTGTGGTTCCGCCGCGAGCGGGCGCTGGAAGGCGAAGCGCAGGTCGCCGCGTTGGCCAATGAAAAAGAACAGATGGGCGCCAAGCTTGCGCATTTGCGCGGCGCCCTCGATGAAGCGACGCAGCGGGCGCAAGCGGCGGAAGCGGAACGCCACACCACCGCCCGCACCAACGCGATGATGGGCCACGTCATGGGTGCGCTATCCAACGCCGTTCTCGCCACCCGCGGATTTGACGACATTTTGTTTTGGAACCGCAGCCTGGCGGAATTGGCGTCGGTGCCGCCGGAGTGGTTTTCCGCCGACCGCACGCTGCGCGACTTGATTTTGTATTTTGCCACCCGCGGCGATTATGGCCGCGGCGACCCGATGCAGATCGCCGGCAAGGTCGAGGCGCGGATACACGAGCAATTGGACGCCGGCGTCTACCGCGTCGACCAGAGCTTCGCCGGCAAGCGGGTGCTGGCGCTGGAAATTGTCCGCCGCGACGATGGCATGATCGTATTTTCGGGCACCGACATCACCGAACGCCACGAGCACACGCGGGCCATGGAGCAACAAGCGGTGTCCGACCCGCTGACGGGCTTGGGCAACCGCAGCGCCCTCAAAGCGTTTGCCGCCTCGATGTTGAAACACGCCGCACGCACCGGCGAAAAGGCGGCGTTCTTGACCCTTGACCTGGATAATTTCAAGCCGGTCAACGACAAATACGGCCACGCCGCTGGCGATGAGACCTTGATCGCATTAGCGAAGCGCCTGCGGGAAGAAGCGCGTGAGACGGATTTCATCGCCCGCACCGGCGGCGATGAATTTATGATGGTGCTGCTGCACCTCGACGACAAAGACAGCGCCGTGCATTGGGCCCGCAGGCTGTTGCGCGCCATAGAAGTGCCCATCACCTTGGCTGAAGGCCGGCAGGTGCAGCTCAGCGGCAGCATCGGCGTTTCGATCTTTCCGGACGATAGCCGCGATTTGGAAATGCTCTACCAACATGCCGACGTGGCGCTCTATGGCGCCAAGGCGGCCGGCCGCAATTGCGTGCGGACATACGCCGACGTTGCCCGTTTCGAGCATCCAGACGGCGTTACCGCTTTGGGCGCCTGACCGCGCGCACCTGCCGCCACCCACCATGCTTTCTCCTCAGGCTCGCCCGGCTCCGCTGGGTAGCCTTAAGCGTTGCTCACCGGTGATGCTGGCAATTGCCGCGCCCGCCATTCTAGGATGCGGGCCAGCAGCACGCATGTTTTGTAAAGGACAGGCACCATGGACCTGGGGTTAAGCGGCAAGAAAGCCATCGTCACCGGCAGCACGCGCGGCATCGGCCGCGCCATCGTCGAGGCGCTGGCGGCGGAAGGGTGCGATGTGGCGATCTGCGCCCGCAACGCTGACCAGGTAGCGGCGGCGGTCGGCGAGGTGGCGGCGGCGCACGGCGGCAAGGCATGGGGTGCGGCGGTGGACATTGCTGAGCCTGCGAGCCTCACCCGCTTCGTTGAAGATGCCGGCACCGAACTTGGCGGTATCGATGTGCTGGTCTCCAACGCGTCGGCGCTGGCCATCGGCAATACCCGCGAGGCGTGGCACAAGGGGCTCGAGATCGACATTCTAGGCGCCGTGGGCGCGGTCGATGCGGCGCTACCATGGCTGAAAAAATCCGCCGAAGCCCATGGCGATGCGGCGATCATTGCCATCGGCTCGGTCTCCGCGGTTTCAGCGACGGAGCCTTCCGCCTATGGCGCCGTCAAGGGGGCATTGGTGCATTACGTCAAAGGGCTGGCGCGCCAGCTTGCCGGCGCGCATGTTCGCGCGAACGTTATTTCTCCGGGTACGGTCTATTTTAAAGGCGGCGTGTGGCATATGATCGAAGAAAATATGCCGGACATGTTCAAGTCAACGATGGCCCGCAACCCCATGGGCCGCATGGCAACGCCACAAGACATCGCCAACGCGGCGGCGTTTCTGGCCAGCCCGCGGTCGGCGTTTACCACCGGCATCAACATGATCGTGGATGGGGCGCTCAGCGAACGGGTCAACTATTAGGCGCTATCACGTCGTCTCTTGCGGCGGGGGCGGATTACGCGCGCATATGCGCGCGCGAATCGAGGCGCTCTTCCGACTCGCGCTTGAGCGTGCGCGACAATTCGACGATCACCTGTTCCAGGTCCGCCGGCGCAACGGTACCGTAAGCACCGACGATGCTGTTGATCACGGTGGGGACATAGCGCTGCGGGTCCATGGGCGCATCGCCGGCGCGGGCGCGCTCTTGCGCCGCCGCCTCTACGGCGGCGACGAAAGCCGGCCGCAGGCT
>Ga0272441_10006224_pt1 | contig 20140 bp, 15 predicted proteins | sample SSMProp6N_FD_193582 | JGI IMG/M metagenome (GOLD analysis project Ga0272441, IMG submission 193582) | Marine sediment archaeal communities from Little Sippewissett salt marsh, Falmouth, MA, United States - SSM-Prop-6N | ecosystem: Environmental > Aquatic > Marine > Wetlands > Sediment ...
GTCCGTCAATGAGATCAGCAAGTTGCTGGCAGTCACGGCCGCCGAACCCGAACGATTCGGCATGACGGGGCCAGAGAGGGCTGTCCTGTATCGCGTCACGATCGAGACGGGCCTCAGGGCGGCCGAACTGGCGTGCCTCCAGAAGGCCCATCTGGACATTGAGAGCAATCCACCGGCTATCATTCTGCCCGGCAGCGAGACGAAGAATGGACTGGATGCCGTGATTCCGTTGAGGCCGGCAACGGCGGCGATCCTGCGACGGTTCGCCGCCGCGAAGGTGCAGAAGGCTCGCCTGTTCTCGATTCCCGATTCGACAAAGACCGCCAGGATGCTGCGTGCCGATCTCCAGGCAGCAGGTGTGTCCTATCAGGACGAAGCCGGCCGCGTCTTGGACTTTCACGCGCTGCGCCACACGTGCGGCACGTGGCTGGCCGCTGCCGGTGTGCATCCCAAGGTGATCCAGAGGATCATGCGGCACTCGACGATCACGCTCACGATGGACCGATACACGCATGCCTTCAAGTCCGATGAGGTCGAAGCTGTGGCAAGGTTTCCCGATCTGCCCGAAGCGGGGTGCGCTGCGGGTACCGGCACTGATGACGCGAGCCCGCCGAGGAGCAATACGTGTAGCGCGAAGCGGGGTGCGCAACGGGGTAAAGAGGGTGGATTCAAGCCCCATATTCCATGGACGGCCATGGACTCAGAGCGGTTCCCGGGTGCCGGTCGGCACGACCGCGAATCGCACGAAAACCCTTGTGTTGCAGGCAAAAACGGCGATTCCGATACTGGATACAATGATGGACAGCACTCAGGGCCCGTGGCGGAATCGGCAGACGCAGCGGACTTAAAATCCGCGGGAGGGCAACCTCCATGAGGGTTCGAATCCCTCCGGGCCCATTCATTGAGGCAACCGGTCCGCCCCGATCCGGCGGGACAACCACTCAGAACCGGGCCACGGCGGCCTCCACGTGCTCGAAGGTGACGCGCCGGCCGGCGAAACGCGCCACCTCCTCGCAGCCGGCGTCCATCAGACGCGCTGCGCCCCGCGCAAAGTCCCGCAGCAGGTGGTCCGGTTCATGGGCATCGGCCGACAGCGTCATCGCAATCCCCCGCCGCCGGCATTCTCTGACCAACTCGAAGGACGGGTAGCCGTCCCGGCACGGCTTGTGCCAGCCGGCGGTGTTGAGCTCGACCACCATGCCCGCCCGGGCGATCGCATCCAGCGCCGGGCCGATCACATCATCCAGATCGATTGTCGGCCGGTAGCCGAACTTCTTGGGCAGATCGAGATGGGCGACGATGTCAAACAGGCCGCTCTCAGCCAGGGAACGGATGTGCATCCAATACCGTCGGTGTCGTTCGTTGCGCGCCTCGGCGCCGAGGGCCTCCCAGACATCGGGCGCCGCGTCGATGCGAAAGCCATCCACCTCGTGAACGGCGCCGATGAGATAGTCAAAGTCGATGCCCGCCAGGGCGTTGCCGAGGGCCTGAGCCTGGCCGGGGAACCAGTCCACCTCGAGGCCCAGGCGGACGATCGGCCCCACCGGCCCCTGGTGCCTGGACACCTCGGAGACGTAACCGGCCAGCCGCTCGGGCGGCATCGCCCAGGATGGAAGCTGGCCGGCCGGATGCAGAACGAAGTGATCGGAGATGCCCAGCTCCTCGACGCCCAGCCCGCGGGCGGCGTTCACCAGTTCCGCGATCGAGGCCGTTCCGTCGCTGAAGGTCGAGTGGTTGTGATAGGTGGCGATCATCTGTCTCATACCGGTTGGCGAGGGCGACGATAAAGGATGGATCGAGCCCGCAAACATAGCGGTCAGCCGGACGGTTGAGAAGACCTGCCCGGGCGGCAGGCGGGCGGGGAATTCGATTCTCGGCGCCTGCCGCGTCCAAGTCTGAGCCCGATCGGACCGACCTAGCAGAAGGGGCCGCCATCACCGGCCCTCTACGACCGGCCCCGGCGGACCGATGGATCTGGAGATGACCACGATCACGGCAAGTGATGTGCGGCAGAGTGGCGAGCTTCGGCCGGTGTCGGCCACAGCCCGGGTGGCCGGGCCGCCCTGCGCCTTTGTCGCCCCCCGCCATCGCGATGACCCTGACTGGCCGTGGATCACCCGGATCGGCCCCATGCGGACGCTGCCGTTCCGGCGGATCTTCATCGACAATACCTTCCAGCCGATCCCGAAGCTGACGAGGCTCTACCAGCGCTGGCAGCACCTGCAGGCGATGGCGGCATTGAGGCCGGTCCAACTGGCCTTCCTCTTCAGCGATGGGGCCGGCGGGGCGATGACGGGCCCGCTGGCACGGCTCATCTCCCCGGCGAGACGCATCTATGTCGGCTTCACCCAGGACGGTCCCTGGCCTCAGCGCCGCATCGATCGCTTCGCCACGATTCTGGCCCGCTGCAATGCCGTCACCATGTTCACCGAGGAGGAGCGGGCGGTCTATCTCGATCGCTATGGCCTGGAGGCGAACCGCGTCCGCGTCATTCCCATTCACACGGACGAGACGGGCGATTATCGGCAATATGGCGAGCAGTCGCCGCGCCGGCGGCCCTTCGTCCTCTCGCTGGGCTCGCCCAATCGGCGTTTCGCGCCGGTGGCGCGTGCCTGCCGCGATCTGGGCATCGACCTGGTCATCATCACCCGCCCCTGGCACGAGAATGATTCGCTTGACGAGCTGGCGGAATGTGGGGCGGAGGTCATCACCGATGCCGACAAGCTGCGAGCGCTGACGTATCTGAAGCACGCGCGCCTCGCCGTCGCCGCATTCGACGATCCGGACATCCCCGGCGGGTTCACGACGCTGGTGCACGGCATGTTCCTCCGCACGCCGTTCATTCTCACTCAGTGTCTGGGGATGGCCGAGCACGTGATCGACGGCGAGACGGGCTACATCACGCCGCATGATGATGAACCGGCCCTGCGCGAGGCGATTGAGAGGCTCTGGAGCAATCCGGATCTGGCTGACCGCTTTGGCGAAGCGGCCTATCGACGGGCGCAGGATCGACATTCACTTCGGGCGGCAGCGGAGATGTTCTATCGACTGGCCCTGGATGTGCTGCGCGCGGGTTGAGTCTGCGGGCAGCGCTTCGGCGGCCGGTGGTGAACATGTCACCGATTGTGAATTGATCGATGCGGGGAGTCCGGCCTGGTCCGCGCGGCCGCCGGTTGCCCGGGGCATAGCGCAGACAAAGGGCGCCGTCGTCGTCGTCGGCGCGTGAATCACTCGCCGTACCCGATTGCGTGCCCTGCTTCTGGGGCGAAGATTCGCCGAATCCGCCAAGTGTCCCAGCTTAACGGAAGCCGCCCCCGGAACCGCGATCGTCGGTTTGGGCTTCCATGGCCGAATCGTACGATCGCTTGCGACCATCGGCGGCCGGAGGCTCGGCGGCGACGCTTCACGACGCGACCGCTCGGCCCCTTCGGCGGTGCGGCCTCCTTCAGATTGACGGCATCCGAATTCATGGTGGAGGCGATCCGACCTGAAGGAAGGGGTCTGCGATGCACATGCGCGCGAGGGGCACCAACGGACACCGATGCTGCGGTTTCTTCGCCTGCCTCAGCGCCTTGGCGGCGCTGGTCCTGATGAGTGGTGCGCAGGCGGGAGCCGGTCGCGGGAGAAACATCTCACCTTCCGCCGGACAAGACATTGTCAACGCGGAGTTGGGTCTGGAGGCAAGCCGCATGGTCAGGCTCGACCTCGATGCCCCGCCGGGTGCGCCGATGTCCGTGGCGCTTCCCGCCAGGGCGGCGCCGCGCCTGCTCGGCCGGTTGGGATACATGGACCTGGAGCCGTTCTCGGTTCGTTCGGCGGATTATCGCCTGCTCATGGCGGGGGCCGACGGCTCGCTGGAGGAGATCAAGCCGGGACCGGTCCGGACGCTGCGCGGCGTCATTCGAGGGATGCCCGGCAGCCTGGTGGCCGGGACACTTCGGCCGGACGGCCTCGAGGCGAGGATCCTCTTCCCGAATCACGAGGAGCTGTGGCTCCAGCCGATCGGGGCGCTTCTCCCCGGCGCGGAGACCGGTCAACACGTTGCCTACCGCAGTGCCGACATCATCGAAACCAAGGAACACTGTGATGTGAGGGCCGACGGGACACCCGATCGTCAGATGCCCAACGGGGGTACCGCAGGCCCGGACTCTCATGGCGCGGGCCAGTCACCAGACGGATATGTCCTTGCCGAACTGGCCATCGACGTCGACTACGAGTACTTCCGGAGGTATGGCAGCGTCGCCGCCGTGGAGGATCGCATCAATTCGATCGTCAACGCAATCAACGTCCAATTCGAGAGGCAGGTCGGGATCAGACACCTGATCAGCGCCATCATCGTTCGAACGGCGGAGCCCGATCCTTACACGGCGACCGATGCCATCGCGCTGGCGCGTGAATTCCGCGCACAGTGGCTCTCCGAGCACGGCGACGTGAAGCGGGACCTCGCCCAGCTCTTGACGGGCAAGGACCTTGATGGCGATATCGTCGGCTGGGCGTGGGTTGCCGGCGCAGGCGGCCCCTCGGCCGGTTACTCCGTGGTTCAATCGGACTGGACCGGCAACTTCGCAGTGGTGACCGATCTGTCGGCGCACGAACTGGGACACAACTGGAGCGCCGAACACTGCAGTTGCGCCACTCCGGCGTACACGATGAACGCCCGCATCACCGGCGCCAACCGGTTCAGCCCGCAGGCCACAATACCGGCAATCGAGGCGTTTCTGGACTCGCGTACCGGCGGCGACGCCCACGCGGGCGGTACGGAATCGCCGGAACAGCCCACGACATTCACCGCGGCGGCGGGTCCGCCCGAAACGGTCAGGCTGACCCGGTCCGGTGGCGACGGCACCGGGGATCGCATCAGACGCGGGAGGCGACTGAACGGGCCGGAAGAGCCCGAAGAACCGGAGGAGCCGGAAGAGCCCGATCCGTTTGCTGTCCGGACGTATAACATCTTCCGCAACACGACCCAGCGAAGCCTCGCCCAGCCGTGGTGGGACGCCGGTGAGGCCGGCTACGTCTGCATCCTCTACCACATCCACATCGATCCCGAGGTCACGGGCACCGTCGATCAGGACTTGTTGCGCCAGTCCGTGCGGGAGATGATTCCCGAGGACACCAGCATGGCCGTTTGTCTCGATATGGAGGGACCGTACACGCGCGGTTTGGCCGCGGAGGTCGGCAGCGATGAATGGAATCACACGATCGAGCAGATGGCGCTGGCCGCGGATATCGTGAAAGAAGAGCGCCCGAGCGTGCTTATCTCCTACTGGGGCCTGCCGACATTGTGGTGCTGGGGCTGGGAGGACGGCGGCAAACGACGCTGGCTCGAATGCCGACCGGAGACGCGGCAGAAGGTCATTGATAGGTGGTGCGCCGCTCAACCCCTCATCGAACGCATCGACTGGTTCACGCCATGCGCTTACGAATATTACCCGGTGGCCCAAGCGCCCGAAGAGGATGCGATGGCCCGCGACTGGCTGCCGTTTCAGGCGATGGTCTGCAAGGCCATGAAGCCGCAGGCCCCGATCCTCTGGTCGGTATCACCGCGCTGTCACAACGCTTTGCATGCGGACTGGGACCTCCGCCTTGTACCGCCAGAGGAAATCTACCTCGACCAGATTCAGCCGGGACTCCTGCACGGCGATGGCGTCATTTGGTGGGGGGCAGACGAGTATTACTACGGCAAGGGCAAGATCCCGGCGGATGAGATCGAGCCCGGCCAGCCCTGGCAAGCCGTGTGGGACAGCTACTTCAAGGCACTCCATGGGCAGCAACACACCATCTTCCGACAGATGGCGGATACGCTGGTCAATCCCTGAAGCCTCGCGGCGGCGCCATCGTGATCGACGGTCAGGCGGAGTTCCTCGCGCCCCACGATGCCGAGCCGGCCCCGCGCGGCGCGATCGACGCGCTGCGGGAGAATACGCATCCACCTGTGCGATCCGGCGCCGCGGCGCGAACTTGGTTGTCCGGCTCCGGGCAGACGATGGGTGCCCCGAGTGGCACGTGTCATGCGTCCGGCGAAAGTCGGCGGCGCACGGTGGAGCGAAGGTCCGAAGTCGGATCGCTCCGGCCGTGCATCGCCTTCATCATAATCTCATGCAAATCATTTGTTTGACTGTGCTTGGATCGGCCGTCCCTCCGGCATCGGCGGCGAATGCGCTCCGCCTTGCCCATGTCTATCCGCCCTCATGGCGCGGCGCAGTACACTTTGCGGTGTTCAAATCACCCCAGACGAGGCACTGGAATCCCGATGCGAGATCAGAACGAGCCGGCCAGACTCAACTGCTGTCAACTCATCCTCGAAAGCGTCAAACACGAGGATGACCTTCTCAACCATCGCATGACCTGGATGTGGACGCTTCAGGGCCTGCTGTTCACCGCGCTCGGCCTGTTGTGGCGGGTCCACGCGCTTCCCGCCGTGCTGATCTGCATCGTCGGGCTGCTTTCCTGCGCACCGATCGGTTTCAGCCTGCGCTGCAGCGTCCGCGCCCTTCAGAACATGGACAAAGCGCGCCAATGGGCCTCCTCAGTAGTCTTCGCCGAGGGCGAGAAGCCGGTCATGGGGTTGGGCAAGAGGGACGTGAAGCTGCACTTCCTGCTGCCGTGGAATTTCCTGCCGACAGTAATGGCCGTCGTCTGGGGGTTCATGCTGGTGCTGGTGTGTCTGAGCCATGGGACCGCCGGCTGAGCGGATGCTCGAGGCCGCAAGCCGGTTTCCGACCGTGGGACGTCCACGGCAATCGCGCCGCAGGGCAATGCACGCTTCTTCTGCGCGCGAAGTGCGATCGGGGACCGCGGCGGGCGCCGGGCCACGCGGTGCTCAAAGGAACGCGCGGCGGGATCTCAGGACTTGAACCGGACGATTTCGGTCGGCGGCTGATGCCAGTCGGCGGACTGGTCCTTGCCCTCGGCGACATACCAGTTCACCATGCGCTGAATGCCTTCCGCGAGACTGACCTTCGCCTTGAATCCCGCCTTGAGCACCTTGTCCGCATCGAACTTCGTCTGCACCGAGCACATCTTCCTGATGCGGGCCGAGGAGATCGGCAGGTTCCTTCCGGTCAGGGCGATGACGATGTCGAACGGCAGCGCGCCGAGCAGGGCCAGCCACATGGGGAAACGAAAGGCGGGCATCTTCTTGCCCAACGCCTCGTAGACCGTCTGCGTGATCCGGACGCTGGTCATGTCCGGCTTCTCGACGTAGTCGTACACATCGAAGGCGGGCAGGTCGCTCCGGTCCCACAGGTACAGCGTGGCGTCGACGATGTTCTCGATATACGACAGGCTCTTGATGTTCTCGCCTTGGCCGACGATGAAGTAGCGCCCGCGATGGATCTGCCGGATGAGGGTGTACATGTTGGCGAAGTTGCGCGGCCCGAAGGTCACGGTGGGGCGGATGACCAGGCAGCGCCGGCCGTCGCCCTTCTCCGTCCACTTGCGGAAGATCGCCTCGCCGGCCAGCTTCGAGGCGCCGTAGGGCGAGTTGGGCCGGCAGGACGCCTCCTCATGGTGCGGCTCGGGTGCATCGCCGTACACCGCCACGGTGGAATAGAAGCAGATCGAGCGAAGACCCAACTCGTCCATGACATCGCAGAGAACCTGCGAGGCGGCCTCGTTGACGGAGAAATAGCAATCGTGCTCGATCCCGAAGTCGTGGTGGGCCGCGGCCAGATGCAGCACGCCATCGCAACCGCGCAGGGCCTCGCGACAGGCGTCGGCGTCGCGGATATCGCCCTTGACATGGCGATGGTGAGGCGTGCCGGGCGGCGGGTCGATCAGATCGAGGATGGTCAGCTCGTGGCCGCCCGCCGCGAGTGTCTGGCAGAAGTATCCCCCGATGAAGCCTGAGCCTCCTGTGATGCAGTATCTCACCGTTGCCGTTCTCCGCTTCGTGCCGGCGGCCGCGGGGCGGCCGCTTTATTTCCGAGGCATCGTAACAGATCAGTCCAGCGGTGAGACCGTCATCGTGGCGCGCCCCCTGCCGGCGCTGCTTGCCGATGCCGACCCTCCTCTCGCCACCATGCAATCGTCTCCTTCAATCCCTCTTCGAAGCCGATCCTGGCCTGCCAGCCGAGCAACTGGCGGGCACGGGTGGTATCCAAACAGCGGCGCGGCTGGCCGTCCGGCTTGCTCGCATCCCAGCGGATCTCCCCGGCGAAGCCGGTCAGCTTCACGATCAGGTCCACCAGATCCCGGATCGTGATCTCCATGTTCGTGCCCAGATTGATGGGAGTGGGCTCGTCCATGACCTCGGCGGCGCGGAGGATCCCCTCGGCGGCATCCTCGACGTAGAGGAACTCGCGGCTGACCTGGCCCGTGCCCCAGCAGACGATGTGATCGTCGCCGCGATCCTGCGCTTCCACGCACTTGCGGATCAGGGCGGGAATGACGTGAGAGGTGTCGGGGTCGAAGTTGTCGCCGGGGCCGTAGAGGTTCACGGGCAGGACGAACGCGCCGGACAGACCGTACTGGCGCCGGTAGCCGTCGAGCATGACCATGGCGGCCTTCTTGGCGATGCCGTAGGGCGCGTTGGTCTCTTCCGGATAGCCGTTCCAGAGGTCTTCTTCCTTGAACGGGACGGGAGTGAATTTCGGGTAGGCGCAGATCGTCCCCACCTGGACGAACTTCTCGAGGCCGCTGCGCCGGGCGTGCTCGATGAGGTGCAGGGCCATGGCCATGTTGGCGTAGAAGTATCGGCCGGGATTGGCCAGATTCGCCCCGATGCCGCCGACCTGGGCGGCCAGGTGGAGCACGATGTCCGGCCGCAGGTCTGCGTAGAGGGCCGCCACGCCTTCTTCGCCGATCAGGTCGTACTCGGGCAGGTCGGCCACGAGGACGTCCCCGCATCCGCGATCGCGAAGCTTGCCGCACAACACGCGGCCGAGAAAGCCCTTCCCGCCGGTGACGACGACTCGTTTGCGGCTCAGATCGGTGGCCATGCGCTGTCTCCTGCGAGGTGAGCTTATCGTCTATTTGGGGCCGCCGCACCACCCGGCCGCGACCGTGGCGCCGGGCCCGCCGCGATCGCCCCGGGGCGAGGCGGTCGCCGGGTTGCCATCGCCGGGGAGGTCTGATAACAACGGGCCGATCGAAGGCCTCGTCTGCCTTGCCCGCCGCGGTTACTCTGCAGGAACCCGCCGGCTGTGCCGATCGTCTTGAACAGGGCGGGCGGGAACACGGCAGGACCCTGCCGCCGGCCGGACATCATCATCAAATCGGGAACCATCATGAGCAAAACAGGCAAACGCGCACTGATCACGGGCATCACCGGCCAGGACGGCAGCTATCTGGCGGAATTGCTGCTGGCCAAGGGCTATGAGGTCCACGGCATCATCCGCCGCTCGTCCACGTTCAATACCCAACGCCTGGACGGGATCTACCAGGATCCGCACGAAGCCGGGGCGCGGCTTTTCCTGCACTACGGCGACCTGACCGATGCCAACAACCTGGCCACCATCATCCGCCAGATGAAGCCGACGGAGGTGTACAACCTCGGGGCCCAGAGCCACGTGCGCGTCAGCTTCGACATGCCGATCTATACCGCCGATGCCGTGGCCATCGGCGCCATCAAGCTCCTGGAGGCGGTGCGCGACTACCAGGAGCAGAGCGGCTACCAGATCCGGTACTACCAGGCCAGCAGCTCGGAGATGTTCGGCGACGTGCAGGAGGTTCCCCAGAAGGAGACCACGCCCTTCTACCCCCGCTCGCCCTACGGCTGCGCCAAGGTCTTCGCCCACTGGACGACGATCAACTATCGCGAGGCGTACGGCCTGCACGCCAGTTGCGGAATCCTCTTCAACCACGAATCGCCGAGACGCGGCGAGACATTCGTCACCCGCAAGATCACCCGGGCCGTGGGACGCATCAAGCTCGGCCTTCAGGAGAAGCTGTATCTGGGCAACATCGATGCCCAGCGCGACTGGGGCTATGCCGGCGATTACGTCGAGGCCATGTGGATGATGCTCCAGCAGGACGAGCCGAACGATTACGTGATCGCCACGGGCAAGATGCTCTCCGTGCGCGAGTTTTGCGAGCTGGCCTTCGGCGTGCTCGATCTGGACGCGAAGGACTTCATCGAGATTGATTCACGGTACTTCCGTCCCACCGAAGTCGAGCAGCTCCTGGGCGACTCGTCCAAGGCCAGGAAGAAGCTCGGCTGGACGCCGTCCACGACCGTCGAGGAGCTGACCCGGATGATGGTCGAACAGGATCTGGAGCTGGCGCGACGGGAGAAGACGCTCCGCGACGCCGGCCACGAGCTGCCCGCCACCGCCGGGCACGATCAGTAAGAATCCGGCCTGCTGGGGCGGGGCCGGCGGTGCGCTGATCCGGCGGCGGCGCAGGCCGGTGCCCGAGGCGATCCACGGCAGGAACTCACGATAGAAGGAAGGCGGCGGTTCAGCCCTGGAGGCTGACCTGGCCGCCGATGAGGTCGGCGGTGTGGGCCCGGGCCTCAGCGGCCGGAGGCGCCGCGGCCGAGGCCTGCTCGGCGATGTCGGCGGCGGCGGCGGCCCCGGAGGCGTTCTCCTCCGCCATCTGCCGCATGAGCAGGCTCCAGGTCTCCCGCTCGTAACGCAGCAGATTGAGGACCTCCTCGGCGATGGCGGCGTCCTTCTCGGTGCACGCCTTCATCAGCCGGGTGTACATGAAGGTATAGAGGCCCGAGAGCTTGGCGCAGAGATCCGGCTCCTGCTCCGGATCGAGGCCGTTGAGGAGCTCCATGAGGATGTTCTGGCAGCGTGAGATGCCGTTGTAGACCGCCTCGTAGTCCCTGTTCGCGATCCCCGTCCTCCCCTGCTGAAGGAATTTGATGGCTCCATCAAGCAGCAGCAGCCGCAACTCGGCCGGGGAGGCGGTCATGACCTTGGTCCGGAGATACGGATTGGGCGTGGAGGTCGTCATCTCCGTGTTACTATCGGCACTTGTCGCCGCCGGATTCCGTTTCACTGATGACTTGGTGAGGAAAAGTCGGCGGCGAGCGACGGATGGCGGGCTGGGTCAGGACGAGGACGAGGATAAGGACACGAGGCTCGTGATGGAGGCCAGCGAGTTGGACTGGGCCTGAAGCCGGGCCAGTGCCATCTCCATGGCGGCGAATTTGCGCGTGAGCTGCGCCCGCCGGGCCTCCAGCCGCACATCGATGTCCTCGATGCGGCTGTTGAGCAGATCGATCTGGTCCTGGAAGGCGTCCTCGGCGCGGGTCATGGTGCCGTCGATCGAGTCGGTCAGTTCTTCCAGGAGCCGGTCGAAGAGATTGCCGAACCCCAGGGAGTTGTAGGTGATGTTGTCCGACTCGACGGTGATTCCCTCGCCGATCTCCTCCGTGGCCGACGAGGTGATGTCATAGGCGGCGAAAAGATTCTCGATCGCCTGCGGGTCGTCGGCGTACACCTCGCGAAAAGCCGGTTCGTCAAACGTGAGTTCGCCGTCGCTGTTGATGCCGATGCCCGCCTGGGTCAGGTACTGGAAGGACGTCTCGACGTTCAGGGCCCTTCCGGTCGCCACGCGGTAGAGGGCGCTTCGCACGTTGGCCACCGTCGCATTGCCGAGCAGGACTCCCTTCTGTTCGGTGTCCACGTCGTAATAGTCGTAATCGTCGATGCGCCCGATGACATCGTTGAAGGTCGTCACGAACTGCTTGACGGCCTCGACGATCGATTCGGTGTCGCGGCTGATGGTCACCGTGACGGGATCATCGCTGACATCGAGCAGGTCGATGGTGACGCCCTGGATGACGTCGTCGAGGGTGTTGCTGGCGCTGGTGATGAGGAAGCCGTCCTCGGGTTCGTCGGCGCCGAAGAAGACCTTCGCATCGCGGCCTTCGGAGAGGGAACTGAGGCCCAGATCGACGCCGCCGGTGTCGATGATCATCTCCCCGGCCCGGCCGCTGATGGAGGAGGTGAGGCTCAGCCGGTACGGCATCCCGCCGGCCCCCGTGTTCAGCAGCGTTGCGGCGACGGGAATGTCGGCATCGTTGATCTTGCTGATCACATCTTCCAGCGAATCACTCGTGGAGAGATCGACGGTGCGCTCGTAGGACCCGTCGATGTAACCGCCGCTCACATCGTCCGATTCGCCGAGGATGTTCAGGTCGGCCGCGGTGGTGCCGTTGACGGTCTCGACCTTGATGGCCACGAAGGGCGTCTGGCCGGGAAAGAGGGTGAGATCCTCCTCGATGATGAGGCCGTCGCCGTTGTCGTTGACCCGGGCGGTCAGGGCCAGGCCCTTGGAGTTGATCTCCAGGATGACATCATAGAGCGTCCGTTCATCGCCGCCGATGTTGACGGTGGCGCTGTTGCCCAGGCCGTCGGTGATGCGGAAGCTGCCGGTCCCCACGCCCCGGCCGTAGTTGAGATCGCTCAGCAGCGCGGCATTGGAGACGTACTGGAGCTGAAGATTGGAGCCCTGGACGGTAGTGGCGGCGACATCGGCGGCGATGCCGAGGGCCGTGGCGCCGTCGCCGCTGATCGTGAGATTGTTGGCGCCGCCGGATGAGTCGGTCACCAGCAGGCCGGTGCCCGTGCCGTTGAGGCTGAAGGTAACATCGACATCTTTGGCGGGGAACTCCTCGTTGAGGAAGTCGATCAGCTCACTCAGCGAGCCGTACGTGTCCAGCGTGTCGATGGTCCAGAAATCGTTGTCGCGATCGGAGATGGTGATCGAGGTCGCGCCGTCCAGGCCGTCCCCGCCGTTAAGCGAACTGACGAGGACGCTGCCGAGGGCGGCCACGAGACGATCGCCGTTGAGGGTGGCAGAGGCGATCCCGCCGGCGCCGGTGTCGATGCCCAGGTCGGCCGCGGCGTCGGGATTGCTCTCCTTGGAGGTGACGATCAGGTTGCTGAAGGTTGAGCCGGTGGTGTCTTCGATCTTCAGGCTGACGCCGTCGGCGGCGATTGAGGCGACGACCTTGCCCCCGTTGGCCTCTGCGTTGTTGATGCGATCAATGATGTGCTGGATGGTTGAGGCGGCCGGCAGGTCGATCGTGGAAGGCACGATGTCGCCTTCGTATTCGTCGGCATCGACGCCAGTCTCGTTGAGGATGCCCAGATCCTCGGCGGCATCATCGCCGCTGTCCTCGGTGCCCATGATCTTGAGGTAGCTGTTGCTTTCGCCGGTGTTGTCCACGACCTTGAAGTGATCGCCATCGACGACCTCCAGCGTGATGGCGCCGCCTGTTTCACTGGCGATGCGGGTTCTGAGCCCCCCCACCGTCGTGACGCCGCTCAGATCGACCTCGTGCTCGGTCCCGCTGCGATCGATGAACTTGATGTCCATCGTGTCGTAATCGTCATCGATAGTGATGCCTTCGCCGCTGTTGAGGTCGGCGAGGAGGGTGCTGTCTTCGATGTCCTCGTCGATGCGGCCCAGGTCGACGGTGAAGTTTGTGCCGTCGCGGGCGGTGATGTCCAAGTCGTCGACGCTGTTGCGCACGAGCACGCCGTTGCCATCGTTGAGGGAAGTCAGCGCGGTGGAGGCGCCGATGTAGTTGATGTTCGTGCCGGTGAGGACATTGCCCACTCCGCTGCCGGCGATGCCCAGATCGGTGGCGGTTGTGTCGCCGGATGCGTTGGCGATGGAGAGCGTGCCGGCGCCGCCGGAAGTGTCGGTGATGACGAGGTGATCGCCGTCGACACTGGCGGTGACGGAGACGTCTTCTTCATCGTTGATGCGCTCGAGCGCTTCGTTGATGGTCGTGACATCCGTCAGGTCGATGGTGGCGGACTCGCCGTCGCGATCGTTGATGATGATGCGGCCGCGATCGATGCCCGACCCGCCGTTGAGGTCCTCCAGGGCCGCATCGCGCGACAGCCCGCCGTTGCCGAACTCGAAGGAGAGGGCGTCAAGGCCCAGCGGATCGGCATCGGCGGTGGCGTAGCCGCGCGTGATCTGCTGGCTGGTGGAGACGAGTTGCTTGACGATGAACTTGAACGAGCCCGGCTGGGCGCTGGTGCTCGCGGTGGCGGTGAGCACATCCGCATTGCTGCTCGTGGCCAGCGCTGACTGGAAGATCTGGTTGATGCGAAACGCGCGCGAGGCGGTCTTGAAGTTCAGGAGGCGGGCGTTGATGTCCATGAGGGCCGTCTGCTGGGCCTGGAGACTGCCGATGCGCTGCTGAAGCCGCACCTTGCCCTGGGACTCGACGACGAGGTATGTCTCGATGAGGGCCGCGGTGTCGATGCCGCTGATGAGGCCGATGCCGGCCGTGATGGTGCCCATGCAGTTCTCCTCGGTCGCTCAGGCCGCCTTGCTCCAGGAGTCATCCCCGCGGAACGGCGCCGGCCAGGAGGGCCGGGTGAAGCCCGCCCGGCGCAACATCAGCATGTCGGAGGCCCAGCACGCCAGCGTCCGGCCAAACAACCGACGGGCGCGGGCCACGGCTTGATCCGCCTCGACGCGGCTCGGCAGCTCGATCGTCGCCCTGTGCTGACCACCCTTGTCCATGTTCTCGCCTCTGGTTCCTGCAAACGGCGGACCGCGACCGCGGGAGAGCGCCGCCGCCCCTCCAGCGAGGTGCGGGGGGCGCAGCGACACCGCGATGCCCCTGCATCGGCTGGCGAAGGCGGGGCCTTTGCCCTGTTGTGCGCAAAGGAGGCGCAAAATGTGCCTTCCCCCGGGGCAGGTGGCGGCCGAACGGGGAACCCATAGCGGCAACGCCGGCGGATGGCGCGCCGCCCATCAGCCTTCCGCGACCATCGGTGCCCAGGCGGCCCGGCCGGCCGAGGCGCGCTGCGTGGCGAGGATCAATAGAAGCAATCCCCCGCCGCCTGCGCCTTCCCCGGTGTGTCTGAGCTGTATGGTCTTCCCTCGTGCTGGGGCCGGTGTGTCAGGCCTCGCGCGGCGGACTCTCCCCTCCCGGCGCACGGGAAGGTTCGCCGGTGGAAGTTGCGATCCGAAAGAGGCTTCAGCCGGAAATCCCCCGCCGATCTTGGATCGGCGGGGGTTGATTCATACGAGTCGGATGGGCGGTCACTTGGCGGTGTACTGCCCGCGTGCGACTCGCTTGAACGCTTTCTTATTGTTGATGAGCGTCTGGTTGACGATGGTGCGGAAGTTGGGGCTGGAGGTCTTATAGCCGGCCTTCTGCACGGCGTCGGCCATTTCAGTCACGGCCATCGTCTTGTTGGCCAGGAGCTTCTGCAGCGACTCGACGAGGTTGGCGGTGTTGCGGGGTCTTCGGCCCTTGGCCGTCTTGGCCTTTCGGCGGACGACGCGCTTCTTGCCCGCGGGGCGACCCACCTTCTTCTTCTTGGCCGGACGCCCCACGCGTCTCTTCTTGGCCGGACGCCCCACGCGTCTCTTCTTGGCCGGACGCCCGACGCGGCGGCGTCGACGCGGCGCCGCCGCGGCGCCACCCTCGTAAGTTCCGATTTCCGCATCGAGGGCTTCAAGGTCCGCGACGAGTTCATCGCGCTTGGCCTGCAATGCTTCGAGCCGTCGCGTCAGTTCAGCCTGGAGAGCGGCGATGGTCACGGAGGCGAGACCTCGGCCCGCTCGGCGCGTCCGGCGAACCTTCTTCCTCGTCCCGGCGCGCTTGGTCTTCTTTTTCTTCTTTGCCATGGTTCTGAAGTCCTTCAAATAAAGTAGTCCGTTCCTCCCGTACATCGGAAGAAATAAAGAGGCAGGCATGAGCACGAGGCCGACCCGGGACAGACGTTACGTGGCGAGTGACCGGTGCCGCCCGTCGCATGGTCGGAGTCGCTTCAGCGCCACGTGACCGGCCGGACTCGCGTTCATCCCGAGCGCGGCAAAAGCGGGCGCTCGGGAAACAACCGGCGATCTTATACTTGTTCGTCGCTTTTATCAAATTAGGTGCCGGCCTGCGGCCATTGGAACGTCGCGACCAGTCTTCTCTTCGAGGACAACCGGCGGAAATGAGAAAGTCCCGCTGCCGACCGCCCCCGGGCGAGCCGGCTGCAATTGATCGCCCCGAATTCATAGTCAGGCGCACCGGTTTGGCGCCGATCGCCTGCCGGGGGCAGGTCCGCTCCTTAGGAGGAGGATGATGCGCCGTTGCGGATCAGTCGTACTGAAAACCGATGCGGCGCAGGAGACCCTCGAACTCATCGAGGCTGTAGAAGGAGATAATCAGCCTGCCCGAACCCTTTTTGCGGCCTGACTGGATAAGCACTTTTGTTCCCAAGTGTTCGCCCAGGCGGCGCTGCAGGTCCTGAAGATGGGCCTTCTGCGGTACCGAACCGCCCGGCGCAGGCGCGGAGGCGGCGCGCTGGCGCCGGCGGATGCGCCGCTCGAGTTCACGGACAGACAGGCCGCGCGCGACGGCCTGCCGGGCCAAACGCTGCCGCCCTTCTAAGTTAGTTATTGCTAATAATGCCCGGCCGTGACCCATCCCGATCCACCCGTGGCGAAGAGCATCCTGGGTGAACTCATCCAGCTCCATGAGCCGCAGATGATTGGTGACGCTGGACCGGTCCAGGCCGACGCGCTGGGCGACCTCCTGGTGGGTGAGGCCGAACTCATCGATGAGGCGCCGAAACGCTTCGGCCCGCTCCAGCGGGTTCAGATCTTCCCGCTGCAGATTCTCGACAAGCGACCATTGCGTGGCGGTCCGATCATCGATATCGCGCACCACCGCCGGGATCTCGCGCAGGCCGATCATGTGGGCGGCCCGCCAGCGCCGTTCGCCGGCGACGATCTGGAACCCCCCTTCCCTGCGGGGACGGACGACAATCGGCTGCATCAGGCCGGCCGATTCGATGGATTGGGCCAGGTTTCGGAGCGATTCCTCATCGAACGCCCGGCGGGGCTGGCGCGCATTCGGCTGGACGCTTTCCAGCGCGACCATCTGAACCAGCGGCATCTGAGAGGTCTCGGTGTGGGCCGTCGTCGCCTGCTCCTGCACGGGCTGCGGCGGCTGGCTTCCGGTGTCCGCGGAAGGCGGCTGCACGGGAAGATCGATTTTCACGGGCGAGGAGATGAGGCTTTCGAGCCCCCTGCCCAAGCGGCGACGGGTACCGGCCGTCGCGGCGGCATCCTTGCGTTTGGCCATCTGTCAGACTCCTTTCCGGGCCGGGCGCGGGTTCCGGCTGGCTGCCGCGTTTCACGTGGAACGTTCCCGGTCGGTGGTCTTATCCCACGTTCCACGTGGAACGTCAAACCGCCGCAGTCAGATCGCCCCCCTGCCCGCTCACCAGAGGCCGCAGCCGGCCAACGGCTCCTTGAGTCGCCCCATCGTCTGACCGATATGCCCGACAGCGCCCCGCCCGAGCCCTGGTGCAGGCATATCCGCATGAGCGATGCTCCCCTATCCACGATCGACCAGGAGGCCCTGCAGAGGCTGGCGATCATGGAAGCCAGGCTCGCGACCCTCCAGCGACAGCTTGATCACACCCTGCGCCTGGCCACGATCGGGACGATGGCCGCCGGCGTGGCGCACGAGGTCAACAACGCCCTGACGCCTGCTCTCGCCTACGCCCAACTCGCCCATGCGCAACCCGATGATCCAGCCCTGCTGAGCAAGGCCGTCACCCGCATCGCATCCGGGATCGAGTCGGCCACCCGGATTCTCCAGGCGATGCTCGATTTCTCCTCGCCCTCCGAGGAAGGCTCGATCGCTGATGTCGCCGCCACGCTCCAGGCGACCCTCGATCTGCTCGGACGGGCGCCCGCCAAGGACGGCATCACGCTCGTCCGCCGCGTCGATCCGGGTGCCTCTGTGGCAATCCAGCCCTTGGCGCTCCAGCAGGTTCTGTCCAATCTGCTCCTCAACGCCCGCCGCGTGCTGCGCGGTCGCGGAGGGGAGATCGTCATCGAAGCCACCGCGGCCGGCGACGGCTTCATATCGATCATCGTGGCCGACAATGGCCCGGGCATCCCTCCGCAGGTCGCCGATTCGCTCTTCGAGCCGTTCGTCAGCTTCCCGGTCGCCGACAGCGGGGCGGAGGCGGGCCGAGCCGATGGGCAATCCGGATCGGGGCTGGGACTGGCGGTCTGTCGCCGGATCATCGAGTCGGCGGGCGGCCGGATCTCTGCCGATTCGGCTCCCGGCGGGGGGGCAGTGTTCACCATCCGGCTCCCGGCGGCACAGCCCGCGACGGCCGCGAAGGCCAGTTAAGCACGATCGAGATAAATAGCCTACGATCGCGTCATAATCGAATCTGATCGGTCGTTAATTGACCATCTTCCCGCAACGAGGCGGGGTGCTGCCGCTCCGCGCCTTCAGTCGGGCAGGATGACGACATCATCCGGGTCGATCGTGAGGTGCACGGTCTCGCCAGGGTGGGCGAAGCGGCGGGGGTTCAGCTCAAGGCTCTTGAGCACCGTTCCATCGGACAACTCGATGAGGTGCTGGGCGAGCTCGCCGAGGTAGATGCTCTGTAACATCTTTCCTGACAAACAGTTACCATCATCGGCGCGATCCGCAAGGCGCACCGACTCCGGCCGCAGAGAGCATGTGACGTTGCCTCCCTTCGGCGAGCGATCCATGCCCGCCGTGCTCTTGAGCGTCCCCGCGGAGGTCTCCAAGGTCATGGCCGCGCCTTCCGTGCCGGTCACCACGGCGGCGATGAAGTTCGTCTCGCCCAGGAAATCGGCGACGAAGCGGCAGCCGGGGCGGTCGTAGAGCTCCCGCGGCGGGCCCACCTGCATAACCCGGCCCCGATCCAGCACGGCCACGCGGTCGGCCATCGAAAGCGCTTCCTTCTGATCGTGCGTGACGTACACGGTCGTGATTCGCGTTTCGGCGCAGATCCGCTTGATTTCCGACCGCATCTCCAGCCGCAGCTTCGCATCAAGATTGCTCAGCGGCTCGTCCAGGAGCAGAACGGTGGGTTCGATGACCAGCGCCCGGGCCAGGGCCACGCGCTGCTGCTGGCCGCCGGAAAGCTCGTTCGGCTTCCGCCTGGCGAACTCCGCCATCCGCACGGTGCGCAAAGCCGCCGTCACGAGCTCTGATCGCCGCGAGGAGGGCACTTTCCGCACGTTCAGCCCGTAGGCCACGTTCTCCTGGACGGTCATGTGCGGCCACAGGGCGTAACTCTGGAAGACCATCCCCGTATTGCGCCGATTCGGCGGAAGGCCGGTCACGTTCCGCTCGCCGAAAAGGATGCGCCCGGCCGTGGGCTCGATGAAGCCGGCAATCATGCGCAGCAGCGTCGTCTTGCCGCATCCGGACGGTCCGAGCAGGAAGAACAGTTCGCCGCGGTCGATCGTCAGATCGACCGAATCGACGGCCGTCGTCTGTCCGAAGCGCTTGGTGAGGCCCTGGAGCGTGATCGCCGTCATGCCGCGCAGAATAGCATTCAGGACGGCACGTGCGAAGCCCGCACAGCCGGCGGGGACGGCGGCGGCCCGGCAAGAGCCGGCGGACTGCCTTTCCCGGCGCGATTCGATACGATCATGGCATGAGCGATGCCCGTGATGCAAACACACCGACCGGCGAGCCGAGCGGCGGGGGGGTTGCCCGGGATTCCGATGCGCATCTCCGGGAGGTGGTGCGACAGATCGAAGCGATGCGCCGGCAGCACGGCTCAAGCGCGATCAGCGCATCAGCCTTTGACGCCGGCGATGCAACTTCCGCTTGCGGGCCGGAGACCAGACGACCGGGGAAATCACCGGAGGAAGCGGCGCGCGAGATTCAACGGCTCGGCGCTTCCCGCGCCCGCTTCGCGCGCGAGCTGTCGATTGCGGCCATCGTCACCGCCACGCGCAAGCAGGCCGCGGATGTGCATCGCAGGCTGGGGGAGTTGATCGAGCTTTGGGAAGAGTTCGTGCCGCAGGAGATCGCCGCGCACACGACGCTGGCCGCCCTGAAGGGGGGCGTGCTTCACGTGACGGTCGATTCATCCTCGATTGCCTACGAGCTGGATCGGCTTCTGCGCGAAGGGCTGGTCATCGTGCTGAGGCGGCGATACCGCAGCACGCTGACGCGAGTGAAGGTAAGTCTCTCCGTTCCGACACAGCTTCAGCCCTGATCAACGACCAGCGCCGGCGGCAACGGTTGGGGCCTGCCCACCCCGTCGAGGCACGCCAGTGTGGTGGCGCCGGTGGCGAGGATCAGGCCGTCGCGCAGAAGCCGGTAGGAGTGTTCGAGCTTGACGCGTGTCGTCCGCATGAGCGTGGTCTGCAACACCAGAAGATCGTCGTAGCGGGCCGGCGCCTTGTAGCGCACATCAAGCGA
>Ga0272441_10006225_pt1 | contig 20138 bp, 12 predicted proteins | sample SSMProp6N_FD_193582 | JGI IMG/M metagenome (GOLD analysis project Ga0272441, IMG submission 193582) | Marine sediment archaeal communities from Little Sippewissett salt marsh, Falmouth, MA, United States - SSM-Prop-6N | ecosystem: Environmental > Aquatic > Marine > Wetlands > Sediment ...
CACGTGAGGCTGTGCCCTCGCTGCATAGGAACCAGCGTCTCGCTGCCGTTAGGCCCCAAAGCGGAAAATGCCGGGGGGCTTGGGGGGCTGGCCCCCCAAATGTACCCACACGAAACAGCGAGGAGCCTAGCTGTTGCGGATGGGTGATGAGTTAAGAGATAATCAACAAGCGGGCCGTGAGCTTGCTTCTTGCCAGGGCGTGCGCGGCGATGAATGAGTATTTGCGGCGTGCGGCATAACCAGACGCAGAGGAGAGGAACTGACCCATGCCCAAGTACCTGGAATTCAAGGTATCCTTGCTCGGCATCGATCCCGACATTTGGCGGCGGTTTCTGCTGGCCGAGTCAACCACGTTCATGGACCTCCATGGCGCCATTCAAGACGCCTTTGGCTGGGAGGACTACCACCTCTTCGAGTTCCGGGAGGTTAGAGGCCGGCAGGCCATCGCCGGCCCTCCCGATTACGAGCCGGAGTTCGTCGATGAGGAGGAGATTCCCAAGGCTACGAAGGTGAAGCTGAAGGCAGTGTTTGCCAGGAAAGGCAGGAAGTGCCTATACGTTTATGATTTCGGCGACAACTGGGAGCATGCCGTCGAGTTCATGGACCTCGTGGAACTGCCCAAGAAGTTCAGGCGTCGATTGACCGGTGGGGCCAGAGCTTGTCCGCCGGAGGATTGCGGCGGGGTCTGGGGCTACGAGGAATGCGTTCTGGTCGCCAACAAGCCCGAGGACGAGTGGAAGAACCTGGAAGGCGGCGATCTACTGGAGCGCAAGGAATGGCTGGGTGACTGGAAGCCGGAGGAGTTCGACCTGAAGGATGCTCAGAGGGACTTTGACGAATAGGGCCGGGCATCGAATCATCGTTGCACAGGTGAACCCAAGGCCGGTAGCGTCTGAGGCGCCAGAAGGAAGCAGCCCATCGTGCCAAGAGCAGCCCTTGCAGATGTCAGTGTCAAGCAGTTGGTCGCAGAACTCAAGAGACGCCAGGCCAAGTTCGCCGACCTCGTCAGGCAACGAGACGCCCTCAACGATCCGATCGCCGCCATTGTGGGCGACGAAGAGGAATCGACCTTCGATCCACGGGACGACCAGCCCCTCCACGTTCCGCCGCCGCTGCCTGCTGGAAGACCCCCTCTACCGCAACAACGTCGTCCACGCCGCCATGGGCTACTACCAGTGCCCCATGCGCAGCTACGACTTGGCGTCGCTTGGAGGGGAATGAGGGAGATAGCCAAATGATGAAGCAGCAAACCGTATGCGTGGCGGCTGCACTGGCGGCCGTACTTGCCGGTGTCGCGCCTGGGTGGGCGGCCGAAAAGGAATCCAAGCGGACGCCGCCTACCGTGGTTCGCTATGGCGATTTCGGGGCCCGGGGTGACGGCAAGACGGACGATCTTGAGGCCATCGCCAAAGCCCACGCGTTCGCCAATAAGCGTGGGCTTCCCGTGAAGGCGGACGGTGAAGCGACGTACTTCATCGGCGGCAAGAACAAGACGGTTGTCATACAGACGAACACGGACTTCGGCTCGGCCAAGTTCATCATTGATGACGCCTCCGTCGAGAACCGCGGGGCGAGTGTCTTCGAGGTCCGCTCGGCGCTGCCGCCGATCAAGCCAAGAGGGCTCTCGTCGCTGAAGCGGAATCAGCGAGGGACCGGCCTGACCCTGCCGCACCGCTGCGTGGTCGTCGTCAACAACTCCCACGTCAAACGCTACATCCGCAGAGGCGCCAACCAGAACAGCGGGGCCTCGCAGACCGACGTGTTCGTTGTTGACAAGGATGGCGCCGTCGATGCGAACACCCCGATCATCTGGGATTTCGACCGGATCACGTCGATCATCGCGTATCCCGTGGATAAGACACGACTGACCGTCACCGGGGGGCGTTTCACCACAATCGCCAACGCCGCTGAGTCGAAGTACACCTACTACGCACGAGGGCTCGCGATCCGGCGCTCCAATGTGATCGTCGACGGGCTGGAACACCGCATTACCGGCGAGGGAGACCAAGGTGCGCCGTACGGCGGCTTCATCAATATCAGCCGGTGCGCCAACGTGACGGTCCGGAACACGGTCCTGACCGGACACAAGACGTACCGGACGATCGGCTCGGCGGGGCGGCCCGTATCGATGGGCAGCTATGACATCTCGCTGAACCGCGCCATGAACGTGGCTTTCGTGAACTGCCGGCAGACCAACAGCATCCACGACAGCACGTATTGGGGGATCATGGGATCGAACTACTGCAAGGACCTCCGCTTTGATCGGTGCACTTTCTCCCGGTTCGATGCCCATCAGGGCGTGGCCAACGCGACGATCCGCAACTCGACCCTCGGCTACATGGGCATCAACGCGATCGGCTCGGGCACGTTCCTCGTGGAGAACACCACCGTCTGCGGAAGGCGGCTGATCAACCTGCGCCCGGATTACGGCAGCACGTGGCGGGGCGAGTTCATCATCCGCAATTGTGTGTTCAAACCCGCGGGAGGCAAGCCGGCCAGGGCCTGCCTGATCGGCGGCCTCAACGACGGGCAGCACGACTTCGGGTACACCTGCCACATGCCGACGCGGATCACGATTCAGAAGCTTCGCATCGAAGACGCCAATCACCCAAGCGATTACCGCGGGCCGACCATCTTCGCCAGCTTCAACCGGCGCTACACAGACAACTCCTACGTCGAGAAGTACCCCTATGTCACAACTCGGGAAGTCGTCCTGAAAGGCGTGACAACCGCCAGCGGCAAGCCCCTGAGGGTCAGTGACAACCCGTTCATGTTCAGGGATGTCGTCGTCAAATCCACCGACGACGAGTGACCGTGCGGGCGCGATGTCCCTCCTGTACTGGCCCAGAAGACTGTGCATAGGGCTGTCTTCCATCTGAAAGCTCTTGTTTTGCTGGATGTTATGACGACCTTGAGCGTGGTAGGGCCATCCGTTAGCATTCCGGCCTCGACGATGCAGTCCGCACTTCTTGCGGCCATGGCCGTGTGGGCCGGAGGCACGGTGGCGACAGAAGCGGAAGGCGGCAAGACCAAGGCCGTTGTCCCGACCCCGTACGTCTATAGGACGGTCGGCAAGACGAAGCTGCGGCTGTGGGTATTCTCGCCGCCGGCAGCGAGGCGGATGCGCCCCTCGGCCAAGGCCCGGCCGGTCATCGTGTTCTTTTTCGGCGGGGGCTTCGTCAAGGGACGGCCCAACAGCGAGTTCCCTCGCTGCGAACACTTTGCCCGGCGCGGGGTGGTCGCCGTCGCGGCGGACTACCGCGTGCAATCGCGCGACGGAAGCACGCCGCCGGACAGCATCGCCGACGGCCGTGCAGCGGTGCGGTATCTCCGTGCCCACGCCGGCCGTCTGGGCATCGACCCGAACCGCATCGCCGCAGCCGGAAGCTCGGCGGGGGCGGTCACCGCGGCTTGCTTGGGCTGCATCGGTGCTGATGAAGCTGATCGCGCCGCCGGGGGCGTCTCCTCCCGGCCGAATGCAATGGTCCTCTTCTCCGCCCAGTACGCCTACGCGCCTATTGCCGGCAAGGAGTATCGCCGCCCCGAACGGCTCGCCCTCTACCGCAAGCGTTGGGGTAGCCAGGATATGCCCCGGATCTCCGCCTACCACCACCTCGACGCAAACGCCCCGCCGGCGTTGCTGCTGCACGGCGAGGCTGACGCGATCTGCCCGGTGGCGGCGGCCCGGCTGTTCGCCGAGAAGATGAAGCGCCTCGGCCGCCCGTGCCGCTTGGTCACCTATCCCGGCGGGCCGCACGGCTTTCACCGCCGCGGACCCGCCGCCGGCCGTCCCTCCGCGCTCCAGGAGGCCGACCGCTTCCTGGTGGGCCTCGCCTACCTGCCAAGCCTCCCGACGGCGGCTACCGCTCCGGCACGTTGAGGCGGACACGCCAAGCCGGACCGTCACGGCGTGCGTTTGAGCTGGGAAGTCCGTATGCTGTCCGGCGGGCAAGCCATGACACCACGGCGGTCAGCGCCGGCTTGCAGGAAAGGACGGCCGTGATGAGAGTGCACTGGGAACATCGGCACGGTCGGTTGATGCTCGCGGACGGGCTTGTTGTGCTGTGCGCGGCCGTGGCGGCCTCCGCTGCGGCGGACGTGCCGGGACCAAAGAACCTCGCGGCCACGCCACTGGACGGAGCCGTCGTGCTGAAGTGGGAGCCGGTTGGCGAAGCGGTCGAGTTCTACCGCATCTGGCGGTCCGACAAGGCAGGCGAGCGCGGCGAGGTCATCCGGCGCCTTAAGCCGCTGAGCCGCTTCAACCGGCGCCCGATGCACGGCCCGCCGGTCGACGGCAACCTCGTCAACGGCAGAACGTACTACTACACCGTCCAGAGCGAGGCCCGCTCGGGCGGGCTCGGCGGGTTCTCGAAGCAGGTGGCCGCGACGCCCGTGGCCACCACCCGCGTGCCCGTGCCACGGATCAAGGGCACGTATTGGCAGATCGCCCCGCACTCGCCGAGCGGCTACCGGTGGGACAACGGTGACCGCGACAACGCCTGCGACTTCTCGATCTGGCAGGCGGCCGACGGGACGTGGCAACTCGTCTCGTGCATCCGCTCGACGAAGAGCCCAGGCAAGACGCGGCTGTTCTACCGCTGGGAAGGCAAGCGGATCACGGACTCCCTGTGGACGGCGAAGGGCATCTTCGCCGAGGCCGACCCGAACGCTCCCTACTGCGAGGTCCGCGGCCGTATGCAGGCCCCGCAGGTGTTCCGGATGAACGGCAAGTACTACATGATCTACAACAGCGCCGGCGCCCACCTGATGGCCAGCGACGACGGCAAGACCTTCCGGCGAACGCCCAACGCGACCGGGAAGTACCAGCTCTTCAAGTGCGGCCGCGACATTGGCCTGCTGGACAACCGAGCCGTCGACGGCCGCTGGTACGCCTACTGGGTGGACAACAAGCCCGGAATGCACCTGACGCGTTCGACCGGGAAGGACCTGCTCGGCACGTGGGAGGACCGCGGCCACCTGTACCACCCCGGCTTCTTCGAGAGCCCCTTTGTCCAGCCATATAGGGGCCGCTACTATCTCTTCGTCCCGAACTACGTCGTCGTGAGCGACGATCCCACGGACTTCGACAAGCCCGTGCTGACGTTCATGGAGGACGCGAAGAACGTCAGCAAGGCCGCCGCGGAGATCCTCCACGACCCCAAGGCCGACAAGTGGTATATCTCCGGTTACGGCAAGGGCATCTACGTCGCCGAGTTCGAGTGGCGCGCGCCGGCCGTCACCAAAGATCGGGACGGATCATGAAGTGCATCACGCGACGTGATGCCCTGTGTGCCGGGATAGTGCTCTCCTCGGCTGCGGCGGCGAGGCGAGTGGTCGGCGCGCCCGATCGATCGGGCACCGAGATGCGCCCGGCGACGGCGTCCGCGAGGACGGTGAAGGTCCCCTTTGACCTGCCGGGTTACCGGGAGCCGACGTTCCCGGACCGCACGTTCGTGATCGGGGAATACGGCGCCAAGCCTGGCGGGGAGGCGCTCAATACCAAGGCGATCGCCCGCGCGATCGCGGCATGCGCCAAGGCCGGCGGGGGGCGCGTGCTCGTCCCGGCCGGGGTCTGGCTGACCGGGCCCGTCCACCTCGCTGGCGGCGTGAACCTCCACCTTGCCGACGGCGCGGAACTGCGCTTCAGCACGACGTACGCCCACTACCTCCCGGTCGTCTACACCCAGCGGGGCGGGGCGCGGTGCTACAACTACTCGCCGTTCGTCTATGCCCGCGACTGCACCAACGTCGCCGTCACCGGACCGGGCAAGCTCAACGGGCAGGGCCGGGCGTGGTGGCCGTGGAAGAAGCGACAGCCCGGCATGGCGCGCCTGTTCGAGATGGGCGCCAAACGCGTGCCGATAGAGCGGCGCGTCTTCGGCACGGAGGCCGACGGCGTCCGTCCGCCGTTCATCCAGACGATCGACTGCCGCAACGTCCTGCTCGAAGGCTTCACCGCCGTCAACGGGCCGTCCTGGAACATCCACCCCGTCACGTGCCGCAACGTCACCATCCGCGGGGTCCGCGTCCTCGGCATGGGGCCCAACAACGACGGGATCGATCCCGACTCCTGCCGTAATGTGGTCATCGAGGACTGCTTCCTCGACACCGGCGACGACTGCATCTGCCTCAAGGCGGGACGCAATGAGGACGGCTGGGACGTCGGCAAGCCCTGCGAGAACGTCGTCGTCCGCCGATGCCGCGGAAAGCGCGGACACGGGGGCATCACCCTCGGCAGCGAGATGTCCGCCGGCATCCGCAACGTGTTCGTCCACGATTGCGCGTTCGAGCGACCCGACCGCGCGGTTCGCATCAAATCCCTTCCCGGTCGCGGCGGAGTCATCGAGAATGTCTGTATCCAGGACATCGAGGTCGGCCGCACCAACTGCGCCGTCAACATCACGCTGCGCTATCCGCGCCTCGGCAGCGACGGCAAGGCCATGCCCACCTTTCGGAATCTCACCATCCGCAATGTCACCTGCCGGCAGGCGTCGGTTGCCGCTGAGATCCTCGGCCGTGGCGGCGGGGACTTCCTCCGCGATGTCACGCTGGATCACCTGGCCGTCGCCTCAAAGACTGGCCTCCGGGCAGAGAACGTCCGGGGCCTCGTCCTCAGCCGCCTGGCGATCTCGACGAAATCCTCTCCCGTGATCCAGTTCCGCGACGTTCGCGAGGCCACCATCGACCGGGCCACGTGCCCTCCGAACGTGGACGTCTTCCTCCGTGTCGACGGGGCCTCCACCCGAGACATCCGCGTCCGAAACACCCTCGTCGCCGGTGCCACTCGCCTTGTTTCCCTTGGCGAAGGCGTCGATGCCGATCGCGTCCGGGCCTTGAAGTGATGGGTCCGGAACTGCGCGCCAGGTGAAGCAGGGCACGCGTCGTGGGGACGGAGGCATGCAACTGGCGCGGCGCGGTCTGGAGCCCCTGCTTGTTTGAGATCAGTAAGAACACCGAACTCGCTGGTCCGGCACGGAGAGGACGGCCGACTCGTCGCCAGAATCCGGGAGGGTTCCGGAAAGGAGCACAGCTCGTGATACGTCAGTTCCTTGCGATGGTCTGGGCGCTGCCGTCTGCCGCGGTCTTTGGCTTGGCCGCCGAGAAGGCGCCGGCTCCCGCCCAGGGCACCCACAAGCCCGCGGTCCTCGTCGAGGCCGAGAGCTTCCGCGACCGCGGCGGCTGGGTGATCGATCAGCAATCCATCGATAAGATGGGCTCGGCGTACCTGCTGGCCCACGGGCTGGGCAAGCCGGTCAAGGACGCCGCCACCACCGTCCGCCTGCCCGCGCCCGGGACGTACCGCGTGTGGGTCCGCACGTGGAACTGGGTCTCCCCGTGGAACGCGCCGGGCGCCCCGGGGCGATTCCAGGTTCTTCTGAACGGTGAGCCGCTGAAAGAGACCTTCGGGAAGCAAGGCGACGCCTGGGGCTGGCAGGGCGGGAGGAAGGTGCGCGTGGCGCAGCGCCAAGTGACGCTCGCCCTGCATGACCTGACCGGTTTCGACGGACGGTGCGACGCGATCGCCTTCACGGCCGGCGACGCCGCGGCCCCGCCGAACGAGCTGAAGCAACTCGCCGCCTTCCGCCGCCAATGCCTCGGGCTGCCCGACGAGCCGCCCCTGGAAGGCACGTTCGACCTGGTCGTCACGGGCGGGGGCGTGGCGGGAATCTGCACGGCCGTCACGGCGGCCCGGCTGGGCTTGCGGGTCGCCCTGATCCAGGACCGCCCCGTGCTGGGGGGCAACAGCAGCTCGGAGATCGGCGTCGGCGCCTCGGGATTGACCAACGTGCCGCCGTTTCCGCAGATCGGGCACCTCGTCCGTGAACTCGGCCAGACGGGAGACGAGCGCCGGCTGAAGGTGGTCCGCGCGGAGTCCAAGGTCCGCCTGTTCCGGAACATGCACGTCTACGAGGTCCACGCCCGCAACGGCCGGATCGCCTCCGTGACCGCCCGGCACATCGTCCGGGCGACGGAGCACCGCTTCGCGGGGCGGCTGTTCGCAGACTGCACGGGTGACGGCACGGTGGGGTTCCTCGCCGGGGCCCACTGGCGGATGGGTCGGGAGGGCCGCGACCAGACCGGCGAGCCCAAGGCGCCGCAGAAGGCGGACAACGTGAAAATGGGCTCGACGCTGCACTGGCGATCGGAGGATGTCGGGCGAAAGAGCCCCTTCCCGGACTGCCCCTGGGCCCTGCGACTCGACGCGAACTCCTGCACCCGCTCCATGCGGACCTTCCAAAGCCCGTTCTACTGGGAGACCGGCTTCCGCCGCGACGCCGCGAGCGAGACGGAGCGCATCCGCGACTACATGCTCCGCGCGATCTTCGGCAATTGGGGTTTCCTGAAGAACCGCAGCGGCATCCGGGCCCGGTACGCCACCCGCCGGCTGACGTGGGTGGGCTACGTTCTGGGCAAGCGCGAGAGCCGCCGACTCCTCGGCGACGTGATCCTCACGGGGGTCGACATCCGCCGTAAGAAAGCGTACGAAGACGCCTGCCTGACCAGCACGTGGGGGATCGACCTGCACACGCCGCACGCCGACAACACACGCCATTTCCCGGGCCGGGAGTTCATCTCCCGGGGCAGTGGCCTGGCGAAGAAGAACGTCGAGATCTACCCCATCCCGTACCGGTGCCTGTATTCCCGCAACATCGACAACCTCTTCATGGCCGGGCGCAACATCAGCGTCACCCACGTCGCCCTCGGGCAGGTCCGGGTGCAGAACACCACGGGCATGATGGGCGAGGTCGTCGGCCGAGCGGCCTGGATTTGCAGGGAGCATAACGCCCTGCCCCGGGACGTCTACAAGATGCACCTGGCGGAGCTCAAAGAGCTTCTTGGCAGGCCGGCGAAGCACACGGAGTAGCGATCCGCCTGCGGCAGGTCACGCTGGTGTCAAGCCCTATGGCCGAACTGTCGGGCTTAACAGTGGCTCGACGATCCAATCCTCGAGTGCGTCCAGGTACCACCACTCGATCGCCGCGCTCACCTTCTGACCGCCTCCCTTGCCGATGATCGTCAACGTAGCGAAGGGGGCAGGGGCAAGCGGGGATAGGAACGCGGACCGTGCGGAGTGATAGGGGGCGTCCCCTGCTGATAACGTGCGCGATGCCTCACGAGCGACACGCGGGTCAGCGAAATGTAGCTGCCACTGGTCGCTCTGCACGATCGGATGAGTTTTGAGACCATACGCCGGCCGAGGCCATATGCTGGCGGCTTTGCGGACGCGAGCCAAAGGAACACTCATGAATCGCCTCGCAATGCAGCGTCGCGGCGTAATGGCTGTCTTGGCAATCCTCTCGGTGGCGGCGTGTGTGGCCGGCGGCGCATACGAGGTCTCGGTCGCGGACCTCTGCGGCGGGGAAATCCGCGACATGGCCGTCTGTCCCACTACGTCGGCGGTCTACGCCGCGGTCAGCAGCGGCCTGTGGGGCAGCCGCGACTTGGGCGAGACCTGGCAGCGGCTGGGCCCTGGCGGGCGCTCGATCGCCGTCGACCCCAAACGCCCCAACATCCTGTACTCGGCCGGGCAACGCGAATTGTTCGAGAGCACCGACGGCGGCAAGACCTGGACCAGCATCCTCAAGGCGCGTTTGGGCCAAGGCTCGGTGAAGGTGGACCCCGCCGTGCCGGACCGCGTGCTGGCCGGCGGCAAGCTCTCCGGAGGCACGGCCGGGCTGCACGTGTCCGCCGACGGCGGCAAGACCTGGCGGACCGTCGCGATTCTCGGCAGCACCCACGGGGTGCGCCAACTGTCCATCTGCGACGTGAAGCCTTCGGTCATGTACGTGGCCCTGATGAACGACGGCGTCTGGAAGTCCACCGATGGCGGGCAAACACGGCGCGACACGCATTGCCCCGATCCGTGGGACCGGGCGGTGGCCGTGTCGGCGACCGACCCCGACGTCGTCTACGCCAGCGGCAACGTCTCGCGCGACGGCGCGAAGACCTGGACGCCGACGAACACCCGTGGCGCCTGGTCCATCGCCGTGCATCCGAGGCATCCCAACGTGGCCTACTTCGGGCACGTCGGCAGCCCGACTTGGATGACCGTCAACTACACCACGTTCAGGCAGGTGTACGGCTGCCGCGGCTCGGAGTACAGCGCCGGGGAGGTCGAGGGCCTTGCCATCGACGGCAAGCACGACATCGTCTATATCGGCGGCGCGACCATGCGCAAGGCCGCCAAGGCCTCCACGGGCCAGGCCGAAGCCATCGAGTCGGCTCGCGGCATCCACGCCATCGACTTCACCGACATGAAGTCCACGCGGTGGGCCGTGTGGATCAGCAGCGATTCGCGGGGTATCCACCGATCAGCCGACAGCGTCACCTGGTGCCAGGTTATCCTGGGCACCCGCGGCAGCGACAGCATCCGCTCCATCGCCCCCCACCCGGCCGAGCCGATGGTGGCCTACGCCGGGCACGAGCACGCCATCTTCAAGACCGTCAACGCCGCCGACGCTGCGATCACGGGCAACACCGTCAAGGCCGCTCGGCAGGGCATCGTCGTCTACGCGTCCGCGGGCGTGCGATTGGCCGACAACCGCGTGAATCTCACCCAGCCCGGTCAAGGCGTGCCGATCCTCCTGAACGCCTGTCGGGCCGTGACCATCGCTGCCAAACAGACCGGGATCAAGGAGATTCATAAGCCCCGGGCTTCCGGCGGCAACTAGCCGGCCTGTGTTCGTACTCGCGCAGTGATGCGTTCGATTTCCGGCGCCGCTCGTGCCACGACTCCGACGCTGGGATTCTGCGCTTGCCTTCGTATGGTCCCAAAGCTCAGCCGTACCGAAGTCGTTTGCTCGCAAGCGGTTTGGCGGAGGTTACGAGCGCGCTGTTCGAGATGTCGTGGAGGCCGATGAGACGGTAGAATGCCACCCATGGTCATCCAGGCATGGCAGTCCATCGTGGTTGGGTTGGCCGGCTGGCGAGGTAACCGGCCATCCAGTTGCGGCGGTCGGCGACGTGGCAGTGGGCACCGGCCTTCGTCCTTCATTCTCCCCCTGATACTCGGCGCGGGCCCGGGGGAAAGCCTCTGGCCGCCCCTCGCCAAGCCTCTGCTCTTCAGTCTTCTTGGAACAGCGCGCTCCCTTTGTCTGAGGGTAAAGATCATTGGCAACCCATGAGTGAAGAGGATAGTGGCAAGAGAGCGACTCCCGATGGTCGCGGGCCGAGGCCATTGGGGAACTGATGGCCGACAGCGGAGGCCTATATTGTGAGATCCGGCGCTATCACTTGGTGGGCGTTGGTGCCCGCTGCTTTATCGGCACTGGCTGAGCCGGGGGCGTCCCCGGCCCACGCCGAGGAGGTCCTCAACGAGCGATGTCTGTGGCACCGCTACTGTTGTTTCGGGCCGAGTCGAATCTCGGCGGCGGAACTCAAGGGCGCCGGCGCCCGGGTCCTGGGCTCCAACCGCCTGAACGTCCTCATGCAGGACAGCCAGAAGTTCATGGCCGCGCACGGGATCAAGGCCGGCAACTGGCGGGACCACGCCGTCTGGATCTACCGTGGGCCGCGGTCCTTCAACCCTCCGCTTACGCCTCATTCTCCCGCCGACTGGGCCAAGCCGGAGTTCGACGACAGCGATTGGGCCCGCCTCGACCACCCCTTTCAGGGCTCTCCCGCTCCGCGCCTTACGAACATGGCCTTCGGCCAGTTTGACGAGTCCGTGGACATGATGCTCTTGGCGGCCTTCTACCGCACCAGTTTCGTGGTCGGGGACCCGGCGGCGGCTGGGAAGCTGACGGTCCGGTTGGCCTACGCCGGCGGCGCCCGCGTGTTGGTTAGCGACTGGGCGCTGAAGCTCGAGGACTGCCTGGACCTGGCGCCGCTGGCTGCTGCCGACGGCTCGCTGGGAGTACTGGTCAGCACCGGTGCCCGACCGTTCTTCTTGACGTGGTCCGCAAGCAAGAGCTGGCAGAAGACGGAGCTGCCCGCGGCCGAGGGCGAGGCCCGAAAGGTGGCGGGCGAACCCTCGGCCTGCATCGTGGCCGACTTGGACAACGACGGTTTCCCGGAGGTTCTCCAGCCGCACGAGGACGGCGCGCTGCTCTGGCGCCGGAAGGGGAGGGTCGGCGGAGCCGCAAGGTCACGGCCGTCACCAAGCAGCCCGAGGTGGTCTTGGAGTAGAGGCCGTCACCAACTGCTGATCAGGCGGCTGCGGTTAGGAGCGTGGCAGGCGAGAGAGGAATGGACAGAGACGAGTTGGTTCGCCCCTCGTGCGATCTGGGGCCAACGAGCAGTTGCTTCCGTCGGGGTGAGCCGCTGAAGCGGACGAGCGAGTTTGATGCCCTTACAAGACCCGGAACACACAGGAACTCTCTATGGCAGCGCCTCCTTGGGTAAGCTCTTGCCTCTGCGGGGATAGGAGATCCCGGAGGCGTGCCAATGTGCGATCACATACTCTCGAACATGCCGTTCCCTTCTGGCTGGCCAAAAAACGTCGAGTCGGCCGTCCTGTACGTCGTTTCACTGGCCCGCTTCGCCATCACATGCGCCAGCGGAAGGACAATGTGGCGGCCTTGGCGGAGGAGAACCGCGAGCCTTGCGAGCAGCTCAAGGGAAAGCGGATTCGGTCTGCGAACGACCCGCGTCGACGCTTGGCTGTCCATGGCAGGCGCAGTCACTGGCCGGAAGAACGATCCCGGCATCCGCTGTCGGAGCGGGTTAGGAACTGGTCATGGCGCGCGTAATGCTCTGCATGGTCCTCACCGCCTGTGCGCCGGCGTCCGGTGCCGGGTGTGATCGCGCCTCTCCCGGCGTGCAGGCCGGCCTGGCCGGGCCGGTCGGCGCCGGGCCGAACGCGCGCATCGTCCGCGAGCTTCGAATCGCCAAGCCCGGCGTCTATAAGAACCTGATGGTCGACGGCCAGTGGGCCGATCGCGACCTCGTGAAGGTCCTCGCCGACAACGTCGTCCTGCGGAACTGCACCATCCGCTACGGCCGTCGAGATGCCGTCGAGGTGTATGCCCGCAACGTGCTCATTGAGAACTGCAAGATCCACCACGTCCTGGCCGGCACGTTCAGGGACCAGGAGGACGCCCACGGCATCACCGGCCGACCGTCCGGCCTGACCATCCGCAACTGCGAGATCGCCTTCGTCTCCGGCGACTGCGTGCAGTTCGACCCGTCCCGTAAGCTCAAGCCCTATCCGTGGGACAACGTCCTCATCGAGCGGTGCTTCCTCTGGACCGCGCCGTTGACAAAGGACCGCGCGGGATTCCGCAAGGGCGAGCGGCCCGGCGAGAACGCCTTTGACAGCAAGACGCACCCCGCCCAGGACCACGCCCGGGTGACGTTTCGCCGATGCCTCTTCCGGGGCTGGGGCCACGGCCAGATCGGCAACGGAGCTGCGCTGAACCTCAAGGAGAAGGTCCAGGCCGTCGTGGACGAGTGCGTCTTCGTAGAGAATGACATCGCCTTCCGTTGCCGCGGCACGCGCGGCAGCGCCTGGGTTACGGCCCGCAACTGCACCATCTACCACACCGACCGCGTTTGGCGCCTGGAAGACCGCGTTCGGAACGTCCGCATCTTCCACCTGGCCTACGGACCACACATCGCCCAGCGGTTCCAGAAGGCCGCCGGCGGCGCCGGCGAGGGCTTCCTCGAGGCCGGCACGCGAGCCGCGCCGCCGCTTGCTCGCTGGCCGTACGACCGCCTGCCCGTGGGCGAGGTCGTGCCCGCAGACCAGAACCCCCAATCCCGGGATGACCGTCTCCCGACCAAACCCGCCACCGGCTGGGACGCCGCGGCCTCCGGCCTGAAGTACAAGCCCACGCCCGCCGCCGGCGCCAGCCTGGCCGTCGAGCTCTTCGCCGGTGGGAAGCCCGCGCCCCAGCCCTTGCAGCGGGAGTGAAAGAACGACGCATCGCCGCCTCGCGACCTACAGACAAGCGGCGCCCTTGCTTGGGGTTCCGCCAACGCCCACCAGACGCCCGGCTCTCTCGCCGCCCTGCAATGCCGATGAACCCACCCCCGGCTCCGCGCCCGCCAGGGCCGACGCAACAGAGAGCACCAGAACGAGCGATAGTCTCGCAGCCATGGGCTCCGCTCCCGACAGTCCCGCACAGTCGCTTGTGCCACCGATTCTGGAATACTGCCGGCCGCCGCGAGTTTCGAGCGGACCTTGTGATTCACGAAGGGCGTTCCAGTTGGTGGCCGTTGCCTGCAAAGAGGTCAGACCCATGGCACAGAGCGTCCTCGCGTCCCACCGCGCCCTGATATCGGCGATGGTCCTCGGCGTCGCCGCGGCGGCCACCTCCGCGGGCGACTGGCCCCAATTCCAGTACGACGCCGCCAGCCATGGCCGGGCGCCGAAGGCGGTCGAGCCGCCCTACCAGCTTCGCTGGGTCTGGTACGGGCCGGGCAACATCGTGCAGGTCGGCCGGCCCGTTCCCGCCGGACGTGTGCCCCGGCCGCCACGGGAGCCCGTCGGTCGGCTGTCGTTCACGATGCATGCGGTGGTCGCCGACGGACGGGTCGTGTTCGGCGACCTGGACGGCGCGCTCTACGCCCTGAACACGCGCACCGGCCAGGCGGTCTGGACGCGGCAGTTCCCCGGGGCGTTCGTCCACGCAGAGGCGATCTGGCAGGGCGACGAGGACCCCGCCCACAATGTCATCATCGCGCCGTGCCAGGACGGGCGAATCTACGGCCTGGACTGGCGGGGCAGGGACGTATGGCAGGTTCGGACACGGAGGCCGATCGTCACGCCGGCCAAGCTGGACGGCAACACGGCGTACGTCGGCTCCTTGGACGGCGTGATGTATGCCGTGGACGTGCCCACCGGCAAGATCCGCTGGCGCTACGACGCCGGGGCGGCCATTCGCCAGCCGGCGGCCGTTCTGGACGGGCGCGTGTTCTTCGGCTCGGAAAACATGGTCTTCCACGCCGCCGATGCCCGCACAGGGCGCGGGCTGTGGAAGTCCGCCAAGGGGCTGTTCACGGGCCAGTCGTTCCGCAACACCTGGCCCGTGGCCGTGGGCGACAAGGTCATGACGTTCCAGGTGCTCGTCGACGGCCTGGCGGAGTTCGTGATGGAGGCCTTGCTGTTCAACGCCACGCCCGGAGGCGCCGACGCCAAGCGACTGGAGGACTGGCCGGCCGAGCGCAAGGCCATCCTCGGCTGGCTCGCCGGCGACAGGACCTGGGCGGTCGACTGCCGCAAGGGCTGGCAGAGCAGCCCGGGGCAGGTGATCGAGTCCAGCCGGTCCCCTTCCTTTGCCGGCGGGCCGATGCGGAAGACGTTCTATGTTCTCAACGCCGCCGGGGACAGGCGAGGCCGCGCCGTCGAGCCCTACCAGGTGCCCATGGGCATTGTCGGCGGCACGGGCAACGCGAACATGGGGCCGGTGCTCGACGCCCGCGGGCGGCCCGTCACGTGGTGGCGAGTCTCGGCAAGGTCCATCATCACCGGCGGGAGCTTCGGGACGAGCTTCTGCCCGGACCTCAGCGCGCTGGACCTGACCACCGGTGACCGGATCATCCTGCCGACGACCCGGAACAACCGCCGCGGCGGCCCCGGCATGGAGCTGGACAACCACCACATGCTCACCGCGGCGGGCGACTATATCTACTACAACAACCCCTTCCGCCAGGCCCGCTGGGTCAGGCTGGACGGGCGGCAGAACCCCACGGGCTCCATCAGCGCCGTCTACGGCCGGCACGATGGCGGAGGATGGTCGGGAGACGTGGTCTACTATCCGACGAAGGAAGCCGCCGGGGCTCGGGCAGAGCACGTCTACGATTCGCACGGTGCGGCCCGGACGCCGATCGTCATAGCCGACGACGCCCTGTTCCTCAATGAGATCGACATTCGCGCGCTGGCCTGCTACGAGAGCCGCACCGGCCGGAATGCGGGGGCCGACCCGCCGGAAAGGCCCGCCCGGGCCGTACGCCCGATAGCGGCGCCCGGACCGGCCTCCTCGCCGGCCGTCCAACACGACCTGGCCGACTACGTCTGGCAGAGACGCGTCGTCAGCGACATCCCGGCCGGGGCGACCGGAACGCTCCGCCGGCGCCTGGCAGAGCACGTCGAGGGCATGCTCGCGGCAGGCCACCTGCTGCCGTACTACGGCAAGCGCGGCGAGCAGAACCCCCGATGGTACTTCACCAACCCCGGCCAGACGGTAGCCGCCCTGGCTCGCGCTCTACCCTACCTGCCGGCCGAAATGCGCCCTCGCGTCCTGGCCTGGCTCCGCAAGGAGACGGCCGCGTACCCTCCCTGCGGCGAGCGCCTCAACGCCCCGAGCGACGGGGGCGCCCGCCGGATGGACTTCGCCGTCCCGCAAGCCAACTGGCGTTGGAACCCGAAGTTCTACGCCGCGCTGCCCCGCGTCCAGAACGTCTACGCCGTCTGGCTGTATGCCACAGCCGGCGATGCCGAGTACGCCCGGCGCAACTGGGACGGCATCAAGGCCTTCTACGCCGCCCACCGCGGGGATATCACCGCCAGCGTGTCCGGCGTATCCGCACCGATCGGCCTGGCGCGGCTGGCGCGGCTCACAGGCGACGTGACCACGGAACGCCAGGCCCTGGCCGACGCGGCCGAGGCATTCCGGGCGCTCGACCGCCCCGCCGATATGCAGCCGGGGATGAGCAAGCGATGGGGCTTCGGAGCACGGTGGCAGGGATCGTTCGTACCCCACGGCTTTCACCTGCTGGGCCTGACACCCGAGGTGGCGCGCTACATCCGCGAACACCCCGCCGCCTATGCTGACGTGACCAGGACGACGGCCCACCTGACCGACGAGTGGCCCATGTGGTTCATCTCCCAGGCCAGCGGGTTCAGTCGTTACTACGGCGAGAGCCACGCCCTGCCGCCGGTCCTGTCGGCCATGGTGTTCCCGGTCAAGGCGTTGGCGGAGCAGAGCCCGCCCGACAAGCTCGCCGTCTGGGCGGACGCGGAAGACGCCCCTCGCGGCGACCTGTTCTACATCCGACGGCTGGTCCTGGCGATCGAGTCGACGGGCAAGGTTGCCTGGGCCCGGTGACAGCCGGTCGGCCAGACGCAGGAGGACTGTAGCAGGAGAAGGGAACGCACTATGAATCTGGCGTTCGTGGAGATGATCCGGATCCTGGCGGGGGCGGTTCTGCTGATGGTCAGCTCTGTAAGTGCCGACACAGTAAGGGCCAAGGGAGAAGGGGGCCAGGTCGAGGACGTCGAGGACGTCGTTTTCGCAGTACGCCAGCCCAAGGGGCCGCACTGGTACGAGAACCTGGGGTACAGGATCACCGATGTCAATGACACGGCATACGGGTCGCGAGGCTATCTCTGCAAGCTGAACCTGAAGACCGCGAAGGTCGCCCTGCTGGTGGAAGATCCTCGCGGCGCGGTGCGCGATCCTCAAGTGAGCTACGAAGGCGCCAAGATCCTCTTTTCCTACCGCAAGGGCGGATCGGACTACTTCCACCTCTACGAGATCAACGTCGATGGATCGGGCTTGAGACAACTCACCGACGGTCCCTTTGACGACATCGAGCCCATCTACCTGCCCGACGGAGGCATCATCTTCTGCTCGACCCGCGCCAAGCGCTGGGTGCCCTGCTGGTATACGCAAGTGGCCACGCTGCACCGCTGCGATGGCAACGGTGGCGGCATTCGAATGCTGTCGTCCAACATTGAGCATGACAACACGCCCTGGGTGCTGCCCGACGGCCGCATCATGTACACGCGCTGGGAATATGTCGACCGGTCCCGCGAGGACTTCCATCACTTGTGGGCCATGAATCCCGACGGCAGTGGCCAGATGGCGTTCTTCGGAAACCGGTATCCTCGCGACGTGTATCTGGATGCCAAGCCCGTCCCGGGGACCGCCGGCATCGTCATGATCAACTCGCCCAGGCATGGCAGGTTGGAGCACCAGGGCCGGGTGTCGGTCGTCAGGACGGACCTGGGACCGGACGATCGGGCGGCGCAAGCCATGATCAATCCGGGAGGCGAGTTCCGCGATCCCTACCCGCTCTCTTCGGATGCCATTCTCGCGGCGAGGAAGACCTCGCTGCTCCTGATGAACGGCATGGGGCAGACCAAGGAACTCTACCGATTGTCGTCGGAACTGGCTCGGGATGGCGCCTGGCTGCATGAGCCTCGTCCGTTGCGCTCCCGGCGGCGCGAGCCCGTGATTCCTTCGCGCAGCGATCCGAGGAAGTCCATGGGCCGGTTGATCGTGCAGGATATCTACACCGGCCGGAACATGAAGGGCGTCGATCGGGGCGCAATCAAGAAGCTCCTGATCCTGGAGAACCTCCCCAAGCCGGTGAACTTCACAGGCTCCATGGACCCCATGAGCTTCGGCGGCTCGTACACACTGAATCGAGTGCTCGGCACCGTGCCGGTTGAGCCGGATGGCTCGGTGTCGGCGAGAGTGCCCCCGCTGCGCAGCTTGCAGCTTGTGGCCTTGGACGCGAACGATCTCGCCGTCAAGCGCATGTTGAGCTTCCTTACCGTGATGCCCGGAGAAGTCGCCGCGTGTATCGGCTGCCATGAGAACCGCACTGGCGCCCCTTCGGCCGTTGCGTCGCTCCAGGGCCTCAAGGCGCTCAACCGCCCGCCCAGCCGTATCGCGCCCATACCGGGCGCCCCGGGAGTTTTCGACTATCCGCGGGACATTCAGCCCATCCTCGACAAACACTGTGTCGATTGTCACGGCGTCGACAAGTACGCCGGACATGTGCTCCTCACCGGCGATCAGGGCCCCATGTTCACCCACAGCTACTTCACGCTCTCGGCCCGTTTGCAGATCGCTGACGGCCGTGACCTGGCGCGCGGCAGCTACCCGCCCTACACGATCGGCAGTTCGGCCAGCCCCCTGATGGACAAGTTCCGCCCCTCGCATCACGACGTTCGCGCCACCTCGCACGAGGTGCGGATGGTCCAGCTCTGGATCGACGCGGCCGCCACCTTCCCGGGAACCTACGCGGCGTTGGGCACGGGCATGATCGGCCCGTACGCGGCGCTCCAGTACCGCACCAAGACGGAGCCGGACTACTCGAGCTGGGCCGGCACGAAGGCCGCCGCGAAGGTGCTGGCCCGGCGGTGCAGCTCGTGTCACTCGGGGAAGAGGAAGCTGCCGCGCCATTCCGCCGACACGTTGGGGCTGCGCCTCCATCACCTGGTGTATGGCAAGGGTGCCCCGCGGTTCTGGACGCCGCCGTGGATCGAGCCGTACGACAGCACCAGACGGGTCGGATCGCAAGACTGGATGAAGAGGTACGCCGATCCCAGGCTCCAGTTCTCACGTCACATCCTGTACAACTTGTCCCGTCCGGCGAAGTCGCTGCTGTTGATGGCCCCACTGGCCAGAGATGCGGGCGGGTACGGCATCTGTGGGCGTGTGCTTGGAGATACCGATGACGTGGACTTCCGGACGCTCCTGACTGCTGTAGACGAGACCAAGGCGTATCTGGAGAAGATCAGCCGCTTCAACATGCCCAACTTCCGGCCGGCACCCGAGTACATTCGCGAGATGAGACGTTTTGGCATCCTGCCCGCGGACTACCAACCGGACGATCCCATAGACGTCTACGATACGGACCGCCGGTACTGGGAATCCATGTGGCACCGGCCTGTGCCTGCCGGGCACACACTACGCAGGACGCCGGCAGGCCCCCACACAACAACTACGGCCCCCCGGGCCCTGTCGCAGAGGGAGGAGGTCCCATGGCCCGCCGCCCATCCGGCGCCGCGATCGTTGCCCTCGTCGCCTTGATCTCGCCGCACACGCAAGCCCGCGCCGGTGACACGAGCTGGATGCTCAAGGCGAAGTACGGGGTGTTCATGCACTGCCAGCACCGCATCCTGCTCGGCTACTCGCACGGCACGGGTGCGGATCGCGTTCAGTTGGGGCCGCAATCCGCAAGCGTGCCTGTGCAAGGGCGTCGATGATTTCACGAGCGGCGATTCCTACAAGAAGCAGGATCTCACGCTGACGCCGAAGAACATGCCCGCCCAGAAGGGCATTTTCTGGCACGGTGTCCTGGCCCACGGCGATCTTGAGCAACATCGACTTGTCCCTGGCGTACGATCCCGTGCGCAATTTTGGCTTGCCCCGTTGCGTCGAGTGGGCGGATAGGGATGGTCTCCATTGTCGAAGTAATCAGCCGGCCCATGGTGGGCCGGCGTGGAAGGAGACCACCCC
>Ga0272441_10006226_pt1 | contig 20134 bp, 10 predicted proteins | sample SSMProp6N_FD_193582 | JGI IMG/M metagenome (GOLD analysis project Ga0272441, IMG submission 193582) | Marine sediment archaeal communities from Little Sippewissett salt marsh, Falmouth, MA, United States - SSM-Prop-6N | ecosystem: Environmental > Aquatic > Marine > Wetlands > Sediment ...
CCGAGCACTTCGGGGAAACCGAAGGTTCGGGCGGGATTGACGGTTGCGCGCTCGACGACCTGCTCGAGCGTGAGCCCGAGCAGCAGGAATTTCGAGAGCGTGGTGGCGAAATCGTGGACGGGCCCGTTGACGTTGAACCGGTGCAGGTCGCTGGAGATCGTGTTGGGCAGGAACCCCTGTTCGATCGCTTTTTCGGCGACCTCGAGCGAGAAGCTACCGGCCCCGTGCCCGACATCGAACCGCACTCCGCGCTCGCGTGCCGCCGCCACTTCGGGCAACAGCTTGCCGTGCTCGTCGAGGATCCCGTCGGTCCTCGCGTGATAGCAGTGCGTCAGCACATCGCCGGTCCCGAGCATGGCCAGGATCTGTTTCGTTGTCGCGCGTGTTGCCCCGGCATGTACCATCAAGGGCAGCGCTACGGCGTCGGCCGCCTGTTTGGCGCGGCGCAGCGCTTCGAGGTCGTGCTCGCCGGTCACCTGTTCGGAGATCCTGACCTTGACTCCGAGCAGCAGATCGCGGTTCTGTTCGATGGTCCGGATCGTCAGCTTGGGGTTGGCATAGCCGAGATGGTGCAGCTCGCCGTCGGGGCTGCCCGGCCCGTCGGCGGTCTGGCCGATAACGGAGATGTTCAGCAGCGCGTAGATCCGCGTGTCGGCCGGCTCCGCGACATACCTGCGGAACCCGGCAAAATTGTGTGCGCCGGCGGAGCCCGCGTCCAGCACGGTTGTGACACCTTTCTCGATGCAGTTCGGATCGGCCGGGATCCCGAGCGCCGTAACGTCGTCGTAGACGTGGACGTGGCTGTCGATCAGGCCCGGCGTCACGAGCTTGTCTTGGGCATCGAACACGCGGGCGGCGTCCGGCGGATCGATCTTCGGCGCGATTCGCGCGACGCGTCCGTCGGCGAACGCGACATCACGGACGGCGGAGAGTCCCTGCGCGGGATCGACGACATGACCGCCGGTGATAAGCAACTCATAGGGCATTGGAGCGTCCTGTTTCGCGTTCGTTGTCCGCGTCCGATCGAGCGGGTTGTGCTTCAGAGATCGATTATAGCACGGCACACGTGTCGACAGGAAGCGGATCACGGCGCGAGCCAGACCTGGACCCGGTAGCAGCGGCTCGGTCCGTCCGCGGTTTGGTCCGGGATCTGGAGCATGCCGCCGGTCCCGTTGATATTGTTGGACAGGCAGTTCCAATCCGGCAGCCTGAGGTCGTCGGAATATTCGACGCGATAGAGCCTGCCGGTGGCGCTCATGAACCCGACCGTCGCATTGCCGGGGTTGGCGATGTTCGAGATCCGGAAGAACGAAGCCGGATTCGTCGGGTTCGTATCGGCGATATACTCGAACAGGTCGCGCACCTGGTCGTTGTCGAAATCGTCGTCCGGTCCGGCATTGGGCGCCAGCGGGTTGAGCCCGTACCTGTCTTCCCAGTGGTCGGGCATCCCGTCATTATCATCGTCCGTGTCGAGGCTATCGGCTTCGCCGTCCCCATCGTTGTCGGTCTCGACGGTTACGCTGACGACGGCCGATGTCGCGGCGCACGGCGGGACGCCGTTGTCCCAGCACACGACCGTGAGCGCGTGTGTGCCCAGCCCGGCGTTTGTCCATTGCACGCTGAACAGGCATCCTGTTGCCACGCCGATCAGGTCTGTGCCGTTCGCGTAGAACAGGTTCTGGGTGACGACCGAGTCGGGATCGAGCCAGTCGCACTCGACCTGGATGGCTCGGCCTTCGGCCAGCACGGCGTTGTCGGCCGGGCTGACGATCGCGCATGTCGGCGGTTCGTTCGCGGTCCGCACCTCGACCTGCAGCTCGTCGTGGCTCTGCAGCGCGCCGTCCGTGGCGAGCAGTCGCAGGACATACACGCCGTCCGCCCCGAACGTGGCGGTGGTGTCCTCCGCGTTTGGGTTCGCAAACACGACGTTGCCCGGCCCGTCGATCTTCGTCCAGCTCACGCTCAGGCTCGAGCCGTTCGGCAGCCCGTCATCGGCTACCGTACCGTCGAGCGCCGTGCTCTGTTGCCTGCTGAGCCGGTCGGCGCCCGCCTCTACGACCGGTGCGTTGTTCCTGGCATTACTGATCTCGACGAAGCACAGCGCGTTTTTCTTGCTCGACGCGGCGTCCCCGGTGGTCAGGCTCAGTGCGCCGTCCGCGACCGTCACCGTGTTGGTCCGGTCCACCCACCCGCCGGTCACGGTCCCGTTCGCGACGTCGACACTGTTCTCTGCGACGACGTGATACGTCACGGGCTCGCCTGCGGCGGGGTCCCCGGCAACGACGCGCACGGTGTAGTCGCCGTTCCCGCAGGCGATCTGCCAGGGCTCGTGCCGCGTGTTGGGATTGTTCATGAGGATACCGGTATCGTGCTGTTGGTCCGGGGCCGCGGCGTGATTGCGCTCGAACGTGTTGCCCGCGTTGTCGGTGGCCCAGCCGTAGCTGTAACCGTTGCCCTGGCTCCCGAACACGCTGCCGTCGTCTTTCTCGAACCCGTCGGGCACGGCGGAACCCGCGGGTTGGAAGTTGATCCTGACGGTGAACACGTCGCTGACCGTGATGCTGACGGTCGCGCTCGCGCTGTTGGTCAGGGCGTCATGGGCGCGGAACGTGAAACTGTCGGGCCCGGCATAGTCTGTATCGGGCTTGTAGACGAGGTCCGGCGGCGTTCCCAACAGCGTGCCGTTGGGCGGAGCAGCGACGATCTCGAACGTGAGCGGATCCCCGTCGGGATCGGAGGCAGTGAGCACAACGCCGAGCGGCGCGTTCTCGAGTGTTGTCAGCGACCGGCTCTCGGCAACGGGCCGGTCGTTGACCGGCGTGACCGTCACGCCGACCGTGCCCGTCGCTGTCCCGCCGTTCCCGTCGGCGGCGACGTAGGTGAACAGATCGCTCCCGTTGTAGTCGGGATCCGGCGCATAGCTCACATGCGTGCCATGGTTCACGGTGCTGCCGTGCGCGGCTGCGCCCACGGACAAGACAGACAGCGTATCGCCGGTGTCCGGGTCCATGTCATTCGCCAGCACATCCACCGTGATGGCGGGGCTGTCTTCGGGCATCGAGACCGCATCGCCACCGGCCACGGGCAGATCGTTGACGGGCATGACCGTCACGTTGACCGTGCCGGTGGCGCGGCAGCCGGCCCCGTCGCTGACGATGTAGGTGAACAGGTCGCTGCCGTGATAGTCGGCTGCCGGCGCGTAGGACACATGGCTCGCATGGTTCACGGTAACGCCGTGCGCGGCGGGCCCGACAGACACGACGGTCAGCGTGTCGCCGTCCGGGTCTTCATCGTTTGCCAGCACATCCAGCACGTTCGCGCCGCTGTCTTCGGCGACGGCCGGCTCGTCGTCCGTGCATGCGGGCGGATTGTTCACCTCGTTGTCCATGATGTGCGCGAGCACGCCGGCGATGTCGATACCGTTATAGTCCGGATCCGTACTGGCGGCGGCGAACGTAAGCTCGGATTCGTGGTTGCCCTCCACCAGCGCATCGTCCACGGCCGTGACCGTTACGGTCTGCGCCATGTACCAGTCGGCGGGCGAGAACTGCAGCGAGTCCGGACTCGCCAGCACCTGCGTGCCGTCGCAGCTCACGGTGACCGCCACGTTTGCTGTCGGCTCGGCCAAGAGCCACACGGCGAGCTCGTCGCTGGTCCCGCCGCCGTGTTCCCGGAGATTGGTGGCATCTTCGGACTCGCGGACGGCGACTCCGGGCTCCGACGGCTGCACGGTCAGGACCAGCTCGTCATAGGCCTTTGCGTTCCCGTCCGTGGCGGTCAGCAGGAGGGTGTTCGTGCCGGGCGTGCCGCATGCGACGCTGCTGCTCACGGCGTCGGGCGTACCGAAGCTGACCGCGCCCGGCCCGTCGGCCTGGATCCAGAGGACGTTGGTCGTGCCCGCCGGCCTGCCGTCGTCCGAGACCGTGCCGCTCAGTTGTCCGGGCAGCGCTGTGGTGATTTCCATGTCCGGCCCCGCATCGACGACCGGCACAAGGTCCGGCAGGTCCCCCACCAGCACGGCGATCTGGCCGGCCGACAGCGCGCGGTTATACAACCGGAACTCGTCGAGCAGTCCTTCGTAGAAGTAGCCGCTCACCGCGGTCATGTCATGGAACCGGCAGTTGTCGTTTATCGCGCCGAGCCCGATATTGCCGCTGTGCGAGCCGATCGGCGCGGCGGGTCCGTCCGCGAACAGGGCCCCGTCGAGATAGCCGCGGAAGGCGTTCGGTTCCAGGACCGTACTGTCCGGCGTAGCGTCGAGCACCAGCGCCAGGTGGTGCCATGCCCCGGGAGTCACGCTGTTGCTGAGGAACGTGGTTTGCCAGCCGTTCTCGCCGCCGGCCCAGCCGCCGACGAACACGCGCCCGTCCAGCAGGTACATGCTGAACCCGCGCGTGGCGCCGCCTTCCTCGTAGAGCACCTGCCGCGCGGTTGCGTCGACGGCCTTGAACCACAGTGCGATCGTGCGTTTTGCGAACTCGCCGGTGTTGATCCTGGTCGAATCGCTCAGCGTGATTTGATCGTTCTCGCCGTCCAGGCCGATCGCGCCGGCGCCGTCGTGGCCGCCCGCCGGCTGCCACACGGGCCCGTTCACGAGCGTGCCGTTGTTCGCGCCGTCCGCGGTCCATGCGTCGTAGGCGGTTGTGCCGTCTGTTTCGTCGAACGGGAAATGCACGATCAGGTCGCCGGTCGGTCCGTCGAACCCGTTCGTGGAAACGAGCACGGACAGTTCGGCGCTGTCCTGTTCCCAGCCGTCATCGGCGCTGAGCCGGAGGATATAGGCGCCGAACGCGGTGATTTCGACCGCCGTGGTCGCGGCGGTCGGGGTCCGGAACACGACGTTGTCCGGCCCGCTCACCCGGGTCCATGCCACGCCGAGCGTGCCGGCCGGGTTCCCGTCGTCGGAGACCGCGCCTTCGAGCAGGAGCCGGCACGGCACATGATCGGCATAGACGACATCCTGGCCGGGCACCGTGATCGCGGCGGTCGGCGCCGTGTTGTCGTTGTATGCGATTGTCACGGCGGCGTCGGACGCGGCGCCGACGTGATAGCTTGGATCGGGCGTGATCGCAACACTCACGGTTTCGGCCTGTTCGGGGAGCGTGTCGTTGACGGCCGTGAGCGTGACGGTGCGGGTGGTCTGCTGGTCCGCGAACGTGACGCCGGCGGCCGGGTTCAGGACGAAGTCCGCCGCCGTCGCGGTACTGTGCGCGGGTTGCCATGCGTAGTTGACGGTCAGCGTGCCGTCCAATCCGCGGCTACGCGTCAACGTGTAGGTCGCCGTCCCGCCGCCTTCGTCGGCCACGGCGTCGGTGGCCGCGATCGTGATCTCCGAATCGTCGTCGGTGATGTCGATCTGGGCCGCGCGCGGCGCACCGGCCATGTAGTTACCGGCGGAGCCCGCCACCGTGAGCTTCACGTTTTCCGTGCCTTCCGGCTCCGTATCGTTGAGCGGCGTGACGGTCAGCACGACGTTGGACGCGCCGTCGGGTATCAGCGCGCTCGTGCCGAGCGCCGCGTAGTCGGTCCCCTCCGTAGCGGTGCCCGACAGCGTGTAGTGCACGGTCAGATCTCCGTTCGTGCCCGGCCCGCCTGTTGCCGTATCGATCCGTGTGAGCGTGAATTCGGCCGGCTCGGCGCCGAGCTCGCGGGCATGATCGTCGGTGGCCGCGACGGTGACGACGGCCGGCTCGTCCGTGATATGGATATGGCTCTCGTAGGGGATGCTGTCGAGGCAGGACACGACAATGGACATGCTGCCCTGCGTGGTGGGCGTGAAGCTGAACTCGGCGTTGCCGCTGTTGTCCGTGACGGCGACGTGGTATTCTGTCGGGTCCAGGACCAGCGCCACGGTGGCGCCCGCGCAGTTTGTCCCGTTACGGGTCACATGCACGGAGAAGCCGGCGGCTTGGTTGGGCGGCAGCGATACCGGATGCGTGGCATGCAGCGTGGCCGGGAACTCGCTTCTGAACTCGAGCGCGGGATCCCCGAGCAGATGGAACATCCTGGCGGTCAGCAGCTCATAGTATCCGGAGTATCCGACCGCGTCGCGCGCATAATTGTTCAGCTCGCCGAGCCGTCGCGAAGCGGGATAGGTCGAACTGCTCCACGTGCTGTAATCTTCCCAGATCGCGTCCATGACGCCGACATGCAGCGTGTCGTTCTCGCCGGAATAACTGACGCGCATGTGGCCGAGCGCGGCAACGCCGCCGCCGTTCGGGTTGCGCAGCCATGCCTCGCAGAAGTAGTCGCCGCCGTCGAACCGGCCGGTCAGGCAGTTGATGGAGACGACGAGCGGCAGCCTATTGCCGTTGACCAGCCCGTTCACATCCGAGATGTTGTAGGCGGGCGTGCCCCAGCCTCCGGTCGAGCCATGGTCCCGGTGCAGGACGAATCCGACCCCGTCATTGAGCCACGGTGTGATTATTGATCGGCCGCCCGTGCCGTGCGCTGTCCAGGCGTCCGGCACGGGGTCGGGCGGCGTGATGCGCAGCGGGTAGTAGCCGGCATAGTAGGAGGCCGGGTAGCTATTGACCGCGAAATGCACGGTATAGCCTTTGTTGAACGGATCGTCTGTCGTGTCATAGCCGTTCCAGTCGCCGTAGAAATCGTAGTCCGGCCCCATGAAATCGCCGACCCGATGCACGTCCTGGTCGAACCATCGTCCGGATTGGTTTTGCGCGGCGCCGAGCATCTCCTTGAGCCATGCGCCGGGCGCGGGGTTCCTGTCGTAGTCGAGTATCTTATTGACCGCAGTCGTGACTTGCGCCTCGGTATCGCAGGCCAACCGGCCCAGCGCGAGGTCCGGCCGGGTATCGTTGCCGTCGACCAGCGCATAGTGCAGGTCGGTATACCACGTATGTGTCGAGCCGTGATAGGGGTGCCCGATCACTTGGCAGGCCGGCACGTTCTCGTGGTCGCCGACGATCAGCACGAACGAGAGCATGGTACCCGCGGCATACGCGGCGTGGATGTAGTTGGAGACGGCGGCTTCGCCGCTGCCGGTCTCCGAGGGATAGCCTGCGATGTAGGTCTTGAGCCCTTTCCGGTGCCACCAGTCGGCCAGCGGCCCGATCTCCTCGACGAAATTATCGTGCGCGATCATCAGGTAATCGGCATCGTCCGGGGCGGCAGTGCCCGGCGCGCTGCCGGGCGCCTGTTCGTCCGGCGCGGGTTCCGTTTCGCCCGCCGCCGGCTCGTCTGCGTCCGCGTCCGCACGGATGTCGAGAATCTGCGGCAGCCGGCCGCGCCTGGGATCGCGGCGTGAGCGTTTTGGGCGAACGGGCAGTTGGAGTTCCATGTGCCAGTCGACGTCGGCCGCTGCACGCAGTCTTTTCCGGGCCGGGTTGTAGGACAGGGGGCGATAGACCACGACGGCGTACTCGCGTCCACGCACGGTGACCTGCTCGATCAGCTCGATGACGGGCTTGTCACCAAACGAATCGCGGGCATAGACGGCTTCGTTCCTGGCAAACGGTTGGCTGTCGTCGGGGAAGCCTGTCAGGTCCGGGTCCGGCATCTGCACCGGCGCGACCTCGACCTCGTCGGGCAGCGCGACCCACTGCACGGCGTCGACGCGGACCTTCACGCGGCTGCCGGCCGGTATGCGAATGGTGCTCGTGTATTCCGGCAGTTCCGGTTCGCCGATCGTGCGGGTATGCCTGTGCCAGCCGTCCAGGAGCAGGGCCCGGTAGGTCTTGCCGTCCTTGAGCCGGACCGGCCGCAGGGCGACCCGCTCGGAGCGGGCCTTGAGGTCCGCCCTGTTCCGCGTCTTGCGGGCCAGCGCGAAGACCTCGACCTTGTTCTCCGCGCGGACCGGTTTCTCGGCGGCGACGCGTGCGCCGCGATAGCGCAGGATCCGCCGGTGTCCGGGCGGGTCCGGCCGGGCGTCCGTCGCCTGGGCCAATGCGCGGTCGGCCGCCGCCGTCGCGAGCAGCCATGCGAGCAACAGGCCTTTGGCCGTTCGGCTCACCGGGCCTCCAGTCTTTGCGAATCGTCTCGGTTCATTCAACGGTTCCTATGACTCGCGGTTGATTGTTGTCATCGAACACCGTCAAAGTTTTGCCGGTCAGCGCGCTCAGGCAGCCCTGGCGCAGGGTGAACGTCATCTGGGTATCCGACCATGTGACGGGGATCTGGATCTCGTTCCCGTACCCGGCCCTGTTGCCGGGGCTTGTGCCGAGCACGGCGCGGCAGAACGAGTCGTCCAGGTAGAGCTCGTGCTGGTATTGGAGCTGGTCCGCGTCGCCTGTCGTCTCGCTGACCTTGTTGTTCTGGTAGATCTCGACTTTGCTGCCGGGCATGGCGGTGGTGCGCGTCACGATGTTCGAGGTGAACCGCCCACTCTCGAGCTGGTACCCGTCGAAGAAGTAGTGGATGAGTCCGTCGGCCAGATCGACGGCGCTGCTGTCCTTGACGCACAGCTCGTCGATCCGCCACTTCTCGACGAACGATACGGCGGGCGTATCCATGACCTGGCGGACGGGGTTCCCGTCGATCTTCAAGCCGCGCCCGGAGTTGATGCCCTCGATGACGGAGCCCAGGTCGTGATTGACGTTGTCGTTGGTGGTGTAGGTTGAGCCGCCGATCCACGTGGCACAGATATCCGGCATGCCGTAGTTGTTGCCGTTGGCCGCGTAGTACCGGACCGTCTTGGAGTTGAACCGTCCGGAGATGATGCTGTAGCTGGCCTGGTCCTCGGCCGGCGTATCGTTGCGGGACAGGCCGGTATGGCCGCCTGTCCAGCTGAACGATTCGGTGTCGAGATCGGGATAGACCGGGCTGGTCCCGCCGATCGTGCCGGTATCGCTGCGGAACCGGAACTCCATCTTCTTGCTGAGATTGTTCCACTTGGTCCCCACCGTGATCTCGCCCCAGCCGCCGCCGGACCAAGTCAGGATATCGCCGGGGCTCGGCGGCAGGTTCGTGGACAGCGCGGATTCGGGCACCGACCAGCGGTAGGCCCAGTCGCTGTTGATGTGGAACTGGTCATAGACGCGCCGCCACATGAACGTCTTGAGGGTCGGGTGCTCGTAGACGCCGGGTGGCACGAAGCGGATCGGGCCGATCATGGCGGCGCTGCTGAGCGGTTGCCGGTAGGTCTGCGTAAAGTTCGGCGGCGCGTTGGTCGTGGTGAACTCGCCGTCGGTCGAACGTACGTCGACATGCAGGCCGTGCGGCGGCCACATGGTTTTCGAGCGGCCGATCGTCGTGTTGCCGTCCGCCTCCCAGAAGAAGAAGGGCGGGCCGTCGCCGTACTTTGTGCCGAGCCCGCCGATCGCCAATGTGACGGTCACGGTCGCGCCGTCCTGCCAGCCGGGCTCGGCGACAACCGAGCCGCCCATGGCCGCGAACGCGGGGTCGAGCGTGAAGCCGGCGGACGAGGCGGCGGCCGACCGCACGGTCCGGAACCCGACGGTCCCGTCGTGGTTGTCGGTCGGCATGCCGGCCTCGCGCCAGGAGAGCCGGGCCGCGAAGGCCTGTTCCTCGAAATTGCCGCCACGCAACACGCGTGCGCTGCCGGAGAGCGGGCCGCACGGATTGGTGCGGGCCGAGCCGTCCCCGTACGCGTTCGAGCCGTAATAGTCCCAGCACCATTCGTGTAGGTTGCCGGCCATGTCGTGCAGCCCGTACCCGTTCGCGCCGAACGCGTCGACCGGGCTCGTATACGGCAGGCCGCCACTGTCGTAGGCGGGATGGTAGGTGTCCGAACTGTACGGGCTCGCGTCGTAGCCGTACGCGGCGTTGTTGGCCCGGTAGTTCGCGTGGGCGTGGTCGATCGCAGCGCCCCAGGGGAAGCGCAGGCCGGTCAGCCCGCCGCGTGCCGCCTTCTCGCGCTCCGCTTCGGTCGGCAACCGGTACCCGTCGGCCGTCCAGCGCACACAGTCGTTCGAGATCGCGAGCTCGCCGCTGCGATACACGTTCGTGTCCGACGCGGCGGTGAGGTAGCAGGGGGTCAGACCCTCCCGCTCGCTGCGCGCATTGCACCACTTCACGCAGTCGTACCAGTTCACCGTGTGGATCGGGTGGTTAGCCGCCTTGCCCTGGCCGGTGTTCGAGAAGCCGTAGCCGTTGTTCGTGGCCCACGCGTAGAGTGTGTCCCAGGCCGACTTGGTCGTCTCGTATCTGTCCATGTAGAACCCGTTCACGTACACGTTGTGCGCGGGCCGCTCGGCCTCGGCCGCGGGCTCGTCGAGATTGTCGCCCTGCGCGAACCAGCCCTCGGGCACGAAACACATGCCGGTCGGAACGCTCGAGAGATCGGCCGCAATGACGCGGTAGAAACGGGTCTCGCCAAGCGGGAGCTGCGCGGACGCCGCCGTGGCCGAGGTGAACTGGTTCGTGAACGGGAGCCAGACGCCCGAGGGCAGGTTCGTCGTGTACTCGACACGCGACAGCCCGTTCGTGAAGCTGTTCGTCCAGCTCAAGCCGCCGCCAATATCGAAACCGCTGATCGTCAGGTCGGTCTGGGCATTACAACACAGAACGGAGCATAGGAAATTCGTGAACAGGAATGCGCGCACTTTCATTCAGCTCTCCTTAACCGCCGTTCATCTAACGGATGAATGCGCCTTCGGCGCTATTCTCTATCTATTTTGTCGTGTGGCCGCAAAAAGCATACAGCGAATGGGCGGGCCGCCCTCCGCATCCTCAGCCTGCCACCTCGCCAGCCATTTTCGGCCAAACGATATAGCATGCTAGAGTCATGCTAGCCCGTTTGTCAAGGGGGGATTGTGGGCTGGTTGCTGGTTGCTGGTGAATGGTGGATCGCCAATGGAAACCTTCGTCGGCAACTTTGTCGGAACCTTTGTCGAATCCAGCTGGGGGTGGGGAGGACCAAGGGCGGGATCGACGAAGTGACCGACGAAGTGGGGAGCCGGATGGAGAAGGGGTGTCAAACGGAAACCAGGACGAGACAGCCATCCTGCCTTGTTGCTTCAGCCGGTCTCTTTCTGCTAGTGTTCTGCTGCTGACACGGTTGTTGCGGGCGCTTCTCACAGGTCACATTCCACACGAGAAAGGCTACTCCAATGTCGAGCAAGCATGCACCCCTCTCGCTGCACCCGGCCAACCCGCACTATCTGCTGTTTCGTGGCAACCCGACGGTGTTGGTATCGACGGCGGAGCACTATGGCGCGTTGCTGAACGGTGGGTTCGACTACCGCAAGTACCTGCGCACGCTTGGCAAGCACGGCTTGAACCAGACCCGCGTGTTCAGCGGCCTGTACCGGGAGCTTCCGGGCAGCTTCAAGATTTGCGGCAACACGCTGGCGCCGGCCGCCGGCGATTTGATCTGTCCCTGGGCGCGCAGTCGTCGGCCGGGCTACTCGTGCGGGGGGAACAGGTTCGACCTGACCCGCTGGGACAAGCGCTACTTCGAGCGGCTGAAGGATCTTATGCGGGTTGCGGGCCGCAACGGTGTGGTGGTCGAGGTAGTGCTCTTCTGCCGATTCTACAATGACGCGCTGTGGTCGGCCAGCCCGCTGAACGCCGCCAACAATGTGAACGGCGTGGGCAACGTGGCGCGTGGCCAGGTATACCGCATGAAGGACCGGCGTCTGCAGAGCGTCATGGACGGCATGGTTCGGAAGATCGTGTGTGAGCTGAACCCGTTCGACAACCTCTACTACGAGATCTGCAATGAGCCGTACATCACGCGGGACACACCGGACCGCTGGCAGCGGCATGTGGCGGGGCTCGTCCGCGCGACCGAGCGCTCGCTGCCCAACCGGCACCTGATTGCGCGCAACGCCTGCAACAAGGGTCGCAGGCTGCGGTCCATGGACCGAAACGTCGACATCATCAATTTCCACTACTCCCTGCCTGATCTGGCGGTGACGCCGAATCTCCGGCTGAACCGGCCGCTGGCCGACGACGAGACCGGATTCAAGGGATCAAAGGGGGATCCCTACCGCATCGAAGCCTGGCGTTTTCTGCTGTCCGGCGGTGCGATCTACAGCAACCTGGACTACACCTACACGGTAGGTCACGAAGACGGGTCGGCCCGCAACAAGGCCCCGGGCTGCAGCGTGAAGTCGTTCAAGGCACAGCTTCCTGTGCTGCGCAGGTTCTTGGAGTCTTTCGACTTCGTGCACATGGCGCCGGACACGACGTTCATTGTCGGGCGCAGCTCGAAGCGCGCGCAAGTGCACGCGCTGGCCTGCCCGGGGCAGGAGTACGCCGTCTATGTCGCTGGGGGGCCGCGCATCGGGCTCAGCGTCAAACTGCCCGCGGGTGAGTACCGGGCCGAATGGGTCGGCACGACCACCGGCCGCGTGTTCAAGCGCCAGGCGCTCAAGGGCGGCAGGCGCGCCGTGCGGCTGCGCTCGCCGGGGTTCCGGGTCGATATCGCGCTCGCGGTGCGGCGAGGTAGAATGGTTGATGGTTGATGGTGTTGAGCCGACGGCATGGTCGAACGGCAGGCGTCAATCCGTTCGATTGGCATCCCTGTCCTGCCGCAAGATGTTCTGCGCGCCATGCAGGACGGCAAGGACGTCGATCTGGTCGGGCTTGATGTGGTAGACAATGCGGTAGGGTCCTTCTATCACCTCTCGAATCTGATCCATGTCGTATTCCGGCACTCGCCGGCCAGAGAGAGGAAAGTCCGCGATCTGTTGTGATCGACGAGTCAGGCGGTCAACCATGCGTTGCGCATACTCGGGGGAATCTTGTGCAATGTAGGTGTGAATGGCCTCCAGATGGCCGTCGGCAGTGTCTGTCCAATGGACCTTCATTCGGGAAGACCGTACTTCTTCCGGACTTCCCGAACGTCCTTGGTTCGTCCTTCCTTGCTGTCGGCGAGACCCTGTTCGATGACTTCCCGCACGTAGATCTCATGCATCAGATCATCCCACGAGGCATTTTCGGGCATCTTGTCGACAAGCTTGTGTGCCTGCTTTTTGGTCATTGTGCTTGGCATGGATCTCTGCCCTCCCGTCGCGTCAACTCACGACAGCACGATATCACATCGCAGGCCATCGATCAATGTTCTTGAAACCTGCCCTCCGGACAGTTTCAACCACGAAAGACACGAAGACCACGAAAGGGAATCGCCGCGAGACTCGTTGCCGTGCCGGCTTCTACTCCAACTGCAGCACGACACGCAGTCCGGTCGGCGCTTTTGGGCCCGGATTCCGGACCCCGATCCCGTCGATGCTGTTGGCGGGATCGCGCCAGTTGGAGATGATACGCAGCCTGACCTTGTTGCCGACATTGCCCTCGACGGTGTAGAGGCTGGTCCCCTGCACATAGCGCACGATTCCGCTGTGCCCGCCCCACTCGTTGTCGTAGCGGACATAGTCGCCGGGCTGCGGCGTGAAGGTCGACCATTTGGGCGAGCTCTTGTCGATGAACTCGCGGTTGTCGATGAACCAGGACCGGATCGGGTAGGATCCTTTCAGCATCCACCCGCCCTCCTCGTAGCCGCCGGTGAACGGGCTGTCGGCGGCGCGGTATGCCCAGGCCACGAATTCCGAGCACCACGCCTCGTAGTCGTGCTCGTTGGTGCCGGTCTTGACGAGGTATCGCTTGATGTCGTAGGGGTAGTAGGTGAGATCGACGCCCACCTCGTCGGGGTACCGGCCGTTCTCCGCGACCGCGATTGCGACGATCTGATCGCCGCTCGATGCGTCTGCCACGCCGGGCACGTGGTCGACGGTGATCGACGTGTCCTGCAGCTGTTCTTCCGGCGCATGGTAGTCTTGGATGTCTTCCTTGTGCGGGGGGTCGTCGTTCGCATGCAGCTGCAGCTGCATGCCGGCCAGCAGCATACAGAGGCCGGCGAGCGCCGCTACGAATCGGGTCGGGCTACGCTTCATGCGGTTGTCTCCGTTGTACATTTTGCGGTCTGGCGGCGCGCTCCGTCGCGTCCGCCGTTGTTCCGCCGCTCGGCTCAACCGAACACCCAGGATCGAATAAGGAATATCCAATTTCCAACCGAGATGTCCACCTCCTTCTCTTACTTGCATATTGGATATTCCTTGTTGGCTGTTGGATATTGAGTCCTTCTCGCAGAACGCCTCGGGCTCCGCGAGCCGTACCTGACGACTCTCCAACGGTTCGCTCGCCAACACCCAGCTATCCCTTGGCCGCCGCGCGGGATCCCGTCCATTTCATCACGTTCTTGAGCAGTTCGTCCGCTTCTTCCCTTGTCTTGCACGAGGTAGCGAGCATGAGCCCTTCGGGTTTCAGCTCTGTCAGCATCGTCTCGACGCTCGGGTTCGGGCACTGCGCATAGACCAGCTTGCCGGCGTCCTGGATCCGGCGCAGAAGCGGGATCCAGGCCGTCACGGGTTTGCCGGCGCCCGCGCCGGGCACCCACTGGATACCGTCCAGCTCCGGCAGCGCGAGCAGCGCGTCCAGGTGCCGGATCGCGTCCGGCCCGTCCAGATGATAGATCGTGCGCTCGACCATGTGCGTCTGTTTCTCGAGCGAGGGCAGGAAATGCTCGTTGAACATGGCCGGCGAGATCATGCAGGAGAAATCGGATTGAAGATCGATCGACGGGCGGTCCGACCAGATCCGCATCCAGTAGAAGTAGCCGCCGGTCTTCTGCGTGATTTGGGTTGCCTCCTGCCAGCAGCGATGCCAGGCTTCGGTGATGCGCGCCACGGCCGGCTCGATGTAGTCCGGATTGAGCGCGAAGTCGAGCGCGAGCTCCTGCGTGCCGCGCAGCCGCGCCAGGATCTCGCTGGGCCCGTTCAGATCCGGGACACAGACGTGGTAGCCGTCCGCGCGCTCCGCAAAGGCTTCCATGAGCCGCTTCGATTTCTGCCACCATTCGTTCTCAGGGTCGAAGTCGAGGTCGGGCAGGTTCGCCGGATCGTCGATGATCGGATAGCTCCAGGCGTGCTTCTCGCTTTTGAACGATACGCGGCTGCCGAGGTAGGCGGCCAGGATCGCGACGAACCCGATCGGGACGCCCGGCGCGACCGGAAACGCTTCGCCGGCGTGATACGTGCGTGCCAGTTGCGCTTCCGCATGCGGGATCACGATGTCCGGATCCGTGAAGTAGCGCTCGAGATCGTCGGTCACCGGCAGAGACGCGCCGTCTCCGGACGGTTCCTGCGGCGCCGTTACCCGGATCACGGCCCGGTCAATGATCGCATGGTTCCACCACGCTTCCACGCGGCGTCTGGCTTGCTCGGTGTCTTCCTTGTGGATCTTCATGGTATCTCACAGTCAACCCTCGTAGTCCAAAACGTAGTCAGCCATCGAGTCTCACCCCGAATCGACCTGTTGACTACGTGTGTGACTACGATCGCTGACTTCCCGGTATGGCCCCTCCATCCCCGCAATCGCATCCCACCCACCTTGACAACCGCACCCCCATCATGCTAGTATCATGCTGTGTTCAGCGTCAAGTCAAGAGTGGGCAGGGGGTGGGGTTTACCGAGTGTGGATTTGGGGTGTGCTTCATCTGTGGATTCGACCCCGGGGAAGCCGGGGAATCGATTGCAGTCGGCAGCAGTCGATTGCTGTCGACTGCAATCGATACGGAACATACAGGAGATACTGATTGATGCATGCTGACTGTGCAAAGCCTTGTCCACGCTCGGCGCGGCGGTCGGGGCTGCTGCTTGTCTCGGCTCTGTTGCTTGCCGGCTTCACGGCGAGCGGTCGGGGCGTACCCAAGCAGGCCTTTCCGCGGCTGGGCGGCTACCAGATCGGGGGTATGCCTTTCAAGGGGCGCTACGCCGACCCTGCCTATCACCGGCAGCTTGCGCGGCTCGATTACGTGATTCTTGGCTCCGTACACCCGACAATCAACGAGTCTGCCGCCGCGATTCGGCGGCTGAACCCGTCGATCATCCTTGCCAAGTACACAAAGATCGCGGAGATGAACCCGAGCTACAAGATCAGTTACTGGGCGCATAGAAAGAACAAGATCGACCAGGGCCAGGGCCCGAACACGTCCAACGCGTTTGATTGGTGGGCTCGCACCTACGACGGCGAGCACACCAGCAGCTGGCCCGGCAACTGGAACATCAACATCACGCGCTGGACCAAGCCCGACGCATCCGGCGACCGCTACCCCGAATTTGCCGCGAAACACGACTACGAGACGTTTCTCAAGCACGACGTGTGGGACGGCGTATACGAAGACTGTGCCCTGTGGCAGCCGCGCGGGAAGAAGGTCGATTGGAGCGGGGGCAGGACGCAGGATAGAGCCGTATTGCTTTCCGAATACCGGCTGGGTCACAAGGCCTACTGGGACACGCTGAAGCGGCTCATGCCCGGCAAGTACATCTTCGTGAACGACGACTGGTACAGATTCCTGGAGCCGGACGCCAACGGCCGGTGCTCGGCGCAGGAATACGAGCAGCAGGTGCACGGCGGCTTGCTCGAGAACATCCTGAAGGAAAAGGATCTGACCAAGCCGCGGAACCCGTTTCCGCGGTTCATAAGGTACTACCACCGCTCGATGGCGTACCTCCTGGCGCCCAAGATCATCATGTTCGTTGCGAGCGGCGATCCCGGGAACTACCGGTTCGTGCGGTATGCGTTCGCCGCCTGCCTGATGAATGACGGGTATTTCGACTTTGCACCGCATAGCAAACACTGCTACGGCACTGTCGAATGGTTCGACGAGTTCGATCTTGCCGGCACGGCCACGACGAGCTGGCTCGGGCTGGCCGTGGACAAGCCACCGACTGGCGCCTGGAAGTCGGGCGTCTGGCGCCGGAACTTCGAGGGTGGCACCGCGCTCGTGAATCCAGTGGGCAACGGCGAGGTCACGGTCACGATCCAGAAGGGCTTCCGCCGGATCGCGGGCCGCCAGGATCCTGTTGTGAACAACGGGCAACCTGCCTCGCGCATCACGCTGCAGGACGGCGACGGCATCGTGCTGGTGCGGCGGCGCTGAGCAGCAACGCCGTGCCGGTCGCGGCCCTCACGCATCGGCTGCGGGTGCCCGCTCGACATACACATAGTACGCGCCGAGCGGCGCGTTCGTCATCCTGCCACCCCGATCTTGAACGCGACGGCTGTCTCGTCCAGTGCGCATGGCGGGGTCGTGATGGTCAGGCCGGATTCGGTCTGTTCCCATTCGACCTTGTCCGGTGCGCCGACCAGCGCGACCTCGCGGACCTCTGTCTTGCCACCCGCGCCTTCTTTGCCGAAGGCGCTGATCGAGATCGTGTCGCCGGCGTCGGGCCGGCCGAGCAGTGTGGCATAGACGGTCGCGCCGTCCCGGCTCTGCGTGAACCGGACATCCTGCGGCGTGTACTCGAGGTAGCCGCTGTCTTTGTGCGTGAACCCGCCACCCCGCTTGAGCCGGGTCGGGCCTTCACCAAAGACCAGCCACGGGCGCGTGTCGTAGACGGCCTCGCCGTGTTTGCCGAGCCAGTCGCCGATCCCGGTCAGGACCTCGCGCTGGTTCTCGGGTATCGTGCCGTCGGCCATCGGCGAAAGGTTCAGCAGCAGCTGTCCGTTCTTGCTGACGATATCGATCAGCACGTGCAGCACCTGCCGCGCGGTCTTGACGTCGAGGTCGCGGGTATAGCACCAGCTGCCCTTGCTGATCGTGTCGTCGGTCAGCCACGGCGTGTCGGTCAGCTTGTTCATGCGGCCTTTCTCCAGGTCGAGCAGCCCGACCTCGTCGGGGAACTCCTCGTATTTCGAGACGATCATCACGTCTCTGCCCCAGGCCCGGGCGCGGTCGAGGTAGGTGGTTGCGAATTCGAGCCGGTCCTTCTCCGGGATCAGCCGCAGCCAGCCGTCGAACCAGATCATGTCGGGCTGGTACCCGTCGATGACCTCTCTGAGTTTCTCCTGCCAGCGCACGAGGAATTCCTGTTCCGGCATGTTTCCGTAGAGCGCGCGCAGTTTCGGGTCGTCGGAGGTGGTCGGCATCCCTTCGACGGGCGGGTAGTGGCTATCCCAGCAGTATTTGTTGTGCGGGTACGGCTGATATTCCGGCTCGCGCCGCTGCAGGTTGCGCGCATGATGGAACGTGGTAATGAACCGCATATCGCGTTTGCGGATCGCGGCGGCGAGCTCGCCGGTGATATCGCGGCACGGGCCCATGGCGCCGGCGTTCCACTGGTTGACTTTGCTGGCCCACATCGAGAAACCGTCGTGATGCTCGGCGCAGGGCCCGGCGAACCGGGCACCGGCCTTCTTGAACAGCGCGGCCCATTCTTCAGGGTCGAAATGCTCGGCGGTGAACATCGGTGCGAAGTCGTGGTAGCCGAACTCTTTCGGGTCGCCGTAGGTCGCGACATGGTGTTCGTGCGCCTTGTGGCCCTCGTAGAACATCCAGCGCGGGTACCACTCGTCGTGGAACGCGGGCACGCTGTAGAGGCCCCAGTGGAAATAGATCCCGAGCTTCGCGTCGCGGAACCAGTCCGGCGCGGCTGCGCGGTCGGTCAACGCGCTCCAATCCAGCGCGAGCGGGCGAGCGGTGATCTTCTCGTTCGTGTCTACCATGGCTTTGTCCTTTCCTGCCGAGGGTCTATATGCGCCATGAGCCGAAGCCCCTGGAGAATTGCCGCAGAGAGATCCAACGCGGCGAGGCCGCAGCCAGCGCCGCCCAGGGTGGCACCACGCATTTCTCGAGAAAAAAGGGCGGCCATTTCACCCCGCCTGTGCCCTCGCTTCTCCCTTCGGTCGTAGCTCGGCGGGCTTCCCCGGGATCGCCGCGCACGGGAGTGCAGCGGCGACCCGGGCGCGCCCACATGCGGGGCAAACTGACCACCCTTTTTTCTCGTCCCCCTCGCAGACTCGGGGGCACGAAATGCGTGGTGCCGTTGCCGCAAAGTCCTCCGCACCGGAGTGCTGCGGACTTTGATCTCAAGCGACGGACACACAGAATCGTCGTGAAAACGAAAGAAACTGACCGTTAGCAGTGCAAAAGGCGCAAGTACTGGATTCAGAATCTCCTCTTGCGCTTCTTGCGCCTCTTTGCGGCTATTCCCTTATCTAGACTATTCCCTGAATTGCAGCACGTAGTCAAGCAGGTCCTTCATCTTCGCCGTGGCGACGCAGCAGACGACGTCCGCGCCGCCGTAGTAGACGAACAGCTCGTCGTCGAGCACCACGCCGCCGTTCGGGAAGACAACGTTGTTGACGCTGCCCACGCGTTCCCAGCCGTCGGTCGGTTCCAGGATGTAGTCGGACGCGCGGGCCAGGACCTTGGTCGGGTCCTCGAGGTCGAGCAGCATGACGCCGATCCGATAGATCTGGTAGCGCTTCTCCGTGCCGGGCACCGGGCCGCGTTCGACCGCGTGGTAGAGGGTCAGCCAGCCTTCGTCCGTTTTGATCGGCGGGTTCGACCCGCCGATCTTCGCGTTCTCCCACGCGAATTTCGGGCCGGCCAGGCCCTGGTCGTTCTCCCAGTTGACGAGATCGTCGGAGAACGCGATCGCGATGCCCGGCTGCTTGTCGTCCTTGCTCGGCACGCCCGCGGACGGACGATGCAGCAACACGAACTTGCCGCCGATCTTCTCCGGGAACAGCGTGAGGTTCGCGTCGAACCGGTCCTCCGGCGTGATCGGGCCCTTCTTCTCGAAGGTCACCATGTCCTTCGAGGTGATGAGTCCGCCGCGCCGCCAGTTCTCCGTCCAGGTCCCGCCCGTGTCAGGGACGTCATCCCGCCTCACGCCGCGCACGTGAAACGCGTCCCAGGGCACGGACCGGCCTACGTACGTGATGTAGTAGGTGTCGTCGATCTTGACCGCGCGCGCGTCTTCGACCGCGCCCGCGTCGAACCCGCCGAACTCGCGGATCGAGGGCGAGACGGCGGGATGCTCGCTGACACGCTCGAAATGGAAACCGTCCGTGCTGACCGCGTGGCCCAGATGAATGTAGCCGTGCTCCTTCTCCGCGCGGGCTGTGTAGAGCATGTGTACCTTGCCCTCGTGCAGGATCGCCGCAGGATTGCGGACCTGGCCCGACTCCCAGTAGCTGCAGTGCACAGGCGAAAGGATCGGGTTGCCATCGAATTTCTTCAGCCTCAGCCTCACTTCGGTGCCCTCCGTTCGGATCCGCGAATCGGAATTCGCGGATGATGTACCAGCGCTCTTGAATTACGATGGATGTCATGCTAGTGTCATGGTGCGCGTTTCGTCAAGGCAAGAGGGCCGAATAGCTGGGCAGCGGGGTGCGCCCCGTAGGGGCGCATGATAGTAGCCCG
>Ga0272441_10006227_pt1 | contig 20132 bp, 9 predicted proteins | sample SSMProp6N_FD_193582 | JGI IMG/M metagenome (GOLD analysis project Ga0272441, IMG submission 193582) | Marine sediment archaeal communities from Little Sippewissett salt marsh, Falmouth, MA, United States - SSM-Prop-6N | ecosystem: Environmental > Aquatic > Marine > Wetlands > Sediment ...
CTTTTAGCATCAGGAAGACCTGCATCGGGTCCGGGCTGCCGAGGCGCGACCAGTCGTTGTGGTTCTCGACGTAATATCGCACGCCCTTCAGCAGCGAGATCCAGAGCGCGACGCCGCTCTTCTTGCTGACCGCGAGCATCCGCCCGCGTCGGAGGCCCAGGTAGACGACCTCCTTGCTGACGCCGAGGATCTCCTCGGCGTCCTCGATCTGCCAGGCTTTGAGGCCCGTCCGCTCGTCGATTCCGAAGATGCCGTTCCTGTTGCTCGGGCAGTACACGACGCCCGACCGCTTGTCCACGTACGGCTTCTTCAGCACGTCCGCTCCCGTCGGGAAATGCCACATCTCGCCCCCGGTGAGGCGGTTGAAGCAGTAGAGACTGAAGTCGGTCGACCCGACGAAGGCCTTGTCTTCCTTGATGGTCGGCGTCGCCTTGATGGGCTTCTGGGTCGGCGCCTTGTAGCGCAGGTCGCCGTCGCGGCTGATCGAGTAGAGCTGGCCGTCTTCGCTCGGGAAGTAGATGAAGCCCGAGAACTCCTGCGGGTTGCCGACGATGTGGCCCTTAGTCGTCAGGTGCCACGACGGGAAGAGGTAGTGGTGAGTGCCCTTGAGGGCGTCCTCCTCGCCCCTTCCCTGGTACCAGACTCTCTCCCGGACCCTCAGTTCGAAGGCGTGGAGCTTCTTATCCCACCCGGCGATGTAGAAGTCCGGCTCGTGTACGACCGGCGCCGCGGAGATCGCGAACGGGGGCTCGATGCGCCAGATAATCTGCCCCTCCCTGAGGTCGATGCAGACGACGTAGTTCTCGACCACGAGGTAGACGGCCTTCTTCGTGATGACCGGCTTGTACATCGGCATCGACCCGAGCTCCATCGTCCAGACCGCGACGCCGTCCGCCTTGCGAATCAGATGCAGGAGCTTGCTCCTCGACACCGCCACCACGTAGTCCTTGATGATCCAGAGGTACTTCTTGTCGACTATGTGCCTGCCGAGCGGAAGTGACCAAATGTACTTCAGCTGCAGGTCGCTGGGAAGGTCGACGTTGGCCCTGCGGGCCGCCTCGAGAGCCGCCTCCATCTCCGTCTCGGGGCTCTCCTCCCCGGCCTCGGCCGCGGTCCTCGCGGCCCTTGCGTCGGCCCGGCGCTGCCTGCGGGACCTGCGCCCGGTGGCGGCCTCCTCCCCGCCGAAGCCGGCGGGGACCAGCACGCCGAGAAGCACCGCCATCAGCGCAATCCTGTAAACGAGTCTGCCGCCCATTCGTCCTCCAGCCACCGCAGGGCCCGCGTGGACCTACAGGTAATCCCCCAAGTCAACCCCGAGGCGCTTCTCGTAGTCGCGGAGCTTCCTTATGGTCGCAAGATCATTCTCGATGCGCTGCGACAGTCTAAAAATATACGGCTTCCCCGCTAACCGCGCCTCCAGATCTTCGACCATGTTCTCCCAGGAGCCTTCGTAGAGCTCCTCACGGATCGTCAGAACGAGCTTCTCGGCGCGCTCAAGGCCGGCGACGAATTCACGAGGATCCGCAGCCGACGCCGCCGCGTTCTCAACTCTATTATCCGGCGCCATGTCAGAACGAATCGATTCTAACAGTGCCGCTCAGGGGTGTCAAGCCAAATTTGGGACGCTCGCGAAGCGATAAGCCTGCAAGAAGGTCGCAGAACACTGGTTTATACAACTCGAGCGCGGGCGGCGGCAACCCGGGCACTAGGACCGGAGGCACGGAGGAACTGAGATGACGCGGCTGAGCATAGTGGTCCTGCTGCTGGCGCCCTTGCGGGCCTTCGCGGCAGATGCGGGCCTCTACGAGTGCATCGGCGTCGGCGGCGCGGGCGGCATCTTCGGCCCCGCGGGCTCGGCCGTGGATCCCGACTTCATGCTCGTCTCGTGCGACATGAGCGGCTGCTACAGATCCTACGACAGGGGGCGAACGTGGCAACTCATCAACTGGAACCAGATTGTCGCCTTCGCCGGCGACAGCCAGTGCCGCCCCTACTTCCACCCCAAGAACGACAAGATTGCGGTATGGCGCGGGTGGATCACCTTTGACAAGGCCAGGACCTGGCGGCGACTGGCTCCCTTCAAGAAGGAGCCGTGGGGCCGGAACGGCGGCACCAGGCACGTAGCGTGCAGCGCCGACGAGAGCCCTGCCGTCTACATCGGCGCCACGACCGGGCTCTGGGGCTCTCACGACGGTCTCAAGACGTGGAAGAAGTACGGCACGGGCGGCTGCACCGGGGTGCAGGTGCTCGAGGACAACACCGCGTACGCCGCCATCGGCGGCGCCCTCTACAAGTGGCGGGCGGGCCGGGGCGAGCCGGCCCGCACCGAGACCCCGGGCGTATCCGGGCAGATCCGGGCCCTCGCAGTGGGCGGGACGGGCGAGGCGCACACGATCCACGTTGTCGCCTCGGGAGGCGTCTTCACGTCGGGAGATTCGGGCGCAACGTGGCGGCGGAGCCACTCGCAGGGGAACGTGGCCGACGTGGTCATGGCACGGAACCAGACGAAGGCCGCCTACGCGTGCGACCGCATGAACGTCTACGTCACCACCGACGGCGGCAGCACATGGAAGAGCACCTTCAACCTCGGCGGCAACGTTCCGCGGTCGTGGGTCCAGAAGGATATCCGCTGGGGCTACTACATCGTGATGACGGGTCTCGGCTGCGGCCAGGGATCGCCCGGCACGGTGATGGTGAGCACGCAGGCCGAACTCTTCATATCCCACGACTACGGCAAGACGTGGGAGTTCCGCCACACGAAGGAGCTCGGCGCCATGCCCGGCGGCGGCACGCGCAACCAGAGCACGGGCCTCGAGGTCACGGGCAGCTGGGACTACTACTTCGACCCAGGCGAGCCCAATCGCCACTACGCGGGTTTCAGCGACTTCGGCTTCATGCGCTCCGTCGACGGCGGGCGAAGCTGGGCTTGGGCGGCCAAGGGCTGCCCGTGGTCCAACACTTTCTACGACGTGGCCTTCGATCCGTTCCAGAAGGGCAAGATGTACGCTGCGACCACGCGACGGCACGAGATTATCCACTGGATCTGCTGCACGCCCTCGACCGCGCCGGGCGGGGTGTGCGTCTCCGAGGATTTTGCCGCCAGCTGGAGGCCGCTGCGCGGCCTCCCCGAGGCGCCCTGCACCGCCATCGAGATCGACCGCAAGAACTCGAAGCCCGGGGCGGTCGTGCTCTACACCGCGCTCTGGGGGCGAGGCGTTTACAAGTCGACCGACTCGGGGCGGACCTGGCAGCATAAGCCCGGCGTCGGGCGTGCGGGCAACCGTCACGTCTTCATGATAAAGATCCACCCGAAGACCAACGACGTCTACTGCAACGTCTCGGCGAACCGGTCGGGCAGCACCTTCGCCGTGGCGGGGGGGCTGTGGAAGTCATCCGATGGCGGCGACACCTGGACCGAGCTCACCGCCGGAATGAATATCAAGTGGCTGAACGGCTACTGTGTCCACCCCGAGAACCCGGAGATCGTCTACATCACCGGCGCCGCCATCCCGGGAGCGAACGGGAGCCAGGGCGGGGTCTACAGGACGACGGACGGCGGCAAGGAGTGGAAGCGCATCCTCAAGGACTCCGACTTCCACGAGGGATACGTTCACGGCCTCTTCGTCAACTTCCACCCCGACGATCCGAGGGTGCTCTACTTCAGCGGCACCGAGGGCCTCTGGGCCAGTCCCGACGGGGGCGAGAACTGGCGCTTCCTCAAAGAGGTCCCGTTCAAGGTCTGCCACAGGGTCCGCTTCGACCCGCGGAACAGGAATGTCATGTATATCTGCACCGATGGGGCCGGCGTCCTGCGCGGGCCGGCGCTGAAGGGCATCCCCGGTGAGCGGGCATCGCTGGGTGTGGCCAGGTCCGCTCCGAGCTCCAGCCGATCCCGGCCGAAGCGCCAGCCGCCGAAGCGACCCGCCGCTCCGGCGGGCCCCACGAAGGAGCAGGTCGCCGCGGCTTCGGCCGCGTGCCAGAAGCTCACGAAGGCCGTCATCGACGGCCTCGCCGGGGGCAAGAAGGCCACCGTCTACATCGACCTCATGGGACGTGCGACGCGCGGCAGGCTTCTCGGTGCGGACGAGGCGGCCATCAAGGTCAGCGCCGCGGGGATGGAGACGAGTATCAAGTGGTCGTCGCTCACCCCCAGGCGCTTCTACGGCATCGCCAGGAAGTACAGCAGCGACCACGATCTCCTCGAGGCCTACTGCCGAGGCAAGGGCCTGATCGAGGAGGCCGAGCGCGAGCGGATCGGCCACTGAGGCCGGGACCCACCAGAGGAGGCAAGATGAGACGTAGTCTGATAGTGCTGGCCGTTGTCGCCCTGGCCGGCGGCGCTGCGCGCGGGGCCGATTTCCCCTACGAGAACATCGGCATGGGCGGCGCCGGGGGTATCTTCACGCCGGCCTCGTCGCCGGTCGACCCGAAATTCCTGCTCTGCTCGTGCGACATGTCCGGGTGCTACCGCTCGGACGACATGGGCAAGTCGTGGCGGATGATAAACTTCACCCAGATCAACGGGGCGAAGAGCTCCAAGCCCGGTTTCCACCCGAAGAACGTCAACATAGTCGTCTGGAAGGACCGCATCAGCACCGACAAGGGCTGGACGTGGAAACCGGTCTCGCAACAGAAGCCCTGGGGCAGAAACGTGACGCACTGCGCGGTCACCGGCGACGGGCGGCTGGCCATCTACATCGGCGGCTCCGGGGGGCTATGGGGCAGCCACGACAGCGGCTCGACCTGGAAGAAGTACGCCTCGGGAGCCTGCGGCGGCATCACCATCCTCCCGGACGGCACAGCCTTCGCCGCGGCGGGCAGCTCGCTCTACAGGTGGAAGGCCGGCAGCTCGGAGCCCGCCCGTATCGACACGCCCGGGGTCTCGGGCGCCATAAAGGCCCTCGGTGCGGGCGGCACCGGCGAGAGCCACACCATCCACCTGCTGACTTCGTCCGTTTACACCTCGACCGACTCTGGAGCCACGTGGAAGCAGACGAAGTCGGGCGGCGGGCTCCACGACCTCGTCATGGCGACTAACCAGACGGCTGTGGCCTACGTCTGCGACAAGAACCTCCTCCACAAGACGACCAACTCGGGCGCGTCGTGGGACAGCGTCTTCAAGTACCGACAGAACGTTGATCGCTCGTGGGTCGACGTGGAGAGCAAGTGGGGCTACTACATAGTCGCGAAGGGCATCAACGTATGCCCCTCGAACGCGAACGTCGTGATGGTCACGACGCAGGCGGAGTTCTTTCTCTCTACCGACGGCGGCAAGAGCTGGGCCCACAAGTGCAACGAGCGGGTGGGCAACGCCCCCGACGGCGCCCGCGGCGGCCGATACCGCCCGATCGGCCTCGAGGTGACTACCACGTGGGACTACCTCTTCGATCCGCACGAGCCCAACCGCCACTACATCGCCTACTCCGACATCGGCTTCGCGCGGTCGGTCGACGGCGGCAATACCTGGTCGAAGGGCAACTGGGGCTCTCCGTGGGGCAACACGTACTACTACGTCGTCTTCGACCCCTTCCAGAAGGGGAAGATGTACGCCGCGACGTCGCGCATTCACGACATCCCGCACTGGATGTACTCGGCGCCTCGTTACGGCCAGGGCGGCGTATGCATCTCCGAGGACCATGCGGCCAACTGGAAGCCCGTCATGAACGGCGGCCTGCCGGTGAGGCAATGCTGCGGCATAGCCGTCGACAAGAAGGCGTCGAAACCGGGGGCGGTCGTCCTCTACGTCACCGTCTACGGCGACGGCGTCTACAAGTCGGTCGACTCCGGCAAGTCGTGGAAGAAGAAGCCCGGCGCCGGTCGCTCGGGCAACTACCATGTCTACCAGGTGAGCGTGCACGAGAAGACGGGTTGGGTCTACGTCAACACCACGGGCAACCGGAGCGGCACGCGCTTCAGTCCGAACGGCGGCCTCTGGCGGTCGAAGGACGGCGGCGATTCGTGGACGGAGCTCACTCAGTCGCTGCCGCTCGGCTGGCCCAACGGTTTCGCCATTCACCCTGATAACCCGGAGCTCATCTACCTTACCGCCGGCACCTATCCGGGCCCAGGCGGCAACCAGGGCGGCGTCTACAAAACCACCGACGGCGGCAGGAGCTGGAAGCACATCCTCAAGAACTCCGACTGCCCGGGCTACGTCCAGGGAATGTTCATAACGATGCACCGGGACGACCCGAACGTCCTCTACTTCGGCGGCACCCGCGGGCTCTACGCCAGCCCCGACGGCGGGAACTCCTGGAAACACATGACGGCCATTCCCTTCTCGCTGGTCCACCGCGTGCGCGTCGACCCCAGCGACAAGTGTAAGATGTACGTGACGGGCTTCGGCGGCGGCGTCTGGCGAGGACCCACGGTCAGGGGGCTGGCGAACGAGAAGACCTACGTGCCGAGCGCCCCGCGCCCCGCTGCGGGCGCCAGCACATCCAGGACGCGCACCCGCACCAGGCCCGTCTCGAAGCCTGCTGCCCCCGCCGGCCCCACCGACGAGGACAGGGCCTCCGCCAAGACGGCAGAGGCCAAGCTCAGGAAGGCGGTCATCGATGGCGTAGCGGGCGGCAAGAAGGCCAGCATCTACATAGATTTCATGGGCCGCACGACCCGGGCCAAGCTCCTGGGCGCGGATGATGCAGGCGTGAGGGTACGGGCCTCGGGGATGGAGACGGTCATCAAGTGGGACAAGCTTTCACCCAGGCGGCTCTACGGCATAGCCAAGAAATACACCGAAGACCACCTGCTCCTCGGCACCTACTGCCACGGGATGGGGTTGAAGGAGGAGGCCCAGCAGGAGGGCTTGAGGCGCTGACGCCCTCCCGGCGTCCCGGCGGTGTACTAGCTGAAGAGGCACAAGCTCTTTCGGGAGGGGCGTATCCATGCGTATCAGTCTTGCAGGCGTTTTGGCGCCTCTGGTCCTCGCCGCCCTGGCGGCGGGGGCCGAGTACCAGGAGAAGCTCCTCCACACCTTCGAGGCCGGAGCCGAGGGCTGGACGGCCGCCAATGGTGCGAGCCTCTCCACGGCGGCGGAGCACGCGACGGACGGCCGCCGCTCGCTGAAGGTCAACTTCTCCAGGGCGCAGTCGTACTTCGAGCTCGGCTCGAAGCTCAACCTGAAGGGCTGGGACAAGCTCAAGCTCGACGTCTTCAACTCAGGCCAGCCCTTCAACGTGACGCTGCGGGCGAACGACGCGGCCGGGCACTCGTACACATGCTGGTACCAGCGCCTGGGGCGCGGGAAGAACACGCTCGAGTACGCCCTCCGCGGCTTCGCCTCCAGGGTCCCCCAAAAGGGCAAAGTCGCGAGCCTTGACCTCTCGCAGATGACACTCATAAACATCCGCGCCGACCAGAAAATCCCCAGACCCGTCGACGTCTACATCGACAACGTCCGCCTGACGCGCGGAGACGAGCCCTTCGTCCGCCCCGTGGCGTCGGCCGCCGGCAAGGCAGTGGCGGAGGTGGCGGGGAACATCCTGTCCAACTCCGATTTCGAGCTCGGCCTGCAGGGCTGGGGCTCCTGGGGCACGTGGGACGGCGGCAAGTACTCCTTCGGCTCGGGGAGGGGGGACTACGCCCGCACGGGCTCCGCATCGGCCGAGATCACCTGCGAGAAGCGCGGCCGCGGCGGGATATTCACCTCGCCCATGCCGGTCAAGCGCGGCCAGACGTACAAGCTGACGCTCTGGGCGCGGGGCAAGGGCGGGGCGATCCTGCAGCTCACCACCGCAGGCCGTGTCGGGCCCGTGCCCGAGAGGTGGAAGAAATACGAGTTCAACATCCCGATGAACGGCAACACATACCGACTCTACATCTACAATGTGGGCACGGGCAGCCTTTTCGTCGACACGGTCTCTCTCGTCCCGCCAGGAGGGGCTTCCTCCGGCACCGCCAGGGCCGCCGACGAGAAACCGTCCAAGGTGACCGTCAGAGGTGACCGGACTTTCGTCAACGGCAAGCCGTTCTTTCCCATCGGCATCTACGGCGTGAGCGACCCCAAGGCGGACCTGGCCGGAACCGGCATGAACTTCGCCATCGGGGGAGCGACGGGCGGCTCGGCCGACAAGTGGTACACCGCCTGCCGCAAGGCGGGCGTCATGACCATCGCCAACCTGACCGGGCTTTTGCGCGGGCACCTTCCCCACCAGGCCCCCGCGGCGACGGCCAGGATGAAGGGCCGGGCGGCACTCCTCGGCTACTACATCTGCGACGAACCCGACCACGGCGCCTGGAACGTCCCGCCGCCGGAGATCCGTCAGGCGCACCACATGCTCAAGGAATCCGATCCGAACCACCCGACGATAGTCCTCGTAATGGCCTGGCACCGCTCGATGGCCTACCAGTACGCCGACACGGCGGACATCATCGCCTCCGACCCCTACTCGATTACAGACATGGACAAACCCGTGCGCTCGACGCTCTGGATGGACGACGCGCTCGCGAGGAAGCAACCGGTCTGGGCCGTCCTCCAGGCGGGCTGGGACAACACGAAGCCGCCGTCGCCCGAGGCGATCGTCTGCCAAGCGTGGTCGTCAGTAGCCTGCGGCGCCGACGCCATCATCTGGTTCGAGCGGAAGTGGTGCAACCGGCATCCGGCTCAGTGGACCGCCATCAAGAAGGTCAGCAGGGAGCTGCGCGAGGTGCACGACGACCTCTGCAACGAGGAGCCCGAGGGCATCCAGCCGAGCTTCTCCGACGGGCGCGTCATCGGCACCGCCAGGAAGACGCCTCGCGGGATGCTCCTCGTCACGGTCAACAAGACCCTCGCAAGGGTCGGACAGGTCGAGATCACGCTGCCGTCGGTGAGGTCTGGCACGGCGAAGGAACTATTCGGGGGCGGCAGCGGCCGCGTCTCGGGCGGGAAGCTCCGCGCCACCTTCGGCCCGGGCGAGCGGCACGTCTACCGCATCGCCGGGCCAGGGGCCAGATAGCCCCGGCGCCTGACGGGCAGCAACGCCGGCTGCGGGCGCCCTCGCCTCGGGGCTAAACACCGAAAAATGCTCCCGCGGGTTGACATCCGTCTGACCAGTACCGTATACTGCCACTGGTATAGGCCGCCCGGCTCGCGGGGATGCGCCGGCGCCCCCGCCCGCGGGCACACTCGAAAGGACTCCGGATGGATGACAGTAGAGTTCTGCTTGCCAGGCTCTTCCTCTCCGTGCTTCTGGCGTCTGCGGCCCTCGCGACCCCCGGCCTCTGCGGCAATGCGGTCACCGCCGTCCAGCCGCGCCAAGGTGGCCAGAGGCAGAGCTTAGACCTCACCAAAACGCTCGCCGAGTATCTCAAGATACAGCGGGAGCACCCGAAGAAGATCAAGGAGAAGCTCGGCCTCGACTGCAACACCCTCGAGACCCAGAACTTCATCATCCACGGCTCCATCGACCAGCAGCTCATGAAGGAGACGAGCGTCCTCTGCGAGGGCCTCCACTCCGAGTTCAAGCGCATCTTCAAGTACAAGAAGAAGGAGAAGCTCTACGCGGGGAAGCTTGAGCTCTTCCTCTGGCAGGACAGGGGGGAGTTCATCAAGTTCGCGGCCGGCTTCGACGGCTACGACGCGACGCACGCCGGCGGCTACTTCACCTCCCGCGGCCCGCTCGCCCACGTGAACATGTATTGGGACACGCGCTTCACCGACAAGCTGGCCGGCAAGGCCAGGTTCTTCGAGGTGACGATCCACGAGCTGACGCACGCCCACCTGAGGTTCTACAGGTCCCACAACAGGATCCGCGTGTGGGTTCACGAGGGCTTCGCCAACCTGATGGCGTGGTACGTCATTCGCCGGTACGGCGACAGGAAGATAAGGGACCGGGTCAAGACGAAGGACTACTTCGCCAACTACCTGCGCCGGCAGGCGGAACAGGGGAAGCTCCGAAGCATGAAGGACCTGATGCGTCAGCGAACGATGCCCGGTAATGACATCGAGGGCTACGCGCTCGCCTGGATCGTGGCCGCCAACCTCGTCAACATGGACAACGGCATGCGGTTCCTGAAATTCGTGAAGGCCATGAAAGATGAGCCCGCCGAGACCGCCCGCCCCACGTCTCAGGAACTGCTGGAGAAGTCGTTCTCCTACCAGGACTGGAAGTTCAAGGAGTGCTTCGGAGTGACGCCCCAGCAGTTCGAGAGGTGGCTGCTAAACTGGATCGTCAAGAACAAGAGCACCTTCCACAAAGCGTTCCCGTTCCAGTAGCCCGGAGCCCGGCGCCGAAAGCGAAGGCCCGCGGACAACCTCCGCGGGCCTAGCTCTTTCCGGCGGTCGCGATGCCGAGCCGCTACTTCCTCCCGGCCACGTGCTTGGACAACCTGTCGTAGAGGTCCTTGAAGCCGGCGTTGATCGCCTCGAGTCCGTCCTTTTTCAGCTTGAAACCGGTCCCGAAGTACTTGCTCATCTTGTCGAGGTCCCTGAGGAGAATCCCGTGGGCATCTATGACTGGTACGCTCTTCTCCTCGCCCAACTTGATGATCATCTTGTTGTATTCGCCGATGAGCTTGTCCATCTCCTTGTTGCTGGTCAGCCGGAGGGGCAGCGTGAAGAGGACCGGGATCGCTCCGGCCTCGAGCGTCTTCTCAATGATGGTTATGTAGTGCGACCGCGCCTCCATGCTCGCGCGGTTCTTGGCGAGGTCGCCGACGCCGAACATGATCGTCACGATCTCGGGTTTCTGGCCGGCGAGCTCCTTCGGGAACTTCTCACTGACGTCGGCCGCCCCCTTCATCTTGCCGCAGACAGTGAACCTTTTGACGGCCGTGATCCCCTTGATGCTGCCGATGTGGAACATGCTCGTCGCCGAGTCGCCGCCCACCTTGAGCACCTTGCCCTGAGTCACCTTGTCGGCCTTGTAGTGCTGCTTCAGGTTGGCAATCACGCGAGGCAGAAGCGAAAAGCCCTCCTTCTTCGAGTCCGCCGTCATCTCAGCCGTCGTCCGCTTGGCGGCGGCGACCTGCCGCTCGATATCCCCGGGCGGGCTGCCCTTGGTCACGGTGAAGTTGTCGATGATGAGGTTGACGCCGGCCTGCTTCGGCGCGCCGGCGGTGATAGAGAACTGGCTGATCGTGTGGCCCGGCCTGCTCTTGCCCTTATTCTCGTTCCCGAAGGCTACATTCATCTCCATCGACTTGAATGCCACGGCGGTCCACTTGCCCTGGATGCAGTTCTTCAGCACCACGTTATTGCACTTGCCGACCTCCTTGGTCCGCGGCCAGAGCTTTATCACGTCGTGACCGGTGAGGTAGTACTGGAACGAAACCCAGACGTCCTCCTCGGCCTTGAAGAGCCCGCCCTCGATTTTCCGCATGGGCCTGGGAAGCTGCCAGTGCTCGAGGCCGATGCCGCAGGCGTAGAACTGGCCGTTGGGCTTCTGCTGGGCAGCCGCCGCCCCGGCCGAGCCGCCGTACGTGTTCGTCTTCTCCAGATCCGCGCTCCAGTAGAATTTGCCGCCCCCGTCGAAGGTCTCACGGTAAATGACCGACAGGTCGCCCGTGCCGCCCGGCATCGCCGGTGCCGGCGTGGCGGGAGTGCCCGGGGTGGCCGGGGTTTCGGGCTCCTCGACCGCAGGCGGCCTCGGCCTGGGCGGACGCGGCCCGGGCACCGCCGGGCGGGTCGTCGTCTCGGGCTCCTCCTCGACGGCCGGCGGGCGCGGTCTCGGCGGCCTCGGACCCGCGGGCCCGGGGCCCAGCGGAGTCGGCGCCGTCGGCGCAGCAGCCACCTCCGTCTTGCCGCCGTATGCGACCACCTCGTCCATCCAAAGCTCGAAGGTCGCGGCGCTCGGAGGCTCGGAGGAGTTGAAATGCAGAATGAGCCCGCGGAATTCGTCGCGCTTCCCTACCAGGTCGAAGCTGTAGAACTTCCACTGCGTGCCGTACGAAACCGGCGTAGTCCCCGTCAACGACGTCTCGACCTCGCCGACGACCATGGTCACCTTGGCCAGGTTCTCCTTGACGTTCTTCCCGCCGATCCAGAGCCCCAGCTTCTCGTACTCGCTGATATCGGCCGGGCGGCTGAGCACCACCGCGAATGAGTTCTCGGTCGACGCCTTGGCCCCCTTGGCGGGGTCGGGCGTGACCCTGTACCCGCGAGAGCCCTCGCGCTTGGCATCCGCCGAGCGGAAGACCGTCCAGCCCTGCGACGCCCGCGCGGCCTGCACCTCGAACGGGGTCTCCCCTGTGACCAGCTTCAGGACGTTGGCGCCAGGCCCTGGGGCCTCAGCCGATTCGGTGACCGGGAAGTCGTTGGCGCCCTTGGAGCCCTCGGGCACTCCCACCGACTGCGCCTTCACCACCGGCGGCTCGGCCGTCTTCACGACGGGCGGCTCCGCGGCCTTGGTCGGGGGCTCGGCCTGCTTCGGGCGCTGCTTGCGCTCCTCGCCGCCGCCCATCATCACCACAGCCGCCACGATAATGACCACTCCCGCGGCCGCCGCTCCAACGATGATCGGCGCCTTGGACTTGGCCTGCTCAGGCGCGACGGCCCGCATCCTGTCGGAGCGCCGTCCCGAGGGCGCGCCGCCAGCGGCCGCTCGGAGGCCGCTCTTGCGAAGGCCCACAGGCTTCCTCGGGCCGGTCGTGCGCCCCGTGCGGACGCCGGACTTCGGGCCGGAGGTCTTCGAGCGTTTCGAGCGGCCGCCGGCTGCGACAGGCGCCGCCGCGCGCTCGGTGCTCGAGCTAGCCACGTCGGCCAGGGCTGCGTCCTTACACTTGGCGCAGAAATACTGCTCGCCCATCATCAGGGCGGTACCCTCGTCCAGCTCGTCCTCGGTTATCTTGCAGCCGCACCTGTCACAGAAATGGAACTCCATGTCAGACCACTCCAAACTGCTGAAACGGGGATCCGATGCGCGTCTCTCTCGTATTGAAATATGACGCTGAGCCGGCGAAATGTCAAGGCAAATCCCTACAGTGGCACGAGAGAGGCCCGCGACGTCATCTCGCGGGCCTCTGAGGCGCAGCAGCAGTTCTCTCGCGAGCTAGTCGGCCCCCGCAACGTGCTTCGAGAGCTTGTCGTAGAGATCCTTGAAGGCGGCGTTGAGTACCTCGTGGCCGCCCTTCTTCAGCTTGAAGCCCGCCGCGAAATGCTTGCCGATCTTGTCTATGTCCTTGGTGAGCATCGCGTGGGCGTCGATTACCGGCACGTTCTTCTCGCGCCCCAGCGACGAGATAGCCTTGTTGTACTCCCCAATCTGCTTGTCCATGTCCTTGTTGCCGGTGACCGGCAGGGGCAGAGTGAAGAGCACGGGTATCGCTCCGGCCTCGAGCGTCTTCTCGATGAGCGTGATGTAGTGGGCCCGGACCTCCATCGCCTGCCGGTTCTTGGCGAGGTCGCCGATCCCGAACATGATCGTGACGACCTCCGGCTTCTGGCTGGCGAGCTCCTTGGGGAACTTCTCTGTGATGTCCGCGGCGCCCTTCATCTTGCCGCAGATCATCAGCCTCTTCACGGCGGTGATCCCCTTGATGCTGCCTATATGGAACATGCTCGTGGCCGAATCGCCGCCCACCTTCAGCACGATGCCCTTCTTGACCTTGTCGGCCTTGAAGCTCTGCTTGAGGTTCGCTATCACATTCGGCATGAGGTAGAAACCGTCTTTGGCAGGGTCGCCCGTCTGGTCGGCTGTGAGCGCGTTTGAGCGGGCGAGCTGCAACTCGATGTCCCTCGGCGCGCCCCCTTTGGTGATGGTGAAGTTGTCGATGTAGATCTTGGCGTTCTCGTCCTTCGGCTTGCCGACGGCGAAGGACATCTCGCCGAACTTGTCCCCCTTCTCCGTCTTCTGTGCCTTATCCCAGCGGTTCGCGAAATCCATCGTCTTGAGCACGACAGGCGTCCACTTGCCCTGGACCACGTTCTTGATGTCGTTGTGGAGGTTCGTCTTGAGCCTGGAGTTGTTGCCGTAAACCGTGATCTTGTCCACGCCCTTCACGTAGTAGTAGAGCGAGATGTAGACGTCGTCGCCCGCTATGAATATGTAGTCTCCGTAGCGCTTGTTCCCGGGCATGCGCCAGAAGGCGAAGCCAACCGACGAGGCGTTGTAGGTGCTCTCCGGGTTGTACTTGCCTCCGCGCGCGCCGGCGGAGCCCTCGTAGGTCATCGTCTTCTCGGGCTCGCCCGAGAATCCGAGCGGCTTGTCGGCCTTGTCGAAGGTCTCGCGCCAGACCACCTCGAAGTTGCCCGAAGTGGGCGGCAGGCTGACCGGAGGCGGCGGCTTCTGCTGCGTCGGCTCCGTCTTGGGCTCCTCGACGGCGGGGGCAGGCGGCCTCCGCCGCGGCGGGGGCGGCTGCGTCGAGGGCGTCTCGGGCTCGACCTCCACCGGCGGTTGCGGGCGCCTGGGTCCAGGCGGCCTCACGACCGGTGATCTCTGCGTCTCGGTCGGCTCGGCCGGCCGCTCGGCCACCTCGGTCTCCGCCGGGGCATTGTCGCCGCCGTAGGCGATCACCTCGTCGATCCAGAACTCGAAGTTGGCCGGCGTCGGCGGCTCGGCCGCGTTGAAGTGCAGTATCAGCCCGCGAACATCGTCCCGCTTGCCCACGAGATCGAAGCTGTAGAACTTCCACTGCGTCCCGTAGGCGAGCGGAGTGGTGCCCGTGAGCGACGTCTCCTCGTCCCCCACGACCATCGTCACCTTAACGAGGTTCCTGTCGACGTTCTTCCCGCCGATCCATAGCCCGAGCTTCTTGTGCTCCGACAGGTCGGCCGGACGGCTAACGACTATGGCAACCTGGTTCTCGGTAGACCCCTTGGCGCCCTGCCTGGGCTCCGGGACCACCCTGAAGCCCTTCTCGCCCTTGCACTTGGCATCGGGCGAGCGCAGCACACGCCAGCCGCGCGAGGCCCGCGCCGCCTGCACCTCGAAAGAGGTCTCCCCGGTTATCAGCTTGAACGTGTTCTCCCCGGGGTAGCCTGTGGAGTCAGCGGACGCGAAGTCGTTCGCGCTCTTGGCGTTCTCGGGCACGCCGACGGGCTGCGCGGCCACCACCGGCGCCTGGGGCACTCTCTCCGGCTCGGGAGCCTCGACCGCGGCTGCCGGCTTCTCGCGCCCGCGGGGCCGGGGCTTCCTGCCGCCCTCCTCTCCATCTCCACCCAGGAAGACAAAGGCCACCACCGCGCCGATGGCCGCTGCCGCCACCGCCCCGGCTATGATCACCGGCGTGTTGGACCCGCCCGACTGGGGCGGAGCGGCGCGCAGCCTGTCGGATGGTCGGCCCGAGCCCGGCCCGCCGACCGCCGCGCGCGGCCCGCTCTTGCGGACCCCCACGGCAGGCCGTGGGCCCGACGTGCGGCGGCCTACGGCGGGTCTCGTCCCGGAACTGCGGCGCACGGCGCGCCGGGGCCCGGTCGTGCGGTGCCCAGCGGCACCGCGCAGGCCAGACTTCCGCCTGGTGGCGGGCTTCACCCCAGAAACGGGAGATGCCGCCCGCTCGGTCGACGCGCCGGCCATCTCGGTGAGCGCTGAGTCCTTGCACTTCGAGCAGTAGAACTCCTCGCCCATCATGAGCGCGTCGCCGGAATCGAGCTCGTCCTCGGTTATTTTGCGACCGCACTTGTCGCAGAAATGGTATTCCATGACACACAACTCCCAAGAAAGGGCCTGAAGGCCCCATGCGCTCACTCTCTCTGTGTTGTAGTATAACCGCCCCTGCGACGCCAAGTCAACGAGAATCCGCGGGGCGCGCGGACAGGGGGCGGCGAGCGGGGGGCGAGCAAGCGAAAGGGCCCGCGGGAAAGCGCTCCACGGGCCCTGATATGCGCTCGAATCCGGCCTCTCGGTCGGCTTTGCTCACTTCCCCGCCACGTGGGCGCTCAAACTCTCGTAGAGCTTGGCGAACGGGCCGTCGACCGCCTCGTGGCCGGCCTTCTTCAGCTTCATGGCGCTGAAGTACTTCCCGAGCTTGTCGGGGTCCTTCATGAGGATCGCGTGGGCGTCGACGACCGGCACGCTCTTCTCCTTCCCGAGCGACAGGATCATCTTGTTGTAGTCGCCGATGATCTTGTCCGCGTCCTTGTTGCCCGTCATGGGCAGAGGAAGCGTGAAGAGCACCGGGATGGCCCCGGCCTGCAAGGTCTTCTCGATGAGCATGACGTAGTGGGTGCGGACCTCCATGCTCTGGCGGTTCTTCGCCATATCGCCCGTTCCGAACATCAGCGTGACGAACTGGGGCTTCTGCTCCGCCAGTTCCTTCCCGAACTTCGCCGTTACGTCAGCCGCCCCCTTCAACTTGCCGCAGATGGTGAAACGCTTCACGGGCCTCAGGCCTTTCACCGACTTCAGATGATAGAGGCTCGCAGCCGCGTCGCCGCCCACCTTCAGGGCTCTGCCGACGGTGACGGCGTCGGCCTTGTAGTGCTTCTTCAGGTTGTCGATCACTGCCGGCAGCAGGAAGTAGCCGTCCTTGGCGGGGTCCGCCGTCTGCTCGGCCGTCAGCCTGTTGGCCCGTGCCACCTGGGCCTCGATGTTGGTGGGCTTGCCCTTGGTGATGGCGAAGTCGTCGATGACCAGCTGCATCTCGGGCTTGCCGTAAACCGTCACGGCCCGGAAGGGATCGCCCACCTGGGGCTTCTCCTTGCCGTCGGGAGACAGGTCCATCACCTTTATCATGACCGGCGTCCACTTCCCGACGACCGCATTCCGGATCTGCACCCGCATGTTGTTGCTGGCCCGGTTGTTCCACGCCTGGACGCTGAACTGGGTAACCCCGCTCAGGTGGTACTGGAAGGATATGTAGACGTCGTCGGCGGCCGTGAAGAGCGCGTCGTTTGCGGGCCGCTTGGGCCGCGGCAGGCGATAGGCGGCGATGTAGGCCTTGCAGTAGTTGCCGTCCTGCGTCAGAGCGCACTTGAACGCGCCGGCCGAACCGTTGTAGGTCGTCTGAGTCTCGAGCGTCCCCTCGTCCCAGCCGTCGGGCTTGCCCGAGTCGAACTTCTCGCGCCAGAAGACCTTGAAACCGCCGGTCTCGGCCGGAAGGTCCGGAGAGGCGGGCGTCGGCGACTCTCCGGGGCCAGCCGGCTCGTCGATCGGCTCGGGCACTCCACGCCGCGGCGGCCTGGGCACGCGCGGCCCGGGCACTGCGGGGGTCGGGGGGGCCGTCGTGTCGTCGGGCTCGTCCACCGCGGGCGGCCGGCGCCTCGGGCCCAGCCTCGGCCTGACGGGCGGTGCCGTGGTCGTGTCATCCGGCTCGTCCTTCGACGCGACGTCGACCGTCTTCGGCTCGTCCTTGCCCGAGTTGTAGGCCACGACTTCGTCGATCCAGAACTCGAACGTGGCCGGGCTCGGCGGCTCCGACGCGTTGAAGTAGAGTATCAGCCCGCGGACGTCGTCGCGCTTCCCCGCGAGATCGAAGCTGCGGAACTTCCACTCCGTCCCGTACTCCACCGGCTCCGCGCCGGTGAGCGAGATCTCCTCGTCCCCCACGACCATCGCGACCTTCACAAGGTTCTTACCGACGTTCCTGCCGCCCACCCAGAGCCCCAGCTTCCCGTAGTCCGAGAGGTCGGCGGCCCGGCTGACCACGATGGCCAGCTGGTCGCCTGAGGAAGCCTCGGCGCCAGCCGCCGCCTTGGGCGTGACGCTGAAACCCCTGTCGCCCGCCCGCTTCGCATCCTTCGAGCGGAGCACCGTCCAGCCCTTCGACGCCTTGGCGGCCTGGATCTCGAGGGGTGTCTCCCCCGTTATCAGCTTGTAGCAGTCCCTGCCGGGCCCGTCGGCCGGCTCCTCCACTGCGAAATCGTTCGCTCCCTTGGCCCCCTCGGGCACGCCCACGGCCGGCGCCTTAACGACCGGGGCAGCGGCCGGGGCGTCGTCGCCGGGAGCTGCGGCCTCGTTGCCGGGGTTCGCATCGTCCTCCGGGGGAGCGACGTCTCCGTCGCCGCCCAGCATCACGACGGCCACCACGGCGATAGCCGCCAGCGCCGCCACCGCGCCGACTATCACGCCCAAGTTGGTGCCTTTGCCACCGGCCCTGACCGCGCTGCGCCTGGAGCTCACCCTCGTCGACACGGGCTTCGGCCCCGAGGTCCGCCCGGCGCGTTCGCTCGCCGCCTTCTTAGGCCCACTCTTGCGGCGCCCCGTCGAGGGCCGGCGCGCCGACCTGCGCCTCTTCGAACTCTTGAGCGCAGCGATGGGCGGAGCGGCGCGCTCGGTCGACGAACCCGCCATCTCGGTGAGCGCGGAGTCCTTGCAGTCGCCGCAGAAGAACTCCTCGCCCATCATCAGGGCCTCGCCCGAGTCGAGCTCGTCCTCGGATATCTTGCGCCCACACTTGTCGCAGAAATGGAATTCCATGGCAGCGCGCTCCTCCACCGTTTGGACGACGCTGTGCGCGAGGAGTTTCTCTTCGGAGCGGCTGAAGTATAGCTCGCACGAGCCCCCGAGTCAATCCCAATCGAGCGAGCGCCAGGGGCCGTCCTCGCCGTGTTGACGCTCTCACGCGTTTCCACTATAATCAACGCGCACAGCCTGGCGGCGGACGGCCGCCTTTTTTTTCACCTGGAGCGGAGATTGAGCCAGGACACCCCGAGCCAGGCCCCCCCGGCCACCCCCGCCGACGAGCGCGCCGTCTTCGACGCCGCCGCCGAACGGCACCAGAAGCGCAACTTCCTCGGCATGCTCCTCTGGCAGGTGGTCCACCGCCAGGCCTGGATATACAAGACCGAGTCGGTGGTGATCTCCACCTTCGCGAGGAGCCTGGGCGCCTCGACCTCGATGGTGGGCCTGTTTCCGTTCATCTCGCGGCTGGGCAAGTTCCTCCCGCAGGCCTTCGCGGGCAGGGCGATGGAGCCCCTCAAGCGCAAAATGCCCGCCGTCAAGGTGCTGGCCCTGGCCTACGGGCTGCTCTGGCTTCTCCTCGGGACCATCCTGATCCACTCGGGCGTGCAGAGGTCGTGGACCTTCTGGACCTACTTCGGCATCTACGCCGCCTCGTGGTGCGTGATGGGCGCGGTGATCGTCGGCATCGGGACGCTCAGGGGCAAGCTCATCCGCCCGGACCTGCGCGGCAGCCTGCTCGGCGCGCAGCACATGATAGGCGGGCTCATCGCGCTCTCGATGGTCTACGTCCTTCACCGCCTGCTGAACGGGGACGCCACGAACGTCTACACCTTCGGCTGCCTCTTCCTCATCGCGGGCGTCCTCTTCATCGCCGCGTCGGTGTGCCTCTTCTTCATGAAGGAGCCGCCTCTCAGCTCCGAGCGCACCGAGCAGATGCCCCTCCGCGAGTTCGCCCGCCTGGCGCGCGAGCTCATGCTCACCAACCCCGACTTCCGCCGCGCCGTCGGCCTGTGGTTCCTCTGCAACTTCATATTCTCGTGCCTGATGTTCTACGCGACCTTCGGCATCGAGTGCGTCGGCGCGGAGGCCTGGAAGCCGATGGTCGCGGGCCTCCTCGTCGCTCAGACGATGGCCCGGGCCTTCAGCGCCGTCATCATGGGGCAGCTCGCCGACAGGTGGGGTAACCGGCTGGTAATGCGGATACTCTCGTTCGCCCTGGTGGCGTGGCCGCTCATGGGCGTGGTGCTAAGCCGCTACGCGACTCCCGAACACCCGTGGTACTGGGCCCCCGTCTACCTGATGGTCGGCGTCGTCATCCCCCTGGGGCCCATCTGCGAGAACTACATCCTCGAGGTGACGCCCGTCGAGCGCCACTCGTCGAGCCTCGGAATCGCGAACGGGCTGATGGTCGGCGTGGCTTTCGGGCCGCTCGCCGTCGGAGCGCTCATCGACGGCTTCTGGTTCATCCCGGCCTGCGGCCACAGGGCGGTCTTCACCGGCATCGCCGTTCTGATGCTCGCGGCAATCTACTTCTCGATGCGCCTCGGCGAGCCGCGCTTCCAGGCGGAGCCCCGCCGCGCGCCGCCGCTCGCCTGAACGGCCCCGCCGCACCCCCTCGATTCCTGCACCTAGTGCAACGGCCCCGACACGCGATTTGGCGGGCGCCGCAGTGGTATATTCGGCCGACCGAAAGAAAAACTTCGCGCCGCGTAAACCCCCGTCACATAAGGACTTAGCTCACCTGATATCCCCTGTGCGCAATGATCTTTCTTGGCTGCACGTCCAGTGTGGGGTGCACAGATGCCCTCCCTTCGCCCCAGCGCCGCGATTTATGAAACCCACCTTCGAGCAAACCGGCCCTTCGCTGGC
>Ga0272441_10006228_pt1 | contig 20130 bp, 14 predicted proteins | sample SSMProp6N_FD_193582 | JGI IMG/M metagenome (GOLD analysis project Ga0272441, IMG submission 193582) | Marine sediment archaeal communities from Little Sippewissett salt marsh, Falmouth, MA, United States - SSM-Prop-6N | ecosystem: Environmental > Aquatic > Marine > Wetlands > Sediment ...
GGCGTAATCGCCGTACCCACCGACACGGTCTACGGCCTTGTGGCCGATCCTCACAACGAGGAGGCGGCCGCGCGCATTTACGGGATCAAGGATCGCGATCCGCACAAGCCCCTGGCGGCTTTGGCGGCCGGCGCCGATGCGGCGTGGGCGCTCTGCGAGGCCGTCCCCGACGAGGCGCGCAGGCTGGCCTTGGCCTTCTGGCCGGGCGCGCTGACGCTTGTGTTGCGCGCAGGGGATCTATGCCCCGCTTCGCTGACGGCCGCGGACGGCTTCGTCGGCGTCCGCGTCCCGCGCTGCCCGTTCGTGTGTGAGCTGGCCCGCCGTGGTTGCGGGGTTCTCGCCTCCACCAGCGCCAATCCGTCGGGTGGCCCCGACCCGCTCCGGGCCGAGGACGTCATCCGCCTGCTGGGCGGGGGCGTGGACCTCGTCGTCGACGGCGGGGCCACGCCGGGCGCGTCCGCGTCGACGGTCGTCCGGCTGGGGGGTGGGGCGCCCGAGGTCCTGCGCGAGGGGGCCGTGTCGAGCCGCGCGATCCTCTGGGCCCTGGCTGATGGGCCCCAGCGCGTCCGCAGCCTGCTTTTCGTCTGCACCGCCAACATCTGCCGCAGCGCGTATGCGGAGAGGAAAATGCGGGCCGTCTTGGGTGCGATGGGCGTGGGGGGCATAGGGGTATCGTCGGCGGGGGTCATGGCCGGGCGCGGGAGCCCGATGTACCGGGTCATGGCCGAGGAGCTCAGCGCCCGCGGCGGCGACCCCGAGGGCCACAGGTCGCAACCGCTGAGCGCGAAGCTCGTTGCCCGCGCCGATCTCATACTGTGCATGGAGGGCGAGCATCTGGAGATAGTCTGCCGCGCGTTTCCGAAGGCGGCCGAGCGCGCCTTCCTCATCGGGTCGTTTGTGGGTCTGGGGTGCGATATCGCCGACCCGGTTATGCAGCCCGGCGTCAGCAGCATCTCGCTTGCGGCGGACAGGATAGACCTTGCGGTAGAGATTCTCGCCGAGCGCCTGCGCGCCTGGCGAAGGGAGTAGCGAGTGAGAATAGCCATAGGGTCCGACCACCGCGGATTGGCCCTGAAGGAGGTGCTTGCGCGCACGTTGCGCGATTGGGGGCACGGGGTGACCGACTACGGCACGCACCGGCCCGAGTCGGTGGACTACCCGGACTTTGCCGCTCCGGTGGCCCAGGGCGCGTCGGAGGGCTGGTTCGATTGCGGCATAGTCATCTGTGGGACGGGGATAGGGGCATCCATCTCGGCCAACAAGGTCCGCGGGGCGCGCTGCGGGCTCTGCCGCACGCCTTACGAGGCGGCGATGTCCCGCCGCCACAACGACGCGAACGTATTGGCTCTGGGCGCCGACGTCACGCCGCCGGACGAGGCGATACGGATAGTGAGGGCGTGGCTGGCCTGTCGTTTCGAGGGTTGCAGGCACGCCCGCCGCGTGGATAAGATAGGCAGGCTCGAGACCGGCGGGGAGGTGTGAGTCGATGGCCCGACCCTCCTGGGACCGCTACTTCATGGACATCGCCGGCCTGCTGTGCAGCAGGTCCGTATGTCTTCGCAACCATGTGGGTGCGCTTCTCGTGGCCGAGAAACGCATTCTGGCGACGGGTTACAACGGCCCGCCGCGGGGGCTTCCTCACTGCGACGAGACAGGCTGTCTGCGCGATACGATGAAGGTCCCCAGCGGGCAGCGGCACGAGCTCTGTCGCGGGCTCCACGCAGAGCAGAACGCCATCATCCAGGCGGCCGCGCACGGCGTGCGCATACCGGAGGGCGCCTGCCTCTACAGCACGCACTTTCCGTGCTCGCTGTGCGCCAAGATGCTGATAAACGCCGGTGTGGGCCGTGTGGTCTACGCCGAGGGTTACCCGGACGAACTGGCGCGCGACCTGCTCGCCCAGGCGAAGGTGGAGCTGCTGCATCTCCCGCCCGAGTAGGGCGCCGGGGGTGTGCGCGGGGCAGGGGCAGTGGGAGGGGCGGTCGCGGATTCGGGTCGGGAGAGGGTGGGGCGGCTCTATTAAAAGGGGCGGGGCGGCCTGTGCCGGTAGGCCGCCCCTGTCTTATGCCCGGGGGAGTACCGGGGCTGCGTCAAAACTCCAATCGATATCCCAGCGCTATGCTCTCTTCGTCGAATTCCACGTGTACGTTGTCGTAGTCCGTGGCGTAGCAGATGCTGTTTATGATAGCCGCGCCGATCATCCACTCCTTGTCGATGCCGCTCCTGTCCTCGAAGAGGTTGAGGTCGTTTTCGTCCTGTACGTATGAGAGCCCCAGGTGCATGGGCAGGTCGACAAGCGCCAGCATCGCCCACGTCTTGAGGTAGACCGAGTCCTCGTTTTCCCGAGCGCCGTCGCGGAGCGCCTGCGACAGCGGTATGTTGCAGCAATACGGCGCTATCGCGGTGGCGGTCTCGTTACCGCCCGCCTCGTAGCCGATGTATCCCAGGTGCCCTCCGGAGAGGAACCCGACCTCCGCTACGGTGCCGCCCGTGTTGGATACCGCGGCGGCGTGGCAGGCCTCGTGGAACAGCAGGTGCGACGCGCCGGCGGCGGCGGCCTGGAAGAGGCCGCTCAGCACGCCCTCCGCAGCGAGCGGCGCGCACATCATCATCACGGTTGCGGCCGCGCAAAGCGCCAACCTTGGCTTGCGACTCAGTCCCATGGCGTCCATGCAATCAACCTCGCATGTCCGCCACAGGCCCCGAGTTCTGTCCCTGTTGGCCGGGCCATTGCTGTCTTCGCGCAGCGACACCACGTCGCTTAGGAGCACCGGAGGCCCACACGGGCCGCCCGCGCCGCGCTCGCGGACCCGCCGCGCCACTCGGCGCAGCGGTTTCCCGGCTGTAGCGCGAAGAGAGGCGCCCGATCGTTCCTCACATCGGAAGATCAGACGCCTGCCGTACTAGCTTGCAGCTTCGGCAGCCCAGCCGCCTCGGAACTCGAGGCCTGTGGCTTTGCGTCCTATCCTCGCGAATAGGTTGCCTTTGTCGGCTACAGCTACTATTCCGTTGTCACCGTGAAAGCTAGCACGTCGGAGCCGGCTGTGTCAAACGCCGGCGGGATTTAGCCGGAGAATGCACTGCGGCGTTACAGGGAATGGGCCCGAGTGCGTCGGATCGTGGCAGGTGTAGGTCGGGTGGAGTGGGGGCGTCTCAGCGCGACCAGTCGACGACGATGGGCGGCGGGATGTAGGGCCCGGCCGACTCGGTTAGTCCCGAGGCGATGAGTCGCGCGGACTCCTGGTCCTCGTGTCTGACGAAGGCGGCCCCGTCTTCATCGACCCGCACGTCGATGCCGGCGGCGCGGAGCCTGTCGGCGGCGCCGGCGGGCGGGTCCGTGTAGACCTCGACGTACTCCTCCGGGTAGCGCAGGCGGGCGATGGCCAGTTGAAGCGAACGGGACATGCGTGAGATGGTGCGCATAGCGCGGAAGGTGCTCATGGGGCGTGCGCCGGCGGCGGACGCGGCGGACGCGGCGGGCGCGGCAACCGCGTAGAGTATGAGCCCGAGGGCGACGCAGACGCACGTGGCGCGCCCGCGCGCGTTCATTGTGGGTCCCCCCGGTCGCCCCCCCGGGGGCGCCGCAGCTGCAGCGAGTCCAGCACGATGGTCACGGGGCCGTCGTTGTGGATGACGAGGCGCATCATGGCGCCGAACACGCCGGTCTCGACGGGGAGGCCCGTCTCCCGCAGCGCGGCGCAGTAGTCCTCGTACAGGGCTTCGGCGGGTCCGGGAGCGGCGGCCCGCGCGAAGCTGGGGCGCCTGCCCTTGCGGCAGTCGGCGCACAGCGTGAACTGCGACACGACGAGCACCCCGCCGCCGATGTCCCGTACGGACAGGTTCATTTTGCCCTGGTCATCGGCGAATATGCGGAGGTTGGCCGTCTTCTCGGCCAGGAGGCGCGCGTCCTCGCCCGTGTCGCCCTCGGCGGCGCCCAGCAGCACGACGAGGCCGCGCCCGATGCGACCGACGACCTCTCCGTCGACCGTCACGCCGCCCTCGGCGGCGCGCTGAATGACGGCGATCATGGCGTATGCCCCGCCGGCCGGGCCGCCGCCCGGCGCTTTCGCTGAATCGGCCGCTTCATGTTACAGCCTGCCCAGCACTCTCAGAGCCGCATCCAGCCCGGCGCGCGGTGAGCCCCGAGAGAGATGGCGGTCGGCTATGGCGATGAGCCGCGAGAGCTCCTCGTGGTCTTCCCGGTCGGCGCCGGACTGCGCGAGCCCCGCCTCGGCCGCCGCGATCATCGTCACGCACAGCCTCTCCTTGAACAGCTCCGAGTATTCCAGCTCCGAATTGCGGTAGTAGCCGGACATTATGTACGGGGGCGGGGCGACGTAATCGGGGAAGCCTATGTGGTGTCCGAACTCGTGCATGAGTGCGTGAACTATGCCACGCGAGCCCAGCGTCGCCGCGCGCCGCCTGTTCGTCGAGACCCACTCGCGTTTCTGCGCGTCCCACTCCGCGTCTCTCACCTCGTCGCTGCCGCCGGCTATGACGACCCCGTAGGGCGAGTCGGGCCGGTCGCGGCCGGAGAACCACACGCCCAGGTAAGACCGCGCGTCGGTGTTGAACGCGGGGAGCGTATCGGACGTGAGTGCGACGAGAACGTCGTAGTCGGAGAGGCCGGGCCCGGCCGCTGCTTTCACGTCGTTGTAGAACGCCAGCGCGTCGGGGTAGCGGTCGGCCGCTTGGGCGGGCTCGACGGGTGGCGCTATCTCGGCGGAGAGGTGCAAGCCGGTCTCCTCCGCCACCCGGTCGGCCAGCAGCCGCGCTATGAGCTGTGGGTGGGCGGGCAAGCTGTAGCGGGCCGGGACGATAAGCATGCGGTAGTCGGTCTTGACCCGCTTGTCCGCCCCTGGGATGAAGCGGGTGAAGCGTCCCCGGTCGGTGTGGGACACGGGCAGTCCCAGCTCGTCCGCCGCCAGGCCGACGAACAGGCGGAGCGACTCGCCCGAGAGGTCCCAGAGGAGCTGCTGCGGCCCGACGAAGTCGAGGCAGACGATAACGCTCCCCTCGCCGAGCGGGCGTTTTATGGCAACGGGCTCGGACGAGTCCCTCCAGACTCCGGAGGAGAACCTGTCGGCGGTCCTGACGAGGACCTGGGCGTCGGCGTCGACGGGCGCGAGCTTCCAGCCCGAGTAGACCATCAGGCGTGTGGGTTCGGGGCCGGCGGGCCAGTCGCCGCGGGCGAGGTGGCCGAACATTCCCCTGTATGCGCTGCGGGGCCCCCGCGGGACCGACGACTGCCGCTCCAGCGGGACGCCGACCGAGGCGCAGAGGCGGGCCAGCGACGGCGGCGGGGCCTCCGGGACGAGGATCAGCAGCGCGCCCCCGCCCTCGACGTAGCTCGCCAGCAGCTCGGTGAGGTCCGGCGGGTAGTCGGCCGGGAGGGCGAGGAGCAGATCGGTCCCCTCCAGTGTCGCCGGGCCGTCCGGGCCGGCCGTCCGGAGCGAGTTCTCGGTCGACACGGCGAGTCCGGTGTCCTCCAGCGCCCTTAGAATCGGATTATAGCCGTGGCCGAAGTGGCCGATAACAGTGACGTGGGCTGCCTGCGCGCAGGCGCATGCGGCCAGGACACAGGGCACGGTGCAGGAGAGAAACCGCCTCGGAAGCGTGCTTTTTGCCTTCACGAGACAAGAAGGTAGCACGCCGGGTCGGCGGTGTCAAACCTGCGGGGCCCTGCTCGCTTGTTGAAGAGTGCAGCTTGGATACGCGCACCTCGAGCAGGGCTCCGCTTTCATCGACGTGGCGGTTGGCGGTCCGTGCCGCCGCCGTCGGGCCGGCAGGCGGGGGAGTGGAAGTCATGCCGCCGGGAGAGCGGGGCGATGAAGAGCGGAACAGGCGGATTCACTATTATCGAGGTCATGATGGTCGTGTGCATCGTGGCCATGCTCATGGTGATCGCCCTGCCCAACCTCGTCCGCGGCAGGCACGACGCCGCCGAGGCCGCCGCCCGTGAAACTCTCAACCAACTGACGGCGGCGATGGTCCAGTACAAGGCGGCCGAGATGCCGCACGTGTACCCGGGTGACCTGACGGCGCTGGGGCCGAAGTCGGGCGGAGCGCTCGGCTACGTCAACGCGGTCCTGGCGACGGGCAATTATCAGGGGTACAGGTTCCTGCTCGCCGCGAACGCCGATGCGTTCACCATCAGGGCGTTTCCCGAGAGGCCGGGGATAACCGGCACGCGGATATTCGCCGTAACCGAGACCGGGCAGATCAGCGAAGTAGGTCCCTGAGGGTGAAGCGGGCTTCGGCTTTGGAGCGGGAGGACGGGAGTCTGACGATGGAGACGTACAGAGGTCCGGCGGGCTTGACGGGTGCCGGCTGCGCCGGACGATCTCTGTGCGTTGGCGGGGCGCGCGGCGAGCGTGCATCGTCGTGCGGCGCCGCGCCCGTTCGTGCTGCAACGGTCTGCTGCAAGCGGCTCGATGTATTGCATGTCGGGCGTGTCGGTGTGCATTGAAATGTCGCATAATTCGGCACGTTTTGACAGCCGGTTCGAGCGCATGCTAGACTCACATGGAAGGCGCGCGAATCTGCTTGCGTGGCGCCTGCCGCCGGGATCAGGGAGCCTGCCCCGCTAGAGCGATGGGGGCGGGTATTGTTCTGTAGGGGGCCCCTGGATCCGGCGCCGACACCATGGAATGGATGACGCCCCAGGCGGTTTCAAGGAGGAACCCGTGGTCGAAGGATACGACAGGCGCTGTCCGACGGAAGCCGGACGAGAGTCGTGCCGCCTGCCCTTCGGGGGCCGTAAGTCGGCGCACCTCGCGGTGCCCTATGCCCTCATCACCGTCATACCTCTGCTCTCGGCCTGGTACGCGGTTGTGGCGGTCGGCCAGTTGGGCGTCTCGCAGTTCTCGGTATCTCTGGTTGTCATGCTCTCGCTGTGTCTGGCGGCGCTGGGCTATCACCTTGTGCACGCGGTACTGAAGCGGCTGCATCTTCTGGCGCGGGAAGCCGAGCGCGTCGCGGCGGGCGATCGCGACCGCCGGCTCACCGAGTCCGACGACGAGAGCATCGCCGATCTGGCGCGCTGCTTCAACCGCATCACCGGTGAGCTCCAGGAGACCGTCAACGAGCTCCAGCGCTCCCGCAACCAGTTGCGCAAGTCGCTCTATCACGTCGGCCAGGCGATGAGGTCGTCGCAGGACATCGACAACATACTCGAGCTGATACTCGACGTGGCCATAGAGATGTTGGACGCCGAGATGGGCTCGCTGATGCTGCTGGAGCCTGGGGGCGAAGAGCTGACGATCCGTGTCGCGCGTGGTTTGGAGGAGAGGGTGTTGCGCACGGCCCGGATAAAGCTGGGCGAGGGCGTCTCCGGCTGGGTGGCGAAGCAGGGCGTGCCGCTGCTGGTCCCGGACATCGACGCCGATCCGCGCTTCCCCAAGCGCAGGACCGACCGCTACACGACGGACTCCCTCATATCGGTGCCTCTGGTGGCGCGCGGCAAGTCGATAGGCGTCATCAACGTCAACAACAAGACCTCGGGTGACATCTTCAGCAGGGAGGACCTCGAGGTTCTCTCGACGGTGGCCTCCAACGCGGCGGTCGCCATCGAGAACGCCGTGCTGCAGGAGAGCCTGGAGACGACGTATTTCGAGATCGTCCAGTCCCTGGCCAGCGCGGTCGAGGCGAAGGACCCGTACACCCGCGGCCACTCCGACCGCGTCACCGAGTACGCGCTGATGATCGGCAAGAGGATGGGTTTCTCCCCGAGCGAGCTGGCCACGCTCGAGCACGCTGCGGCGCTGCACGACGTTGGGAAGATCGGCATCCCGGACAGCATCCTGCTCAAGCCCGACAAGCTCACCGACGAGGAGTACTCGCTGGTGAAGAAGCACCCGGCGCTGGGGGAGCAGATCATATCCCCCATACGGAGCCTGTCCGAGGTTTCCCGGTTCATCCGCCACCACCACGAGCACTACGACGGCATGGGGTACCCGGACGGTCTTGCGGGCGACGAGATCCCGGCGGTCTCGCGCATACTGGCGGTATGCGACGCCTACGACGCCATGACGACGAACCGGCCTTACAGGCCGAAGTTCGAGCCCTCGGAGGCCCGGGAGATGATCCGCCAGGGGATGGGGACCCAGTTCGACCCGCAGGCGGCCGCCGTGTTCCTGGAGCTTCTCGACCGGCGCGAGTCCGATGCGGGCGGGGAGGACTGGCGCCGGCGGCTCCGCGCCGAGGACGTCGACGAGGAGACCCGGCTTGAGCTGGGCGGGCAAGGCGCCTCCGACGATGACGTGGAGGCGGCGGAGGAGAAGTCGGCCTAGCGCCCGGGCTCTTGACCTTACTGCACGCGTTGGGGCGGGCCCCCGATAGGGGCCCGCCCCGCTCTTGTCCGCGCCTCGCCAGCCGTTTGGTCTTGACCGGCGCACGCGTCACTCCCAAAATAACTTGCTGAGAGTGGGGTGAGGAGCAATGACACAGGGCAGTCAGGACAAGTTGAGAGAGGCGTTGCTTGCCGCCATCCGCGACGCCGGAGACGTGGGCTCGGCGCTCATAACGACGATGAGCAAGTTGGCGGTGGATTCGGTGTCGGGGCTCGAGGGGTTCGCCAGGGCGGCGATGCAGGCCTCGCAGGAGACGGGAGCCGAGCTGGCGGGGGCCGCCGCGGCGACGATGACCGCGGCCCTGCGGTCGGCTTCGGAGGCGGGCGGCGAGCTGGCGGACGCGGCGCGCCGCAGCGCCAAGGGGGCCGTCGGGGCGGTCGGTGAGATGGGAGGGGACGCCGCCGCAGTGGCCAAGGCGATGATGAAGGCCGCGGCCGACGGCGCCGAGGACGTCTCGGTCGACGCCAGGCGTCTGTTCGAAGCGGCCGCCGGAGGTGCCGTCGAGGCTGCCGCGACGATCGGCGCGCGCGGTGCCGAGGCCGTCAGAAGGGCCGTATCCGAAGCCAGAGCCGAGAAAGCCCAAGCCCCGTCCGAGGCCGAAGGGGCCGAAGAGGACGACTAGGCAGCGCCGGGCGCGGCAGGTATTCGGTCGCCGCGGCTGATGGAGAGAGCTTGATGAACAGTAGCAGCTTGCGCGTATTGTTGGTTTCGCCCGAGATCGCTCCGCTGGCCAAGACGGGCGGCCTGGCCGACGTCGCCGGGGCCCTGCCGAAGGCCATCGCGGCGCTGGGTCACGAGGTGCGCGCCGTCATGCCCTACTTCCGCCAGGTGGACGAGGCGGGCCTGGAGGTCGTGCGGATGGGCCAAAGCGTCACAGTGCCTATCGCCGACCACGCCGAGTCGGCGGAGATCTGCGTGACGCATCTGGACGACGTGCCCATCTACCTCATCGACAAGCCCGAGTATTACAGCCGCGAGTATCTCTACGGCACGCCCGACGGCGACTACGAGGACAACGCCGAGCGGTTCATGTTCTACTGCAAGGCGGTCCTGGCCGCCGCGCGCGAGATCGACTTCCAGCCCGACGTCATCCACTGCAACGACTGGCAGACCGGGCTGCTGCCCGCGCTGCTCCGGGTTCTTCACGCGTCCGACCCGTTCTGGGCCGGTGCGGCGACCGTATACACCGTCCACAACCTGGCGTATCAGGGCAAGTTCTGGTACTTCGACATGCCCATGACCGGGCTGCCAAACGAGGTCTTTACGCCGGAGGGGATCGAGTATTACGGCCAGATCAATCTGATGAAGGCCGGCATCGTCTACTCCGACGTCATCAACACGGTCTCCAAGCGTTATGCCAAGGAGATACAGACGGAGGAGATGGGTTGCGGCCTCGAGGGCATCCTGACGGCGCGCCGCGAGGATCTCTACGGCATACTCAACGGCGTGGATTACAGCGTCTGGTCGCCCGAGAACGATCCGCACATCCCGGCCGCCTTCTCCGAGTCCAAGATGGGCGGCAAGCGCAAGTGCAAGCGCGCCCTTCTCGACGAGTACGGCATAGAAGGCCGGACGGACAAGCCGCTCATCGGCGTCATCAGCCGTCTGGCCTCGCAGAAGGGCTTCGACATACTCGCCGAGGCGATGGAGGACATCCTCGCCCTGGACGCGACGTTCATCCTTCTCGGGACGGGCGACCAGCAGTACCACGATCTCTTCACCGAGCTGGCGGCCGAGCACGCGGGCCAGGTCGGGGTCAAGCTGGGTTTCGACAACGCGCTGGCGCACCGGATAGAGGCCGGTTCGGACATGTTCCTCATGCCCTCGCGCTACGAGCCGTGCGGGTTGAACCAGATATACAGCCTGCGTTACGGGACCATCCCGGTCGTGCGCGCCACGGGTGGTTTGGACGACACCATCACGAACTTCTCGCCGTCGAAGGGGACGGGTACGGGCTTCAAGTTCAAGGAGTATTCGGCCGCGGCGCTGACCTCGACGGTGAAGAAGGCCGTGAACGTGTTCAAGAAGCGCGAGTCGTGGAAGCAGCTGGTGCGCAACGCGATGGAGGCGGATTTCTCCTGGGAGCGCTCGGCGCGGGAGTACGTGAAGCTGTACGGCAAGGCGGATGCGCGCAGGGCCGCCGGCCCGGCCCGGTACGTCCCGGGCGTGACCGAGACCTCCGGTATCGAAGGCTGACGAGCAGCAGTTTGTCGGAAGAATCGAGCCCGCTTCCCGCGCAGGCGTCCGGGGCGGGCTCGACGCCTAAACCGCCGGGGGCGCATTCGCTTCGGGCTTTGGGGGCACCCGCATGACGCGTTCGCCGAGCCGGGAGGCCGTCCGCGCCTCGCTTCGTGGCATGCTTCGCCTCGGTCCAGTTCCGCTGCTGGTCGTGTTGGCGGCTTTCTGCGCCCCCCGCGCTTGCGCGCAGGATGCGCCCGATCCCTTCTCCTTCGACGTAGCCGCCTACGCCGCCTACGGGGTCGAGGCGGGGGCGCCGCTTTCCATTCGCATGGAGCTCATCTTCTTGCGGGCCTCGGGCCCTCCCGTAAGCGGCGGCTACACCATCCGGCCCGGGGCCGGGCTTTCGATGCGGCGGACCGAATCGACCTTCACCGACGTGCTGGGCTCGGCGAGCACGGTGGTCTCTGCGACGCTGTCGGGGGAGGCCGGTCGGTCGTGCGAGCCCGCGGAGGTCCTGGTCGATCTCGACGTCGCGGGTGAGGGCTCTTGGACGGAGACCGTCCGGGTGCCTCGGCCCATCCCCGCCTATTACTCGGCCGCGGTCCGCGCCGACGGCGACCCGGGCGAGTGGCCCGCCGCGGTGTCGCTGGCGTCCCCGGAGGGGGCCGACCCATCGGCCGAGATATCCCTGGCTTGGGATGAGCGGGGCCTTCACCTCCTCTTCCTCGTCGCCGACGACGTGCACTTGCAGGATCAAGGCTTCGGCGGGGACATCTGGCGGCAGGACAGCGTGCAGTGGGCGGTGGACGCCCTCGGCAACGAGCGCTTATCGAGTAGCGGCTCTTACGACGCGGACGATCACGAGTTCGGTCTTGCGCTCCGCGATGGCGAGGTGGTGAGTTGGCGCTGGGCCGGCCCGCCGGGCATGACGGTGGGCCCGCACGGCGGCCCCGCCGCGGGCGTAGCGGCCGCGGTCGCTCGGCGCGAGGGCGTCACCGTCTACGAGGCTTCGCTTCCCTGGCTTTGCCTCGCCCCGTTCCGCCCGGGGTCGCCGGTCCCGCTTCGCATGGGTTTTGTGATAAACGACGACGACGGGCTTGGTCGGCGGTTCGTGGAGCTGCCGGGCGGGATATCCGGCCGCAAGGACCCGACGATGTTCCTCGACGTGGTCCTCGCCGACGCCGAGGGCGTGGCCGTTACGGACCTGCTGCCGGTGCGCGACGCGGGTCTGGACGAGGCGTTGCGCGGGCGCATGCTGGGGCAACTCCTGCGCGTCGGCGGTATGGCGGAGTCGCTGCGGTCCTCCGTCGAAGCGATGAGCACGCCCGGGTTGCGCGAGCACCCCGTGGCGGGGCAAGGGCGGGAGCTGGGACGCGAGCTGGCGGCCGTATCTGCTCGCGTGGCGACGCAATGGGCGCTCGGCTCCAGGCCGCGGGCGGGGGATGCTCAGCCGCTCTCCCGCGCGGAGGAGGTGGACGACACCCTGGCGCGGTTGTCGCCGCTGCTGGCCATGCACGCCAGCAGGGCGCGGGCCGGGGCGTCCGGCGCGTCCGCCGCGTCCGCCGCGTCCGGCGCAAGCTTCGCCCTGGGCGCGGCTGACTCCTGGCGCCGGGTCGACATCCGCCGCTTCGAGGGCGAATACCCGGAGGCGATGAGCCTCTCGCTCTGCCGCAACGAGAGCGAGTCCTGCCAGCTCGTAATCGTCCCGATGTCGGCTGCTCTCCACGGCGTATCGATCGAGGTAGCGCCTTTGACGGGCCCCGGCGAGGGGGTTGGCGTCGACTGGGCGCCCGTGGGATACGTGCGGACGGGTGATGGTGTCTACTGCGCCGATCCCATCCTGCGGCCCGGCCGGAGGCTGGAGGTGCCCGCAGACCGCTTGCTGACCATCTGGATAACGGTGCATGCGGGGCCGGACGCACCCCCGGGCCGTTACACGGGTGCGGTCACGGTGCGCCCCGAGGGTATGGCTCCGCAGAGCGTGGGGCTCGACGTTACGGTGTGGGATGCGCGTCTGCCCTTGCGGCCGGGCCTGGCCGCCGTGTGTTCGCTCTCGTGGCCGCAGGCGGAGCGCTTTTACCGGACGGAGGCCGTCCGGGGAGCCGTGAGGGAGCGTTGGTACGATTTCTTTCTGTCCCGGCGCATCAGCCCGACGAGCCTATACATCACGACGGAGCCGCAGCCCGAGCCGGATGACTGGCCCTTCTGCCTCGACCGTGGCATAAGCGCGATCAATCTGGGCTATGCATATGCCAAGCAGGGCCTTCGGAACACGCCCGAGTATTTCGAGGATTTCCTAGGTCGTCTGGAGGTCAGCGCCGAGCGGGCGCGCGCCGCCGGCATGCTCGAGAGGTGTTTCGTCTACGTCGCCGACGAGCCAGAGGCTGCTGACTGGCCGGAGATAGTCCGGCGTTGCGCCGTCCTGGCCGAGCGCTTTCCCGACCTTCGTCGCATGGCCACGTTCGTGGGCGGGCTGCCGAGCGAGCTCGAGGGGTATGTGGACCTCTGGTGCATCGAGGTCGGCGCTTTCGACGCCGTGCGCGCTCGGCAGCTTGCCGCCCGCGGCGACGAGGTGTGGTGGTACACGGTGACGTGGGGCGGTGTGCAGCTCGAGGATCCGCCGTGGGAGCAGCGCGCCTGGGGCTGGATGTCTTACGCGCAGCCCGTCTCCGGCGTGTTGCATTGGATGGCGAACCGCTGGGGATCCAATGCGGTGGGTGAAGTGCGCTGGCCGGCGGCCGACTGGGTGACGGACTCGTGGGACGGGCGCAACGGGCCGGGCTGCCTGGTATATCCGGGTCCGGGGCTCACGCCGCTCTCGTCGGTCCGCTGGGAGAACCTCCGCGACGGTCTGGAGGACCACGACCTCTTCCGGCTTGTGGAGGGGTTGCAGTCGGACGAGGCCCACGCGTTGCTTGCGGAGGTGAGGGCATTGGCGGGGTCGCCGTCGGATTACTCGCGCGACGTGGAGGCGTACGTGGAGTTGCGCGAGCGCGCCGGGCGGTTGCTCGGCTCCGCCGCGCGCTAGGGCCGCCTGACGAACCTCGAGAGCAGCCCCCGTCTGCCGGGAGGAAGGGGCTCGGGCGCCTCGACGTCTTCCCCCGCCAGTATGAGCTTCGGCGTCTTCTCCACCATCGCGCGCGCATCCTCCTCGCCGACGAGTCTCGCGGCCGCGCCGACGGCTTTGGAGAGGACGGGCGGGCGGCGGTTGGGGGAGTGGGCGTCGGTTGCGATGACGTGCGCGAGCTTCCGTCGGATGAGGTCCTCTGTGGCCCGCCGGGGCGCGGGGCCGAAGTCGCCCGTCAGGCTCATGGCCGTCACCTGGACGAGCGCGCCTTGTCCCACGAGCTGGACCAGCGGCTCGGGGTCGGCCTGGAGCGCGGCGTTGCGCTCGGGGTGCGTGATTACGCAGCGCACGCCCTTGGCGGCGAGCCGGAAGACCAGGTCCCCCAGGTTCTCCGGCAGCGCGTAGGACGGCAGTTCCAGAAGGAGGTACCGCCCGCCGTCCGCCACGGTCGAGACGACCCCGTCCTCGACGAGCTTTGGAAGCTCCGCGCAGGCGTGGGCGTCCGAGGCCGTCAGGAGCGAGAGCGGCACGCCCTCGGCCTCCAACACCGCCGAGAGTTCTCCCGTGCGCGCCAGTAGTTCCTCCCGCGATATCTTGTAAGTGGAATCGTAGTGCGCGCAGGCCACGAGCGTCTCGATGCCGTCGGCTGCGGCGGTCCGGCACATGGACAGGGCTTCGTCCAGGTCCTTGGCGCCGTCGTCGCAGCCGGGCAGAACGTGGCAGTGCAGGTCGATCATGGTGGTAGTGTGGGCCGTGTGTGGGGTAGCTGTCAACAGGCCGCGGAGTGCGTCCGACGCAGATGACCTGTCGAGTAAGGGAAGAGCGGGCGGCCGTCTGCCGGCTTCGTTGACGAGGGAAACCCTCCTCGGCTCAAGGCAGGCGCAAAGGCTTGTCTAGTAAGGGGATATGCGGCTGCTGCCGTGCGCTGGCGTCCCTGAGGAGGGGAGGCCCTCCACGGCTCAAGGCAGACGGCAAGGCTTGTCGAGTAAGGGGAGAGCGAGCGACTGTGAGCGGCGCTGGCGCAGCGCGGAGACCCCTCCCCGGTGCCGGCACGGACGGTACGACCTGTCGAGTAAGGAGAGAGGCGGCGGCTGTGTGTTGGGCTCAGCGAAGAGAGGAGAGCCCTCCCCGGCTCGGGTACAGACCGTACGACCTGTCGAGTAAGGGTAGGGGACAGCCGCGTGGCTCGTCGTGCAGAGGTTGTGTGGACGGGCTTCGCGGAGGTGCGACGACTCCCTCCCCGGTGCCGGCATGGACGGTACGACCTGTCGAGTAAGGGAAGAGCGGGCGGCTCTGAGCCCCGGTCGGCGAGGAGAGCGGAGCGTTCCCGGTGGACGTCTGGCCGGAAGATGTCTCTAGGAGGGAAGGCAGAAGCGTGGCTCGGGATGCAGCGAGGATCCTTCGACTCGAAAGGACGCTGGCCCCTCCCCCGGCAGCCGACCCGCCCCCGTCAGTATTCGTCGGGTGGTGCGACGAGCAGCGTCAGCCCCGTCGTGTTCGCCAGGACCCAGTAGCCCCGCCAGGGGCGGAGCTGGGTGTCGTCGCCGGGAGGGAAGGGGACGACCGAGCGGTAGGCTCCGTCGTAGTAGAAAGCGGCCTCCTGTATCCAGCCGGCCGCGGCCGCCTCGGCTATCGTCTTGACCTGGCCGTAGCGGTCGACGGAGCAGTCGGCCCAGGGCCCCGGCGTTACGTGCGGGTAGCCCACGAGGTTCCATCCCTGCAACAGTGGTATCGCCTCGGCCTGCCCGGAGACCCGCCCGCAGCCCACCTCGCGCGCCGGCTGGGTGAGGTACAGCCAGTATCCATCGCGGCGGTCCGGGGACGCGAATGGGCCGGGGTAAACCTGGTACCCGGTCCCGGGGACGTACCGGTAGAGGTTATTCAGAAGCGAGTTGCCCGCGGCCGTCACGTCGTCGAAGACGGCCGACATGGAGAAGTCGGGCGAGTCGACCGGTATGCTCACAAGCTGCCAGCCGGCGGTCCACTCGGGCGAGAGCGACAGGCGGAGCACGTCGCCGTGCACGTCCCAATGGGTCACGGGGTCGTTGTAGGACCACGAGAGGACGAACCTGCCGTAGTCGTCGAGCGATATGCAGGGGTTGTGTTGTCCGGAGGCGGTCGTCGTCGAGCCGCGGAACTCACTGCCCAGCGGCGTGCCGTCCGGCCAATACGCCTGCCCGTAGACGCCGTATTCGCTCCCGTCCTGGTACTGCGATTCCCAGACGACTATGAACACGCCGTCGGATTTCGCCGAGATGTTCATATTCTCCTGGTGATTGGGTGTGTAGGTGTTGGCGCGCCAGGGGCCGCGGATGCGCGCGCCGCTTACGTCGAAGAGAGCGGCATACACGCCCAATCCGCTGCTGTCGGCGGCCTCCCAGGCCACGGCGAAGTTGTCGCCGACGGTCGCGCAGCGCGCCCAGTTGGCGCCCGAGGTCCCGCTGCTGCAAGCGATGTCGCCCGTCAGCGGCGCGCCGTCGGCGTCGAACACGCGCCCGTACACGCCGATGGGGTTCCAACTCGGGTCCCACGTGTCCCACGAGACGACGAACCGCCCGTCGTCGAAGGCCGACACGGTGGGGTACTGCTGGTGGTCGGCGGTCATCGCGGACAGTCTGAACTCCGGCCCCACCATGTTCCGGTCGGCCCCGTAGCGCTGACCGTAAACGCCCCACCCGTCACCGTCGTGTCCGTAGGACTGCCAGACGATCAGGTAGGAGCCGTCCGGCCACATGGCCGTGTTCGAGTGTATCTGATTGCCCTCCGTCGTAACGTGCTGGCAGAACTCGGGCCCGTCCCTCACGACGTCGGGTGTGTACCACTGGCCGAAGACCGAGTACACCGTGCCGTCCTGGTTGTACGAGTCCCACGTGCAGAGGAAGTTGCTGGCGGCGTCGAGGGACACGCACGGGTACATCTGATTCCGAAGGAAGTAGGTGTGGACGCGAAATTCGTCCGAGAGGTAGTTGCCGTAGGCGTCGATGACGCGGCCGCAGCTGGCGTAGCCGGAGGATTCGTCCCGGCTGCTGCGCCAGACGATGACCGATCTGCCGCTCTCGTTGGTGCAGTTGTACGAGTCGCCCTGATCGCCTTCGGTCTGGGCGTTGACCGCGAACTCCGCCTGTGTGGGGAGGGATGCCAATGCCAGTAACAGCGCCGTTGCCGTCAGAGACTTGTGCAAGATGAGGTCTCCCAAGGTGCCGGTATCACAAGTTGCAGTCCCCACTCGTAGCTGAGGACCCAGTATGCGCACCACGGCCTGAAGTTGTCGTCGTCCGCTCCCTCGGTCCGGACGGTCGAATAACCCGCCCCAAAATAAGTATACACTGTTCCGTCGACGAGGCCGGCGGATCGGGCGTCGGCCCAGGCGTATTCCTGCCCGCCCCAGCGGACCCGGCAGTCGGAGAGCGCCACCGGGCTGCTGTGGGGGTGCCCCACCAGCGTCCAGGGGTGGAGCAGATCCACGGCCACCTCGCCGCTGTGGTAGGTCCCCTGGACGATCTCCCTGGCCGGGAAGTCGAGGAGCAGCCAGTACCCGGCCCCGGGGCCCAGCTCCACTAGCGTGGAGGGGTAGATGGTGTAGACGGGCCGGCCGGTCACGGCGTCGACCGCCTCGAAGCCGTAGAGGTTGTTCTCCAGCGCGTTGCCTGCGGCGATGACGTCGTCGAGCGCCGCGGCGGGGTCGGGGTCCGCCGGCTCCAGGGGTAGGGATATGAGGTTCCACCCGGCCGGCATCTCCGGCGACCAGGAGGCCGGCGGGTCGGGGTACGTGGCCTCGGCGGGCCGCGCCCACCCGTTGTCGGTGAAAGCGAACGCCGAGTACCAGTAAGTCGTCTCGGGGAGCCGGTCCTCGTGGAAGGCCGAATCGCTCGATCCGGGCGCCGCCGGCCGCGAGCATATGAGCTCGCCGTCGCCGGGGGCGGACGGGTACCCGCTCGTTCCCGCCCATATCTCCGTCCGCGCGAAGCCCGCCTGGTCCGGGTTGGTCCACTCCAAAAGGACGTCATCGCCCGAGGGCGACGCGCTCAGGTTCTGGACCGGGCGGTTCCACCTCACGTTGTCGATGTTGTAGGAGATGCGCAGGTCCCACAGCAGCCCGTCGTCGCCGCAGTTGATGTACAGCTCCACACCGGTGATGTTGCGGCGGTCGATGTCGCCGAGGGGGATGCTGACGGTGTGCCATGCGTCGGCGGCCAGTGTGTCGGTCGGGTCAACGGGCTGGTCGAGTGTGGCGCCGTCGCGGTCGGCGACGCGGACGCGCAGGTGCCTGGCGGCCGAGCGCACGACGCCGGCCGTGTCGGCCGTCCGGTGCGGGTAGAGGTCGAAGGTCAGATTCTCCATGCCGCCGAAGTCGAGGTCTCCCCCGGCCCACGCGAGGGCCACCTCGGCCGTGCCGTCGTTCATCTCGCCCGTCGTCTTATTGAGGCTGTGGACCGTGAACGCGATGCGCAGCCCTGCCTGGCCCTCGGTCTTGGTTTCCTCGTCGCGGAAGGCCATGGAGAAGCCGGGTCCGGCGGTACAGGCGCCGGTCATTGCCCATGCGGAGGGCAGCTCGCAAGCCAGGCCCGCCCCCACGTCCGGCGTGGCGGTGTCGAGCGCCACGACGAACCCCCTCGTCGGGGAGTAATGGCCCCCGTGCCCTTCGGCATCCACGGCTCTGACGGTCCAGAACCACTCGCCCTGGCAGAGGGGAACCTCCGGCGTGTACGAGCTCTCGGTGATGTCGCTGACCCGGATGGTCTGCTCGGAGGGGAAGGATCGCACGGGGGAGTACATGAGTGTGTAGCCGGCGGCGGCGGGCATGTCCCCCCAGTCGAACTCGGGCGTGGCCGTACTCACGGTGCCCTGCGGGTCGCCGGCCGGCGGCGCCTGGGGCAGCTCGATGGGCGTGCCGTCGATGAGGTAGTCGTACACCTGTGCATGGTGGCTGGCGATGAGGTCGGTAAACGGCAGGTACTCCTCGTCCTCAGCGTTGATGACGCCTATCTGGTAGGCCTCGCCGTCGGGTCTGCCGAGCGTGGGCTGGTCGTACCAGGCGAACCACCCTGTCCCGACGAAGGGGTGGTGTTCGCTGATGGGCTCAGTGAAGTCGAAGTACTGGTCGAGCATCTGGACGGCCTCTGCGGCCCGGACCATCTGGGTCTCGCAGCCCGGCCACGGATGGACGTTGATGCTGTCGTCGGCCCAGCGGTTCCACTCGCCGATGATTATGGCCTTGCCCGTTTCCTGGTAGAGGATGTTGAAAAAGCTCTTGGCCGGTTCCGACTCCGGCCAGCCGTAGCGGTTGACGGACACGACGTCGCAGTGGCGCCCGGAGGCCGCCCAGTACTGCCTGTGCATCGGGTGGTCGACCATCGCCATGGTCCACAGGGCGAACCTGTCGCCCATGTAGAGGTGGTTGGCGTCGTGGGCGCGCATTGCGTTCTCGCACACGCTGTAGTAGCGCTCTGCGACGACGCCCATGAACGAGACCTTGTCGGCCTCGATGGCCGGGTGTTCGTCGCCCTTCGGCAGCTCCGCCGTGTTGAGGACGCTGGTCTCCTCGGGCCCGTCCCATGAGGTGAACGCCATCTGGTATGCGGCGTTGAGGTCGCCGATGGTCGGGTATATGCCCTGCAGGTGGGCCACCCAGGCCCCTTTGCCGGGTATGGTCCCGTCGAGGGCGATGAACTGTTCTATCAGGCTTCTGTGCGTGTCGTAGTCGTGGTCCCAGCGGGCGGCGCCCTGCCAGTAGATCTCGTTGTCGGAGAAGACGCCGAGTATGGTGGGGTCGTCGGCGAGGGAGGCCATCGCCGCGAACCTCTGGTTCGCTTTGGACTCGAATATGGGGTCGAAGACGTCGGCGAACCTGCTGTTGACGGCGGTGCAGCCGGCTGTGATGGACGGGCCGGTGACGTCGACTATGCGCACGCGCACTTGGCCGGCCACGTTGTCCGACCAGCACGCCCATGTGTTGCAGCCCCAGCGCGCCAGCCGCGCGATGGAGGCGGCGTTCCAGGCGTTCCTGTCGTTGTTGTACTTGGCGCGGATGCCGTAGGGGGATGGCCTGGTGTCGAGCGCCTCGACGTAGCCGCCCCAACCGTCGTAGTAGAGGATGCAGTCGACGCCGAGTGAGAAGAAGGCGTGGTTGTCCGGTGTCATCAGCCACCACCGGTCGCCGATCTTCTCGGGCCGGAAGAAGCCGCTGGTGTTGGACCCGGCAAGGGCGAGGCATCCGCCGTACTGGTCGTACTGCGCGCCCGCCGCCGACGCCAGAAGCCCCGCGGCCAGTAGACAGGCCGCCAACCTTCGTTCTGTATGCCCTGTGCTCATCGGTCTCCCCCGGTCTCTGTTGCGTCGCCTGTCTTTGGACGGAGCCGCGGCGTGATCGCGTCGCCGGGCGTCCGCGCGGTCAATCGGCTGGCGGGGCGGCGGTCCGCCCCGGCAGAGGCAGTGCCGCCCGGATCGCCCGGGCGGCACCTTGGTTTGTTCTCCGTATCGCAGCTCTCATCAGTACGGGATTGTGTATCTCCCATATGGGTCGGGGATCAT
>Ga0272441_10006230_pt1 | contig 20127 bp, 15 predicted proteins | sample SSMProp6N_FD_193582 | JGI IMG/M metagenome (GOLD analysis project Ga0272441, IMG submission 193582) | Marine sediment archaeal communities from Little Sippewissett salt marsh, Falmouth, MA, United States - SSM-Prop-6N | ecosystem: Environmental > Aquatic > Marine > Wetlands > Sediment ...
CTGTTTCCTATGTCAATAGCTATAAGATCCATGATTCAATTATTTTAACCATTTTGCGGTAATGTAATAGTAAAAAAAATGGTCCCTATTGCACCCAAGGCCGGGTGTCATCCCATAGCTATAATATTCTTGCATTGAGGGAGTTTTTATGACAGGATTCCGGCAGGCGTGGAAAAGTGTGAGTATAACAGTAAAAAATATCCGGTATAACTTTATACAACTATTGGGCTGACAATGCGTTTTACTCGGTTAAAAAGAAATCTGGTATTGTTTTTGTTCGCTGCTTTAGGATCGGCGGCGCTGCTGTTGTTTTTATACAATGCCACGCTTACGGTCGAATATGAGGAGCAAAAGACCGTGTTGCCCGGCATTGACACCGTTCCGCGGGAGTACTGGGAGGAGCTGGGGCAAAAGAAGATATTCTGGGGACATCGCGAACTCGGAGATGATATTATCGAGGGGATTAAAGAGGTTAGGCAGAAATATGATTTTATCAAATTAAATATTGTGGAAACGACTGATCCGGCAGCCTTTGAACAGCCGATATTCGCCCACGCTGAGCTGGGAACATGTGTATATCCTCTTACCAAGATAGACGCTTTTACGCGGGTTCTGGAAGAAGGGGTGGGGGAGAAGATCGATATTGCCCTGTTAAAATTCTGTTATGGAGACTTCAGGTGGGAGTCGAACAGTGAGCAAACGTGGGAACGATATAAACAGATGATGAACAATTTGAAAGAAAAATATCCCAACGTCCAGTTTATCCATGTTACGGCCCCGATATGTACCCGGCCGCTGCGGGGCAGGACTATCGTCAGAGAATTCATTAAATATCTGGTTGGCAGGCCGACAATATGGGCTGATAATGCCAAACGTCAAAGTTATAATAACTGGTTAACTACCACCTTTGCGAATTCGGAACCTGTTTTTGACCTGGCGAAGGTGGAATCGGTCGGTCAGGAGGGCTTTAGAAGTTATGTAACTTACGAAGGTGAGAAGGTCTATGTATTAGCGCCAGGGCTGGCCATGAGCGTGGGAAACATCAATATACCGGGAAGCAGACATATTGCCGAACAACTACTGATATGCCTGGCGAATACCGCAGGGATTCCTAAATCATCGGCTCACCCATAGCGGTACTGTCCTCCTGCTTATGACATAGTTTTTCATTCTGTCCATTCCACAATAACATCCTTAATCTCCTTGTCATTGTAGGCGGTAACTTTGGCATAAACGTGCTTGAGATTATTTGTGTAACCTATGTTTATCGAAGTCACGTACAACTTATAGCCTGAGCCGACTTTGGTGGTGGCGCGTAGTTTGGCTTCATTGGCAGTAGTGCCATGCAGGGTAAGATGCAGGATAATTAATAAAAAGCACACCAGTGAACCACCGATCCAGAATGCTCGGGAGGGCTTACGCCAGAACGACTTTTTATTTATGCCAGCCTCATCCATGGCCTCCCGCACGGTAGATGAAGTAAGCTTAATATAAGTCCACACCATTACGGCCGTATTTATTATAAAGGGAATAGCAATAAATATATAGTGCCATAACCCTAGCTTTATATAAGCAATTAACAGATCAAGTGGATATAATGCAAAATAGCTTATAATTCCGAAAAAGAAACAAGCGAACAAGAAAGCTACCATCCATGAAATTAACAGAGCGGCCCCTAGACTGCCCTTAAGCAGAAAAATACCAGCGACTATAACGACGATATGAGAGCCGAATGAATAGTCTGAGTCATTTATGATATCATATGCCAAAAAACCGGTATCAATCAAACCTGTGATGATCATGACCCAGCCGACTCTACGTAATATTGGGAGTTTTATCTTGTTCATTCTATCATTGTAATGAAAAATTTAAATATTGACATGGATAACAGATAGAAATTTTATAACTATTTTGCCTCCTTTTTAGGCTTTTGTCCAGATGTTATTTTGAGTTTAAAAACGATTGTAGCTTTATTTATTCTTGTGTGTTGATTAAGATTAACGGGAGTGTAAAGTTCAATGATTAAAGTGAAATTTAATTTGTTAATATAATATGTTTATAGATGAAGCGGAAATATCTGTGAAAGCCGGTGACGGCGGCAACGGCTGCGTGAGCTTTCGGCGGGAAAAGTACATTCCCCGGGGCGGTCCCGACGGCGGCGACGGCGGGGCGGGGGGCAGTGTTTTAATTTGTGCCGACGATTCGCTAAGTACGCTGCTGGACCTTACCAGCCAGTATCATTGGAATGCACAGCGGGGCAGCGATGGGCGGGGGAAAAATATGACGGGTAAAAAAGGGGAAGATCTGATTATAAAGGTACCTACCGGAACTATTATTTATGATCTGGAACATAACCTGGTTATAAAAGACTTGACGCAATCCGGAGAGACGGTTTGCGTGGCGCAAGGCGGGGAAGGGGGTAAGGGGAATAAGTGCTTTGCAAGTTCCACCAATCAGACGCCGCGTGTGGCTAAGGAAGGTAAAGAGGGCCAGGAGCGGCGGTTGCATCTGGAACTGAAACTCATTGCCGATGTGGGGCTGGTAGGGCTGCCAAACGCGGGTAAGAGTACGTTGCTGTCGCGCGTCTCGGCGGCCAGGCCCAAGATAGCTGATTATCCTTTTACCACGTTGCAGCCGCATCTGGGGATAGTGGAATTAACGAATTATAGACGCCTGGTAATAGCCGACATACCAGGGCTGATAGAGGGATCGCATAAAGGGCTGGGATTGGGGCATGAGTTTCTACGGCATATCGAACGGACGCGTATCTTGGTGCATATGGTGGATATCGAATCGAAGGAAGATTCTGATGCGGTGCAGAACTATCATGCTATCCGCAAGGAGCTAAGTGAATATAGCCCGCAATTGGCCCAAAAAAGTGAAATTGTAGTGGCGTCCAAAATGGATCTTGATCCGGAGGGGGGGAAGTTGCAGCAATTCCAGCAAAAGTTGAATAAAGAGGTGCTGGCGGTATCATCGGCGACAGGAAAAGGACTTAAGGAACTGACAGAGCGGTGCTGGAAAGAAGTACAGAAGGTCCGAAATCAGCCGGATGATGAAACGAAGAGCGTGGACGGTTGACCGCAAACCGTGGGCGGGAGGGAAAAGATTCCAGCACTATTATCTACTCTCGCTTGTTTACTACGATTTATCTTAAGGCCTTCCACTTCCAGGTGGGGGCTTTGGTATAATCGAATTTAATTTTATCACCCGGATCAAGGATATAGCTTTGTCCGGCGGACAAGGCAGCAGAGATTGTTAGCGGGATTCCATTGCCATCTGTTTGGGTCCAAACGGAGACCTGGCCCGGGTCAAGTATCCGGACTTCCACGGTATAAGGTTGACGATTAACAAGTTCGCGGCCGGATTCTGGAAAAGGCGGAGTTTCAATCGAATAACCCACAGGGTAACTGGTAATAATCCGGTTGGTCGGGACTTTGGCATTGTTGGTAATACCTTCGGAGAGATTGACGGCAAATACCAAGTTATCACGGGCGGTGTCTTCAAATATCAAATTCTTGCCGGGGGCATGATTGTGGGCAGTTATGGTTAGAAAGTTTCTAAGGCCAAATATTTGTACGCCAATGGTATTGGGGATGTCGCCGGAAGAGCCGATTTTAATAATATTTTCAGAAACTCCGCGGCCAATGCGCATCCCAATATTGGTTAAATGGCTCCAGGTAATCTCAAAATGATTACTACCACAGCCGGTAAGTATATCAACCCCAACATCACAGGCATTGATTTCTTTCATCAATATGCGATTGCCGTTTATGCCCCCACCCCCGGAGGAGTCCAGTTTAAGGCCGGTTCCTTTCTGGATACAGCCGGGTTTGCCCCAGACGTCCCCAGCTCCTACCGCACCATTGAAGCGGAAAGTACTGGCAACAATACAGCATAGTTTGTCAGGGCCTTTGGTCGTGGGATACATCCGAATAACACAATCGGGGGTACGGCTGGCCACCACTAAGCCGAGCTTAATGTCACAGTTCATTTGGCTGTCAATGACAACTGCGTCTCCGGTTGTGCCGTTATAAGCCAACCAATATTCCCCTCCGTCCAGGCGCCAATCCTGGTTCCAGGGGATGTGTAGTGTTTCGTTTAATGTATAACCGGGACCAGCGGTAAAGGCTTCTTTCATACCGCCGCCGACGATATAAACATCCCGGGTATGTTCCTTGGCGTAGTTCAAGGCTTCCTGAAGCCCGGATGTTTTAGTGCCTGGTGTCTTCGGGCCAAAATCACCTCCGTCTTCCGGGCCGTTGGGACTGACAACAACATAACACAGGTTGCGATATTGGGTTATCTGGAAATCAACTACATTATTATCCGCAGCTCGACTAATTCCAAAACAAGTTAAAACTACTAAAACTATTATCAATTTTGCTGAGAAACGTTTCATCTTTTTTTCTTCCTTTCATATTTTGAATAGGATCATCGATCTTTCACGTTTTTCCCTTTAACACTGATAAGCGTAAAATAATACTGCGAAAGTCAAAAACTCAGACTTATTATAATAAAAATACAGGTAGTTGACCAGGAAGTTAAGAGATGTTATCGGAACCATAAATAGCTAAGTTTTCATAAGGCTATCTCAAATCAGGTATTTGCGTGCGTCAAGGAGTTTGACAGGGAGGCAGGATTATGGTAGAATAATCGAATATGTGGAGTCGCGGGACGCAAAGACAAGTAGAAGGAAAGATGTTTGGGAAGAAAAAAATATTGCTGGTGGGTTTAGTTCTGTTCCTTTCGGTAAATGCTTTCGGGGCGGATGTTATCCTCAACGAATATAACGCGGTAGCAGGGGGTGCATATCTTAACGGCGGAGACGTGGAAGTGGATGATGACGGGGGCAGAGCATGTGATTTATATTTCGGTAGAATTCTGGGGAACGGCGGCGATTGGTTCGAATTGGTCGTGATAACGGACCACCTGGATATGAGGAACTGGAAGCTGGATATCCTCAACGACGGCATTTTGGATGAAACGCTGGATCTAACCAATCACGATATCTGGTCGGACTTGCGCAGCGGGACAATTATCACCGTTTCTGAAGATCTGCCCAGTGATATAAGTTACAATCCAGCCGGAGGTGACTGGTGGATAAATGTTCAGGCAAACAATACCACTAACGGACTTTATATTGAAGCAACCAATTTCACCGTCCATGCAGAGAACTGGCAGTTGACAATAAGAGACTCCGTCGGGACGGTTATATTCGGTCCGGCTGGTGAAGGTGTCAGCCCGGCAAGTGGGGTAAGCGATACAGAAATATTCAGACTCGAAGCTAATCCAAGTGCCGCAATTACTCCCTTATCCGCTGATTATGATGATGGCGACGGTTTAAGCACTTTTGGTTTGCCTAACCAATGGGGGGAACAGGACTTTTATCAATTACGCAGCGTTGTGGCTGCACCTTCCACCTTAACCCTGCTATCACCAAACGGCGGAGAAATCTTGAGGGGCGGTACTGCTTATGATATTACGTGGAGTTACACAGGGGCGGTTGAAGGTGTGGTGGTTGATTTTTCAATCGATAACGGTCATACGTGGACGGAGGTCTATCCGCCCAATGTGGGCAACGAGGGAAGCTATAGCTGGCTGGTACCGATAGTTGATTCGGAACAATGTGCGGTACGTATTCGCAATGCCGCTGATTTGGCAGTCTTCGATACGAGCAATGCGGCATTTACCATATATGAATGTACTCTTGAAGGTGATTTGACCGGTGACTGCGTCATAAATATAAGCGATTTTGCAGTTATGGCAGCTTTCTGGCTGGAGTGCGGTAATCCTTATGACTTAGATTGCCCTCAATAATACACCTGATAAATAACGTAATTATGTTAAGATGAGTCAGGGGGATACGAAGCGAGTTGTTTTTTACCGGGCAGCTCTAATAACGGCAGTGAACCTGCTGAAGCGGATGGATGATAATAATATGAAATAAAAGTGGGATAAAAAAGCAGCGGCGCTAAAAGCCGCTGAGGGGAAAACCATTTAGATTGACATTATAACTAAAACCGATCGGCGGTCAGTTGAGGATGATAAACAATATTATGCATCCACGCAGACGCGTCTGCCGTTGAAGGAAACAACGCCATCGGTAAGGGCAAAGAGAGAATAGTCCCGGCCTATGCCGACGTTGCTACCAGGTTTGAAGCGGGTGCCGCACTGTCTGACTATAATAGAACCGGCCTTGACCTGCTGGCCGCCGTAAGCCTTTACACCCCGAAACTGGGGGTTACTGTCACGTCCGTTCTTGGAAGAACCTTGTCCTTTTTTATGAGCCATAAATAACCTCGTGGATTTACTCAAACCGACCTATGGTCAGTGTGAAAATAAAAAGCCTAATTAAAACAAATATCTCGAGGCGCCTGAGGAGCCTGACATCAACGCATAATCCAGTTCCGGCTGCGATAGAGCATAGCCCGATTTCTCGGGTTATATTGGTCGCCGGGAACTTGGTATTGTAGCATTAGAGTCTTGCGGAGCAAGATTTTTTCCGGTTTTTTTGTGTCACTATTTTGGTTAACCGGATTTGCCACGGTAACAGTCTCGTTGCTCAGGCCGGAGACAAAGATTTTGGCCGAGTTGGCGTTGGGGTCAAAATCGGCGAAAATGGCCACGGAATCACGGGCGTTATCTTCACCGATGAGTATCTTGCCAGTAACCATTTCCTGTGGCTCCAGCAGAGGGATGGATTGGCGATATAATTTGCGAATTGCCTCAAAAACCGGCTTGCGGGCAGTATCTTCGGCATGGTAAAGCAGGAAATTGTCGGTAAACAGGTCAAATTGCGGGTAAAATTCGACTTCCCGGGAGGTATTGTTGGTTACGGTATAGAGCAGATACCAGAATATGCGGGGCTGGGTATCGCCGGGCAGGGTAATCTGGATCTGCTTGGGGTTGCCGTGCAGTTCGAAGTCCAACTGCCAAGTGCCGGGCTGGGGTACTCTTGAGGGCTGGGGGGCCGCTGAGGTGGGCAGGGCCCAAACCGCCACCAAAGTCAGTCCAATAACCAAAACGACTAATAAAATAAACTTTGAGTTCATAAGGCTTTCAGGCTGGTATTGCAGGCAGTTAAAATAAAGCCGGTCAAATCTCACACACCTCTTATATACCAATAGTTTAACGAAAAATTACATTTTGTCAAGTCATAATTACCCTTCAGTTGGGTAGTGTTGGCTTGACGGTGGAGTGAGCAATTATTATAGGTAATGTCCAATGTTATCTCTCAAATCGAAATTGAGATATATGAGTTTATTATCGTCAGGTTTTCATATTGGGCCATAAATATAGAAGAGCTATAGAGTTACAGAAAAAGTGGGCCTCAATGTTTCAAAGGGTTCCGCTGCAAGGTCCAATAAAACTGGTCGGTGGGGGGGATGTGGCCTTTTCTAGAGATGGGAAATGGTGTGTGGGGGCGATAATGACTTTGACGTTTCCGGGATTAGAGGAGCAGGAAAGGGCATTTGCCTGGGAACGGGTGACGTTTCCCTATATACCGGGATTATTGTCTTTTCGTGAGGCGCCCGTGTTAATTAAGGCGGCCCGGAAATTATCGAAGCAGCCGGATGTTTTGATAGTGGACGGGCAGGGGCTAGCTCATCCGCGGCGATTTGGACTGGCCTGTCATGTAGGGGTGCGGCTGAATTGGCCTACCATCGGGTGTGCAAAAAGCCGGCTGATAGGGACGCATAGACCGGTGGGCGTGAGCAAGGGATGCAGGTGCAAATTAATTGATCAACAAGAGGTGATTGGTAGCGTAGTTCGGAGCCGAGCAGAGGTGAAGTGCATTTATGTTTCAGAAGGACACCGGGTTGAACTGGAGCAGGCAGTCAAATTCGTTTTACGGTGCTGTGGGCGCTATAGACTGCCGGAACCGATCCGCAGTGCTCATAATATGGTGACTAAATTACGTCTAAATAGAACGGCAGAAACTATAGACAGGTAAATATTTGCATGATAAAATAGGATATAACGTCAAAAGTATTTCGCCCATTCGTTCCTGGAGCATCGGCATTGATTTTGCTAAGATTATCAAGCTTTTGGCGGTCGTATCAAAATCTTGTATGAGCCCATCGAAGTGATAGGCAGTTTTTTTATTATTGTCAGGGATATAGAGTAGTTAGCATGAATGACACAGAGAACATGGAATTAAACGACAATAACAATCAGGACAATGGTGCTGATAACAAACCTCTCGATAATAAGCCCCAGCAGAGTCCAGCATCAAAGGAATCCCTGGATCCTTTATCAATAGATGATTCGGGACTCGAAAATGAAATAAATGAAGCCTTGGGCGATATGAGCATACTGGATATTTATGGTATGAATGAAGAGGCCGACTCAGAAATAGGTGATCAGGGGGTTGCTGGTGCGAAATCAACTCCGGGGGGAACCGAAAGGAAACAGCCGGAATCAGGGCAGTATGAGAGTCGCCGGAAACCGACGGTTGTTTCTGAGGCAGCAGAGACATCAGCACCGGGCGTGAATCGGGGCAAGGTGATAAGTGTGACCAAGGACGGGGTGTTTATTGATCTGGGCGGTAAATCACAGGGTTTTTTACCGAGTGAAGAACTGGAGGAAAATGAACAGATAGATGTCAACTCGGAAATAGATGTGGTTATCCTGCGCTATGATGCGCGGGATGGTTTGCTGATCTTATCGCGAAAATCGGCTGAACAGCAGCTTCTGCGCAAAAATCTCAAAGAAGGGGCATTAGTGGAGGCCCGAGTGACCGGTTCCAATAAAGGTGGGCTGGAATTGGATATCAAAGGCCTCAAAGCGTTCATGCCGGCTTCTCAAATAGATATCATACGCATAGAAGATTTCGAGCCATTGGTCGGGCAAAGTTTTGTTTGCGAGGTGGTGCAAGTAGAACGGGGTGATAAAAATATTATTCTCAGCCGGCGTATGGTGCTGGAAAGGGAACAACTGGAACGCAGGGAAAATTTGTGGGAAACTCTACAGGTAGGTGACCTGTGTCACGGATTGGTGCGTTCACTAATGGATTACGGGGCCTTTGTGGATCTGGGGGGGCTAGACGGCTTACTGCATGTAAGTGAGCTGAGCTGGTCGCGGGTTAAACATCCCCAGGATGTATTACAGGTGGGCCAAGGTATTGACGTGGTGGTGATAGGCAAAGATGAAGAAAAAAGACGCTTGGCTCTAAGTTTGCGTCAGGCGGGGGGCGATCCCTGGACGGTGGTGGAACAAAAATACACCGTGGGCACCCGGCATCAGGCCCAGATTACCCGACTAATGGACTTCGGTGCGTTTGCGGAGCTGGAGCCGGGGGTGGAAGGGCTTATACCCATAAGTGAAATGACCTGGACGGGCAGAGTCAGGAAAACCTCCGATGTAGTAAAAGCGGGAATGATGGTCGAGATAGAGGTGTTGAAGCTCGATGTGGATAAACGTCGCATCTCCCTGAGTATGAAGAATCTCCAGGACAATCCCTGGCTGGGTGTTGCGGAAAAGTACCAAAAAGACAATATCTACCCGGGCAAGGTCGCCCGAGTGACGGAATTTGGGGCATTTGTCACGCTCGAAGCGGGTGTGGACGGACTACTGCATATTTCCGAAATATCCGAAAAACATATAAATAAGGCCAGCGAAGTTCTGCGCCATGGGCAAGAGGTGCAGGTCAGAATCCTGAATGTTGATCCGGATAACTGTCGCATAGCCCTGTCGATGAAACATATAGAATCGGCCGGGACCATCGAGGAGGAATCCCCACAACCCGCTGCAGAGAAGAAGAAAAAAGAACGCCCTCTACGGGGAGGGCTAACATGGTGAAAAGACAAGATTAAGTCCAAATTCCCTGAGGGTGAATATACATACTATTGACAAAGGAAAGATTTATCCGTAGCATTATACCTAAAGAGTATAAACCGGGCGATTAGCTCAGTTGGCTAGAGCGCCTGCTCGACATGCAGGAGGTCACAGGTTCAAGTCCCGTATCGCCCATTACATTATATTATTGCTGTAAAAAGGTTTGTAAGCAGTAATGACCGGTTTGTTTGGGGAGAGATTATCATGTCTAACATTACATTTTGGCCAATAAACCACCATCGACATAAATGATTTGCCCGGTAACATAGCTTGAGGCATCACTGGCAAGAAACAATAACGCACCCACAAGTTCTTCCGGCTGCCCCCATCGATTTAAACAAACTCTGGAACAAATCCATTTGTTAAATTCTATATCATCATAAAGTTGCTGTGTCATATCTGTACAAAAATAACCCGGCCCGATACCATTGACCTGGATATTGTATTGGCCTAAATCTGTTGCCATAGCCTTGGTAAGCATTTTCACTCCTCCTTTGGAGGCAGCATAGGCAGATGTCGATTCTCTACCTAACTCACTTATCATTGAACAGATGTTAATAATTTTACCTGAGCGCTTCTTTTTCATATGACAAACAATATGTTTGCTAACCAAAAAAGTACCGGTCAAGTTTATATTCAAAACTTTGTTCCAGTCTTCGATTTTAGCCTGTTCAAACTGCGAACGGATATTTATGCCGGCATTGTTTACCAGGACATCAGGGCATCCGTGTTCTTTAACGATGAGATTGATTTTGTGTTCGACAGTTGGTGCATCTGAAACATCAAAATCATATCCAAAAGCATCAATACCATCTTTCTTCAACTGGGCGATAGAAGCATTAAGCTTATTTTTATTTCTACCGTTCAATATGACTTTTGCCCCGGCAAGACCGGCATATTTTGCGTAAACAAAACCCAGGCCGGAACTTGCACCTGTTATTAAAAAGGTTTTATCTTTTACCTCAAACATTTTTACGGTCCTCAAAAAGCTGAGTTAATATATATCTATCCCATTTTAATCATGAACTGTGGCAGCCAACAATAATATTCTGTGCCTCCCTACATTGAGTGACCGCCGTTTTCCGTTAGGCATTATTCATTGTTTATGTTTTGAAACGACGATAAATTCAGGTGGGCATGCCCTTGGGAGGACCAAAAATATTTTTAATAAAATATTTACTGGCGTAGTTACTTCGGTATTCCTATAATAATACAGGACTTATTAACTGTAACATGTTGCTAAAAAGCAAGTTAGAGGCTTTAAGGCAGCCGTTGTGAGTGTACCTTATCCGGTGCAATCGGCTTGAGTATCGCAGATTTTTATTTTTTTACATACCCTAAACATGCCATACGGAGTAATTTTTCATGACTACTTCTGCACATCCCGGTGTAGTAACACCTGAATCCAAACCTAAAAAGAAAGTTATGCAGACCATCGACGGCAACACCGCCGCGGCCCATGTAGCATATGCGTTCAGTGATGTAGCGGCGATATATCCGATTACGCCCTCTTCGCCGATGGGGGAAGTGGCCGATGACTGGGCGGCCTACGGACGTAAAAATATCTTCGGCCAGAAGTTACTGGTGCGGGAGATGCAGTCGGAAGCCGGGGCGGCCGGTGCCGTTCACGGTTCGTTGACCGCCGGGGCCCTGACGACGACCTTTACCGCCAGCCAGGGGCTGCTGCTTATGATTCCTAATATGTATAAGATCGCCGGGGAACTGTTGCCCTGCGTATTTCATGTCTCGGCCCGCACCGTGGCCAGCCACGCTCTTAGTATTTTCGGCGACCACTCCGATGTCATGGCGGTACGCCAAACCGGTTTTGCCCAGATAGCTGCCGGCTCGGTGCAAGAGGTGATGGATTTGGGTACCGTCTGTCATTTGGCCACGCTCAAGAGTAATGTTCCCTTTGTGAATTTTTTTGACGGATTCCGTACCAGTCATGAGATCCAGAAGGTGGAGATGATAGATTACGAAACTCTTGCCTCGCTGGTTGACTGGCACTTGATTGGAAACTTCCGCAAACGGGCCATGAATCCGGAAAATCCCCAATTGCGAGGTACGGCCCAGAATCCTGACACGTTTTTCCAGGCCCGAGAGGCCTGCAACCGCTACTATCTGGCCACCCCGGCTCTGGTGGAGCAAACGATGCAGGAATTGGCCCAGGAGATTGGACGGGAGTATCACCTGTTCGATTATTTCGGAGCTCCCGATGCTGAGAGAATAATTGTGATTATGGGTTCCGGTGCGGATGTGACCGAGGAAGCGGTAAATTATCTCAACGCTAAGGGCGAAAAAGTAGGCCTGGTAAAAGTAAGGTTGTATCGGCCCTTCTCAGCGGAGCACTTTTTGAAGGTGGTACCTGCCAGCGCCAAAAAGATTGCCGTTTTGGATCGTACCAAAGAACCCGGCAGCCTGGGTGAGCCGCTCTATGAAGATGTATGTACGGTCTATATGGAAAAGGGTGAGATGCCGTTAATTGTGGGGGGACGATACGGTCTCAGTAGTGCCGAATTTACCCCCACCATGGTCAAACAGGTATTTGAGAATCTCGATCGGAAGGAACCCAAAAATCATTTCACCGTGGGAATCGAGGATGATGTCACGATGACCTCCCTGCCGGCAACCGAGGTGATAGACGCCTCGCCCGAAGGTACCGTACGGTGCAAGTTCTGGGGGTTGGGCAGCGATGGTACGGTGGGTGCGAATAAAAGTGCTATTAAGATTATCGGTGATAATACCGACATGTATGCCCAGGGCTATTTTGCCTATGACAGTAAGAAATCGGGTGGGTTGACGGTCTCACACCTGCGTTTCGGTCATTCTCTTATTCAATCATCTTATCTGATCGACGTGGCCGATTACGTGGCCTGTCACAATCGGGCCTATGTACATCTCTACGATGTGTTGGAGGGCATTAAAGATGGTGGTACATTTGTTTTGAATTCGCCCTGGACGCTGGAGGATATGGAGAAGGAAATACCCGGTTCGATGAAACGCACTATTGCTAATAAAAAATTGAAATTCTTCAGTATCGATGCCGTCAAGATCGCCGAGGAAGTAGGGCTGGGCAATCGCATCAATATGATTATGCAGACGGCGTTTTTCAAGCTGGCCAACGTCCTGCCCGTCGATGAAGCGATTCAGTATTTGAAAGGCGCTATTAAAAAGACCTACGGCCGCAAGGGTGATAAAATTGTAGCGATGAACAACGCCGGTGTGGATGGCGCTCTGGACAATCTAAAAGAAATAAACTATCCGGAGAGTTGGGCGCAGGCAGAATTGGAACAACAGCCCCAGCGCGATGAGCCGGAATTTTTAACCCAGGTAATGCGCCCCATGATATCCCAGAAGGGTGTGACGCTGCCGGTTAGTTGTTTTGCCGACGAACTGGATGGTACTTATAAGGGGTGTGCGGCGGATGGTACCTATCCGACCGCCACCACCAAATATGAAAAACGCGGTGTTGCCATCCATACTCCTCAATGGATCAAGGAAAATTGTATCCAGTGCAACCAGTGCGCGTTTGTTTGTCCCCATTCGGTGATTCGGCCGATACTGGCCACCTCAGAAGAACTTAAAGGGGCACCAGAGGCCTTTGAGACTATCCAGGCCAAGGGGCCGGGGATGGATGAGTATCAATATCGCATTCAGATCAGTGTGATGGACTGCACGGGTTGCGGCAACTGTGCCGACATCTGTCCGGCCAAAGAAAAGGCCCTGGTAATGCGGCCTTTAGATGAGCAAAGCGAAGTTCAATCCCCCAATCAACAGTTCACTAGCAATATTCCCTATCGCAATCCCATGAAGAAAAGTACCCTCAAGGGCAGCCAATTCCAGCAGTCGCTGTTTGAATATAATGGTGCCTGTCCGGGCTGCGGGGAAACACCTTATGTAAAACTGATTACCCAGTTGTTCGGTGACCGGATGGTGATCGGTAATGCTACGGGTTGCTCTAGTATCTACGGCGGCTCGGCCCCGAGTTGTCCTTATGCGGTCAATGCCAAAGGGCACGGACCTGCCTGGGCCAATTCATTATTTGAAGATAACGCCGAATTCAGCTTTGGGATGAATATTGGATTCTATCAGCGTCGTGAGTTGCTGGCTGAAAAGGTACAACAAGCCCTGCAGGCGGAGGTTTCCAGCGAATTGAAAGATGCCCTGCAAGCCTGGCTGGATAATAAGGACGATGCCGAAAAGAGCGCCCAGGTAGGAGATAGCCTGCGGGAACTGCTGGCGAAGGAAGCAGGCGATAGCGCCCTGCTGAATGAAATTTTGTCGATGCAGGATCTGTTTACTAAAAAGAGTATCTGGGCATTTGGTGGCGACGGCTGGGCGTATGACATTGGTTATGGCGGTCTGGATCATGTAATTGCCAGTGGTGAAGATGTCAATATTCTGGTTTTGGACACGGAGGTATATTCCAATACGGGAGGTCAAAGCAGCAAGGCTACGCCCACCGGTTCGGTAGCCAAATTTGCCGCTTCCGGTAAAAAGACCAAGAAAAAAGACCTGGGCATGATGGCAATGAGCTATGGGTATGTATATGTAGCCTCGGTGGCTATGGGATCCAACAAAAATCAACTGGTCAAGGCCTTGGTGGAGGCGGAAAGTTATCCCGGTCCTTCACTGATTTTGGCCTATTCGCCCTGCATTAATCACGGCATTAATATGGGCAAGAGCCAGGAAGAAGAAAAACGGGCCGTCGAGTGTGGCTATTGGCTTTTGTATCGTTACAATCCCTTGTTGAAACAGGAAGGCAAGAATCCGCTCCAACTGGATTCCAAGGAACCCACCGCCGATTTGAACGAGTTTTTGATAGGTGAAGTTCGCTATAAGACCTTAGTCAAGCAGTTCCCTGACGAAGCGGAAAAATTACATAAACAACTGGGTCAGGAATATGCAGATCGTTATCAGCTTTATAAAAAAATGGCCGAAGCATGATAACAATGTTGAGATAATTTTTACGCCTTATTTTTGATTGTTTTTATGTCATTTATCTGAATTTACAGTAGTTGCAGCAAGTACAATCTGAGTGAAGGCATACGGTAAACACTATCGCACGATTTGGATCAAAGAAGATGATCCGGCTGTGGTGCAGATCATTGATCAGCGCCATCTGCCGCATAAGTTTGTAATTGAAGAGTTTACCGCTCTCGAGAAGGTTGCTGTTGCTATCAAAGACATGCATGTCCGCGGAGCAGGACTTATAGGGGCGACCGCCGGTTATGGAATGTACTTGGCGGCCCTAAAGGCGCCGCTCAATTCTGATAAAGATTTTATGCGTACACTCGCCCATGCCGGAGACCAGTTAATGGCCACGCGACCGACGGCGGTCAATCTTGAATGGGCCGTGAAGCGCCAATTAGAGGCTGTCTCTGTCGCTGCAGATTCTCGGGAAGCCAAAGTTAAAGCGGCTTACGAAACGGCCCAAACCATCGCCGACGAAGACGCTGAATTCTGCCGTTGTATCGGAGCGCACGGGGTAAAGATTATCGAGAACATCAGCCGGGAAAAAAATGGACAGGTGGTCAATATCCTGACCCATTGCAATGCCGGCTGGCTGGCATTTGTGGACTATGGCACGGCCACCGCGCCGATATATGAAGCCCACGAGCGGGGAATAAAAGTTCACGTTTGGGTGGATGAAACCCGACCGCGCAATCAGGGAGCCAGACTTACCGCCTGGGAGCTCTCTCAGCAGGGGATATCCCATACGGTCATCCCCGATAATGTCGGGGGACATCTGATGCAGCATGATCTGGTGGATTTGGTCCTGGTCGGCACTGATCGGACGAGCTTTACCGGCGATGTAGCTAATAAGATCGGAACCTATCTCAAGGCCCTGGCGGCCTATGACAACGACGTTCCTTTCTATGTTGCCCTGCCCAGTTCTTCCTTTGATTGGCAAATACGCGACGGTGTACAACAGATTCCTATTGAACAACGTTCCGGCGAAGAGGTAAGCTACATATCCGGCTTACACGAAAATGAAATCAAAAGAGTGTTGCTTACACCTCCTGAAAGCCCGGCGGCGAATTATGCCTTTGACGTCACACCGGCGCGGCTGATCACGGGCCTTATCAGCGAACGTGGTATTTGTCGGGCCTCGCAGGATGCGATTCTCAGTATGTACCCTGAGAAACAATCAGAAATTATTGCAAAGGTAAAGAGCGCACGAGTATGAGCCATAAATATTCTGATAGAAAGCTTGATCGGCGTGATTTTTTAAAAAGGAACACAGCGGTTTCGATAGCAGCGGTTTTTGGCATACCGGCTCTGGTACCATCATCAGTACGCGGCAGGAGAGCGCCGAGTAACCGGATTAATATGGGCTTTATTGGAGTGGGGGGGATGGGCACGAATAACCTGGATGGGTTTTTGGCCAAGGATGAGGTGCAGGTACTTGCGGTTTGCGATGTGGAAAAAGGAAGTGACCAGTACGGGCACTGGTACAACAAGGGCGGCTCGCTGGGACGCGAGCCGGCCCAACAGCGCACCAATGCATATTACGCCCGGCTGAAAGACAGGGGAATTTTCCGGGGCTGTGACGGCTACGTGGATTTTCGTGAGCTGATAGCGCGAAAAGATATCGATGCCGTAATGATAGCCACCCCCGATCATTGGCATGCGATCCCGGCGATCATGGCCGCCGAAGCCGGCAAGGACATATACGGAGAAAAACCGCTGAGTTTAACGATTGCCGAAGGCCGGGCCATGGTCGAAGTGGTTAAACGCCACAATATTGTTTTTCAAACAGGAACTCATCATCGCTCTGTTGATCAGCATTTGCGTGTTGTCTGTGAGTTGATCCGTAACGGTCGAATCGGCAAATTGAAACGTATTATTTCGCATCTGGATCCCAATAACCGTGAAGACCCCGGCGTACCTTGGGAGCCTATGCCCATCCCCGCCGGATTTAATTATGACATGTGGCTGGGACCGGCGCCCTGGGCGCCCTATCACCGGGCCCGCTGTCATTATACGTTTCGTTTTGTAAGAGATTATTCCGGCGGCCAGACTACCAATTTGGGTGTACACGCTCTGGATATCTGCCAATGGGCCAATGATACCGAACGGACCGGACCTGTAGAAGTAGAAGATCTGGGCAGTGAATTCCCCCAAGATGGTTTATTTAATACGGTCACGAAAATTAACTTCCGGGCCCGCTATGCCAACGGCGTGGAATTAATCTGCCGCACAGGTACCGATAAAGTAATCGGTCGATTTGAAGGAACCGATGGATGGATCGAGACCACCTACAGGTCCTTTCGTACTTATCCTGAATCGCTGAAAACGTCGGTTATTAAACCGAACGAGATTCATCTTTATAGGTGTACGGACCATAAGCAGAACTTTATCGATTGCGTCAAGTCGCGCCGCGAAACAATTACACCTATTGAAGTGGGGCATCGTTCGACCAGCCTTTGCCTGCTCGGTAACATTGCCATGCTCTTAAAGCGCAAATTACGCTGGGACCCCGATAAGGAAATATTTATCGGCGACGACGAGGCTAACAGAATGATAGGTAAACCTGCGCGCTCTCCCTGGTATATATAAAATACCGCCGTTACCCATATTAAGCCGAAAACCGATTCTACGGCAAAAAGTGTGTAATCACCCCAGAACAATTTTGCATTTTGGGGCTGTTTAGGGTACAATTTAATTAAGTAACAGACCTGTCGGCTCGACGGAGCCTCTTCGGCCGGCCGACATAAATTATTTCTAACAAAACATTTACAGCACCTAAATCCCACGCATTGGTAAAAATCAAAGGAGATATGAATTATGGGATCACGGACGAATCTTGTTTGTCGTCTTGGGATGATACGCAAATACTTAACCGGTCTGCTAGCCCCGGCGGTAGCAGTAGTTCTGGTACTTTTAATCTGCGGATGCACTAGTAATCTGGAACGTGTGCAGGAGCGGCTGGGAACGCTGGACGATCCCCGGCTCAATGAGATAGTGCGGCGGAACATCGCCGCAACCGGAGGGCTGGAAAGGTGGTTGTCCGTGGTGAGCCTCCGGGGCAAGGTAATTGCTACCTTGTTCGATGCTCAAGGGGGCAAGTCTTTAGTCGAGCAGGAACACAAGATTGATATAGAGATCCCTACCGAACCGACCTCGGTTACTATAATTAGTAAAGAGCCCGGCGGCGAGCTGTATGAGCACTTGAATCGATACGGATATGTTAAAAGGAAGTGGGCTGGCGCCAAGGAACGCTCCAAACAGAAAAACGATCTCGACAGTTTCGCGGCCGGCTTAAAATTGCTGCTTGAGGGACAATCGATCACAGGTTGTGCTTCGGCTCTGCGGGAAGGTTTGACCTTAAAATACCTGAAAGAGGACCATCAGGGAGGCAGGTTTTATCATAAGATAGAGATATCCGGCCGCTTATTAGCCCAAAAAGCACCGCCTGATTTATGGCAGAAGATTAAAGGTACATTTCGCCGACCGAAAGAGACCCGCCTCGATGATAAAATGGTTTTATGGATCAGTGACAAGACTTCCCTGGTGGAAAGAATTTGGCTGCAGTATCAAAAGCCCTATAGCCCTCAGGAATTTGGATACGTGGCCGTACAGATAACCGACTATACCAAACTACCCAGCGGTTTGATAGTACCCAGGCGGCTGGAGTTTGTTCCCAGCGATACCCACCAGCATTTCAGCCGGCAGCATATTGTAATCGCGGAAGTTCAACAGTGGATGCTTAAGAAAAAGTCCGCCGACAAAAAACGCAACTGGTTGAAATTGGACCTCTAGGTGAAAGTGAAAATATCATGGGTGTCGATAAACAAAATCCAAAATTGCAGCGGATTGCCCAGGCCGCCGACGAGGCGGGCGTCTCCAAACAGAGACTGCAATATTATTTGATGGTAGGTTTGGTCGAGCCGACCGAGCGCTCCGCCAGCGGTCAGCAGTTCTTCGATAATAAGGCCATTGAAAGGATTCGTCTGGTCAAGGAACTAAACGAGAGCGGCTACCCCCTCCGCGAGATCCGCCAGATCTTCCTGCGCCGCGAACGCGAAAAATCACTTAAAACTGAGTAATGACTTAAAATACCCCAGGGACAGTCTAAGAAAGTAATCAGATCAGGTATGTAATCATCATCTTAAGTTATCAATGACGAAAGAATCGTAAGGATTTGTGTCGCGCAGGTTGGTGCTCAGGCGGCTGCCGATACGGCCGTCGAAATAGAATCCAAACTCCGGCTCACCCTGCTGGACAGAGATTCGACCGCCCAGGATAGCACTGTTTATCCTGGTACCGCTGGAGAGGGTTCCGGAAAGCCCCAGGCCCAGACTGCTGTAAATCGGATCGGTCATGACTCCAATCGCGACATAAGAACTTCTGAACTCACCTCCGAAGTAGAGCATATCGATACTGCCTTTGACCAGCGCATCGCCCGCGCCGGGCAGTCCGTCCATCCCGATATCGTAGCCGGCCAACAGATAAGAGTCGTCAATATCATTTCGCACAAAAACCCTGCCGACTTTGTTCGCCACGCTGATCAGGGCATCGTCCAGATTTTTGACGTTAAGAGATGTCAGATTTTCAGCTCTGATTGTTCCGGAAAAGGTTCCCTGAAAATTATTGATACCTCTTATATCACCCACAGACAAAATCGAGGCGCTCAGATCACCTTTGGTGATATTTACCTGATTGATACTATTGGCCTGGAGCAGCCCGCTGCTGAATGATTTAGCCTGGAAATTCACCAAATCTCCTGTCAGCGTAATGTCCACATTGTCTCCGATCTGGCCGGCAAAAATATTGATCGGAAAAGTACGGGGGTTATCAACTATGATACTTACTCCAAGTTGAGAATCGCTCGGTATGATGTCTCCGAGAAGCAGAGTATAAAGTGAGCCGCTGATATCAATTTCATTTTCAATTACGGCCTTAGGAGCGATGATGGAACCCAGAGAAGAAGTTCCAGATCCGAAATCTGTTGTGCGGATACTGCCGATATGAGTCTGGCCGGTTGAGAAGATAGTCAGCCGCGAACTCGCCGTGGTGCCGGAAAGGGCCAGAACGGCGATGTCAGCCCGGTCGCGTTTACCATCTTCCAGGTACATTTCAGCCTCACCCTGGGAAATCATAACATAGACCCGGTTTCCCTCCGCGTCCCGAAAACTGTAAGGTTTGTTGTTATCGATCGGGATGGGGCGGCCTTCGCTCTGGCCGGTCAGGATGACGGTGGTTTCAAAATCGTCGGGATCATTAGTATAGAGATTCAACTCCGTTATCGATTCTCCTATTTGAGTAGGTCGATAGGTAACG
>Ga0272441_10006231_pt1 | contig 20126 bp, 23 predicted proteins | sample SSMProp6N_FD_193582 | JGI IMG/M metagenome (GOLD analysis project Ga0272441, IMG submission 193582) | Marine sediment archaeal communities from Little Sippewissett salt marsh, Falmouth, MA, United States - SSM-Prop-6N | ecosystem: Environmental > Aquatic > Marine > Wetlands > Sediment ...
ATTGTTGGACTCGCAGGTTCTACGTCGCGCAATACAACGATAGGTGTGAAGCCACGATGAACGACGAGCTAGAACGAGCACGCAAGGAGCAGCAGGAAGCCGAGGAGATGCTCAACAAGCTCTTCGAAGCAGCCGGCGAAAAGCTGCACGAACGCATGGCCGAGGACGACGAGCTACGCAAGCTCGCGTACACCATGCTGTTCTCCAATCGCCTGTTCAACTGGGCGATCAGTGAAGTGTCTTCGCTTCCCGGCGTAACGAACGAGATGGTCCAGATTATGATCAGGGCGCAACAGGAGAAGGCGCAGGAAGCCTTCGATTTCGCCGAGATGATCAAGGACTATCAGGACAAGCAGATGCCGTGGCTGGAGTCCAAGCGTCGTGAAGCCATCGCGCGCAAGACAACGCGCGAGCGACGACTCAAGAAGATGGTGCAGAACGTGCGGAGGAAGAACATCGAACTGCCCTGCCACTCGATGGAGGTGTTGTTCGAGAACAACTTCACGCACGGTGACATGTTCATTGTCATGGGAGAGCGTCGGGCCGTTGTGCCGATCCTCCAGCTCTGCGCGAGAAAGTACACGAAAGCGGGCGGGCATGTCGCATTGCTCTCGTCCAACGAGGTTGTAGAGCCAAACGACCAGCTGGCGGCGCATGTCATACCGCCGCAGCTCTGGCGTAACGCAGCTACGATATACGGTGACCTGAAAGAACTACTGTCACCGCTCAGCAAAGGAGTTAACCCGCTGGGCCTGCTCGTAGTCGAGGATCTCGACAACATGCTCATGATGACTCCCGTGACGCGCGACAGGATGACGTATCTCCTGCGCTCGTTCGGACTGCTAGCGCAGTATCAAGCGGAGTTCGGAGGGGCCATGATCCTCGGAGTACTCACGGACAACGATCCGCTGGGGATCGACCGGATTCAGCTGTACCCGGCCGAGCTGCTGGCGAAGCACGTATACGTGTCGTGGCAGGAGCCGAAGGTGTCGAACATCCCGTCCATCGTGGTCGGCAACGATATCCTGCTTCTGAGCGACATCGAGAAGGAACTGGCAACACCAGAATGATCTACCTCGGATTCAAGTTCGCACCCATCTCCGGATGGGACGTCGTCATGCCGATCATCCCGCCCTCCAACTACGTGAAGCAGGAGGCCAAGGACAAGTACATCGCCAAGCGCAAGGCGCAGTTGGCTGCCGGCGACGCCGCATACGACCGCTTGGTCGGCACGGTCGTGCAGGTCGCGATCGTCGAGGCCGCGAAGGGTAAGATCGTGGACTCCACACTGGTCGAGGGCGACGCCATAGCCGACCTCTTCGACCACCTGATGGATAAGAGCGCGAAGGGCGTCACCATCGTTGGCTACAAGATCAACCGCGCGCTGAAGCTCATGGCGCTGATGGCCGCGCTGCGCGAAGGATCGAAAGGCGCGACGCCGGTCGCCCACTTCAAGTGGATCGACGAGGCGTACAACAAGTACCACGGCTTCGTCGACCCGGTCAGCCTGCTGTTCGGCACGACCGACCTCGATCTGAACGCCGTCGCCATGCGATGCGGCGTGAAGGTGAACGCGGACGATCCGCGCAATCTCGTCGAGTTCGCGCAGGTCATGCTGAGGAACGTGGATCTGGGCAAGTGACACAGGTCTGGGTCATCGGGAAGAAGAACTGCGGGGTCTGCGACGCTGCCAAGCACAAGCTGGAGCGTATGCAGATCCCGTACGTCTTCTTCGATATCGAAGAGATGCGCGAGCCGCGCGATGGCTGGCGTGATGATCTGTCGGTCGATGTGCTCGCGTACTACAACTTGAACAACTGCGTCATCCCCACGATCCGTATCGACAACGCAGTCTTCACGTACTCGGCAGCGATGGCTCATCTGAAGGGGCGCAAGACATGAGGCTTTGGTGGATCGTGGCCGGGTGGGGAGTGCTGCTTCTCATACTGGGAGCGTTCGGGTATCTCATGCACAGAGCGGACGCACCCAAGTGTCCCGTCCACGGTAATCGGATGGCGATGATCGGCGAGAACGGTTTCGCGGATGAGTACGCGTGCCAAGAGAAGGATTGCAAGTGGTGCGCAGACGTGATTGGGAACGGCGAACCGTTCTTCTACGAGGTGTGACATGGGCGAACACCCAGCGGACATGAATGCCAAGCCGGGTCAGACGAACGAGGACCGGCAGCTGAAGATGGTCGCGTCGATGCTGGAGATGCGTCGAGAGAAGTGGGTGCCGTTTACACTCGGCCCGCTCTACCTTGCAGGTCAGCTGGAATTCGACGTGATCGCGCGCTTCTGCACCGAGACGAAGCACAAGGTTCGCGTGTCGCACATCGACTTCAACGACTTCAAGATCTTCGATATGCCCGGTATATTCGGGCACAGGATCCTCGCGATGGGGGATGACACCTACCACGAGTTCTCCGAATACATGAAGTCGGTCGAGGTCATCGATCGCGAACGCCGTCGGTACTTCCAGATCGCCCGGTTCGGTGCACCGATTCTCGATCCATTCATGCGGTATCTGAATGTGACCGTACCGAGGCCGGAGACGATCGACGTATGGACGGCCATTGGTCTCGGCGGCATGATCGTACCGAAGACACATATCGAGGTGTTGCCGTACCCAATCTTCCGGGAAGGCGAAGCGGAAGATCTGTCGAGGAAGGAGTTCCTGTCGCGACTCCCTCATCCGGCGACTGCTCCGCTGATCGTCGAGTTCGAGAAGCGGGAGACACGCCCGGAGATAGTACAGCGCGGCATGAGCCTGTTAGGAGTGATAGGATGAACGTCGAAGTGACAGCCGTGCCTGAACTGGAGTGCGCGGGGGCTGAAGTGAAGGGGCGCACGCTGAGCGTGAATCCCATCTTCTGGAACCCCAAAGAGATCGCCAACACCGCGTCGATTGTGGTCAAGAACAACTCGGGCAAGGTGCTCTTCAAAGGAATGATTCGCGTTAGCGGGCAGACAGGGAAGCCGACCATCGTCGAGCGATCGATGCCCGTGACGCCAGCAGCAGACAGGAGTAGCTCACCCAAGAAATGATCTTCTGTACGACGATCACCGACGAAGGGTCAGGTGAGTGCTGTGTATGCTCCTTCGATTCAAGCGGAGAGACAATAGCAAAGCGTCAGTTCGCATCGAAGGATGCGGCGCATGCGGCACTCAGGTACGCTGGTTTCGCGGAGTTCAATGGCAGCTGGGTTCCGATCGTACTCGGACCGAACTACACAGCCGTGTCTATCGTGGGTGTCGACCGTATCAGTCAGCGCAGGCTGCTGGAGTTCGGCGGAACCAGCCTCGTACTTGATATCGTAGAATCCCCGCGAGGCTACGCATTCAAGTTCGGGTTCGACATCTTGGGCTTGGACCAGCATCGTGATCCGGTCGTGGAGATCCTGACGAACGGCCTGATTAACGTGGAGGCGATAGGTAGCTGGGCGACGGTGGATGCAGCGATGGACTGCGGCCTAGCATTCTACAAGCGCGTGACCGAGTTGATACCGCAGGAGACACTGGTCGCGTTTCTGAAACTGATAAAGGAGCGATGGCTATGGCAGAAAAAGAAACTGGTGGCGGCACAGCAGAACGCTTCTTCCTCGTCGTCGTAGGAGACTCGGCGGAAGACGCGCCGCGCATCATCGAGTGCGACGACCAGAGCGCATTCCTGACGGCTGTCGGTGAGCACGTGCTCAACGCCAAGCAGACAATCAGTGCGTTCGGCTTCAAGGGCCAGCGCATCCAGATCAGCGCACCGGCTCCGGTGTGCGCCGTGGAGATCGATGGGAAACGAGCAGACGTCGGAAGCGACGACAGGAGCTTCGACACGACCGGACGCATCACGCCGCTCAGACGCGGCGAATGATCGACTGAACGACTACTGGAGTGGCCATACTGACATCCCGTCGGGGGAGCTGACGTTCTCCGGCGGGATGCTGTGGTATTCATTCCAGCGGGTCAATATATACTTCAGTACCGTGGGCACTCCGTCGAGTGTGAGCTTCAAAGCAGTATGCCCAATCGACGACAAGATCTCGCAGCATGCGTGGCTCAAACACCTGTACGAGCAACTGCTTGAGTCGACCGGGGCAACCGATCCATTCTATCCGCACCACGCTTCCATGCGGCTGTACAAGCGCATGGAGGTTCCCTCTACCAAGTGTCTGGTCAAAAGCCCGCTAGGGCGTGTGCTGATCGAAGGGCCAGTCGACTACGCCACTTCGGTGCTGGGTCCGGAAGGTGGGGCGTTCATGATGGGCATCACGCACGTCTCCTGCCTCCCTTAATCAGTCCATCCAGCCGCGTCATTATAGCATACTGGATCCCGCCGCCTGCAATTCGCAGGCGGCCCTTTCATTTTGGAGGTGGTACTATGGCAGAAGTACAGAAGCAGCCGAAGAAGTCGCGTCGCAAGCCGATGACGTTGCGCAAGAGAGACGTGAAGCTGGTCGAGCGCGTCGAGGTCGCGTGCGGTCTCGATTCGATCAGGCCATCGCAGCGTCTGTCCCGTGACGGGAAGCAGCACGCGATGGAGAAGGACGAGACCGGCAACGTCCTCATCCTCGGCGAACCGGGGACGCTGGTTCCCTTCGCGAACACCGAGTTCGTGGCGGTCTACCCCGAGGGGCACGGCAAGCGACTCCGATACGTCGTACTGCGCCCCCACTTCGAGGAGGGGAAGATCTTCGTTGGCGGTTCGTCCCAGAAGTCCGACAGGCCCGATCCGGACGACGGATACAACGGCCTGTACACGCTGCCCAGCGGGCGCACCGTGTTCCGCCGGGACATCCCCGACGACTACACAGGCCGCGAGGCGCCGGCCGGACATTACAAGGATCTGCGGATGGTACACGGGAAGAACGCGCTGTCGTTGTTCTCTTACCATCCGCAGTACCGTGAGGCCAACAAGCACCTCCGGCGCTTGTTGGTGGCGGCGCTGCCGGCGATCGAAGCCTCGAAGACGAAGTCGGACGTGCTCGAAGCGCCCGACGTGTTCGTGGCTCGCGGGACCGACTACGTGGACGTCCGGTTCCTGCGCGGTGGATTCGAAGACGTCGTGCACATCACCGAACTTCTTGCGGACGTCATGAACTCCAGTCACTGGACGTTGCCCGGGCTGGTGGACGTGATGACGGCGAAGGCGGCCGGGGTTGTGAAGGACGTCGGAGAAAGCCACATCAGCGTGGAGTGGGAAGACGGCTCGGGGGAGCTGATCCACGCACCACGCGATGAGATCGCAGGCTACATCAAGGTTCGCGTTCCATGTCGTACGGCGAACCTTCCCATCGTCCCGCTCGTTCGCGAGGGCGAGAACATCGAGGCGGGTACCGTGCTGTGGGGCGGTTCGTCCCAGCAGTTCGTCGACGCGAAGGACTTGCTGAAGCAGGTGCCGAGCGACGTCAACGAGGAGCAGCAGTTGCGTCTGCTCAGGATCTGGGCACTGCTGGCGGTCGGCGGATTCAGGGACGGGCACGAAGTATATCCGCTGGAGTACGTTGCCCCAGCGAAGGCATCCTCGATATACTTCATGCCGTACACGTGCAGGGTGGCACTCAACAAGCACCCTGCGAAGGTGATGTGCGCGGACGCCACGGGCATCCACCTCGACTTCTACACCCTCTCCCACCGGTCGCGCCACTGGCGTCGATGGCGGGAGAAGATGGAGCGGCAGGCCGCTGCGCAGACTACGACCACGGTCGAGGAGGCCGAGGTTTCCGAGGAGGCTGAGAGCGCGCCCGAATAGGGCGCCTCTCTCATCAAGTTTCAGTAGGAGGTTTCATGCCGGAGAAAGACATGAAGATTGTGGAGGCACTGAAGCGTCTTCGCATCATCGAGAAGCGCGTGGAAACGCGCTGCAAGGAGATCACCCGGTACGCATCGGGTCTGTCGGGGCCGACATACAAGCCGCTCTTCGACACGGAAGACCGACAGCGACAGGAAGTCAAGTCGCTGGTGCAGTCGGCACTCGATCTCCTGACGGAGTACCACGAACTCAAGCGCCGGATCGAGGTGACGAACCTCTTGACAGTCGTCACGATCGAAGGAGAATCTCGATCCATCGCCGAATGGCTGATCGAGAAGCGCAAGGTGTCGGGAATGATTCTCTCGATCTACAATGCGCTGAACGAAGTCGCGGCGAACGCGAGCCGGAGGGAAGACCGCATGTATCCGTCCGGCGGCGGCGCAACCCCGCAGGTGACGCGGTTCTACTCCGAGGAGGAGAAGAACAAGGAGTTGCGTCACGTGCAGGACCGGACCGAGGAGATAGACGGACGCCTCGAAGTCGTCAACGCGACGACACCGCTGGCAGAGGACGCCAGCTTCATCCTCTTGGACGTAGGATTCGGTGACGCGGGCGGCTACGACGTCGTCGGGACGTATCCGACACTGGACAAGCTCCACGCGGCAGCCAAGACCTGCAAGGGTCAGGCGGTCGCTTTCTGGGGCGTGCGCGTCATCTAGGAGATTGACCTTCGGCGGCGTAAAAACGGGAGGGTTGAAGTTCGACCCATATGGAGACCCTTTGTTCAGGGGTTCGTACTGGACTAAAATAGAACGATGCTGGCGACAATCGGACTTGAAATCCGAATGCCACCATCAAGGTTCAAGCCTCAAGATGTTAAGTGTCACTCGTGCGCCCACACGAGGGTAAACCTAAGGGCCTTAAAGTTTCAAGACCCCCACGGGGGTGAAGGTTCAAGACTTGGGCCTGATGGCCGGATAAATCCGGAACATGTTGTGTGCGGTCTCCATACCGCTACCGATCAACGGCCGGCTGCCGTTTGGAGGTCACGAACATTGCGGGATGGCCCAATCTGGTAGGGCACGGGACTCATATTCCTGAGGTTGTGGGTTCAAATCCCACTCCCGCTACCAAATTGCTGGATGCCGCCGCCGACACGCTCGGCGGTCCGGTTTGACCGGACAGTGCTGCGGCCAATGGGTATCCAGCCACCAAATCTTGTATAGGATCGCCGCTCCAGCTGGGCGGCCCGGTGACGACCGGACAACGCCAATAGATCCTTCCACAAGTGGGAGGGGAGCGCACACCGACCGGCCGTAGCGGGCGCCGCGGCCGGGATCGATGCGCTCCTTTCTTTTGCTATCGGCTTGACACGAGTTCCACCGACCGTACGATTACAGTTGGTTTGTTGGAGGGAACTATGGCAGTCCAGCCGCGTAGCCGGGTCAAGAACATTCGCGTTCCGACGGGTAAGGAACGCGAGTACGACAAGGATCAGCAGGGCAATCTCATCCACACGCAGTACGGCGAAGACGACGAGGTAGACGCCGTAGTACTGCCGTCGGCCAAGGGATTGGATCGACACGGCACAGGCGGTCAGCACCGACGTGACTTCGATCCGCTCGGTCGCAACATACCACAGAACGTGATCATCTTCGACGACAGCGGCGTACCGCAGACCGTGACGAAGACGGACGGGCGTGAGCTGGCACAGAAGATTCAGCGCCGATCGGATCGGCCGGCTGCTGATGGCAGCGTCGATCCGGTTACCGGCGCAGTGCATGAGCTGACGAAAGAGGAGGCCGACAAGCTCGGCGAGGAGGCCGAGTACCTGTATCGAGGGCTTGCGGAAGAGAGAAGCGCAGCGCAATCGATACCAGAAGCGCCGGCAGAGGTGAAGGAGGCGTTCGCGTCGGCAGCGGCACACGACGCCTTTATCGAGGAGGGTCTCGTGGCAGGAACAGCGAAGAAGAAGGCGAAGAAGAAATCACGACGCGTCGTAAAATCTGGGGAAGGTGAGGCTCCGGCACCGGCGAAGCAGGAGCCGAACTACCTGCCTGTCGAAGTAGAGATCGACGCACCGTTCGGGCGACTTCGCCAGAACTTCTCGGGGATCTTCAGGGACGGCATCTGCCTCGTCCTGTGGACGGACCAGCGCAAGCTGCCATCCATCTACACGCTGCCGGTAGTCGACCAGCCCATGGAGATCACGATCAGGTGGCAGGACAAGGTCATCCCATGCCTCTGGGCTGGAATTCAGTTTACATGGCCCCACGCGCCTGTTACATTTACGGTGTTACTCATCGACGAGGGTCAGGCGAATGGAGAAGGACAACAAGGTTAAGCTCGGTCACACCAAGTGTGACAAGTGTGACGCGCCTGCTACCGTAGTCGTTGGTGACCGCGTTCTATGCGAGAAGCACGCGGCGCTCGTGAAGTCAGCCGCTGACGAGGCAACCCTCAAGGACGCGGGGATGGCTTTCCGAGATCATCACCGATAGGCGGTAGGCATGGCCGAAGCGCTTAACGTGTTCCCGTCCATACCCGGTGGCGGCAGCGGTGCAGGTGACTTCCGACGCTTCGCCAGCGCATTCCCTGATCCGTACTTCGACTACGCTTCCACGCAGATGCCGCGCAGCCTCTACGACGTGCTGCGTTGGTGCGAGTTCGTGTGGATGACCAACGGCACGTATCGCACGGCGTGCCAGCGCATTGTCCGCTACTTCCTCACCAAGATCGAGCTGTCCGATGTCGGCGACGACGAGAAGAAGAAGTACGAGGAGTTCCTCGAAAAGCAGGCGAAGATGATCGACACCCTCGCTTACATCGGGGACGACTGGATGTGCTACGGCAACGCATTCATCTCCGTGCGCATTCCGTTCCGGCGCCACCTTCGATGCCCGAAGTGTCACCAAGAGCGGTCACTGAAACACATCGACTACAAGTTCGAGGACTGGCACTTCGTAGCGACATGCTCGAACTGTCACTACAAGGGCAAGTTCGAGCGTATCGATCGCCGCAGCATCGAGCAGGACAAGATCAAGCTGATCCGTTGGTCGCCTCACGAGATCCGGATGCTCTATCACCCGGTGTCACACGACACGATCTACTACTGGATCCCACCGGCGAACTTCAAGCGTGAGATCAGGCGCGGCAACAAGTTCTTCATCGAATCGACGCCGTGGGAGATCATCGAGGCGATCAAGAAAGACCAGTGGTTCCGATTCAATCCCGATGTCATCTACCACATGAAGGAAGAGACGCTGGCCGGTATTCGCAACGCCGGCTGGGGCATCCCGCGGCTGCTCGCGAACTTCAAGCAGGCGTGGTACGTGCAGGTGCTCAAGCGGTACAACGAGGCGATCGGACTCGACTACATCATTCCGTTCCGCGTGATTACGCCGGCAAAGGGACCGGGGTCAGGCGAAGCAGACCCATTGCTCCACATGAACCTCGGCTCGTTCAACAACAAGGTCATGGCGATGATCCGTCGGCATCGTCGTGACCCAGCGTCATGGAACGCACTGCCGTTCCCGGTCCAGTATCAGGCACTTGGCGGCGAGGGCAAGCAGCTCGCGCCGCACGAGCTGATCACAGCTGGAGTCGACGAACTGCTCAACTCGATGGGGTTCCCCGCCGAGATGTTCAAGGGTACGTTGCAAGTACAGGCTGCGCCAATGGCGCTGCGCCTGTTCGAGCGTACGTGGACACACTACGTGTCGGCGCAGAACGGACTGATCGACTGGTTCTTCGAGGCGGTAACAGATCTGCTCAGCTGGGAGAAGGCGCAGGGCAGGCTGCAGCCTGTCACACTCGCGGAAGATATCGAGCGCAAGCAGATCCAGCTGCAGCTCGCGTCGTCGCAGCAGATTTCCAAACAGACAGCCTATGCCCCGTTCGGCATCGACTGGCGCTCCGAGGTCGAGCGCATGTTCGACGAGGAGAAGTTCTACTCGGATGCTTCGCAGCGGTTCCAGAAGGAACAGCAGAAGCAGCAGGAGATGGAGCAGACGTTCGAGCAGGCCCAGCAAGCACCTCCGCCGGGTATGCCGGGCGCCCCCATGGATCCTGCAGCGATGGCAGCCGGCGGAGGTATGCCTCCGGGTGGCGGAGCCATGCCGCCGGGTGGTGCAGCTATGCCGCCGGGAGGCGGCGGTGGCGGCGGAACAACTCCTCAGGACATGATGGCTCAGGCCGAGCAGGTCGCACTGCAGATGCTCGGCATGCCCTACGAAGCGCGTAAGTCGGAGCTGCTGAAGATCAAGAAGTCCGATCAGACTCTGCACGCGCTCGTCATTCAGAAAATGGAAGAGATTCGCCGACAGGCCAAGCAGCAAGGCGGCTTCCAAGCGCTCCAGCAGATGGTCGGCTCACAGGCTGGGTAGCACGCTTGGAGGCTGACACCGATGGCGACTGCACTCATAGCCGGCCCCTGTATCTCAGAATTCGGCTGGGAACTCATGGAGTGGCAGGGCCACGTACGCGCCCTCGCACTCAAGCACGATCATGTCGTCGTCTGTAGCACTGCTACCCTGCAGCCACTATACGCCGACTACAATCCCATCTTCGTCGGCCACAATATACGTGGCGTGCGCGACTGTCACACGATGCGCAAGATCGACAACCAAGGTGAGTGGGACAGGGTCTACAGGATCCTGCTGAATCACAAGCGGTCGTTCGAGGAGAGCGGCTACACGGTTCGTTGGGAGCAGTCGCGACCGCAGCGGGGTGCAGCCGTCGGCACACGACGACCGATAGAGAACCAAGCATTCGTCCAGTTCGGTACGCCGAGCAATGACGGGTTCGACCTAGTCATCCACGCGCGCAACAGACCATTCAAGTACGCCTTCGAGGGGCACAACTACCCGCTCGACAAGTGGAACGAACTGATCGTGATGCTCAAGGAGCACGGCTACGAGCACATCGCGGCGATCGGCACGACGGATCAGGCGCTTCTGCCAGAGGGTGTGGTCGACCGGAGAGGCGCACCGCTCGACGAAGTCATGAACATGATGTCGTCGGCGCGGCTGATGCTCGGACCGTCCAGTGGTCCCATGCATCTGGCATCGCTGTGCGGCACACCTCACGTGGTGTGGGCGCGCGATCGACAGCAGTCGGCGATCAACAAGCGGAACAAGGAGCGATACGAGTCGTACTGGAATCCGCTCGAAACGCCGACCCGCGTCATACTGCACGGCGACAAGGAAGTGATTGACCCGGGGCGTATAGTGGTTGCGGCGCTCGAACTGGATACCCACTACGTCGAAGATGGAGAGGATGCGGAAGATGAACAGCGCGACGAGCCGATCGTCGTCACGTCCAAGCGAGACCAGATGAGCGGTGTCGTCTACGTGGCGGTTGGGAGGGACTACATCGACAGCGCTGCTATCAGCATCGACACGTTGCGTCGCGTGTTCTCCGGTCCGGTCATGGTTATCACTGACAAGCCGGACAACAAGCTGGAGTCGCTGAAGACCAAGTATGGTATCGATGTGCTGGTTCATCCGACGAACACCAACGACAACCACCGCAGCTCGCGAGTCCTGAAGACGCAAGTCATGAAGCTGTGTCCATATGACTACGGTATGTTCATCGACGCCGACACGCTCGTGCTCAACCGCATTCATCAGGTGTGGGGCGTACTGGGCGCCCGGAACATAGCAATGGCACGTTCGCAGCACTATCCTCGCGTGGGCGACGCCGGGCGAGCCAAAGAGCACATGAAGTACGACATCTACTCGGACGACTTCAAGCTCGCATGTGAGGTCGCCGGCAAGCGGTTCCCGCACTACCATAGCAGTACGATCGTGTGGCGACGCTCCGAGGAGATTATCAAGCTGGCGGAGATGTGGTACGAAGAATGGCAGCATTTCAAGGGATGCGACATGTTCCCGCTCGCACGAGCGCTGTTCAGGTCGAACGTTCGCATATCGAAGCTGCCGAGGAAGTACAATCTTCGGTTCCACATGAGCGGTGACACTGTCGTCTACTCGGCACGGCTCGACGATATCCGCAAAGTCTACAAACGACTCTTCCCCGTACCGAACATCACACGTGTCCGCGAGCGGGCTATGGAAGACGTACGACCAGCCATGACCCCTGTAGCGCCGCAGCGCATCGTACGGTCACCGACGAGACCACCATCGGTCAAAAGTACGCCCAAGAAGCCGAAAGGTAAGTCGCTGCGTCAGCTGCTCGCGGAGCGCAAGAATAGAGTGCGACCGGCGCCATGAACTTCGTCATCGGGACGGGCTACTTCGACAACGGCAATGGATCCGAGAAGTTCTTCGAGACGTGGATGAAGAACACACTCAAGTACTCGGATCCGTACGATGTCGTCGTGGTGAACGCCGACTCCAAGCCGCTTGAGCATCTCGGCGGTACGTGGCTCAACATGGGGCACAACTACGGCCACGTGAAGAATATGGACAAGACGGAGAAGTTCGGCGGATGGTGGCTTGGCTTCATGACGGCCGCGATGATCGCATACCACCACAAGAAGGACTTCATCTACAAGGAGCAGGACTGTCTGGCGTTTGGCCCGTGGGTCAAACACCTGTACGACGAGGCACAGCAGCAAGGCGCCGGTGTGATCGTCGGAAGGTTCGACCACAAGTACAAGATCGAGCAGAGCCTCGTACTCGTGAAGCGCAAAGCCATCTTGGGACTGATACATCAGTATCTGGCAATCAATGCGTCTGACATCTGTCCACGTCCGGAGCTGAAGTTCCTCACCATTATGCAGAAGTGGCCAAAAGCGATGGCGTTCATGCACATGGGCTGTGGACGCAACAGGCCGATACCATACAACGCCAGCTGCTTCTACGCGCAAAAGCTGTCGAAAGCTGAGATGGACAACCTGAGGGCGAGAGGTCTCATATGAACGAGCCAGTGTTCAGTATCGGTTTTCCCAAAACGGGCAACACATCGTTGCGGGAAGCGCTGGAGCAGCTCGGATATTCAGCACGAAGGGCGCCAGTCGCGTTTCGTCATCAGCTGTGGAAGTGTGACTACAGAATGCCGGAAGGCATAAATGCGATAACGAACTGCTCAGAGCACTATTATGCGCAGCTTGCCACGCGCTACCCCGAAGCACGGTTCGTGTTGACTACCCGGAACATGGAAGACTGGCTGAGGTCGTGCCAACGTTACTTCTCCATCACGAAGATCGCCAACGGTCTGAATGTACCGTGGCGATACATCACGATGATCCAACTGTTTGGGACACCGGCGTTCGATCGCGAGCGCTTCGAGTTCGCGTACAATCAGCACATCGAGAACGTGAAGCGCTACTTCGGAGAGAGCAAGCAGTTGCTCATCACCGATGTAATCGAGGACGGCTGGAGCAAGCTGTGCCCATTTCTCGGTGTCGATGTACCGGACGTACCGTTTCCGTGCGCCAATGTGACCGACCGAGTAATCGAGAAGTCGAAAGGTGTGATTGCCGGCAGTGATGATGTACCCACGACACCGGCAGCTCGTGATCGTGCCGTTAAGCGGTACGTCAGCGACGTCGTACGAGAGTGGGTAAGGCCGCGCCCGAAGACGAGGAGGAGGAAGTGATGATCCCGAAGAAGCTGCATTTCTGCTGGTTCGGCCCGAAGCCGATACCAGACGATGTGAAGCGCTGTCTCGATACGTGGCGCGAGCACATGCCCGACTTCGAGATCGTGCGGTGGGGCAACAACGATCTCCCCATGAACTCGTATCTGGAGACAGCGGTAGCTCACGAGAAGTGGGCTAACGTATCGAACTACGTACGCTTCCATGCGCTGTATGCCCAAGGTGGCATCTACCTCGACACGGACATCGAGGTCGTGAAGTCGTTCGAGCCGTTGCTCGGCACGGGAGTGTTTGCCGGCTGGCAGCGCAACGGGCAGGTCAACAACGCAGTACTCGGTGCGCGTCCTAAGCACCCGTTCATCGAGAGCTGCATGAAGGAGTTCGTGAAGAGGTTCGGCGGCGTGGAGGAGGCGAACAGGTCCAGCCCATTCTTCATCACGGACATGCTCATCGAGGCAGGCCACATCACGAAACGCAACGCCAACACGTTCGTGGAGGCCGGTGAGGACATCACGATCTACCCAGAACGGTTCTTCTACCCGTATTGGCACACCGAAGAACTGGATCGCGCCAAGCACGTCACGCCCGACACCTACTGTATTCACCACTGGGCCGCCACGTGGAAGTAGGTTCCCAATGCGGATACTCCTCGTAACAGATCGATTCTCAGTCGGCGCGCTGGACCTCGCGGCGTACTACGAGAGTCCGGCCAAGAATACCGTCGACTGCGTGTTGTCATCGCAGCTTTCGAAGTGCAAGGACAACTACGACATCGTCGGTCTGTCGTTCTTCGGGTTCGACGATACGGGCATGAAGGTTCCACTGGACCAGCTCGTCACGCGGCTTCGTGCGCTGCGTGCTCGATTCCCCAAGTCCAAGCTGTGGCTTGGAGGGCGAGCACTCTCGCTCTTCCCCGAGTCCATGGTCTATGTGCTGAAGAAAGAGTGCGACTTCGTGTGCGTCGGTCCCGGCGAGTTCATGCTGACGGTTGGTGTGGACAAGATAGACTTCGCGCACTATCCGTCGTGGACGGAGAAGCACGTGCGTCAGCTCAAGGCGACCGACAAGAATCCGACAGTCGTGACGGTGCAGTCATCACGAGGCTGCCCGTACTCCTGCGCGTTCTGTCACGCTCCCGAACGCGTGAGTTTCTTCCCGGCTGAGCGCACGGCGAAGAACGTGAAGCTGGTCAACGACATCATTCAGTTTCCGATGATCTGCGACGACATCTTCACGCTGCGTGCGTCGCATATGGTGGCCGTCCGGCGTGCGATGGACAAGCTGCAGGTGCCATACAAGAACAAGATCCGATTCTTCACGCACGCGAAGCACAGGAACGAGGCTGAGATCGGACTGTTCGAGCCGCTCGAAGTCCAGATCGGATTGGAGAGCGGCGACGATGTCATGCTCAAGCGCATGAACAAAGGTGTGACGGTTGCCGAGAACTACGAGGCGGTCAGGCGCCTTGGCAGTGCAGTACCCGGCCGGCTTGTCGGTCTATTCATGATCGGGTTCCCGGGCGAGACAGAGGACAGCCTCAAACGCACACTCGACTTCGTGTCGAAGACGAAGCAGTACTACAAGAAAATCTGGATCAGCTACTTCATTCCCGTACCGGGCACGCCGGCCATGACCATGGCGTCGGCGCAGGGAGAGTTCGTCGACAGCGAAGTGAGCAACCGCGAGATCGGGTACATCAGCAAGGACGTGACGGAGGACATGCTGCGGAAGTACCGCAATCTGATAGCGAGGGCATCGCAATGAGGACATTCCCGGGGGACAGGCATGGGCTACTCAACCACCTGCCGAAAGGTGGCACGTGTGTCGAGGTGGGAGTTCTTCGCGGGGGATTCTCAGCCGCCATACTTGCCAGCATCAAGCCAAAGAAGCTCGTGCTGATCGACCTGTGGCGTCAACAGTCGCGCGAGGTATACGACGACAAGGCCAACACCTCCGACAGTGATCAGGAGCAGATACTGAAGTACGTGATGCGCCGGTTTGCCAGAGAGATCAAGCGCGGCGTTGTCGAGATCCGTCGAGGCTATTCGGACGAGGAGCTGCTCAAGCTGCCGGCCAGCTTCAACATGGTCTACCTCGATGCCAATCACTCGGAGCAGTGTGTGTACGCCGATTTGAACGCAGCAAAGAAGGTACTCACGCGAAACGGCTTCATACTCGGCCACGACTACTGCGAGGGCGATGACGCGGGACACAAGTTCGGCGTCATCCCGGCGGTGACACGCTTCCTCGCGGAGAACGAGGATATGCATTTGCTGCTGGTCACCGACGAGGGATACCCGACATACATGCTCGTGCCTACGTGGTGTCCTGACGAGCTTTCGAGGATAGGGCTGCGCGGTGTTTGACAAGCAGTACAAAACGTGGCAACGCCGCAAGCGTGACCTCGGCGATCGTGCGGTCGGTCGCCGCGACGAGAATGCTGCCGAGCAGGCGCGCAGGATCACCAAGTACCTGATTACGACGGTCGGCAACACGTTCTACGAGCACGGCCTCGACTTCGGTTGCGGGTGGGGTCGCTTTTCCACGCTGCTCTCGCACCGGTGCGGTCATCTGTGGGCAGCAGATCTGTTCGACGACTGGGTAGCACGGGCGAGCATACCGGCCACTGTGTCTCCGGTGCTCATGCGATCGCAGCGGCTGCCGTTGGATACCGCATCGATGGATCTCGTGGTCGACATCATGACGCTGCAGAGCATCGACAACGACAAGCTCGCGCGCGACGCCATGCACGAGCTGCGGCGCGTCACACATTCCGGGGGCATGATCGTGTCGATGCACGTTATCAAGCCGCGTGCGCCGACGCGCACGGCTGCGCAGCGCGCCGCCCATATGGGTATCTCGAAGTGGAACGAGATCGTGGTGCACGACATCGACAGAGCAAACGAGAAGTATAGCTACCTAACGGGTATACGCGCATAGTGAAGTACTTCAAGGGAACACGTGTAGACCTGCTCCACTATTTGCCGAAGCATTCAGTGTGTGCCGAGGTGGGGGTGCAGTGGGGGCGATACGCAGCTGACGTCATGACCATCGTGGCACCAGCCAAGATGACGCTCATAGATCCGTGGTGCCACCAGACGATGCGATACGAGGCACCGAACAACGTATGTGATACTGAGCAGCAGGCCAGATACGAGAGAGTGCTTGAGAAGTTCGCGAGTGCGATTGCAAGCGGTCAGGTGGAAGTACACAGAGCGTTCTCCGCCGACGTGCTGCCAACGCTGCCAGATCATTGCCTCGACTGGATGCACATCGACGGCAATCACTCGTACGAAGCCTTGTCGCTCGATCTGAACGAAGCGCGACGCATAGTCAAACCGGATGGGCTGATCCTGTGCCACGACTACTACATAGGACTGGAGAGTGAGACGTTCTTCGGTGTCATTCCTGCAGTCATCTCGTTCCTCAATCAGCACGATGAGTACGAACTTCTATTGGTGACGACTGACAGCCCGCCACAGGCAGTTATCGCACCACGCGGGTACGGTTACGACTGGGTAGCGGAGAGAATCTGATTGACGCTCCAATTTGTTTCATCTATTCTATGGGCTGAGAGGGCTTCAATGTGGCGAAGCGAGAGTTTGCGCCCGGCCTTCCTGACCCGCGAAGGTTCGGACGCGTAACAGCACTACCGCTCAACAAGCCGCTGCGCTTCGTCATCCAGAAACATCTGGCGCAGCGTGCCGGTCCACACTTCGACATACGCTTCGGACCCGACCAAGGACACAAGCCGACGCTGCTCAGCTGGGCGGCTCGCAAGCTGCCCGAGCAGCCGGGCGAGAAGCGGATGGCGTTTCAGCAGCCGTTGCATACGGGCGCCTACGCCGACTTCGAGGGTGAGATCGTCTCGGGCTACGGCAAGGGCACGGTGAAGACCCACGACAAGGGTCAGATCATCGTGACCAAGGTCACGCCCGACAAGATCAATTTCGCTGTCATCCACAAGAAGCATCCCGAGACGTTCACGCTCGTTCGCAAGAGTGGGCCGCCGATCGATCCGAGTACGGCTCGTGAGAAGAGGACACAGGGCGGTTCGTGGTTGATGATCAACACGACGCCGACCGACGTCATCAAGCACAAGAAGGTGCACTATGCCAAAGTCCCGGCGAATGACATCGAGAAGCTCTTCGACGAGAAGTGGCTCCACAGCGAGAAAATCGACGGAGCCGCTGCGCTCTATCGAGTCCTTGCTGACCGAATCGAAGTGCTTTCCTACCGTCCTACAACAACTGGTCGACCCATCGTTCATACCTATCGGGTTGGTGGCACGACCAACGTCGACATCCCGAAGCACCTCGTCGGCTCTATCCTCCGGGGAGAGCTGTATGGTGTCCGTCACTCGACGGGCCGTGCTATCCCTCCCCAAGAACTCGGAGGCATCCTCAACGCAGCGACAGCTAAGTCGCTTGCTAAGCAGAAAGAGCAGGGAGTTGATCTCCGCAGTCGAATCTTCAACATTCTACGGTACGGCAAAAAGACCGTTGGACTCGAAGAGCCTCTCGCCGGACGGCTTGAGAAGCTCAAAGAGATCATGCAATACCTGCCCTCCCCGAAATTCTCACTACCTGAGATGGCTGGATCTCCTGAGGAGCAGCGCGCTCTGTGGAAGCGGATTACCACTGGGAAGCACCCTCTGACCCACGAGGGAATCGTGGCGTGGCCCAAGGCCGGCGGCAAGCCGACGAAGGTCAAGCTCTACGACGAGCACGACGTATTCGTGCGTGAAATATTCCCGGGAACTGGTAAACTGGAGGGGACTGGTGCCGGCGGATTCGAGTACTCGCTCGAACCCAAGGGACCAGTTGTCGGCAAGGTAGGTACGGGCTTCTCGGAGGCGACGAGAAAACAGATGTGGGAGACACCCGACGAGTTCAAGGGCCGCATCGCTCGCATCAAGGCACAAGGCCAGTTCCCGAGCGGTGCGTTTCGTGCCCCCGGTCTCATCGCGTTCCACGAGGACTATCCTGCTGTGAAGGCAGCCGCGGACAGCAATGACGATGTCTCCTCACGAATCGCGGAGCTATACGAGGAGCAGGGCTTCGAGGGGCCGCAGACACTCGGCGACGTAGGCATGAACGTAGGGAGTGACCTACTATTCTTCCCCGCGGCCAAAGCGACGTACGATGTTGGCAAAGCAATACACGCCGGCACGGCGGCTGGGCTGGGTGCGCAGGCTGCAGGACGATTCGCTCTACCTGCACTCGCAGGTGAGGCAGCAGCAGCTTACGGCGCGTGGGCTGTTCCGATTGCAGCGGCAGTCGAGGCGGGCATGACAGGATACCAAGCGACGAAGGATCCGGAGTATCAGGCCGGCAAGATTGGTCTCGCACGTGCGATGGGTCGTGAGTATCAGCGCGCGGCCGAGGCGCAGCAAGCCGATACGCAGGAGCGACTCGAATCGAGTCCGCTTACCGGCTCAGCAGTGGCAGCGTACAAGGGTATATCGCAGCCTGTGTCGACATTCACCGGTCTCGTTCAAGCGCTGTGGCGAGTGATCAAGATGCCATTCACGTCGAGTGAGCAGAAGCAACAGGCAGCGGAGAAGCTCAAGGAGATCACGGCGGCGCAGCCGAAGGCCGCCGGCGTGCTCGGTCCCATCATCAAGCGCGCGACCGAGGAGTTGGGCGGCGACGGTGATACGATGGGCGCGCTGGTCAAGGCGGCTGTCGATTACGCGCAGGAAGCGCCGAAGCTGCCACCGCATCTCGCCAAGGAACTCGGCATCGATCAGAACAAGGTGTCGTTCGGTGACAGGATGCGCGGGTACATCACCGGCATGGATCCGAAAGACATTATGGCGACGCGAAGAGGCGCGAAGTCCGTGGCCAGTCTCGTTCGTAAGCTGCAGGAGTGGGGACTGGTCGAAGCGTAGATTCTACGACGCGTCGTAGAAAGTGGGTAGCCATGCCTTTCGTGTCAGCGGCTCAGCGCAAATGGATGTATGCGAACAAGCCAGAGATGGCGAAAGAGTGGGAAGCCCATACACCGAAAGGCAAGAAGTTGCCAGAGCACGTGGCGAAGAGCGACAAGAAGAAGAAGGACGAGCAAAGGAAGAGCGCATTCAAGTACGGCTTCTTCATGAAGGTGGCCGAACTCGGCATGACGCCGGGTGAGTTCACCAAGGCCGCGCAGGGCGGCGCGGTACTGCCGCTCGCCGCCGCCAGTGCTGCCGGTAAGGGAGCCACCTCAGCGGGCGGACTCACACGCTGGGGACTCGACAAGGCACTCGGCGCGCTCAAGTTCGGCGTGAAGACTCCGATGATACTCGCCCCAATCGCCGGCATGCTGCTCGGCGGCGCGTACCGTGGCTTGACCGCGCCGTCCTACGAGGATCCGGAAGAGCTGCAGGACATCGAGCAGATCGCGCTGTACAAGCGTCTCGCACGTCAGGCTCTCAGGGCCGCCCGTCGCAAGCAGCAGAAGCGCTTGTCGCTCACGGGTGAGCGCGAGAAGGAAATCAAGGTTCCTGAACTGGAAGACTGACGTGGGTTCGAACGGCAACGGCAAGAAGTGGAACTCGGAGAAGATCGACCCCGTACTGGTCGATCCTTCGGGCAACATGCACAAGGGCATCACGATGCCCGGGTGGGACGGGCTGCCGTATCGCGGTCCTGTGCCCGATCTGAAAGCGAGTGATCCGGAGCACCTGCAGCCGCAGTTCAAGCAGAAGGCGCACGTCGAAGTGCTTGAGTTGTGGGACGAGAAGCAGATGGATCACTACCGCAATATCTGTCAGGTGGTGGCCAACGGCTTCGGAGCGATCTCGAAGGAAGACATGCAGTACGACGAGCAGAAGA
>Ga0272441_10006233_pt1 | contig 20124 bp, 12 predicted proteins | sample SSMProp6N_FD_193582 | JGI IMG/M metagenome (GOLD analysis project Ga0272441, IMG submission 193582) | Marine sediment archaeal communities from Little Sippewissett salt marsh, Falmouth, MA, United States - SSM-Prop-6N | ecosystem: Environmental > Aquatic > Marine > Wetlands > Sediment ...
AGGATTCAAATTTACGATGGAGATTCTTAAAATAAACAAATTCCCTTGCAAATCGCGTCGATTTGATATAGATTGTCCGCGTTTTGGCGGCGTAGCTCAGCTGGTTAGAGCATGGGATTCATAAGCCGAAGCTTCCCTTTGTAAGTATTTGTCACTAAACGATTAATGATTGAAAATTAACGACTTATGAAACTGATGGTAGACCAACATAGCACCAAAGTAGAACCAAAGGTGCAAGCTTGGTACGCGTTTTGGTACGCGTGGTTCAGTTCACACGATATATTAACTGAATCGATCTCTCCATACAAACCGTATCCTCACTGTCGCGGCAGCAGTGGGGCTTCTTGAAAGAATCTTAGTGACAGCCTGCCTTCCAGCGTAACGCTGCCCGAGCCACGCCAAGATTGGCATGCTCATCGACTACAGACAAGAAATTTACCTCTTGAAACTCTCATTCAATCTATGGCAAAAATCAGCCATTTTGAATGAGTTTCTTTGTGATCATAGGAAGTACATTACCAGCCGACAACATTGGGATTACATGATAAAGCGTTCTGTTCCTGCAACACCAGAATGGGACCTCACTCCGTAGAATTAGATGTAGGCTCAGCCTGAAATATGGCGAGCACTATCATTTACCGGAGCTCACATAAATCGATGAAATTAAACAAGTTCAAGTTTACGAGCGAATAGGGATTATATGACCGACAGGTTTTTAATCATTGCAGCCCGTCTGTAGATAGTTCCCATCGAGATGTTGAAGAATTCCTCACATTCCTTGTTGAGAAGACCTGGTATACCACAGGCCCATCGATACTGGTTGGTCAATGCATAGATGATTCCGCCTGCCCAACCACCTGGTTTGCCAAGCATGGGGACTTTTTGGGCCATGAGTCTCTTCAGGGTGCGATCAGCTTCGATTTTCAAGCGTGCATCGGGGTGCTTCATGAAGAAAGCGGCTAATAATTGTTGACAGGTCTGATCCCTAATTTCATTCACAGCAATCATGGTTTTTACTCCTCAGAATTTTGGAGTAAAACCCCTTGTGAATTATAGTAGATTTTAAGATCATGTCAATAATTCGGAAAGCTATCGTTACCATTGAGAAAATACCACCGTCAGAAAAACAGCTACGGAGAAAATGAAATGAAAGAAATTAGCAAACAGATTCCAACACTTCAAATATTTTCAGCACAAAGATATCTCCTTTAATAGGTAATTCTGCTTATAATAGTCTTTATAAGTGAATAAAAATTCGGGGCCTATGTCAAGTTGATGAATATAGGCCCCGAATTTAAATCAACTCAGATTAACTGAACACCTCACTCCGCCTGTGGCCCGCAAGCAAACGGAACCTCCGTCACGCCCGGCTCGATCGGCGGGGCTGGCTCATCGAGGATGTTGCCGGTGACACCGCGGTCGATGGCGTCGGCGGCTTCTTTGGAGAGGGCCTTGCTGCCGCCGATGCTGTGGATCAGAACGGGCTTGATCTGATCGCCGAAAAGGCGGGCGTCCCGGTAACGTATCCCGTAGGCGTCTTTCAGGAGGATCAACCTCATGTGTTCTCCTTCCTCGGTGGGATAGTCCACGCCATAGCCGCCTTTCTTCGAGGGCAAAAGGGGTTTCTCCACATATCCGAAGGCGCAGTCATTGATGTTAATGTCGTGCGGGGCATATTTCTTCATGTTGGCGGCCGTCAGCTGGTCCTTCCCTTGCTTGCGGCGCCTGTGGTCGAGCGTGGTCAATACGACCGCGTTCGGCATGTCGGAGAACAGGCACTTCTCGATGAGAATGCCGACATTCTCCGGCCTGCCAAGGGCTCCTTCGTAGTGGGACTTGAGGTCCAGACCACAGCAACCCAGGCGGCGGAACACGCAGTTTCGGATGACCGCGTTGTTGAGTCCGCCCGTGGTGTCGATGCCGTCGCGACAAGTGTCCTGGAAAACGCAGTTCTCCACCAGAGCCCCATCGGCGCCGCCCTTGATGCAGTCGCAGCAGGATTTCTCGAACAGGCATCTCTGAAAGACCAGGTCCTTGCCGCTGATGGTAACGGACCAGAAGCCGCCGATGATATGACAGCCGATGACCTTGGGCTGCTTGCAGTTGGAGAGCCTGATATGTTGGGAGATCATACCCTCCAGCCGACAGTTCTCGATCAGGATACTGCTCTTGCCGGAAGTACTGATCCCGCACTTGTCGAAGAAGTCCAGCCCGTGCTTATAGCTGCGCCCGCCCAACTCGGGCGTGTTCATGTAGATGATCGTGAGGTTGTGCAGCGTGGTCTGGTTGCCGAGCTCAAGCAATGGTCTGCCGTTGGTCTTTGCGTCAGTGACCTCAAATCCGGCGCCCTTCTTTGCCGAAAGGGTGAAATCGTCGGGCAGCTCGTGGGTGCCGCTGATCCGGTAGGTGTGATCCAGCACCAATTCGTCGCCCGCCTTGAGCTTTCCGCTCTCCAGTAGCTTGGCGAGGTCCGCGGTGACGTCCTGATCCGCCGCCCAGCCGAAGTCCGACGAGTGATGCATCTTCAGCTGCGAGGACTCCTTTTGGGGAAGCACCGTTTCCTCTTCCGCGTAGAGGCCGGGCACGCCGAACGAAATCATCAGTAAGACAGCGAACACAAGCCTCGGAGACGACTTCGTTTGGCAGAGCAGATTGTTCATAGCGATCATCTTTCTTGGACGAACATGATATTATTTCAGATTTCCCATTTAGCTTTACAAAGGGCAATTCTGTACGCATTAACACTTTTCCTGAGACACTCCTGATCAACTTGAGCCCCATAATAACACGATTGCATCACACTTTCAACTATTTCCGGGAAATTACGCGGGCACCATGTGGCATTACACACAAGACAAGGCACATAGTTGTGGGAAGAATCCACTTTTTCCCAATATTTTGGCGCACCACCATCGGTGCCCGCCCTCCGTTCCCGCAGCCGGTTTTTGAGCAATTCCATAAATCATCCCAGTCTCCTGGACGTGGCCAAGAATCGCAGTTGTCGGATTCGGTTCAGAATTTCACGAAACATCACCTCCGGAACAGCCACTTCCGCCATTTGGAATATCACGTAACTCAAATGGGTGAACAGGGCTAGTTTGCCTAATTATATGCTTAAGCGGCTTGAGGGGTAATAGTGTAGAGTCGAGACGTGGCGCGGTGGTTTAGGCTTGAGCCTATCTGTTGCCGGCCCTTTCGATTGCCGGTGCCTCAATAGCTCCGCCCTGCTCCGTTTCCACGTCCCGCTCCTCAAACCGGACATGCGAATCTCTCGCATCCGGCTTTCCTTCAGAACCTTAGGCCTTCGCATTCAGCATGTCTGACTAACAAGTCGGTATAGGATACAACCCTAACGTTTGATAGAGATAAACCGAAGGGTATCGCTTGTACCCTGTGCCATACTGTTTTCCCCGTCGCATCAGCCACCTGCGTAAACGTACTTCCGTGTACCGCCGTATTACTCGGTATGTGGGTAATACATGACCGTGGTTGAAGTATCCGCACCAACCTCGAAGGATCGCATTGAGTGCGGGTATTCGTTCCTGTGGTAATTGGCAGTCCCACCGGCGTGACGTCTCATCATGGATTCTCCGTCGTAATGCGCATACGGCTTTCTTAGAAGGCTCGATGCCGATATAGGAACGACCATACATGCCATAAAAACGGCCAACAGTGTAACCGAGGAAGTCAAAAGATTCCTCCGGCACACTCACCAGTCGAGTTTTCTGTTCGTTAACCGTCAGACCCAGTCGTGTCATCAATGATCGAAACATCTCCATTGCTTCATGTCCTTTACCAGGACGACAGCAAATGACCAGGTCATCAGCATAGTTGACCACACGAGCTTGCAATCGACGTTCATACCCGAACAGTTTCCATGCCAAGATAAACCGACGCAAGTACAGATTGGCCATCATCGGCGATAGTGGGCCGCCTTGTGGAACACCGCGATTCTTGTCCGCGGCCTCCGTCGTGCGACGCTCACCATCTTCGGTATATTCGACCACCGGTACTTGCAGCCATTGCTTGATTACCGACAACATGTGACCATCGGCAATTCGCCGACTCAGACACCGTACCAGTGCGCCGTGTGGAATTGTGTTGAAGTAGTCGCTTAGATCCGCGTCTACGATCTCACTCAATCCTCGCTCAGTCACATGGAAGTATGCCTTTTGAATCGCCATCTTGGCGCTCTTCCCCGGCCGAAAGCCGTATTGCTCTCGACAAAGGTCGGCTTCGAAGATCGGTCCAATTACTAGCAGAGCAGCCATCTGCGCCACCCGATCCCGGATCGCGGGAATACCGAGTGGCCTTTGGCCGCCATTGCTCTTGGAAATCCACATACGGAAAAGGGGCTGCGAATGGTAACTTTTGTTCCGCAACTCCTCCTGCAGCTTTGCCAACCACGGCTCCACACCTTCAGTTTCGATCTGCTCGAACGTAACTCGGTCCACACCCGGTGCACCATTGTTGGCACGACAATGTCTGTATGCCTGCCAGAGTACATCTCGACGGTAGATCTTGTCCCAAAGACTGTAGAAGCGGTAGTTGGGTTCGGCTTTGGCTTTTGCCTGTAACGCTTTCTGCAGCTTCTGAACTGTTTTAAGCAGAGTTGGTAGACTCATCGTCAATCTCTGCGGCTCTTGCCGCTTCCATGCGTTCGTTCTGAAGTAGGGCCCCTTTCCTCAGCCTCCATTACGAGGCGTCCATGGTACTACGGGCCCATCCGCCATCTGCCTGGCCGTCACTGGCCCTCACGGGTTTGGCGTTGCCTCTCTACGGGCACACAGGCAGACTTCCCTTGTTGCACATCAAATCTGTCCCATGCGTGCTGCCACCAATACCCCGGCAGAACCGCAGGATGCGTTTCTCGCCTCTTCTCCTGCGACGACGGCCTTCCCCGTTGTTGGGGCGGGTCGGCTTCTGCGGTAACGTTTTCAGGGCCTGCTCGGTGTTCACTGCGCGTTGCAGCCCGCATAGCCTGCTGACTCCCTAAAGGAGCCTTTTCTTGGAGTGCTTCAGACCATTTGTCACCTCCTGATCCGCCCCAAGTGCTTCCGGCTGGGACGAGCATCGCCGGTCGGGATTTCCACCCGAGGATTCAATGTGCCTTAGCAAGGCACACCCAACAAGTACTGTAACCCAATTTGTAAGTGCTTGTAGTTAAATGATTAGTGATTGACATTATTGGACTTATGATGCTGGCCGAAGGCGAGCCGAAGCCGAACCGTAGGTGAACCGAAGGTAGTTGTGGCGCGCCTGTTGCGCGCTTCGGTGTTTGGGTTGGTCCATTTAGTAGTCCAGCAGCTAAAGCTGTTTGCAAGAAGTTCGTTATTGTGTGAACTTAAGCCCATGCTTGCAACCAGCGTAGTAACAAAGAAGCGAGGACACTACCTTTCTTCATAGTCATAATCCATAGTCTAACGTGTAATCAGATTATGTCAGTTGACGGAAACCAGTTATTATCTTAAGATCTATCTGAACTTATCAACCTTTTAACGGTCGATTCTTCACACCCGTATCTCAGCTCGGTCAACGCCTGAAGGGATGAGGTCATATACACCAGACCCAGAGTTATTGTGATCTTGCTTGTTTAACCGACAGTACACATGAATTCACACTCTTTTCGCAATGCTCTGCAGTTTGTTTCCGGTCGCATTCTATTTCAACCGCCAATCGTTCTTGCTGGTATCCCGATACCTTACTCAAACTGGATTCCTTATATTGTAGCCCGGTCCAGCTTGAATTGCGGACAGATCGGATCCTCTGGATCGAAGTTCATATCGTCGCCATTCTTCCATCGCATGGGAGTGTAGTGATGATCCCCAATAATCGGAATCGCATCGTCAAACGAGCGTCCACGCCAGAACCTGCCGTTGCGTTTGGCAACTCACACCAGGATGCTAACGTCCAATTGAATGGTGCTTAGCTTCTAAGTCTGTCCTTCATCAAAGCAAAGATACTTAACTTATAGACTATATTTGCAGGCCTGCCAGTTCACTGGTCTCAGCCCATTGATCCATATGAATGCTTTTCACAGTACCCTTTTATGCGATGGGCAAGACATCGATACCAGCCAGCTTACCATAGGCTTTTAATTGATGATCAAGCTTGCCATACACGAATAACTGGTGGAAGCCTTTGACATCCATCGTGTCAATCACATCGTCCATGGCCAATTCGACCGAGGTACGGCAACCGCCCTCAGGCGGTGTCTCGAAGTTCCTTGTGACCCGCCCCGTGCCCACGATGATCTGGGCCGGCCCGTTGAACTCCATGACCGTTGCCGCCTGCCCGATGCGCCAAAGGACCTGCGGTGATACTCCCGTCTCCGACTCGTGGTGGTTACGTAGAATAAATGGTGCGGCCCCGGCATGGAATCCGTCAAGTTTCGTGGGACACGAGCAGTGTGCGCCCATCAGTGTGTTCTTGACGGTGTTCGGCGCCGGATCCTGCATGAAGCCAGGCTTCTCGAACAACAGGCTGACTAAGCGCATGGAGATAGCCGCATTCCAATCCCGCTCGCACACGCCGACACCGCCTTCATCGTTGATCTTCATCCAGGCGATGCAGGGCGGACAGGGGATACGGCGATGTCTGACCAGACCTAGGCAGTCTAGGGAAATACCATCACAGTCCTCGGCCGCCATGATGCGCTTGGCCACGTAGTAGTTCTTGGCCGCATTGAGAATATCCGGTTTTTTGGGTTCGCGCACCGCCCGAGCCTGCTTTGTATAATAGTCCGCCAAGGCACGCATCTCGTCGGTGGTCTCGGCCCTGTTCAGTTCTTCGACCCAGCGTTCCAGGGGAATATAGTGTAGCGTGGTGCCCAAAACGTCCAGCTTCCTGTCATAGGCCTTGTCACCGGTGATGATGCACAGACGCGAGTTTTTCATATCCGCCATAGTCTTGAACATACGCATACCGTAGCCAAGCCAGTCCAGGCCGTCCGTGGCCGCAACACACACATGCGGGAGCTTGCGCGCTGTTTGCAGGTGGCCCGTAAACGAGGTGCCGAGTTGACTGAAGACAATCGTGGGGATATCTCCGCGCTTGTTCAACAGATGATCCGTGGCGGCCTTCCAGTACGACAGGTGCATCTGCACCACGAAGATGCCATCAGGGGGCGACTGCTTCATCCTGTCCAGGGCAGCATTGACCGTGGCGACATCCTCCAGTGCGGCCGGATCGACCTCGAGCCGGATGTCCAATTTTCGCGCAATCTTCTGCAAACGCCGAGTGAAATCAGCCTGCCGTTCGTCCGCAATGTAATCGTTGCCGGGCCAGCTCATCCAGTATTTCGCCTGATCTTTGGGACGGATAAAGAACACCCGGATCCTGGGCTTTGACTTGGGTGTGGTCTGGCTTGCCAGCAGCGTGGAGCTGAATTCCAGGAGGCGCATCTGCATGGCCGCGGCCGAGACACCGGCGGCCGTCAAGAAACCGCGACGGCTTATTCGTGGGGAAAGACATCCCCTGCAATGATGATCGTGGGTACGCATACTGATTCTCCTTTCAATTGGTTGTTGATTCATTTCTTCCCTTGGGCAACCATGAACCCCCACATGTAGGAAACATTGCCCATGGTGCGCTGTGGGGTAAACTCGCAGGCACTGGGCCATTGGTGGATATCCCAATAGGATTCGTTGACCGGCCAGGTAAAGGGATCCGGATAGATGGCCTTATTGCGAACCAGGAACCAGTCCAGCGCGCCCAGATGCCAGGTGTGCCTGCGGGCCCGGGCATAGGCGTAGTCGACTTGGCCAAAGACGGTAATGCCTTCGGGCACGGCCCGTGCCGTGCGGCGGGTATCGAGTACCATGGCGTTATACGGCCACACATGTCCGACGCCTGTGGTATAGGTCATGTTCATGGGATTGGCCCCCAGGGAGAACGAGAGACCCCGCACAATGGCCGCCAGAGTGGCCCGGTCTCCGGTCAGGATGTGGGCCCGCATTAACGGAATCAGGTCGGGTGTACTAAACCAGCCGGTGCCCATGGAACTGTACGGATTGGTGCTGACTAGGCCCCAGGCATTCTGCCGGGCAAAGGCAATACCCGCTTCTGCATCCGACAAAAGTATTGCTTTAGCCGCTTGTTTGAGCCGAGGACGACCCAGGTCAGGTGCGAGCCGGGCATATAAAAAGAGGGCGTGACCTTGCCTGCGCCTAGGCTGGGGTGATACGAGTATGGAGTCTTCGAGAAAACGATCGTGCCACTGCGAGTCCTCTGTCAGACGATAGAGATCGAGGGCGGCCAGATTGCGTTCATCGTTGACTTGGGTCCATCGGGCGTGCTTGCCGTATTTTCGTTCAAAAGGACGCCTGTTTGCCTCCGCCCAATCCCAGGCACATCGGGCACTTTTTTTGAAAACGGCGGCCCGATGGGAGTCAAAGGGGCGCAGCAGGAAGGCGGCCCGGGCGGCCACGCCGGCATACACATAGGATGACCAGGGCCCGGGTGCATAGGTCATGATCCGTAGGGATTCGAGCCAACTCGTTTCCCCGCGCACGGGGTGTTCCGCAGCCTCAATTCCCCCACGGATACCCCCTTCAGCCGTTTGCAGGCGGCGGTAGCAGTCGAGGTTGAAAAGGGCTTCATCGAGTATATCGGGTATTGCATCGCCGGACTCGGGGATATTCAGATTCATATGTGTGAAGGTCTCGGGAAAGAGTGCCAGAAGTTCCAGATGCAGGCGGGAGGCGCTCAGGTGCTGGATGCGACGGTCCCAGTCGGCCGCGTCGAAGTAGCCGCCCCAGGCATTCTCGACGAGGTGATCGGTCACGTGGCGATTGAGGGCTTCAAAATTGCTGGACTCCCCGAGAAGGTTCAAACCGTTGCGGGTTTCCATCAGGGTTACGTCAGAGGCATAGACCTGCAGGCCGTCGTCCGGGTGATAGGGGCGCGGCCGGGTATAGGTCGTATAGGGAGGGCCCAGGGTCATCCCGCTGCGCTGGTGGAAGAAGCCCTTCATGGACGTGAGGAAAGGTTTATCCCAAATAGATTCCCCAATGACAAAGGGGTAACTGCAACCGATCGTATCCACGCACAGGCGATAAGTACCGGGTTGGGAGAACGATGAGAAATCTATGTACGCTACGTCTGTCAGGCTGTAGTTTTGTTTTCGCCGCATGGCCTCGGGACGCTCGGCGGGCCAGGCTTCGCCTACCACTCCGGTGAACACGCGTTGACCGCTTTCGTGGTCGAGCAGTGTGAAATGCAACTCGTGTTGAAAGGCATGGGCACCCCCATTGCCCAGCCAAACAGAAAGATAAGAGTTTTTAACGGGGTCATCCGGATGAAAGCCGATATGGTTCATGTGGACAGCTTCGGAGCGCATCGTCTGTGGATCAAACCGAAATGTGGTCTCCTCATCCTTCAATCCTAATCCGGGCATACGCAGGGTATAGGTCTGCCCCGCCTCCAATGTGAAAGGCAGCTTCAGGTAAAGAGTGTGGCGTTTCGGACAGATCCTGACAGGATTGACAATATCAATCGGCTTGGACTTACGATACACGACCCTGGGTGTGTAGGTACGGGAGTCTCCTGCACGCATGAGTGTGTAAGTGGCGGGATCATCGGCCTTATCCGTGTCCAGGGGTGCGCCGACGAGTTTTTCGAAGAACCAGATGTGCTTGCGGTCCTTTCCAGCCAAGTACGCAACCGGTTTGCCGCCTCGAATCAACTCGACCCATTTGATGATGCCCGCTTGGGTGTGGACCTTGGGCTTGTCACCGGGTAAGGGCTCGTAGCGCTGGACAGCACTTCGCTGTGTGCGTTGCGCCTCGATGCACAAGGCCAGCAGATTGTGATCCACAGCACCCACGTGCACAATAACCGGCGCCGGCTGTTCGGTGCTGATACGAAGATGAGGATGATCCGAAACCGCTTTTTGTACGGTTTTGATTTCCTTTATGCGGATGTTGCGGAAGCGGACCTCCATGGGTCCGCCTTTGTGGATCTGCAGGGCGAACAATCCTCGGCGAGCAATGGTTGCGTCAGACTCGACATAGTCAACCAGTTTGACACCGTTCATGAAGAGCAAGATGCGCCTGCCCTCGGCCCGCACCTCGTAGTTATTCCAGTCCGTGGGTTTAAGACAGGTTGCTAAGGTTTCGGTATCGGGTTTGGCCAGGATCTTTCTGCGGCGGGCCTCATCATAGATATTACCATGTCGCCCGGGTGCAAAATCCGCCTGATAACCAGCGACCTCATGAGAGTCCGGCACACGCTTGGAACGGAACAGAACACCACTGTTGCCTTTGCCATCAACAAGTTTGATCTGAAGCCTGAGAACAAAGTCTTCAAAGACGCTCGTCGTGGTCAGGAAACTATAGTGATCGATTCCCGGTGAATGCCCAATGAGCATGCCGTCGCGCGCGTTCCAAAACCGGAGATCACCCTCCCACCCACTGAGATTTTTGCCGTTGAACAGCAGCACAAAACCCGTTTCGTCGTTTATATCCTCGGCATACACGAATGAGAGACAGCCTGCGGCACTCAGAATGATAGGAAACAAACGATAGACTAATCGGTCGATTTTCATATACAATTCCTTAACGGATCTTGATGGCATCGTTGCGCCAGACATGCAGGTGTTGGTAGCGATCCCAGCCGATGCTGACAATATCTAGATCGCCGTCACCGTCCAGATCCGCGGTGAGGGTGCCGAGATGGCTCTCCTTGTCCTTATCAATGACATGCATGGAAAAATGCCCTTGGCCGTCGTTCTCAAAGAGCTGCAGTTGCAGATTGGGGCCCTTGTGCTCGCAGGTTACAATATCGACGTCCCCGTCACGGTCGAAATCGGCCACATCAAGGTTGTTGAGCGAGTACTCGGTGATGATATGGTGGCGCTCCCACCGAGCCGTGGGATCGGAAGGCTGCTGAAACCAGAACAGGTTTGCGTCGGGCTCCTTGCCAGGATAGCGTTCCTCCGTGACTACCAGATCGGTCCTGCCGTCACCGTTGATATCCGCCAGGCGCAATCGATCCGCGGGATGCGGCTGTGTTGTGCCCAGGATATAACGCTGCCATTGACCGCGTCCGGTTCCTGGATTCTTCCACCAGGCGACATATTGCTCACCATTGCCTGCGGCGATGTCGTACCAGCCGTCGCCATCGATATCCCTCACATCCAGACCCTCATCACTCGCCTGGTTCGTAACGTGCACACGCGGCCACGGGGCTTTTGGGGGATTATCGGGAATCTCGAAGTAATAGATGCCGTCCTCTGCTGCGAGGACGATCTCGGGCCTTCCGCCCGGGATGATCTGCCCCAGGTCAAAGCCTTGACTGTTGACGTGTCCGGTCTTGGGGACTGTACCGATGGCATGAAACGACCACTGCGAACCGTGGCTGTCCTTCGCCTCGAGCCAGTACACCGTGGGCAGGGCCTGGGCGATCACGTCACCCAAACCGTCTCCATCCACATCGGTCACGAGGATGGCGTCCACGTTCCTACCGAAGTCAATACGCTGCCAAGGACGTGTCATGTCGCCGCCCGGATTACGATAGACATAACGCCCGGACACGATGTCCTGATACCCGTCACCGGTCAGATCGCCCATTGCCAGTCCGAAATATCGCAGCCAGCCGGGCTCGGCCTCATCACCCCACTTGCCCCGATCATTGTCCACGTGGATGTATTGCCATTTCTTCAGGCTCAGCGGTTCGTCGCTCTGCCGGTTTTCCCACAGCTTGATAGGGCCGATATAGTAGCTGAGTGGACCGACGATATCCAGATCCCCGTCGCCGCCCGCATCCCCCAGCATGCCAGCGTATATCCCATCCTGATTCACATCCTGCCTGGACCAGGATAGGCCCCGGCCGTCCCGATTGAAGAATAGAGTCACTGGATAAGGCGGCGCATTGGCGTACCTACCTCCTGCGCTGTCATGTCGCCTGAATTTCGAAGCCAGCACATCCAGATCCCCGTCGTTGTCTACGTCACCAATGTCAACGGTTTCGCACCAGGGAAACTCGCTCGCGATTCGGTGTTCCATCCATGGGCCGGTCTTTACCTGCGCCAAGGTTTCGACGGAGTACTAGGACAAAGGATAGCCCACGTTCTCCGAGTGGGACAGGACCACATCCGGGATTCCGTCCTGATTAATATCGGCCGCTCCCACATAGCAGCAATTATCTTGCCAGGATCCGGTTTTCTGAGTGAACCATGTCTCGTCGATGCAATGCTTCTCGTAAGCGCCCTCCATCGGATTATCCGGCGTCTCTAGCCAGAAACCGTTCAGGATAATGTCGAGGTCGCCATCCAGATCAAGATCGGCGAGGTCCATCCCCTCCTTGCGGGGATGCTTGACCTTCCTGACGCGCCAGGTGTCGTTCTTCTGGAAGTAGAGCATGGACTCCGCATGACCGCGCACCACCACGTCAGCCTGACCGTTGCTATCCACATCACCAGCGACGATGTCCTTGATATACGTGTCACAGACGCCGATGTCATGGGCCGTCCACGACGAGCCATCGGCCGAGCGAGATCCGGACAAAGGATTCTCGAACCAATAAATATGCTGAACGCCGGACGTTGCATTCATACCCGAAATCGCATCCAGGAGTCCATCGCCGTTGATGTCTGCCAGGCAGAACCGGTTGCCCGTCATGTCGCCAGTAGCAATCGTGTGTTTGCTCCAATCCGGCCAATGATACCAGATGAGCTTTTTGACACGGGATAAATCCTTAATGTGTGTATCGTCGCGGTGTACGTGCACCACAATATCCCCGTGTCCGTCCCCGTTCATATCCCCGATGAGGGGATGACCGATCTCAGAGTCGATTTCATGATATCTGAATGCGACGTTTGCCTTGGATTCTGAATTCCATACCACAATCAGTGATCCCATCAGTACAACGTGAAAAATCTTCACTATCTTGTTCATAGTCGTCCTTTCTTTCGACTGGACTGAGTGCTGAGTTCTCTTGTCTTATCACGATTAACTGGAACGTCTTTTTATTATGGCATCGTGAATATCGCTTTCGTCTTATCACCCGTGTGCACCGTCACTTCAAATTGTCTGTGTTTGTCACCATGATTGACATCAACTGTGTAATGACCGTGAAAGCCACGAAACTTCACTTGACCGTTTCTATCCGTTTTCGTCTGAAAGACTGTCATCCAATCGTCGTTGATCAGTTGGTCCAGAGCCCTGTAGGCCGGTTTTGGGTTGAATTCCCTGTCAGTCAAACCACCACCGGCCACGCCTTCGTTGCCATAGGCTGTGCCATCGCCGAGGTTCCACCAGGTGATGCCGGCCATTTTCGGTACGGAGAACCAGAGGCGGTAGATGTCCCGCACTACGCGTTCCTGGACGGCCGGACCATCTGTCCCCGCTGAGCCGATGGTGATCTCCGTGATCCAGAGTGGTAGGTCGAGTATGGCGAACATCTCGTATGTATCGAGAAGCACGGCGGGATCACAACGGTCGCTTCCGATGTAACGATCCAACGATTGGCGGTTGAAGAAGTGGAACTGGAATCCAATCCCCTCGATACCGATGCCGTCCTCAAGCAGTTTCACGCACTGTCGGTAATAGCGATTTGTCTCGTTCGAGGGCCAGTTGAAGGAGGTCACGTCATTGATCATCAAGATGTTGCCCGGCCGAAACAGTTTCTGCTGTTCGGTGAAAGCCCAGGGCACATAGGGCGGATAGTCTCGGTTCGCCTGCGAGTACAAAGGAAAGTCCGGCTTGCATACGAGTGATTCATTCACCCCATCCCAGATTGGGATATCATTTGCGTAACGCGCGGCAATCTTTTGAAAACGCCGAAGGTAGCGTCGGCGAAGCGCGTCCGAATCCTCGGGAATCCACCCGGGATTGTGATCGCGGTTGTGCCACATTAAGGGATGACCCTTCAGAATCAGTCCATGTCGCTTGCCGAAGGCAACTGCCCGGTCCGGCGGCGGACGGCGCCAGATAAAGGGACTTCCTTCGACGAAACGCAAAGCGCCCGGTTCCGGTTCGAGATCATCCCAGTAAAACGCAATAGTAGCGAAGTTGAACAGCTTCAGAAACAAGGCTTCATAAGTCGCATCTTTTTCCTTCATTTGACCGAGCACGAATAGGTTACAGCCGAAGAGGAATTCGTGCGAGGTTTGGACGACGTTCACTTTTGTACTAGGTATCGGCGCGCCCGTAGCATCGACGATCGTCAGGACCACATCACTCTTGCGATTCAGTTCGATGCCGTTGTCGATACGCTGCTGAATGGCCGGATCGTCCCAGTTATTGAGGTAGTTCTCTGGCAGGATTGCATAGGTAGAACGAATGGACATGACAACGGCAAGCAGGACACCTACACCCCTCAGATAGCTCTTTACTTTCATGCGTTTATCCTAATTGAATAGTTCAATAACGCAACATACTATTTTTAAAACTTAGAAATCCGTATCGGGTTCCTGTAAATCGAGTTCTTTGATCCATGCGTTACGGTATAATACATCGTGACCCTCACATTGAAGTTTGAGTCCGCCGGGGACATCCGTTATCCCCGTTCCTCCTTGATTGCCGCCGTCGATTCCCGAGTTTTTGCCTCCCCAAACCTTTTGAATCTTGTGGTTCGTGTGCGCTTTAACACCGTTGAAATACATCGTCACCATAGCTTTTTCAACGAGTTTTCCATCCTTGGAACGGGCGGTGCGGAATTTGATATCGTACGCATTCCAGTTTCCAGTGCCGCGATAGGCATGATAGGGTCCTTTCGCTTCATTAATCACAGCAGCCATACCATGCTTGCCTTTGTCTCCATCCAATACCTGGATCTCATAGCGGTTTTGTAAATAGACACCGCTGTTGCCTTTCTTTTCAGGCACTAAAAACTCAATGTGCAGTCGAAAATCGCGATATTTCTTTTTCGTGACAATATCCGCAGCGCCATACTTCCCTCCGGCGCCGGCCGGATCGGAACTCACGATGACTTTGCCCTCATCGACCGGATCATCCACAAGCTTCCATTTGATCGGCAAAGAGGAACTAAATCGGGGGCCTTCCCAATAAGTCCATTTCGTATCCAGCAACTCACGTGTTCCGTCGATCAGAATATCGGCGTCCGACGGAGCTTTAGCCCCTAAGCCGATCCCTTTTTTGTCATTGGTCTGATTTAACCAGGCTTGAAACACAGTGCCGTCGTGCGTAGGTAAGCGAAAGATATCAATATCGCCGTCCCCTTCGATATCCCCGGCCTGTCCGTTATAGATACCTTCTTCGGTTAGAGTGATCTTTCGCCAGTGCCGGGCATGGCCCTGGTTAAGAAAAAGATAGACCGGGAAGGATTTCACTTGCAGGCCCTTGGCTCGATTCATATTGATTCCCGTCAGGACATCGTGGTCGCCGTCGTTGTCAAAATCGAAAACCTGTAAAGTGTGTGCGGCCGTGAGTTCCTTGCAAATGAGGGTTTCTTTCCATTGGTCAAATTTTGGATTCTGCGATTGATACATTGCAACCGGATACCCTTGACGTTCGGAATGAGAGATGAAGACTTCGGCTTTTCCATCATGATCCACATCCCGGCAAAACACCTTGCTTGCGTTGCGCGACCAATCACCATCCTGATTATTCCATTTCGAATGAATCGTATGAATGGACCAGTTGTTCGTGAGATTGCCACCCGGATTTTCAATCCAATACCCATTGGCGGCAATGTCGATATCACCGTCGCCGTCAATATCACCCACGTCCATCCCTTCATGCAGATTTTTCACTTTGATACTTTGTACTTTTGTCCATTGAGTAGGTGAATCCTGACGGAAAACAGTCAACATGTTTTGTACGAATGTAATCGTTACCAGATCGAGTTTGCCGTCACCGTTGAAATCGGCGGCATTCAGATCTTTTACGAACGCGGGGGAAACGCCGATTTTACGAGCTGTCCATGATGGATTCTCATACCAATAGGCGGTGGTCGGTGCGACGCCTTCATCCCACTCACCAGGGTGCGCGAAGGCGAAAATATCGATATCGCCATCGTTATCAACATCGCCCAGATCAAGATCGCCGCAGGCAAACGTCTGTCCGTTGGGAGCCGATGTCGCAATGATATGTTTTTCCCATGTCTTCATATCACTTTGGGTTTCAAGCCAGCCCAACCAACCGCCGTGGGCATTATTGTTTTGCAACACGATATCCTGAAGTCCATCTTTATTGATATCGCCCAAAGCACGTGCCCACCACATTTCAGCTTCGTCGGAAATTATCTTTTTGTGAAATGTCGGTTCGTCTTGGATCTCTGTTGCTATGACCTGATCACAAAGAACAATACCAGCAATGAAACAAGCCCATAGATAGATCAATCGAATTCTCATAATATTTCTCCTTGCATAGCGCGGTTAATGACTTTACTTCACAATCCCATTGAATCATCTTGGCATTCTTTCTCCATAGTCTTTCAAAGTATATGAGGAATTGTATCTGATCAAAACCTTGCAATCAATGAAGTTAGTTATTATGCACCATGAAGTCGTCAGGCTGTTCAGATGGTGGAAACTCGATAACAGTCAAAGGTCTATGTTCATATCTCCGGCGCCAGTGACGACGTTCGCAGTCCCGCTTTCGAATCACGAAAATACCTTGAATTTGAAAGATTAAGGACATAGCATAGAAAACTAATCTTCTAAAGGTAGGGATGTACTTAAACAACTTGTTTTGAGAGCTTGGATGGTAAGATTCGAAGAGGTTCGACTTGATACTTCTATCCACGGGAGGTCGTTATGAACAGTTTGTTTAGTTTATCAGGCTTTTGCCGTTCGTACCTTGCTGAGATTGCTTTTGTAGCCACTAGCTTTTTTTTCTGCACCTCAGGATTGTTCCATGGTTCTCCGCGTGATGTTGAATTCACGCAATCCGCTCGAAATGTGGACAATTATGATTTTGTGGTGATCACGCTGAACGTAAAAAGTCCGGATGTGAAAAATCCATTTGTGGAAACTACTGTAGAAGGCTGGTTTGCCATTGAAGATGGGCGGAAAGTGCCCGTTGACGGCTTTTGTGATTCAGCCGATGGACACCTTTTCCGTATCCGATTCATGCCGACCGAGCCAGGCCATTACCAGTATTCGGTCAGGCACCGTCAGGGTTCATACAAACGCAGCTACAAGGGCAAATTCACCGCCATAGACGCCGGGCCGGTTCCTGTGAACTTACAGGGTATCATGTGTCTGGCCAGTTTAGGTATCCGAAAGTTGACAGTTGTTGGTATAGAAGGCCAAAAAAGGGGAAAGACTCTGGCCCAGCATCTCTGGCGAACTGCGTATGCGTGCAATATCATCACACCCGCCGTCACCGACAACAAAGTGATTCTCTCATCCGGTCATGACGTTGGCAGAACGGCGTTGTTCCAGGTCTCCGGCGACAAGGTACGTCAGTTATGGAGTATCCGATACTGGTCCGAAGGGTGCAGTCCCGTAATTCATAAGGGCTGTATCTATTTGGTCATCGGCCAAGTGCATTGTCTTAATCTTTCAAACGGCAAGCTCAAATGGCGCGGTGGAAGATTTGGCAGGGATAGTTCCTGCCTTGTGACCTGTGATGATAAGCTCCTTGTGTTCGGATCGAGGGATCTCGGCCTGGTTGAGGCTTCGCCTACAAGGAACAAGTATAGGGAACTTACTCGTGTCAGGGACGTTATTGGTGGTACTTGCTACCCCCACCTTGCCCTGGCGGATGGTATCTTAGCCGCGAAGAACAAGGAAGGGGACGTTGTTTGTCTCTCCGTGCGCCCGCGCTGAATCTAAAAAACATTAAGATTAGGAGACGGATTAGAATGAGAAAGGTGAAATTGATTGCTTTGATTAGTGTTATGTGTTGTGTGTTGCCAGCTTTAGCGGATCAACATTCTCTACCGGAACCGCTTGTTCGTATCGGAGTGAGCGCCGATGAATCGCCATACCGGCTGAGCGGCGCCGTTCAACATCTTGATGAAGGTACGTTTTGCCTTGCCGTTCAGCCGCCGTGGAGGTGGATCACCGTGGGCGCCGATGGAAAACCGCTTAGGAATCTGGAAGGCCTGAAGTCGTTTACGATATGCGGCTGGGTTGGGCCGACCTCTCTGCTAACTGGTTCCGGGGGCAATCGTATTGCCTTTAACCTGAATTACAATCGATCCGGATTCGATCTGGTGCATCAGAGTGACGGCCGGCTTCGATTAGCGGTGAATGAGTGGCCGGATGGCGTACGCAATGATTCCTCGACGGGAAAGCTGAAGACCGGCAAATGGACGTTCTTCGCAGTATCCTATGATGGGACCGGCAAGAAAAATAATGTATGCTGGTATTTCGGTGCTCCGGGCTCGCCTGCGAAGTTAGACAAGAAGACGACCTACCGCGCCGGGCCTACTGGCAGCGGGAGCGGCCCACTCACTATAGGCAACTACAATGAGACGATCCATAAGCACGGCACTGACCGTCAGTTTCGCGGACGCCTGCACGGGATTCAGATCTTCGGTAGCAAGCGCGGCTCCGACGGCGCCCTCGATCTGCCAATCATCAGACGGTTTCAGGCAGATTCAATAATGCAGCCGAACTTTGCTCTGCCGCTACCCAGGATGCGGCAAACGCCGCCTTTGCATTCGACCGCACAGACGGATCCCGCCGAACCGGGCGTCAAAGTGCTCGTACCGCCTCGTGGAACGCGGCCGCGCGTTATCGCCACCACGGACGGCGAAATCGACGATCGTTGTTCGATGGTCCGATTCCTGCTTTATGCCAATGAGTGGGACATCGAGGGTATCATCTACTCAAGCTCCAAGTTCCACTGGGTCGGACACAATTGGGATGGTACAAACTGGATACAAGAGGACATCGCCAAATATGCCAAGTTTTATGACACGTTAAAGACGCAAGCGTCCAACTTTCCCACCCCACAGGAGCTTCTCGACAAGGTTTTCATAGGTAATATCAGCAACGTCGGCGCAATGGACCGCGACACCCCGGGCTCCGACCATATCGTGAAAGTGTTGCTCGACTCGAAACCAGGCCCGGTCTACCTTCAGGCCTGGGGTGGCACCAACACGATTGCGCGAGCATTATGGAAGATTCAACACCAGTATCCAGATCGAATGCGCGAGGTCTCGCAAGAGGCGATTCTGTTTATCATTCTCGATCAGGACAAGACGTTTCGCGAGTACATTGAGCCGAATTGGCCTGAGATATTGACACTGGGTAGTTTCCGGCAATTTGGGACGATTGCCTATCGGTGGGATCAAAAGATTCCCGAGGAATTGCATAAGCATTTCGACGTCAAATGGATGGAACGCAATATTCTGCGCGATCACGGTTCATTATGTGCCCGCTATGAGGCTCATCCGCAGAAAGGATTCCGCTCCGAAGGTGATTCGCCGGCCTTCATGCATCAGATCCGCGTGGGCTTGCGAAGTCTCGAACACCCCGGATACGGTAGTTGGGGCGGGCGATTTATCCGTGAAAGGGGCGGCAGCGCCGTATGGAAAGGAGCGAGAGACGGAGGCGATTTAGGAAAACCCATCTGGCGATTTGCCGAAGCCTTCCAGAACGACTGGGCGGCCCGAACCGATTGGTGCGTGCTCGACTATGAGCAGGCAAATCACCCGCCGCAGGCGCGCGTGACCGGCCCGTTGATCCGAAGCGCGCGCCCGAACGAACGTGTGAAGCTAAGCGCTAAAAAATCAACGGACCCCGATAAGGACCGCCTGACGTTCAAGTGGTGGCAATACGCGGACGTGGATACCTGTAACGCTCTCGTTGACGTATCGACTGTTGAGAACGGTTCCACCTGCACTTTCATGGTTCCTGATGAGCCGGGAAAAAATGTCCATATGATCCTCGAAGTCACAGATAGCGGAGATCCACCGCTAACGCGGTATCAACGCGTTATTGTCACCATTATGGAATAAAATACTGTTTGTGAAGCCTAATAGAAAATGTCGGTTCACTTCAAAGGAGGCTGCAAGATGACTCTAAGATACACGAACAAGAATTCACATATACAGAGTGTGCTTTCTTTCGTAATCCTCATGGCAGTCGATATGTCCCTGGCGCACGGCGCGGGCATTGAGATATATCCGAAAAATCCTTCATATTGGCAGTACGACGGCAAACCGGTGATATTGTTGGGCGGTACGGACGACGAAGCCCTATTC
>Ga0272441_10006234_pt1 | contig 20123 bp, 21 predicted proteins | sample SSMProp6N_FD_193582 | JGI IMG/M metagenome (GOLD analysis project Ga0272441, IMG submission 193582) | Marine sediment archaeal communities from Little Sippewissett salt marsh, Falmouth, MA, United States - SSM-Prop-6N | ecosystem: Environmental > Aquatic > Marine > Wetlands > Sediment ...
CGGCGAGGCCTCGCTCGTTCACCCCGTCGAACGGGAGGATGGTGTGGCAAGCAGACTGACGCGCTCCTCCAACGGCGCCTCGTCGATGCGATCTGCGAGGGTAAGGAAGACGAAGTAGGAGAGGTCGACGAAGCTCATGCTCGCGTATCCGTCCGGCGGATCGGAGAACAGGAGCAGAAACGGGTGATCGTACCGGTCGAAGTTCCGACCGAGGATCGGCGCGGTCGCGTCTCCGGCGGCCGCGAACAGCGAGCAGGCATCTTCCGCGGAACCTTGAACGTGCGCGATTCCCGGAGAACCCGTTATGACCGAGGCGGTCACGCTCTCACGATACGCCCCGACGTAGCGCATCACGTAGACAGGCTGGTCGTCGATCTTCTCGAGCGAGGACAGCGTAGCCGCCTCGTCAGCGGTCAAGGTCGAGACGGTCGACGTCGGCGTGGAGGGCTCTTCTGATGCGCTCGGCAATCGACCGGAGAGGATCGCGTGGCCGATGGCGCCGAGGGCGAACGTGACGAGAACGACCGCGATCAGAACCCGCTGCATCGGCCGACCTCCTTCGACGCGGCGTTCGAGCGGTTCCCGACGTCGCGCCTCCCCTACGACTCCTCCGGCTGCGTCCCTTTGCCCGAACCTGCAGCGCGGCTTCCCGCGGATTCCTCGAACCTCTCGGCCCAGCCGGGGTTGTCCGGCTCCGCGTCCTCGATTCGCTTGCACACGGTCTGCAGCCAGTCCAGCCGTGCCCGGACCATCTGGATGCCGTAGTCGACGGTGAGGTACGAGAAGAAGCTCCCGCGCGTCGCGCTCGTAGCGGCGGCCTCAAGGAGTTGTCCGGCGATGCTCTCGTACGTGGCGAGTTCTCGTCGGCTCTTCTCGATCTCGCTACGCAGCTTGTCCAGCACCTGCGCGTCGGAGAGGCTGCCCGAGAAGAAGAGCTCAACGAGGAGCGGATTGCGGGTCGCGGAGGTCCGGGGCTCGCCAGCGGACAGCCAGCGATGGAACTCCGCCCGCCCCGCTTCGGTGATCGTGTAGACCTTCCGGTTCGGCTTCCCCTCCTGTGGGATGGACTCGAACGTTACGTGGCCTTGCTTCGCCAGCCGGCCGAGGACCCGATAAATGTGGCTTTGGTCGGCGGTCCAGAAGTGTCGGATCGACCCGTCGAACGTCTTCTTCAGTTCGTAGCCCGTGAGCGGCTTCCAGTGAAGCAGTCCGAGAATCGCGTGGTCGAGGATCATTCCGTCACCGCATATGTGAGTTGTCCGGTTTCCCAAGAGAGTAAGGATCTCCCCGGCCCCGTCAAGCCGGCGACTCGTGGCAGCGAGCCTCACGATCGAGACGGTTTGGTCAGCTGTCCGGGCGAGACAGGACGGGAGGTCGAATCCGAGGGCCGACGGTGGATGGCCTTCGAAGGCAGGTCGATCGACACTCGTGAGGGCTGAGAACAGAGGAGGTTGGGGGGATGTTCACGGGACGCGCGCTCGTGGCGGCTCTCGCAGGGCTGGCCATGATTTGCGGGGCGGCGTGGGGGCAGGGAACCGGCTGCTACGAACCTGCTGCAGAGATTCGGATGTCCAGTGACGGCGCGGGGGGAGACGCCGGAAGCCTCTTCCACGGCGTGGCTGCGAAGGATGGGTTCGTCTACGTCGTCAGCCAGGCGGATGTTCTGCTCGTCTTCAATCTCGATTCGGTGACTGATGCCGAGTCGTTCGTGCAGATCGACCAGGCGATCTTGGAGATCCCGCTTCCGCATGGGACGCGGAGCGGCCTCCTTCGGGATGGCGATCGGCTGTACGTCTACGGATGGGGCGGCGGGCAGATCTTCGACATCAGCGAACCGGCGGCTCCCGTGGCGGTCGGTACGTTCCGGGACTCTGACGAACGCATCTTCCATCTTGCCAAGAGCGGGCCGTACTTGGTCGCCGCTTGCCATGAGCGCATCGTTGCGTACTCAACCGCGATGATGCCGAATCACCCGATGGTCGTCTTCAGCCTGCCGATGGAATCGAGGGTCCAAGCCCACACGGTGGCGATCGTCGAAGATGGTCTTTGGGTCTCCGGCTCGAAGCTTCGCAGCAGCGGTGCGACTGAATACTGGCTCGGGGTCTGGGATGTGACCGACTTCACGTGCCCGGCGCTTCTCGCGATCGCAGAAGCCAGCGGCTGCAGCTCGCACCTCGTTGCCCAGGATGAGAACCTGTTCCGGATTGCCGGCGGAGGCGCGGAGCTGTGGCGCCTCAACGGCGGCGAGCCGGCTTTGATCGACGCTGAGCCGACATGCGGGCGCTCGGTTGCTCGCGACGGGATGACGGTCGTCTTCGATGGGCTGGCCTTGCAAGCGACCGACGACGGAATCGAAATCCTCTGCACGTTTGAGGCGCGTACAGACACCTGCTACGACGGCTTCCCGAGCCTCGGTGTCTGCGCGGATTCGCTCGTGCTCCTTCCGAGGCCGCGATCGATCCTGATTCTTCGTCGCAGCGACTCCGACTAGTCGGCCGAGCTGGATGCCGCCAGTCGGTGACGACGGTGTGGCCTCACTCATGGCCCCGCTGTCACTCGAATCGTCGATGTCTTCGTATCCAAGCCGCCTGCGTTATCGATGACGTAGAGCGTCACCCGGTAATCGCCCGAAGCGACATACGCGTGCACGTACGTCGTCGCTGCAGACGTCGTCCCGGCGACGTACGAGCCGTCGCCGAAGTCCCATGCTACGTGGACGATCGCTCCGTCGAGGGTTGGATCGATCGAGCGATCGACGAAGACGACGGACTCCCCGACCTCCGCCGTCGACGGCCCGTCGAACGAGGCAACCGGGGGCGTGTTCTCGATTCGGATCGTTTCCGTGTATGGCTCCGACGAGATCCCCGAATTGTCGACCACCGTCAGCGTGACGTCGTACTCGCCCGAAACGGAATAGCTGTGGAAAGGACTGCGTTCGGTCGACTGGGTGCCGTCGCCGAAGCTCCACGACCACGCGACGATCGACCCATCGGGATCGACGGACGCGTCCTCGAACTCGATCGAAGCAAGATCGGTGATCAACTCCGATGCGACGGAGAAGCTTGCCTGCGGAGCCCGATTCGTGATGGCGATCTCAACGGCATCGGAGAGAACGTCGGTGCCGGCGTCGTCCGTCACGCGGACACGAACGCTGTACGTGCCAGCTGTCTCGAACGTGTGGCGAAGCATCGGCACCGTCGACATAGCGTCCGGCTCACCGTCTCCGTTGAAGTCCCACGCGTAGAGAGCGGACGAGGGGCTCTGAGCCTCGACGGATGATGCATCGAAGGTGACCGGGGTCAGCGTCTCGACCTCATCTTGCGAGGCCGTCGGTCGAGGGACGACTGCAGATTGCGCGGACAGCTCGCTCGTCAACTCGCCGCTCGTTGTGCCCGTCAGTACGGTGGACTCGCTTTGCGTCACCGCGTCTTCCGCCCACACGCCGAACGTCAGGCCAAGGACAACCAGGTGGATCAGCGCTGCCAGAAGTATCCCTTGTCTCGTCTTCATCGGTATCACCTGCCTCGTGCACATTGATCGTCGTTTTGCCGTGTGGAGAGGCGGAGGCGCCTTCGTGGCTAGGATGTGAATCCGCGGTGTCAGCTTGCCGGGAGGGCCGGAGACGGCACGGTAAAAGAGAAGCGGCGCACGCTCTGTGAGCATGCGCCGCCGTGAATCTCCGAATCGTCTTGCGTCAGCTAGAAGACGACCGTCACGTCGAGTGCCTGCGGGCCCTTCTGCCCCTGCCCCACGGTGAACTCGACCTTCTGACCGTCGTTCAAGGACTTGTAGCCCTCGCCGCGGATGGAGCTGAAGTGCACAAACACGTCCTCTCCGTTCTCGCGTTCGATGAAGCCGAAGCCCTTGTCATCGTTGAACCACTTGACCGTACCGGTCTCGCGTTCGGACATGTAACAAACCTCCTCCATGTTGGAAGCTTAAGCGAGCAGAACGTTCTATCGGTCTTCAGATGCTAGCTGAACGTCTAGAAAGCGCTTGCATGCCTGCCAACAACGGCGGAAGTATATCGACGCACTCGCCGGTTCCGCAACATCACCGACTCCCGCGAGCTTCTCAGAGAGCCGAAACGCACCGCTCGCAGACTCCGAGCGGTGCGCGGGCTGAGAAGAGGGTGCGGCTGCCTATCGAGGAGATCCGAGCGGACAGGAGCCGAGGCCGGCAAAGATCGAGGGCTGCTTCACGCCGAGCGGCGACGTGGCGATCCCGGCGAACGCCGTCGTTGCGAAGACTACGATGAGGAGGGCGACGAGAACTCCGATGGCCGCTCTGCGATGTTTGCGCTTGGACATGCTTCCTCCTTGGGACCTCAACGGGTTGCCCTAACTACAACCATCTTCTAAGGAGGTTTCAGAGGCGCATGGCCGTCGCGATGAGCTCATCGAGCGAGGCGTCTTCGAGGTTCGGAAGGATGACGTCAGCTTCTGTGAAGGAGAGACACCGGGTCACGCGATTCGGGACGGCGACGCAGAAGAGGCCGGCTGCCTTGGCGGAGGCGACGCCGTGCTCGGAGTCTTCAAACGCGATTGCCTCGTGCGGGGCGACGCCGAGGCTTCGCTGTGCGTGCAGGAACAGGTCGGGCGCGGGCTTGGTTTGCGGGACGTCCTCCGCGCACGAGATGGCGTCGAATGGATCGAAAAGGCCACGGGCTTCGAGGTGGTCGTGAACCCAGGCACGCTCGGAGCTCGATGCGACGCCGAGCAACAGCCCGCAAGCCTTCGCTTCTGCGACGAGCTTCCGTACGCCGGGCAGAATATCCTCATTGGCGAGGAGCTCGAGCTCCCTTTCCAGTCGTCGCTTGTGCAACGCCGCCCGGTCGACGGGCCGACCGAGGCCCTGCTCGAGAAGCTCGTACGCTTCGGGCGGATCGGCCGAGGCGCCGAGAATCCCGGCCCAAACCTCGTCGCTCACGGCGAGCCCGGCTTCTGCGTAGATCTCCATCCACGAGGCGCGCATCGGCGACTCGGTATCGAGGATCAGCCCGTCGAAGTCGAGGATCAGCGCACGAATCATCCTTGTGGTTCCTTCCCTGGTCTCGATCGTGAGCGGTCAGCATAGCATCTGGAGCGTTCGGGCCACAACAACGTCTTGGGCGGGATGCGGCCGGGCGAGACCGCTCGCTTGCGGAGCGCGTTGCCCGCTCGGATCATGAGCGGGCTACGAGCAAGGAGGTCGTCATGGCGTATCGGTTCCCTTCGGATGAGTGGATCAACGAGCTCTCGCGCCTTTTGAACGAGAGTGAGTCGTACGAGCAATCGGCCAAGGATTGGGAGGGCGACTTCGTCTTTGTCATCGATCCCGACGACGCCCAACCGGAGACCGCGTACCTCTTCCTCGGGCTCAAGCACGGCAAGTCGACCGGCGCCGCGCTTCTTCAATCGCGCGACGAGAGGCCGGCCGAGTACACGATCTCGGCGCCGTACGGGACGTGGCGCAAGGTGATTGACGGAGATCTCGATCCGATCCAGGGCATGATGATGCGGAACCTCAAGCTCCAAGGAAACCTGATGAAGATCATGCGCTACCCGAAGGCGGCAAAGGAGATCGTCACCTGCTGCGCGTCGGTCCCGACCGAGTGGCCTGAGGGGTAGTCCGATGTGGAGCTTCGTGTCTCCGAGGATCGTCTTCGGCGAGGGGGCGCTCGATACGCTCGACGAGGTGCACGGTGAGAAGGCGCTCGTCGTCACCGATGAGGGAATCGTGCGGCTTGGCTTGGCCGAGCCGGTGCTCGATCGGTTTCGATCCGCCGGCTTCGAGTGCCGCGTATTCGACGCCGTCGAACCGGATCCGTCCGTCGGCACCGTCGAGCGGGGCGCCGACGTGGCCCGAGCGTTCGAGCCGGACTGGATCGTCGGCGTCGGCGGGGGATCGCCGATGGATGCGGCGAAGGCGATCTGGGTCCTCTTCGAACGCCCCGATCTCGCTGCGGCCGACATCAACCCGTTCATCGATCTCGGCCTCCGGAAGCGGGCGCGGCTGATCACGGTACCGACGACGAGCGGCACCGGCGCGGAAGTGACATGGATGATCGTCCTCACCGATCCGGTGGAGAAGCGGAAGATGGGTCTCGGGAACCGGGAGTGTTCGGCCGATCTGGCGATCGTCGATCCGTCTCTGCCCGCGGGGATGCCTCCGCGGTTGACCGCCGACACCGGCCTCGACGCGCTGACGCACGCGATCGAGGGCTACACGTGCACGTGGCACTCGGATCTCACGGACGGACTGTGCGCGCACGCGGCGGCGGAGATCTTCGAGCACCTGCCGCGGGCCGTCGCCGACGGCTCGGACATGGAATCCCGCACGCACATGCACCACGCGGCGACGTCGGCGGGTCTTGGCTTCGGGAACTCATTCGCCTCTCTCGCTCACGCGATGGGCCACGCGATCGGCGCGGTGCACGGGCTTCCCCACGGGCGAGCTGTAGGAATCTGCCTTCCCGTGACGCTCGAGTTCGTCGGAAGCGAAGCGCCAGAGCGTCTCGGGCGGCTCGCGCGGCTGGTCGGACTGACGTCGAGCGCGGGGAACGCCGCAGCGCGCGTCCTCCCCGAGGCGATTCGCAACCTGGCCGGCGAAATCGGGAGTCCCGAGTCGCTGTCGTCTGCCGGGGTCTCGTCCGACGCCTTCGAACGCTCGCTGGAGCGGATAGTGGCGATCGCCGAGAACGACACGCAGATCATCACCGCGGCCCGCTCCCCCTCCGCCGAGGAGCTGAAGCTTCTCTTCGAGCGCGCGTTCGACGGGCGTCCGGTCGACTTCTAGGATGACGGCATTCGGCTACGTCGGACGCGTGCTCTGCGTCGACCTCACGTCCGGAGACGTCCACGACGAGCCGCTCGACCTCAATCTCGCACGGGAATACCTCGGGGGGAGCGGTCTCGCCGCGGCGCTTCTCTCTCGGGAGGACGTCTCGTTGATCGACCCGCTCGGTCCGAAGAATCCACTGATCTGGATGACGGGGCCGCCCGTCGGCACATCGATGCCGTCGGCGGGCCGGGTGAGCGTCTGCGCGCTGTCTCCGCTGACCGAGATCTGGGGAGAGGCGAACGCGGGCGGATTCTTCGGTCCGGCGCTTCGCTTCGCCGGGTACGACGGAATCGTCGTTCGAGGGCGAGCCGAACGGCTCGTCTTCCTTTCAATCGTCGACGGCGGCCCGCAACTTCACGACGCGGGCGCGCTCGTCGGGCTCGGCACCTACGAAACGCAGGAGGCGGTCCGAGCGCTCCTCAGCCTGCCGACCGCTTCCGTGGCTTGCATCGGGGAAGCGGGCGAACGGCAGGTTCGCTACGCGGCCGTTCTGAATGATCACGGCCGCGCTGCCGGGCGATGCGGCCTCGGCGCCGTGATGGGGAGCAAGCGGCTCAAGGCGGTTGCTGTCTCCGGGAGAGCGTCGATTCCGGTCGCCGACGCTGAGGCGTTGGAAGCGACCGCGGTGGAGATCCGCGCCGGCATCGAAGCGGACATCGCGGCGCAGGCGATCCAGATGGCGGGGACGGCCGGCTACCTCGACATGGCGTTGATGTACGGCGACCTGCCGATCCGATCGTTCCGGCGGGGAGAGAGGGAAGGCGCGGCGAACCTGTCCGGCGTCCGGTTGACGGAGGAGTTCCTGGTTCGCGGCCGGGCGTGCTACGGATGCTCGATCGCCTGTGGGCGGGAGACACGGGCTCCGCGCTTTGGGCTCGACCGCGTCGACGGGCCTGAGTACGAGACGCTCGGGGCGCTCGGATCGCTGCTCGAGATCGACGACCTCGAAGCGGTGATCCACGCGGGACATCTCTGCAACGTGCATGGCCTCGACACCATCTCGACCGGCGTGACGATCGCACTTGCCTGCGAGCTCTTCGAGCGTGGGCTGATGACGGAGACGGACGGAGCCCCGATCTGCTACGGCGATGCGAACAGGTTGCCGGCGTTGATCGAGCGGATCGCGCGACGGGAGGGGATCGGCGATCTGCTGGCCGAGGGGAGCAACCGACTGGCCGCTCGCTTCGGAGTGCCGGAACTCGCCGTCACCGTCAAAGGGCTCGAGGTCCCGATGCACGATCCTCGCGCTTTCGCGGGGATGGCCGTCACCTACGCCCTTTCTCCTCGCGGCGCCTGTCACATGCAGGGAGACGCGTATTCGGTCGACACGGGGCAGCTCTCCGTTCCCGAAGCGGGCATCCTGCCCGGGGATCGGCTCGAAAGCTCGCAGGAGAAAGGACGAACGGCGGCGCGGACGATGATCTGGCGGACGATCTACAACGCGCTCAATCTCTGCCAGTTCTCGAATCCGGAACCACAGCTCCTCCTGCGCGCCCTGGAGGAGATCACGGGAGAGGCGAGGTCGATTGAAGATCTGATGGCGACCGGTCGGCGGATCCTGAAGCTCAAGCGCTCGATCAACGAGCGGCGGGGAATGACATCCGCCGCCGACCGGCTCCCTGAGGTGCTGTTGCAGCCCCTGGGCGACGGCGGCGCGCAGGGCGTTGTTCCGGATCTCGATCGGCTCCTCGCAGGAGCCTACGACGAACTTGACTGGGAGGCATGATGTCGAAGCTTCTGAGATACGCGGTGGCCGCGGTTGCGATCGTGGCTGTCTCCATTGCTGTCTGCGGTGCAACGCTCGAACGGCTGTACGCGGATGAGGCCAACGCTCCCGGCTACGACATCGCCGTCGGAGGCGGGTACGCGTACGTCTCGGGGAATGACGGGGTTTGCATCTACGACATCCGAGACCCGGATTCCGCCTACCGCCTTGTGGAGCCGAAGTGGGCGGGAGGCGCTGTCTTCGGGCTCTGGCTGGAGGAGGAGACGCTCTACGTCGCCTCGCCTCCTCAGGGCCTTCTGATCGCCGATGTCTCCGATCCGGCGAACCCGGAGATCGTCGGTCGATACCCGGGCAGCGTCGGTGACTTGTTCGTCTATGACGAGGTCGCCTACATCGGAAGCTACGGAACGAACCTCGTAGCCGTCGACGTCTCCGATCCGGCGAACCCGGAACGGATCGCATCGTTCGGCTGGACGAACCCGAATGGAGCCGCCGCATCTGGAGACTACGTATACGTCACGGATCCGTCGCGTGGGATCGTGAAGCTGGATGTGTCGGATCGGCTGAATCCGATCGAAGCGGGCACTCTGTCAGCATCAGGAAGCGCCTACCGACTCGAGACCCGAGGCGCGTGGCTCCTCTCCGCGAACTACGCCGCCGGGATCCGGGTCTACAGCCTCGACAACCCCCGATTCCCGCGGTTGTATCTCACAATGAGCGACACCGGCGAGGCATGGGACGTGTCAGGTGAGTATCCAATCCTCTGTGTTGCCGATCTCCAAGAGGGTCTCGAAGTGGTCGATGCATCGGCGCCGCATGCATCGAGAGAGATTGCCGCCGATGCATCGGTCGCCCCGCACGCACTCGAATACGCTGATGGCTACGTTCATCTTGCCGATCAGGACGAAGGCTACGTGATCTACCGCCTGACGCTCGATCCGTAGCTGGGCAGACCGTGTGAGGGCGACTCAGGGACTGGGTGGCTGCCAGAACAGGTCCGGGTCCCGGAGGTAGTGAATCGTGCTTCCGCGCTCGGTCACCCGGGGCTCGTCGAGCCACTCGTCGTGATATCCGTCGGGGATGAGATGGAGGTAAGCTTTGCCCGGAACTTGCGGCTCGTCCGGCGGTCCGCTGCGCACGGGGCAGTCGATCCGGAGGATGTTCTTCGACAGATACCAGATGTAGAGCCGCTTGAGCAGCCGTTTGCCGAGCAGAGATGCGTAGGCCATGTGAATCGTGTTGCTGACGCGAAGCGGCGCACGTCGAACGATGCGATCCCTGATCTCCATGATTCCCAGTGGAGTTCCGTCTTCGTCGGTCACGTAGGCGCACATGTCCGGGTCGAGATGGATCCACGTCTCGTACTCCCTGGAGAAGACGGAGACAACGACGTGACTCTCATTCGGGGACTCCACGTACGGCCAGAGGTGGATGACTCTCGATGCGAATCCCATCGACAGCAACACGTCGTTGAGGACGATGGCGTACATCCAGCAGTTGAAGCGCTTCCCTTGCTCGCGGGCGAGTTCTACGAGATGGAGACCATCGAACCGCTTCGGCCATGACGGGTTCCGCGCGTGTGTCGTGAGGCCGTGGACCCAACTCATCAATCGGACGAAGCGGTCGATCTCCGCGCCGGTGCCTGCGATGGCTTCCAGGTCGTACATGTCACGCAGCTCCGTCAAGAGGGGGTGATCGGGTTCCGCGTAGTCGATGCTGCCGTTCCATGTTGCCTGTGCAGACGGCGTGAAGGCCGGATGACGGCGGAGTCGATTCCGGAAGCGCCGCCCGAAGATGAAGAGGGGCGTCATGACGGCGACCGCCAGCGAAGAGACTGCGATGGCTAGCGCGATTCCGAGTCCCACGACATCCTCCCCAGATCCGGCATGGCCTGAGTATCTCGGCGTGCGTACGAGAAGCAAGGCTGCGGGCGGCCGGAGTCGACCGCCCTCTAGGTCCTGAAGATTTGCTGTCGGTAGAAGCGAAGCTCGTCGAGAGAGGCGTGGATGTCCTTCGCCGCTCGGTGGCGGAACTCCTTGTCGAGCCGCGCCACCGTGCCCGGGAACCAGCGGTTCGCCAGTTCGGCGATCGAACTGATGTCGACGTTTCGATGGCTCAGATGGCCGTTCAACTCATGCATGTAGCGCATCAGAAACCGGCGATCAAGGAGAGGAGAGTTCCCGCAGAGAGGAGCCACGTGCCGCGCGGTATGCCTTCGCAGGAAGGTGAGTGTCTGCTGTTCCGCTTCTCGGAGGGAGATGTCCGATGCGCGCGACGACTCGATCAGACCGGAGAAGCCGTGCTGCTTCTCGCACCACGGATCGACGCGATCGAGGACCTCGTCCGGTTGGTGGATCACGAGATCGGGGCCCTCTTCGACGATGGTCAGATCCTTGTCGGTCACGAGGCTCGCGATCTCGAGGATTGCGCAGCGCCCGACGCTCAGGCCCGTGGTCTCCAGGTCGATCCAGACGAGATTGCTGCGGTCGCGCGGCATGGCCTGCCAGCCCCTTCCCGGCGAAGGATAGCGGCCTCATCGCTCTGCAGCCAGTGCCGCGCGGCCTCCATGGCTGGGCGTTCGATTGACGATCGACTGACGCGCCGGAGCTATCCTCATCGAGAAGGGAGGGATCTTCGGTGAAGTCATCGATCGGTCTAACGATGATTCTGTTCTGGTTTCTCCTCGTGACAGCTCCCGTTGCCTCGGCCTCGTGCGACACGGCTCTTCTCGTCATCGACGTCCAGGTCTGGTTCCTCGACTGGCATCCGTGGCTGACGGCGACGGGAGGGGAGATCGTTCCCGCGATCCAGACACTCCTCGAGGTGGCGCGCGGGGCCGGGCTTGAGGTGATCTACATTCGGGATCTCAGCCTCGATCAGCGGGGGGACGGAGAGCATCTGGCGGTCTGCCCGGAGATTGCGCCGTCGGAAGGCGACGCCGTCTTCACCAAGACGGAGGGCGACGCGCTGACGAACCCGGACTTGGTGGGGCATCTCGAGTCGAACGGCATCCGGCGGCTTCTGATCTCGGGGATCGCGTCCGACGGATGCGTCCAGGTGACGCTTCGCTCGGCGTACCGCGCTGGCTACGAGATCCTGATCGTCACCGACGCCCACGCACACAGCGCCGGCGATCAGCGGCAAACCGAGGCGATGAATCGGACGTGGCTCGGGTGGGGCCTCAGCGGCGTGCCCACGGCGGAGATCGACTGGGCCAGCTTCGGCTGCATCGAGGATGCCGGGGATCCGGACGAGGCCGCTCCGGCACCTTGAGTTCCGGGTCGGCGCAGGATCCTAGTACACGTCAAGGTCGGCCGCGGAGACGACGTCTCCGTCGTAGCTTGCGCGCACTTCGCCGACGAGTTCCTCTTCCGTCACGCCGTGGAACAGCTGGTGGTAGAGGACGAGCAGCTCCGGTCTGACGGCCGAGGCGACCCCGGCTAGGTCGGCCGCCGTCGTGTGCATCGCCTCGTGGTACGCGCGCCACGAAGCGGAGCGCTCCGCCAGCCCAACAGACGATTGCACCTCGTGAACGAGCACGTCGCAGCCGGCGTACGCCTCCTCCCAACCTTGGAACGGAGCCGTGTCGCCCGAGAGGACGATCACGCGGTCAGGCGTGCTCACGCGGTAGCCGAACGCGGGCCAGCGGCCGTGGTTCGCCGGGAACGTCGCAATGGACACGAGATCGTCCTGGTAGACGGGCCCAGCCCGAATCTCTGTCACTTCAACTCGGTGTCCCTCGTCGTTCGCCGGCTCGAGCCCCTCGAGACGCTCTCGAATGTCCTCGGCGTAGGCGGATCGGAGGTCGTCGCACATCGCTCGAAGACCTCGCGGGCCGTAGACTCGCAGCGGCGACTCCCGTCCAACGGTCCACGGCGTCAGGATCAGATCGGGAAGCCCCACCGTGTGGTCGGAGTGAAGGTGGGTCAGGAAAGCGAGGGAGAGGCTTCTTGGGGCGAGCGCGTCGATTCCGGCGGCGTGCGCAGCGGCCGCCCGTCGAACGATCCCAGGCCCTGCGTCGAACAGGTACGACCGATCGCCGACGACGATGGCGACGGACGGGCCGGACCGCGCAGGATCGGCGTTCGGCGTCCCCGTCCCCAACATCACCAGCTTCGACGCTTCGCTCGACGTGCCTGCCATCGTTTCACCTCACGTCCGCCGTGGGACGCCCGAGTCTATGCGCGATCGCGGTGCCGTTCGAACTTGCGATCGGTCGACGAACGGTCGGAAGCAAGGTGAGACTGTTCGCCGATTCCCGAGCGGACGACTCCTTGCAGTGAGTCACAAGAGAGGCGCGGCGCCTGAGAAATCTCAAGCGCCGCGCGTCATGATCTCGCTGATCTTTCGTGCTAGACCGGCGTGACGTCGATGGCCTGGGGACCCTTCTGTCCTTCGCCCACGGTGAACTCGACCTTCTGACCTTCCTGCAGCGTCTTGAACCCCTCGCCGCGGATCGAGCTGTAGTGCACGAAGACGTCCTCCTTGCCCTCACGCTCGATGAAGCCGAAGCCCTTCGAGTCGTTGAACCACTTGACAGTACCTGTCTCGCGTTCGGACATCTGAAAACAACCTCCTCTATGCTGGGAGTCTTAGTGAGACAGAACGATCTCTGGGACTTCGGATGTGCCTCGGTCTTTCGAGATAGTGCCTGCACAACTACCAACAACGCCGGCAGTGTAGCGACGCGCGAACGGAGGTGCAAGGACGCACGCGTGACCCCGCCGGGAGACACGGGACACCGCACGGTGTCGGCGGGCAGCGACGCGGTCGTGGGCGGCGGACACGCGGTTGCCGGCTGGGTGTATTCTGGTCGGTGCAGAACGCAAGGAGGCGACCATGACACGAGCTTGCGTCATCGCTTGCACAGTGCTTCTGCTTCTTCTCTCTTCCTTCGTTGTAGGCGGGGACGGACAGGTGGCTCTCCGGTTCGGGCGGTTCGGGATCTCGGGGATCATTCCGGACGCATCGTACTTCGAAGATCTTCCCGTCGACTGCGCGACGTCCGGGTTCTGGATCGGTCCGTCGTCCGGGTTCTTCGGGGGAAACAAGGAAGCACTCCACACGCGTCAGTTCCGGACCTTCGTCGAACGCGGGATCACGCCGATCGCGACCTTCTACCTCGGCGACGTCGGCGAAGAGGCGGCCGGCTGGGCGGAGGAGATCGTTCGCCACTACACGACCGGGCAAGGAGCCGTTGACGTCGGTGCTCCCGTTCTTTACTGGGAGATCGGCGACGAGCAGAACGGAACGTGGGGGACGTCGTGCTCGCCGGAGGAGTACGCGCGGCGCGTGTCCGTCCTCGCTCCGGCGATCCGGCGAGGCTGCCCGGACTGCTCGATCGTGATGGGCGGGCTCCTCGACGGGGCCGAGATGGGCGACTGGGCGGCGGCTCCGTATCTGCGAGCCTTCCTCGCAGCCGGCGGTGGCGACTGGATCGACGTCTACGCCTTTCACTACTACGGACTCGCGGCGCCGGATCCGTCCTGGCCCGGCGCCCAGCTGTACGACTCCGCCGAGGCGATCGTCGCCGGGATGCGCGCGGCCCTCACCGACTACGACTTGGAGGATCGACCGATCTGGGTGACGGAGACGTCGACCTTCTCCGGACAGGTTGGCGCCGTTGAGCAGTCCGAGAGCGAGCAAGCGGCCGATCTCCTCAAGCGCTTCCTTCTCTTGTGGGCGCTCGACGTCGAGGTGGTGCAGTGGTGCTACGTGACGGAGCCGCAGTACGAAGGGACCGGCGAGGGGTTCTTCGATCAGAGCGGCCTCGTCTACGACGGGCTCGGGACCCACGACCGCGGAGAGGGTGTCCTCAAGCGGGCGTACTACGCGTATGTGCGGATGATCGAACGCCTTCGCGGTGCCCAGTTCCTCGGCCGCGACCTCGACAGCGGCCGTTCGTTGTATCGGTTCGAGACGGAGACAGGTCCGATCGCCATCCTCTGGCAGGATCCGTGGGTCCGCCAGGGACCGCTATGGGTTTCGCACGAGGGTGAGGTGACCGTCGAGGATCTCTGCGGAGGGGAGATCGGGTGCTTCGACAGCGAGTTTCGACTCGACGTGGGGATCGAGCCGGTCTACCTGATCGGCGATGTCGCGGGCGTGTCGACGCAGGCGCCGCCGCTCCTCGCTCCGACGCCGTAAACCCAGTGCCCGTCATCTTGAGGCCGAAGGAAAGGAACGCGTGAAGGCGAGCCACCGAACGAGGCCGTTGCGATCGTCTGTGGATCTCGACCGCGTGTGCGAGATCATGGATGCCTCGTTCACTGACGAACTCGCCCGCCGAGGGACGACGGTGGATGCGCTTGTCCGCCCCCTAAGACTGATGATGCCGATCCTTCGGGTTGGGGCGCTCTTCTCCTCGTACGTGCGGCAGCGGATGGCGGGCGCCGTCTCGATCGAGGAAGGACGTCCGGTATCAGTGGTGCTGATGAAGCCGATGGGACGCGACGTCGCGCGCTGGTACATCGGCCCGATCGCGACGGATCCGGCGTTCCGACGACGCGGCCACGGGAGAGCAGCCCTGGAATGCGCCATCGCCCAGGCGAGACGCATGGGGGCACGGTTCTGCCTGCTCGACGTCGAGACGGAGAATCGCGCCGCAATCGGCCTCTACGAACGGCTCGGATTCCGCGCGTACGGAGGATGGGATCTTCTCGTGGCGCCGTCACTCGAGAGAGGGTCAACGCATTCGCTCCCGCCGGGCTGCCGCGTCTCGGGCATGTCCCCGGCAGATGTGGACGTCCGGTTCACGGTCGCGGCGACGGAGGCCACGGAGGCGGAGTCCGCGATGGATCCGCCCTCTCGGCGGGAGTTCGAGCTCGGGGCCGTCGACAGGCTCGCCGCCTGGATCCAGATCCGGTTGGCCCGAGCCCGGGTCCTGCGGCGCAAGGTCGAAAGCGGAACCGAGATCGTAGGATGGGTCAGCGCACGGCGGAATCGGCTCGGGAATCACAGCGTTGCCGTGCACGTCGCGAGAGCCCATGCGGAGGAGCTTGCAGAGCCCCTCGTCGACCGCGCCCTGGACCTCCTCGGCGACGCGGCCGATCTCCCCGTGCACGCACGGGTCTCGCGCGGCGCCTCGGATGTCCAATGGGCATTCCAGCGACGAGGCTTCGAGGTCACCGAGTCGAATGTCCGCCTCGGGCTCCACATCACGGCGCCGTCGCGGGATGAGAGAAAGGAGACAGCATGATCGGACGGTCAGCGATTCTGCTCGCTGCGGCTCTGCTCCTGGCACCGACGCTGTCGATGGGAGCCGAGGGACTGTGTGGGGACGGGCTCTGCGACGAGGTGGAAAGGGCGTCCGGTCGGTGCCCTCAGGATTGCGGCGACGGATCGTTCGTCGTGACGCAGATCCGCTGCGAGGAGGTCGGGCGAATCGCCGTCCGAATCGACGTGCCGGCGGAGCCGAGGTACGGAACGTCGGCTCCGATCGTCGTCGTCGCTTCGACCTGGTTCGTCGAGAAGTACAACGAGATCGAGACCCCCTTCCACCTGGTCTACAACCCGGTCGATGTCGGCGCGATCGCCGTGTCGCACCTGTGGCCCGGCAAGCGGGATCCACAGACCGGGATCGCGACCGACGGACGGTACGACTTCGGCGGACCGGACAGCCTGGCCGCCCTGCGCGACACGATTCGCTTCGCCCTCGGCGAGATTCCGGACGTCGATGGCGCGTACCTCGACGACCTGATCGAGATCGAACCGCTCTACGAGAACGTCGGGATGTTCGCCTCGTCCCACGCTGGGGTCGTGGCAACGAACGTGATGGCGTACCACGGCGATGCCTTTCCCGATCTCAAGTACTTCGTCGGTCGGGAGAACCCGACGATGGCCGAGATGTACCCGCTCGAGATCGGTCACTTCGACGAGGCGAGGAATCCGAGCTACAACCCGTTCTACGACGCCTCCGGCTACACGCCCACCTCGATTGCCGTGGACTACTCGACCCTCAGCTGGATCGAGAACGAGATCTATCCCGAAGGGCGGCCGATCTTCCGCGTTCCCGGCGGAATCGACTACATCCTCGACGACAAGGGTCCGAACATCGCCGGGAAGCGGTGGTTCTCTCGCGCCCTCACGCAGGCGCTTCTCGACAACGGCGTCTTCACGCCTGCGACGTGGCCCGACGATCTCGCGACGCCACAGCAGACAGCCGACTTCTGGCCGTATCGGGTCGCCGTCCACAACTACGCCGCGATCGGCGAGAAACTGCCCGACCTGCGCGTCCTCCTTCCGTTCGCGTCGGCCGACCACGTCCAGGCGGCGCCGGACAAGCCGCACATCCGCCAGGCGTACGACGGGTTTCACAAGACAGCCGGCCTGTGGACGCGCCTCAACTGCGATCTCGCCTACGTGCAGTCCGAGATCGATCCGAGCGCCTCACTCGAACTCGGGTTTCCTGACAACGATGCCAACACCGAACCGGCCGATTGGCTCGCCGAGGCCGAGTCGTGGGGGTTCGCCGGGAGTCTCGCCGGGGAGATGACGGCCCGGACTGTCCCGCTTGCTGGGATCGCTGAGATGGCGGATCGGGTCCGCTGCGACGAATGGTCGGCGAACCTCGACGCAGCCCTCGTCCCGTAGGAGCGTCTACTCCTCGAGCCGGAACGGTGGATACTCGTCCGTCATCAGCGCGATGTACGCCCAGAGCCGGAACGTCCAGCGGTTCATGCCGATGATCAGACGGAAGAGCTCCTCCGGATATCGTCCGGCGAACAGGAGCGAAACGCCGGCGAAGAAGGTCAGGATGGTGACGAGGCCGCACTGCTCGAACCCGGCGCCGCCCTGGAAGATCCCAACGACGATGTAGTGCGGGATCGCCAGCAACCACCACTTCACCAGGACCAGACCGCGCGAGAGACGCTCCGGATACCGAACGTCGAGATCGGCGGGATAGCCGCCGGCTTTCAACGTGAACGGAGGGTACTGATCGGTCCCGAGAGCTTGGTAGCCGTAGTAGGCGACCCGCCAGCACCAGCGCATCACGCCGACGTTGTAGTCGAACAGGCCGCGCGGGTAGCGCCCGGTGAATAGGATCGCGAACAGCGATAGCAGCCAAGAAATGGCGAATCCGGCAACCAGGAACGGCAGAACGATGAAGTGCGGGATCAGGAGGAGCCACTTGATCAGCCAGAGCGCCGGAGAGAGCTGCGCTGACTTCTCGGCCTTGATCATGACCGGGTACGCCCCCGAGACCGTCGGCGCAGCTTCGGAGAGCTCGGGCATCCGTGACGAACGCGCGACGATGAGGACAAGGACGACGCCGATCAGGAGGAGGCCGAAGCCGACGGCGAGGACGACGATTCCTAGTCCGAGGAGCCATGGCGCTTCGACGCCGACCGTCCCGTCGAGGTCGATGCCACGGCTTCCGTCGGCGTTCATCGCCACGAGAATCCAGTCGCCGGGCTCGATCTCCCACTGGAGCGTCTGCGTCCCTTCGCCGGAGGCTTGCTCGATCCAGAACGCCTGATCCCCGGGCGGAGAAGGCTCGGCATCACCGACGACGTCTCGATACTCCGTCGCCCAGACGCCACGCTTCCTGTACTCGGCGAACTCGAGATCCTCGATCTGTGCGTACGACACGCCGGCGAGATACGCTTCGACGTCCTCGCGGGCGGCGATGCCGAGGAAGACTTCGCCGTCACCGGTCATCGTCATCTGGGCGCGGGTCGGCTCGCGCCACCACCAGATCCATTCGTCTTCGAGGAGCACGTTCGCGGTCACCGCGTACGTGTCTCGCTCGACCGCGGCCGGAGGCGCGGTGAGGAACCCGTCCTCGTCCGTGAAGGCAACGTCGACGCCGACGATCCCTCCGCCTCCGATCAGCAGGACGACCCCGGCGATCAGAACGATGCTTCCGATGACTAGCGCAACGACCTTCCCTGCATTCATCCCTCGGCACCCCCTCGGCGCGATCGGGTCGCGAGACGACCCGACGGGGACTGTAGACGTTTCGTTGAGGGACAGTCAACAGGCGGGGGCTGCGTCGAGGTAGCTAGGACAGCGCGTCGATCCGGCGACCGATCTCGACGGCAAGTCTCTCGCCGGGGAACTCGAATAGGCTGACCTCCTCGCCGTTCATGAAGACCCAGCTCCAATCGAATGGCGGGACGGCGAGCGCGAGCGCGTCCTCTCGCGTGTCGATGTGGTGAATCGTGAGTCGGATGCGATCCCGCTGCAGATGCGTGGCGATAGTCTCGGACAGGCGTGCTTCGGAGCTGATCCCGTACGGACAGCGCACGCTGAACGCAGCGTCGATCTCGAGAAGTCCCTCGCTTGCGAGGTTTCGTGGGACGTACGTCGGCTCGGAGAAGCGGGGCACCTCGGCCTCGTTCGAGAACGGGTGCCACATCAACGCGATGGTGCCCGCCCGCGCGACCTCGCGGAAGCCGAGTCGTTCGAGCAGCGGAATCGGGAAGTGCGTCGGGACGTCCCAGCCTTGGGTCGCGAGGCCGGAGAACGTGCCTCGCACCTCTTCGATCACGCGCTCGATGAGGGCTCGCTCGCGCTCGAGATGCTCGGGAGCCTCCGGATCGGTGCCGGCCCAGTGATAGCACATGAGAATCGCCACGCCCGGCGCGACGATCGGTACCGACGCGCTTTCGGCTGGCATGTACTCGGCGAAACCGCGTGGCCCGGATTCGTCGTAGGCAACCAGCCCTGACATGCCAAGGTCCATCATCTTCTCCCGCCAGGCGACGGTCTCGGAGAGGTCACCGAGGAAGCGCTTCCCGGCCACCTCCAGGCCGCCGGGGCAGCAAACCACGTCGGGGAGTGTCTTGAGGCTGAGGGGTTCGAAGCGGACGGCCATGATCCACTCACCTCCGAACGCAGTGTACACAGGCAGAAGCACAGGTGATGAGGACGTCCTCGGCAGGCGGTTTCCTTGTGCGGGGAAGGCACGTATCATCGTCGTATGGCTGCACGGGGGTGGCGGCCGGGGCGCCGGCTGATTCGCGTGGTTCTCGGAGCATTGATCCGGCTTGCGTTCCGCATCATGTCGCGGCTGTCGATCGAGGGCCGCGAGAACGTGCCCGATTCGGGCCCGCTGCTTGTCGTAGCCAACCACTTCCACTTCGCCGATCCGGTGGCCGTCATTCGCGCGATGCCGTGGCCGCTCGACTTCATTGGCGGGTCGCGTATGCCGAACGCGCCGACCGGCGTCAAGTGGCTGGCCGCCCTATGGGGCATTCACCGCGTTCGGCGAGGAGGCAGCTCACGCCAGGCGCTCAGAGCGGCGGAGGCGGCTTTGAAGGCAGGCGCCGTCCTCGGGATCTTCCCGGAGGGAGGCAGCTGGGCGAGCGTTCTCCGACCTGCTCGCCCCGGCGCGGCCTACCTTGCGGTGCGGTCGGGGGTACGTCTGCTGCCGATCGGGATCGACGGATTGGTGGAGATGTTCCCGAGCCTGCACCGCCTGCGGAGGGCGCGGGTGACGATCCGAATCGGGGAGCCGTTCGGGCCGTTCGCCCCGGCGGAGAGCGGACGCGGCGGGCGAGCGGAAATCGATCGGATCGGCGAGACGATCATGCGGCGAATCGCGGAGCTGATTCCGCCGGGGCGGCGGGGG